>JAABUT010000091.1_pt1 | contig 166936 bp, 170 predicted proteins | sample 5559281 | NCBI WGS metagenome assembly JAABUT01 (sample SAMN10711880, study PRJNA513359) | rock metagenome | isolation source: Antarctica rocks | place: Antarctica: Victoria Land, Ricker Hills nord | collected 2016-01-04 | reverse complement strand
ACGCCAACCAGGTCCAGAACCAGGCCCAGGACCAGGCGCGCACGACGATCGACACCCTCGCGCGTCAGCTTCGCAACCTCGCGAGCCCGACGCCCGTCCAACCGCAGGCGGTCGAGAAGAACGGCGCCTACGACCTCGTGTTCCTGAGCGTGAACCCGGTCGGACCGGCGATCGCCCCGAACGGGACGAACAGCCGCCGCATCCGCTACTGCCTCGACGCCAGCTCGCCCACCAACGAGGTGCTCTGGCGCCAGACGCAGACCTGGGTCAGCGCCACGCCGCCGGCCCTTCCCTCCACCGCCTCCTGTCCCGACAACACCGGTGGCTGGAACGCGGGCGCCCGCGTGGTGGCCTCGAACATCGTCAACCAGACCGGTGGCCAGAACCGTCCGGTGTGGTACTTCAACTCCTCGACGCTGGCGACGATCTCCTCGATCGAGACCGACCTCTACGTCAACGCGCAGCCCGGCAAGAAGCCGGGGGAGACCCGGCTGACCACGGGCATCTTCCTGCGCAACCAGAACCGGCCCCCGACCGCGTCCCTGACCGCCCAGGCGACCGGCAACGGCCACGTGCTGCTCAACGGCTCCTCGTCGGCCGATCCCGAGAACCAGTCGCTCAACTACGTCTGGTACGACGGCGCGCAAAAGGTCGGCACCGGGGTAACGCTCGACTACGTCCCGTGCCCGCGCCCGGGCGTGCCCTGCCCAGGCACGAGCCACACGCTCCAGCTCCGGGTCTTCGACCCGGCCGGCCTCGAGGGCGACGCGACCCAGACCGTGGTGATCAGGTGAGCACTCGCGCGCGTGGAGAGAGCGGATGGGCGCTCGTCGTCGCGATGATGGTCATGGCCGTGATCATGAGCGTCGGGCTCGGGGTGTACGGCTACGTGGACTCCCAGGGCAAGGCCTCGGCGACCGAGCGCATCCGCGAGTCCTCCCTCAACCTGGCCGAGAGCGCGCTGAACGAGGAGCTCTTCCTCGTCTCGCGCAACTGGCCGGGCCTGAATCAGCTCGGCGGGGCTCAGATCTCCTACCCGAACTGCTCCTCGAGCGCCTGGAGCCCCGCCATGGCGCAGCAGTGTCCCGACCCCGCTGCCGTCGCCCGCTCCTTCACCACGCCGGACTACGCGCAGGGCACCTCGTGGAGCGCGACGGTGCGCGACGACTCAAACGCCTCGCTCAACTTCTACGACGACGCGGTCACCCAGGCCGGGCCGGCCTACGACTCCAACAACAACGGCAAGCTCTGGCTGCGCGCCTCGGCGACGGTGCGGGGGCGCACGCGCACCGTGATCGCCCTCGTACAGGTGGAGCAGACCGACGACTCGATCGTCTTTCCCCACAACGTGATCACCGCGGGGAAGTTCGCCACCTCCGACAGCGGCAACAAGGTCATCGTGGACACGCAGGGAGCCGCCGCCTCGCCGTCCCCGCTGGCCGTGCGCTGCGATCCCAGTACCCCCGGCTGCTTGAGCTACGCCAAGGACCAGGTTTCGCCTCCCGTGATCGCGCCCAACTACGCCGGCGGCAACGCGCTCTCCCCCCAGCGACTCGACGAGCTGCGTGCGCGCGCCAAGGCCAACGGGCTCTACTTCGCGACCTGCCCCGCGGCTCTCCCGAACGGCCTGGTCTTCGTCGAGAGCGGCAACTGCTCCTTCACCGCGAACGCGCAGTACAACGCGCCGCCGGCGCCCCCCGGAGTGCTCGTCATCGCCAACGGGAGCCTGGTCCTGGGCGGCACCTCGAACTTCTACGGGGTGATCTACGTCGCCAACCCGACCAACTCCTCCGGCACGCTCGTCACCACCACCGGCGACGCGAGCATCCAGGGCTCGATCGCGATCGACGGCAACGGCGGGATGCTCGCGGGCTCGAGCAAGCTCAACGTGATCTATGACCCGAACGCGTTCAGCGCGCTGAGCGGCTACGGCAACGCCGGGGTCGTGCAGAACACCTGGCGCGAGCTCATCGCCAAGTAGGCCGTGGCGGCGAGTCCGCGCGGGGCGCTCAAGGTCTCCGAGCGGAGGACCGATGCTGGGTTCAGGCCCCCGCACCGGAGTCCGAGAGGGCCGAGAACCGGCCTCCCCCGACCTATACCGCTCAAGCGCTCATGCCCATCGCCATCACCGCCCTCTTCGGCCTCGTCCTCGGCTCCTTTCTGAACGTCGTCGCCTACCGGCTCCCGCGGCGGGAGTCGCTCTCGCGCCCCGCGTCGCGCTGCCCCGGGTGCGAGACGCCGATCCGGCCCTACGACAACGTGCCCGTGCTCTCGTGGGTCCTGCTCCGCGGGCGCTGCCGCGCGTGCCGGGTGGCGATCCCGTGGCGCTACCCGCTCGTCGAGTTCGCGACCGCCCTGCTCGCCGTCGCCGTCGTGCTCGTCAAGGGCGCCGACCGCGACGCCTGGCTCGGGCTCGCGCTCGTGCTCGTCCTCGTCCCCGTGACCCTCATCGACCTCGACCATCAGCTCATCCCCAACCGGATCACCGCCCCGGCGGCACTCGCCGCGATCGCGATCGGGGCCCTCACCCGCCCCGAGCATTTGCCCGAGCAGCTCATCGCCGGCGTCGCCGCCGGCGGCTTCCTGCTCCTCGCCAACCTGGCCTATCCCCGCGGGATGGGCATGGGCGACGTCAAGCTCGCCGCCGTGCTCGGCCTCTTCCTGGGCGCCTCGGTGGGCGTGGCGATCCTCGTCGCGCTGCTCGCCGGAACCCTCGTCGGGGCCGCGGTCATGGCGCGCAAGGGCGTGGCCGACGGCCGCAAGACCAAGGTGCCCTTCGGGCCGTTCCTGGCCCTCGGGGGCGTCGTGGCGCTGCTCGCCGGAACTTCGGTCGTGAGCTGGTACCTGAACACGTTCGTCGGCTAGGAGAGGCTCGCTTCAAGCACTCCTGACGCGGCTGAGTAAGGCCGCTCAACCTTCATCCGCCCCCCGCCGATAGACCCGAGGGCGAGCTGGACGCTCCTCCCACCACTCCTTACCCGTCCAATGGCCAACGCTTCCCGCCCATCCTCCCGCACGCTCGTCGGCCTCGACATCGAGCCGGGCTACGTCACCGCCGTCGAGGCGCGCGACGGCGCCCATATCGAGGTCCAGCGCGCCGCCACCGTCTCGCTCGAGCCGGGCGTGGTGCGCGACGGCGAGGTGGCCGACGTCGAGGCGCTCGCCACGGCGCTGCGCGACTTCTTCCGCGACCACAACCTCCCCAAGCGGGTGCGGATGGGCGTCGCCAACCAGCGCATCGTCGTGCGCACGGTCGACCTCCCGCCGATCAGCGACCCCAAGGAGCTCGCCGCCGCGGTGCAGTTCCAGGCCCAGGAGCACATCCCCATGCCGCTCGAGCAGGCGGTCCTCGAGCACCAGTCGCTCGGGATCGTCGAGACCCCCGAGGGTCCGCGGGCGCGCGTGGTGCTGGTCGCCGCTCGCCGCGACATGATCGAGCGCCTGCTCGGCGCCGCCCGCCAGGCCGGGCTGCGCCCCGAGGGCATCGACCTCTCGGCCTTCGCCATGATCCGTGCTCTGCATCGCGAGGGGAGCGCCGGTCAGGCGGTCCTTTACGTGAACGTCGGGGGCATGACCAACCTCGCGCTGGCCGAGGGCACCCGCTGCCTTTTCACCCGCGTGGTGACCACGGGCAGCGAGTCGCTCGCCGGCGCGCTGGCCGAGCGACGCGGTCTCACCCTCGAGCACTCCCACCAGTGGCTGCGTCACGTGGGCCTGAGCGAGCCGGTCGACGCCCTCGACGGCGATCCCGAGATCGTCACCGAGGCCCGCTCCGTGCTCGAGGAGGGCGTGCGCCGGATCGCTGACGACATCCGCAACTCGCTGGACTTCTTCCGCGCCCAGTCGGGGATGGTGTCGGTCGAGTCGGCCGTGCTCACGGGTCCCGGCTCGGCCGTGCCCGGATTCGCCGAGCGACTCGGAGCCGAGGTCGGGGTGCCCGTCGTCGCGGGCGTCGTCCACGAGGCCACGCCGGGCGCCCTGAACGGCGTCGACGCCGGCCGGCTCGCCGTGGCCGCCGGCCTGGCGGTCGAGGAGCGTGCGGCATGAGGGCCGTAAACCTCATCCCCGTCGAGGAGCGCCGCGCGGGCGCGGGCGGCTCGTCCTCGAGCGCCCCGACCTACGGCCTGCTCGCCGGGCTCGCGCTGCTGCTCGTCGCGCTCACCGTGTGGGTGCTCGTCTCCAACCAGGTCTCCGACCGCAAGACCCAGCTCGCGCGCGTACAGCAGCAGGCCGCCGGCGCCGAGGCGGCGGTGGCCAAGCTCAAGCCCTACGTCGACTTCTCGGGGATGGCGCAGAAGCGCACCCAGACCGTCCGTCAGCTCGCCACGAGCCGCTTCGACTGGCATCAGTCGCTGCACGACCTCGCGCGCGTCATGGACAAGAACGTCTGGCTGACCCAGCTCACCGGCACGGTGGCGCCCAAGGTGACCGTCGACGGCGGCGCTGACCCGACCAACCTGCGCGTCGACATGCCCAACCCGGCGATGTCGATCACCGGTTGTGCGGTCTCCACCGACGAGGTCGTCCACTTCGTCTCGCGCCTGCGCACCATGAACGGCGTGGTCCGCGTCGCCCTCGGCGACTCGCAGAAGGCCGACACCACGACCGGCGGCGGTGCAAGCTCGAGCGCCGGAGCCTCCGCGGGCGCCTCGGCCGGTGCGAGCGCGAGCAGCACGGACTGCCGCCACAACAGCGATCGCTTCCCGCAGTTCGACGTCGTCGTCTTCTTCGCACCGGCCGCCGGCACCCCGGTGGGCGCCGGCGCGGCACCGGGCAGCACCCAGGCCGCCAGCGCGACCGCGACGGCCGGTGCCCCGAAGACCGCCTCCCCGACCACCGCGCCGGGCCAGAGCACGGCTCCCGGCGCCCAGTCCACCACGCCGGCTCCCTCCGGGCAGCCTGCCGCCCCCGCCGCGGCCCCCTCGGCCTCCGCGCCGGGTGCCTCGGCTCCCGCTTCCACCGGAGTGGCGAAGTGACCCGCCGCGACCGCACCGTGATCATCGTGGTCCTTGCCCTGGCGCTGATCGCCGGCTACTGGTTCCTGCTGCTCTCGCCCAAGCGCAAGGAGGCCGCCGACCTCCAGCAGCAGGTCTCCCAGACCACCCAGCGCTACCAGACGGCCCAGAGCTCGATCGCCTCCGGGCTGGCCGCGCGTCGCGAGTACGCCTCGAACTACGGCGCCGTGGCGCGGCTCGGCGAGGCGGTGCCCACCGACGACAACGTCCCCTCGCTCGTCTACCAGCTCGACTCCGCCGCGCACGCGGCCAACGTGGACTTCCGCTCGGTGAAGCTCGTGCAGGCCAGTGGGGTGGCGGCCGCCGCGCCGGCGGCCGCTGCCGCCCCGGCCGTGGCCGCGTCCGCCTCGACCTCCGCTTCGGCGACGAGCTCGGCGCCCGCCGCGCAGAGCGCCGCCGCCGGCCTTCCCCCCGGAGCGAGCGTGGGCGCGGCGGGCTTCCCGACCATGCCCTTCGCCCTCACCTTCGACGGATCGTTCTTCCACATGGGGGACTTCTTCCACCGCCTCGACGCGTTCGTGAAGGCATCGAACCAGCGGCCCGTGGCCGTCGGAGGGCGCCTGCTGAGCGTCGACGGCTTCGCGCTGACCGCCGGGCGCCATGGCTTTCCGTCGGTCAAGGCCTCCGTGGCCTCCACCGCCTACCTCGCACCGGCCAACCAGGGCCTGACCGGCGGCGCGTCGCCCACCAGCCCCGCGCGCGCCGGCGCCGCACCCCAGTCGGCTTCGACCGCCGGCACGCCGCCCGCCCCTGCTCCTGCCACCGCGACCGCTCCCGTTCGATGAAAATACTGCGCAACATCTACGAAGACCTTCTCGAGCGCCGCCTGTGGCCGGTGGCCCTGGGGCTCCTGCTCGCCCTTCTCGCGGTTCCCGTGGTCCTGGCGAAGTCCGCCGGACCGGCCCCGGCGCCCACTCCTCCGCCGGCGCTCGCCGGCGTGCCGGCCGCCGCGGGAAGCATGACCTCGTTCGTGAGCCAGCCCGCCGTGCAGCTCACGAGCGTCGGGCGCCACGCCGGTCGCCTCGATCACCTGCGCGCGATGAACCCCTTCGTCCAGCGTCACCTGGCGCCGGTCGTCAAGGTGCTCGGTCCGACCTCGACGAAGGGACCCGCCACCGCGGGTACGAGTCCGAGCGCGGTCACGGCCAGCCGCGGCTCCCTGAACGCCATCGGCAACGGACCCTCCGCGAGCAGCGCGGCCTCCTCCTCGGGCGCGAGCTCTGCCGGCCCCGGACCGTCCTCGGGCGGTGGCTCGGTCGCTCCCACGCTGACCCCGAAGGTCGGGCCGCCCGCTCCCAACCAGCCGCGCTCCTTCGTGGTCTCGAGCCTCGACGTCCGCTTCGGGCCGGCGGGAGACCCCGGCCAGCGGCGCACGCTCGAGCGGCTCGCCCCGCTGCCCTCGCGCGCCAACCCGGTCCTGATCTACCTCGGGCTCCTGAGCGACAACAAGACCGCCGTGTTCCTCACCTCCTCCGACGCGCACGCCGACGGGGACGGACGCTGCGTCCCCAGCCCCCAGACCTGCCAGGTCGTGCGGCTGCAGGCCGGGAACACCGAGTTTTTCGACGTGACCGCCGCCGACGGCTCGGTCAAGCAGTACGAGCTCGACCTCCTCCGGATCAACCGCCACCAGACCTTCTCCGTGCGCACCGCACGGGCCGCCGCCCAGGGCCCGTCGTCCGCCGATACGCGCCTCCTGCGCTCCCGCCTGCGCCACGCGCCGGTGGCCCGGACGCTCAACTACGACGAGACGACGGGAACCCTCACCCCGCAGCAGCCGGTCGGGAGCCTCCATCCCGATCCCGCGTGGGAGGCCCAGATCTCTCCCGACGCGGCCGTGGCGGCCATTCCCGGCCTCGCGCCCGCACCGGCGCCGCCCCCCGCCCCCGCGCTCCCTACTCCTTGAGGGATTCGGCAGCCGCGAGGAGAGAGCGCAGGTCGACGGCGAGCGGAATCGGCTCCTCGTGGAGCTGGCGCCAGGTGATGCGGACGACTCGCCATCCGGCGGCTGCGAGGGCTCGGTCGCGGGCTCGGTCGCGCTCGTATCCGCGGGCGGTCCCGTGGGTGGCGTGACCGTCGAGCTCGACGACGAGCCGCTGGTCGGGCCAGGCGCAATCGACCTCGAGGTGCCCTCCTCCCGGCGTCTCGACGAGCATGTTCACACGCGGTCGGCTCAGCTTGTGTTTGTCGAGGAAGGCGAGAAAGCGCTCTTCGAGCTCGCTTCGAGCTACGTCGACGCCGATGCGCTTCGCGGCGAGGATCGCCTTGAGCGCCCTGCTCCCGCGAGCGCCGGGGTGACGGTCGAGGAGGTCTTCGAGAGAGAGCAGGCCGAAGAGGCGCCGGATCTCGGCTTGGTCGATCGCGCGCTCGAGGGCGGTGAGGCCGAGGACCGAGGCAAGGTCGAAGAGCGTTCGGGCGGGCGCGGTAGTCGGGATGCCGTCGACTTCGGTGACCTCGTCGTCCGGGACCGGGATCCCGTGAAAGTCGAGGAGCGCTCGCGGGTGGCGGCGCGGCCAAACGATGACCGCGACTCGGGCCCCCGCGAACGGTCGTATCTCCCAGAGCGCTGCTGCGGAGCGATGACTGAGCACCGCTCGGGCGCCGCCGGCCAAGACCGCCGCCATCCACCGGCCCTTGAGCGAGAGCAAGGAGTGACCCACGGCGTAGACGCCCGCATGAATCGAGTGGAGCCGTCCTCGTTCGAGTCGTAGCTCGATCGCGCGCGGGCCGGCTCCCGCCTCGAGGAGCTGTCGTCGGGCGACGACGCCGTGCTGGCGCGCCGCCAGGTCGGCGAGGAGGCGATCGAGTTTGCGAGGGGACGAGTTGCCCCCATAGGGGTGGGGAATCGTACGTTGGGGCGCCATGCCTCCCATCGTCGCTGCAAACCCCGCGCGGGTGGGCGCCGGAACGTGACTACTCGGTGGCGATTGGTCGGAATCTCTGCACGGTTCGGGCTGCGGCGCACAGAGGGGCCACCGGTCGCGGCCTACTCTGTGGGCCGTCATGGCCACCCTCCGCCTCATCACCGCCGGCGAGTCGCACGGCCCCGGGCTGACCTGCGTCCTCGAGGGACTGCCCGCGGGCCTCGAGCTCGACCGTGCAGAGCTCGACCGCGACCTCGCGCGGCGCCAGCTCGGTCACGGTCGCGGCGGCCGGATGAAGATCGAGCGCGACACCGCCGAGGTGAGCTCGGGCGTTCGCCACGGGCGCACGCTCGGCGGCCCGATCGCCCTGCGCGTGGCCAACCGCGACTACGCCAACTGGGAGGAGCGGATGAGCCCGTGGCCGGTCGAGGCGGAGGTCGCCGAGGTGCACCTCCCGCGCCCCGGCCACGCCGACCTGGTGGGCACCCAGAAGTACGGGCTCTCCGACGTGCGCGACATCCTCGAGCGCGCGAGCGCTCGCGAGACGGCGGCGCGCGTGGCCGGGGGAGCGCTGGCCAAGGCGTTCCTGCGCGCGCTCGGAGTCGAGGTCTTCTCCCACGTCATCCAGATCACCTCGGTGCGCGCGCCCGTAAGCGAGCCGCTCAGCGCGGCCGATTTCGCCGACGTCGACTCCTCGCCCGTGCGCTGCCTCGACCCCGAGGCGAGCCGCGCGATGGTGCAGGAGATCAACGTGCTGCGCAAGCGCAACGAGTCGCTCGGCGGGGTCTTCGAGGTGCGCGCCTTCGGGCTCGTGCCCGGGCTCGGCTCCCACGTGAGCTGGGAGGAGCGCCTCGACGGTCGCCTCGGGCAGGCGATCCTCTCCATCCAGGCGATGAAGGGCGTGGGGATCGGCGACGGCTTCGAGCTCGCCGGCGTGCCCGGCTCGGAGGCCCACGACGAGATCTTCTACGACGGGGAGCGGGGCTACTTCCGCGAGACCAACCACGCCGGCGGGGTCGAGGGCGGCATGACCACCGGGGAGCCGCTGATCGTCCGTGCGGCGATGAAGCCCCTGCCCACGCTGACCAAGCCGCTGCGCTCGGTGGACATCGCCACCAAGGAGCCGGCCCAGGCACTGCGCGAGCGCACCGACTCGGCGACGATCCCCGCCGCGGGCGTGGTGGGGGAGGCGATGGTCGCCCTGGTCCTCGCCGACGCCTACCGCGCCAAGTTCGGCGGCGATCACATGAACGACGTGCGGGCCGCGCTGGGGGCCTACCGCGAGCGCATCGGCTGGCGCCGCGGTTCGAGCTGAGTGGCCGACCTCGTCCTCATCGGCTTCATGGGCGCGGGCAAGAGCACCGCGGCCCGCGCGCTCGACCCGAGCGCCCGCGACTCCGACGAGCAGCTCGAGGCCGCGCTCGGGGAGCCGATCGAGGCGTTCTTCGATCGCGAGGGCGAGGCGGCGTTCCGCGCCCGCGAGGAGGCGGCGGTGCTCGGGCTCCTGGACCCGAGCGGCGAGGGCACCCTCGCGCTCGGCGGGGGCGCCCTCGCCTCCGAGCGGGTGCGCGCGGCGCTGCGCCGCCATCCCGTGGTGTGGCTCGACGTCGAGCCGGAGCTCGCCTGGGAGCGCGTGCGCGGCTCGGGACGCCCGCTCGCCCGCGACGAGACGTCGTTTCGGGCCCTCCACGCCGAGCGCGAGGCGAGCTACGCCGAGGCCGCCGACGCGGTGATCTTCTCCTCCGAGGGCCTCGCCGGCGCGGCGCACGCGCTGCGAGGCGACGGGCGGCCGGCGGGCGCCAAGCTCCTGTGGGCGCGGGGCGGCGCGAGCGAGTACCCCGTGTGGGCGCAGCGAGGGCTGCTCGAGTCCGGGTTCTGGCCGCTCGACTCTCGCCGCTTTCTCGTCACCGATCAGTCCGTGGGCCGCCTCTACGCCGACCACGTCGGAGCGCTCGCGGGCGGGATCGCGGTCGAGCCCGGTGAGGGGAGCAAGAGCATCGCCTACGCCGAGCTCGTGTGGGAGGAGCTCGCGCGCCGCGGCGCCACCCGCGCCGACCACGTCGTGGCGCTCGGCGGAGGCGTGGTGGGTGATCTCGCCGGGTTCTGCGCCGCGACCTACCAGCGGGGGATGCCGGTCGTCCACGTCCCGACCACGCTCGTGGCCCAGGTCGACTCGGCCTACGGCGGCAAGACCGGGGTCGATCTGCCCGAGGCCAAGAACTACGTCGGCGCCTACCACCAGCCCGCCGCCGTCCTGCTCGACCCCGCCACGCTCGCGAGCCTGCCCGCCGAGGAGCGCGCGGCGGGCTACGCCGAGGTGGTGAAGACCGCGCTGATCGCCGGAGGCACGCTCTGGGAGAGGATCCGGAGCGGCGCAGTCGACGACGAGGAGACGGTGCTCGCGTGTGCCCGCGCGAAGCTCCGGATCGTCGCCGGCGACGAGCGCGACGGCGGCCGGCGTCAGGTGCTGAACCTCGGACACACCGTCGCGCACGCGATCGAGACAGTGACCGGCTACGCCCGGCTGCGCCATGGCGAGGCGGTCGCGCTCGGCCTGCTCGCCGCGCTCCGTCTCTCCGAGCAGGACGCCCTGCGCGACGAGGTCGAGGAGCTCCTCCGCGCCCAGACCCTCCCCATGCGGCTGCCGGGCCTCAACCCCGACGACGTCGTCGAGGCGACCCGCCGCGACAAGAAGCGCACGGGGGAGGGGCCGGTGCCCTTCGTGCTCGTCTTCGCGCCCGGCGACGTCCGCCCGGGGCAGGCGGTTCCCGACGACGCGCTCCGCGCCGCCGTGGCAGAGTTGACCGGGTGAGCGCTCGCGAGCCCATTGCCCGCAACCGCGTGGAGGTAATGCACGGCGTCAACCTCGACCAGCTCGGGCGTCGCGACCCCGAGCAGTACGGCACGTTCACCCTGCCCGAGCTCGAGCGGGAGGTGGGGGAGTGGGCCCGCGAGCTCGGCCTCCAGGCCCGCTTCTTCCAGACGAACCACGAGGGCGAGTTCGTCGAGCACCTGCATCGGCTCGAGGGGATGTCCGACGCGCTCATCCTCAACCCGGGCGCGTGGACCCACTACGCGTGGGCGATCCGCGAGGCACTCGAGATCGCCGAGCTGCCCACGATCGAGGTGCACCTCTCCGACGTCGGCGCGCGCGAGGAGTGGCGCCGCGAGTCGGTGATCCGGCCCCTGTGCCTGGCCACGGTCGCGGGGCGGGGAATCGAGGGCTACCGCGCGGCGCTCGAGCGCATCCGCGAGGAGCTCGCAGGGTGAGCGCCGCTCGCGCCGAGCGCCTCGCCGCCCAGCTCCCCGGCCGCGAGCTCGACGCGCTGCTCGTCTCCGAGCACCACAACCTGCGCTGGCTCACCGGGTTCACGGGCACGAACGGGCTGGCCGTGCTCGGCGCCGACGGGCTGCGCCGCTTCGCCACCGACTTTCGCTACGTCGAGCAGGCCGAGGCCCAGGTCGCGCACTTCGAGCGGGTGCGCGCCCCGCAGGAGCTGCTCGAGGCGGTGGGGGAGAACCTGCCCGGCGGCGCCGGCGCGCCTATGCGCCTGGGCTTCGACGACGCGCACGTCTCCGTCAAGCAGCACGCGCGGTTGCGCGAGCTGCTGGGCGAGCGCGTCGAGCTCGTGCCCGCCGCCGGGATGATCGAGCGCGCGCGCGCGGTCAAGGATCCCGAGGAGGTCGAGCGCATCCGGGCCGCCGCGGCGCTGGCCGACGAGGCGTTTATAGCGCTCGTCGAGGAGGGGGTGGTGGGGCGCACGGAGCGCGAGGTGGCGCTCGCACTCGAGGACGGGATGCGCCGCCGGGGCGCGAGCGCGCCGAGCTTTCCCTCCATCGTCGCCGCAGGCGCCCACGGGGCGCTGCCCCACGCCGAGCCGCGCGAGGTGGCCATCGAGGCGGCGACGCTCCTCATCCTCGACTGGGGCGCGATCCTCGACGGCTACTGCTCGGACTGCACGCGCACGCTGGCCACCGGCCCGCTCGAGGACCCGGAGGCCGCCGAGACCTACGAGATCGTGCTGCGCGCCCAGCTCGCCGCGCTCGAGGCCGTGGCGCCGGGACCGACGGGCCGCGAGATCGACGCGATCGCCCGCGGGATCATCGAGGAGGCCGGCCGCGGCGAGCGCTTCGGCCACGGCCTCGGCCACGGGGTCGGGCTCGAGGTCCACGAGGCCCCGCGGCTCTCCAAGCTCGGGAAGGACCCGCTCGCGCCGGGCAACATCGTCACCGTCGAGCCCGGGATCTACGAGCCGGGACGGTTCGGCGTCCGAATCGAGGACCTCGTGGTGGTGACGGAGTCAGGGCGGGAGATCTTGAGCGGCTTCACCAAGGAGCTCACCGAGGCGGGGTAACCGGAGGGGTCAGGGCAGCGTTCCGAGCGGCGCGAGTGCCTCCACCGCGGCGGCGAGGTCGGTGTGCTTGGCGAGGCGCTCGAAGTCGGCGTCGTAGTGCAGGAGCGACGCGCCATGGTCCTCGGCGATCGCGGCGATGAGATAGTCGAGCGGTGGCACTCCGAGATGCTGGTGGGCGGAGCGGAGGCGATGCTGGAGCTCGGCTGCGCGGCGCTCGGACCGGTCGGTGATCCAGAGCAACGGCAGTTCTCCTGGATCGACGGGCGGGAGGTCGCGTCCGGCACGCGTCTCGAGCAGCAGTGGCGTGCTCGCCGCGACGACGCCTCGTCCGATCCACTCGGCCACCTCGCGCCGACGTTCGGTGTCGAGTCGCGGGCTGCCGAGTCGCCAGAACGCGCTGGCGTCGAGCAGCACCAGCCCACTGCTCACGGATGCCGATCGGCGTGGCGGATCCCCCGGACCTCGTCGAGATCCGGGGCAGGAGCCGCGGATAGCCGATCCATGAACGTTCCCAGCGCCTGAGCCCGGGCTCGATCTTGGGCGTCGAGCTCGCGCAGCTTTGCCTCGGCGCCCCGCAGCACGAGCTCGGCGAGCGTGGGGGCGTTGGCTCCGAGCCGCGCGCGGAGAGGCGCGAGCGCGGCGGCCAGCCTTGGGGTCTCGGTTATCGAGTGGCGGGGGTGGGACGTCGGCATCCCGGGCGAGTGTAGCACCGTGCAGCACCGAGTCGCGCCGACGTCCGTCCCGTCCTGCGCCTCAGCCCACCACGAGCACGCGCACGCCGGGGAGGTCGGCGAAGCCCGCCGCGTCGGCGGTGAGAACGGTTCGCGCGGTCGCCACGCCGGTGGCCGCGGTGGCCGCGATGATCAGATCATGAGCGCCGCGTTGCCTGCCCGCTCGCTGGGCATGGGCGAGAAGGGCGGCATGAGCGCGAGCCACCCCAACGTCGTACGGAACGAGGACGACGGTTTCGAGGACGTCCGTGACGAACCCCGCGCGGCGCGGCCGATGGCGGTCATCGGCGCGCTCCACGCCCACGAGGAGCTCCGCCGCGGTGACGGCGGCGATCGCGACGTCGTCCTCGTCGCCGATCAACTCCTCGATCGCATCGGATCGTCGCTCGACGGCGACGAGCACCGAAGTGTCGAGGATCAGCCGCTCCACGGGTCCGTATCCGGCGCGAGCGAGTCCCGGAGCTCGCGAAGCTCAGAGGCCCACGCCGCATCCGGAGGACTGCGCCGCAGCACCTCCTTGAGCCGCGTCCCAGAGGCTCGTGCGGCCGGTGAAATGGTGGCGACGGCCTTCCCCCGGCGGACGACGACGAAGGTCTCCCCTCGGATCTCGACGGCATCGAGCAGGTCCGAGAAGCGGCGGGAGGCCTCCGTCGCGGTGAGCCGCTGCCCTCACTCAGATTATCAGAACCGACCGGGGCAGCGACCGGTGTGCCGAGGATCGGTCCTCGCGCGCGCTCCGCCGCCTTAGACTCGAATCCCGCCCCACTACGCTCCTGGCCCGATGATCTCCACCAACCAGTTCAAGAACGGCAACCACATCGAGGTCGACGGCACCGTCTTCAAGGTCGTCGAGTTCCAGCATGTCAAGCCCGGCAAGGGCGGGGCGTTCGTGCGCACGAAGCTCCGCCGGGCGGCCGACGGCAACGTGATCGACCGCACGTTCCGGGCGGGCGAGAAGTTCCGCTCCGTGCGCACCGAGGTGCGGCGCATGCAGTTCCTCTACCGCGACGGCGCCGACGCGCACTTCATGGACACCCAGAGCTATGAGCAGGTCTCGATCCCAGAGGCCACGCTGGCCGAGCCGCTGCGCTGGATACGCGACTCCGACGAGATCGAGGTGCTCTACATCGACGAGCAGCCCTCCGACGTGCAGCTGCCGAGCGCGGTCGACCTCGAGGTGCGCGAGACCGACCCCGGCCTGCGCGGCGACACCGTCTCGGGCGGCGGCAGCAAGCCCGCGGTGCTCGAAACGGGCGCGAAGGTCCAGGTCCCGCTCTTCGTCACCGTGGGCGACCGGGTGCGCGTGGACACCCGCTCGGGGGAGTACGTCTCCCGTGCGTAGGGCAGAGCAGCGCCGGCGCGCGGTGTTCGCGGTCTACCAGCACGACCTGACGAAGCGTCCGCTCAGCGACACGCTTCCTCCCAACGCCTCCCGGTTCACGCGCGCTCTCGCCGAGGCCACCCTCGAGCGCCGAGGCGAGCTCGACGAGCTCATCTCCGCCCACGCGGTGGGGTGGACCCTGGAGCGGATCGCGCCCCTCGAGCGCTCCATCCTGCGGGTCGCCCTGCTCGAGATGCTCCATCCCGCCGCCGTGCCCGGCGAGACCGCGCTGCCGGCCGAGGGCGCGATTAACGAGGCGGTGGAGATCGCCAAGGCCTACTGCGGAGCCGAGGCGCCCGGGTTCGTCAACGGGATCCTCGGCGCCATCCACCGCGAGATGCGGGCGCCGGCGTGAGCTCCGAGCGCCTCGAGGAGATGACCGAGCGCCTGGAGCGAGCGGCCACCCGGCTGCGCGACGGCGACCTCGAGCCCGAGGCCGCCGCCGCGCTCGTGGAGGACTGCGCGCGGCTGGCCGCCGAGGCGACCGCGGAGCTCGAGCGCCGCGTTCGCCCGGCCACCGGCGAGGAGCTGCTCGCCGACGGCACCCAGGAGTCGTTGCTCTGAGGCCGAGCGCAGCCGACGCCCCGCCCTACCCGACGGAGCTCCAGGAGCTGATCGAGGACTACCTGGCCGGGCTGCGCTTCGCGCGCGAGTCCGCGGCCGGAGCGCTCGAGGAGGCGATGCGCTACTCCCTGCTCGCGGGGGGCAAGCGCATCCGGCCCGTCCTCGCGCTGGCCACCGCCCGCGCGCTCGGTCTCGCCCCCGAGGACTTCATACCGCTGGCCGGAGCCCTCGAGCTCATCCACACCTACTCGCTCATCCACGACGACCTGCCGGCGATGGACGACGACGATCTGCGTCGTGGACGGCCGACCTGCCACAAGGCCTTCGGCGAGAACGTCGCGATCCTCGCCGGCGACGGTCTCTACGCCGAGGCGTTTCGCCTCGTGCTCTCCGAGCAGCGCGGCGACCCGGGCCGGCTGCTGCTCGCCGTGCGTGAGCTCGCCACCGCCACCGGAGTCGACGGCATGGTCGGCGGTCAGTTCCTCGACGTCGCGGGCAGCGCTCCGGCGGGAGCGGAGGGCCTGCGGCGACTGCACGAGCTGAAGACCGGGCGGCTGATCGGCGCCTCGGTGCATTGCGTAGTACTGCTTGCCGGTGAGCGGGAACCTGCGACAATCGAGTGCTTCAGCCGCTTTGCGAGCGAGCTCGGAGTGCTCTTTCAGATCGTGGACGACATCCTCGACGTGATCGGCACCGACGAGCGCCTCGGCAAGCCGCGGGGCTCGGACGAGCGCCACGGCAAGCGCACCTACGTGAGTGAGTTCGGGCTTGCCCGGGCACGCGAGCTGGCGGCGGAGTCCCACGAGCGGGCGCGCGGCGCGCTGCATCGGGGGCTCGCACCGGGGCGCGAAGCGACCGAGCTCGACCAGATCACCGACTTCATCTACACCCGCACCTCGTGAAACCCCGCCTCCTCGACACGCTCGACCGACCGCAGGATCTGCACGCGCTCTCCGAGGAGCAGCTCCAGGCACTCGCCCAGGAGGTTCGCGAGCACATCATCGACACCGTCGGTGAGATCGGTGGGCACTTCGGGGCCAACCTCGGCACCTGCGAGCTGGCCGTGGCGCTGCACTCGCTGCTCGACTCCCCGCGGGACAAGGTGCTGTGGGACGTGGGGCACCAGGCCTATCCGCACAAGGTCCTCACCGGGCGGCGCGATCGCCTGGCGACGATCCGCAAGTACCAGGGCCTCGCGCCGTTCTGCTCCATCCCCGAGTCCGAGCACGACATCATGGGCGCCGGGCACGCCTCGACCTCGATCGGCTACGGCGTCGGGCTCAAGGAGGGGATGCGCCTGGGCAACGGCGAGAACGGCAAGGTCGTCGCGGTGATCGGCGACGGAGCCATGACCGGCGGAGTGGCCTTCGAGGCCGTCCACCAGGCGGGTGGCCTCGGCACCCCGCTCGTGGTGGTGCTCAACGACAACGGGATGTCGATCTCTCCCAACGTCGGCGCGATGTCGCGCTACTTCAGCCGCGTGCGCCTCAACCCCAAGCTGTGGAAGGCTCGCGAGGGGGTCGAGGGCAACCTGGCCAAGCTTCCCGCGCCGCTCGGCGCCGCCTTCGAGCGGCTCGGTCCCCAGCTCAAGGAGTCGCTCAAGGCCTTCTGGGCGCCCGGCCTGTGGTGGGAGGAGCTCGACTGGGCCTACACCGGAGTGGTCGACGGCCATGACGTGCGCGCGCTGCGCGAGGCGCTGCGCGAGGCGTTGGCCGCGGAGAGGCCGGTCGTCGTCCATGTCGCCACGGTCAAGGGCAAGGGCTTCGCCGCCGCCGAGGAGGGCGGCCTCGAGGGCATGGAGAAGTGGCACGCGGCCAAGGCTGGGTCGATCGTGGCCGGAGCGCCCGCGGTGGCCAAGCAGCCCGCGGCGGGCGCGCCCAAGGCGATCCCGCAGTACACGACGGTGTTCGGCAACGCGCTCGTCGAGGAGTGCCGGCGTGACGAGCGGGTGGTCGGGATCACCGCGGCGATGAACTCCGGCACGGGCCTGAACATCCTCCAGAAGGCCCTCCCCGAGCGCTACTTCGACGTGGGGATCGCCGAGCAGCAGGCCATCCTCTTCGCCTCCGGCCTCGCGCTCCAGGGCGCCAAGCCCGTGGCGGCGATCTACTCCACCTTCCTCCAGCGCGCCTTCGACCAGATCGTCCACGACGTCTGCCTGCAGAACCTGAACGTGGTCTTCGCCCTCGACCGCGCCGGCCTGGTCGGCGACGACGGCCCGACCCACCACGGGGTCTTCGACATCCCCTACCTGCGCTGCCTGCCCAACATGGTGCTGATGGCTCCGCGCGACGAGGCGGTCCTCGTACACATGCTGCGCACTGCGCTCGTCCACGACGGCCCGATCGCCCTGCGCTACCCGCGCGGCGAGGGGCTCGGCGTCGAGCTCCCGAGCGAGCCGCGGGCGATCGAGATCGGCACGGGGGAGATCCTCCGCGAGGCCGGCGCGGCCGGCGAGGCGCGCGTGGCCATCCTCGGCTACGGGACCGGAGTCGCGAAGGGCCTCGAGGCCGCCGAGCTGCTCGCCGAGTCGGGCATCGAGGTCACCGTCGCCGACGCCCGCTTCGCTAAGCCGATCGACGCCGCGCTCGCCGCGCAGCTGGCCGCCGAGCACGACCTGCTCGTGACCGTGGAGGAGGGCGTGCTGGCCGGCGGCTTCGGCTCGGCGGTGTGGGAGACCCTCTCCGACGGGGGAATGGCTCCGCGGATGCTGCGGGTGGGCATCCCCGACCGCTACGTCACCCACGGCGCCCCGAAGCTCCTTCACGAGGAGGTCGGCTTCACTCCCGAGCGGATCGCCGAGCGCATCGAGGCTGCGGTGCTCGACCGGCGCTCGACCTTCGTGCGGGCATAGGGCGCTCGCTTGTGTCGGCCCGGCGCGTGCCCGGCGCCGACCCCCACTTCTTACCCCTGGATCCTTTGCTGGCGTACCTCGCTGAAGCCTTTGCGGGCCTGAGGGCCCCACGATCCTTCAGCCGGTGAGGGAGGGTCCCTTCGGAGATTGCCCACGAAGGCGGCTCGCGCGTCGACGATCTCCGCCTACCCCTTAACGAAAGCGACCCGCACGAGGCGGGCCGCTTCCAGGGAGGAGAGATGCGTCTATGTGATCTGTGGGGGTGAAGTGGGGGTGAAGTGGGGGTCAGGCCTTGGCCGAGTAGCGCGTCGAGGCGTTGAGCGCCAGCTGCGCCACGGCGAGGCCGATGAGAAAGAGAAGGGCGGGGCGGTCACCGGCCAGGCCGACGAGCACCGCGGCGGCGGCCGCGCCGACCGCGAGCCCGTAGTCGAGCGTGTAGTGCGCGGAGAGACGCAGGCCGGAGTCGGTGGTCGAGAGTGCCAAGCCGACGAGCACGACGCCGAGAAGGATGGAGACGACCGCTCCGGCGAGCCCGAAGCCGAGCCCGAACGGCGCGACGAGCGCCACTAGCCCGAGAAGCATCTCGAGCGCCCCGTGGGCGGAGATGGAGAGGAGGCGAAATGCGGTCACGCAGCGAGGATGCCCCGCCGGCGCCGGTATGTCTGTGAGCTCGCGCACAGACGCGCGCGGTTGCCCTCAGCGGCGCCGGTGGCGCTGCGCGCTCGCGCGTCCCGCGATCGTCACCAGGCGACGAAGCTCGTCGCGGTCGCGGGGAGTGAGCGCACCCGGGCGCCCGCGCGAGGCGCGGACGAGGCGCGTGAGCTCTGAGCGCTCGGCCGGCGTGAGCGCGCTCCATCCGGAGTGGCCGCGCTCGACGACCTGGCGAGCGACGCTCAGGGCGGTGAGCCACGGCATCCCGCGGCCGCGCATGGCAAGGCGAAGGAGATTGGGCATGGCCGGGAGTCTCTCCCCATTCCCGGCCGCTCAATCGCCAGGTAGCGTTCGCCGTGTGGCCAAGGTGCGCCTCGACACCCTCCTAGCCTCGCGGGGGCTCTTCGAGTCGCGCAGCCGCGCGGCGGCGTCGGTGATCGCCGGAGAGGTTCGCCTGGGCGTGGAGCGCGAGCGGGCCGAGAAGCCGGGGCAGCTCGTGCGCCCCGACGTCGAGCTCTCGGTGGCCGAGCCTCCGGCCTACGTATCGCGCGGCGGGCGCAAGCTGGCCGCCGCGCTCTCGGCGTTCCCGATCGACGTGCCCGCGAAGCGCGGCCTGGACGTGGGGGCCTCGACGGGCGGCTTCACCGACTGCCTGCTCCAGGCCGGCGCCGCACAGGTCGTGGCGCTCGACGTGGCCTACGGGGAGCTCCACTGGCGTCTGCGCAACGACCCGCGGGTGACCGTGCTCGAGCGCCGCAATGCGCGCGCGCTCACTCCCGGAGACCTGCCCTGGCCGGCGGAGATCGTCGTGATCGACGTCTCCTTCATCTCCCTGGCCAAGGTCCTTCCCGCCGTGCTCTCGTGCACCGCCCCCCGCTTCGACTGCCTGGCGCTCGTCAAGCCCCAGTTCGAGGTGGGACGGCTCCGGGTCGGCAAGGGCGGGGTGGTGCGCGACCCGGCGGCGCGTCGCGAAGCGCTCGTGGGCGCGGCCCGCGCGGCCCAGAGCCACGGCGCCGCGGTGCTCGGATTCGCCTCCTCGGGGCTGCCGGGGCCCAAGGGCAACGAGGAGAGCTTCGTGTGGCTGGGGGAGGCGGGCCGCGGTGGGGTGCCCGACGTCGAGGCCGCCGCGCGGGAGGTGGAGCCGTGAGCGCCATGCGCAGCGTCACCGTCTTCACCCATCGCCGCCCCGCCGACACGCGTGCGGCGCTCGACGCGCTCGCGCGCCACGCCGAGCGTGCGGGCGTCACCCTGCGGCTCTCCCCCGAGGAGACGCGCAAGCACGGGCTCTCGGGCCCGGGACCGTGGGAGCTCGACGCGCCCGTCTCGCCCGCGGTCGACCTCTGTCTTGTCCTCGGCGGCGACGGGACGATCCTTCACGCGCTGCGCTCCTACGTGGGCACCGGGGTTCCCGTCTTCGGGGTCAACTTCGGGGAGGTCGGGTTCCTGGCCACGATCGATCCCGACGGCACCGAGGAGGACTTCGAGCGGGCGTTCGCCGGCGACTTCGAGGTCTTGAGCCTTCCGGCGATCGAGCTGCGCGCAAGCGGCGGTGCGTGGACGGCGATGAACGACGTCTCCTTCCACCGCCAGCCCGGCCGCCGCGTGGCCGACCTCGCCTACCGGGTCGGGCAGGACGAGGTCGGGCGCGTGCGCTGCGACGGGCTCGTCATCGCCACTCCGGCCGGCTCGACGGGCTACAACCTGGCCAACGGCGGCCCGGTGATGGCGTGGGGGGTGGAGGGCTTCGTCGTCTCGTTCATCGCGCCGCACTCGCTCACCGCGCGGGCGCTCGTGGTCGCGCCGGACGACGTGCTCACGGTGCACAACCGCTCGCGCGAGGAGCCCGCCGACGTGACCGTGGACGGGCGGCCGATCTACGAAATGGCGCCGGGGGAGTCACTCGAGGCGTCCTTCGCCGACGGGCGGGCGGCGCTCGCCCAGATCCCGGGCGCGACCTTCTATCACCGCTTGCGCGAGCGCTTCGGAAGACTCGCCACGTAGGCGTGTCAACTGGCGCGCGGGCCGTGGGTCCGTCGGGGAGGGCTGGTAGACCCTGCCCATGCTCCTCGAGCTCCGCGTCGAGAACCTGCTGTTGATCGAGCGCGCCGAGCTGCGCCTCGCCGCGGGCCTGAACGTGCTCACCGGAGAGACGGGCGCGGGCAAGACCATGCTCGCCCACGCGCTCGACCTTCTCCTCGGCGGCCGCGCCCGGCCGGGCGTGGTGCGGCCCGGGGCCGCAGAGGCGTGGGTGGAGGGGGTCTTCGCGCTCACGGAGGAGGCGCGCGCCGCGTGCGGCGAGCGGCTCGCCCCCGACGCGGAGGAGGTCGTCCTCGCGCGCCGGGTCGGCGCCGACGGGCGCACGCGCGCCTATCTGGGCGGCCGCACCGCCACGGTGGGCGACCTGCGCGAGGTGGGGGAGCGGCTGCTGGCCTTCTACGGCCAGCACGAGCACCGGCGCCTCACGCTCGCCTCCGCCCAGCTCGAGGTGCTCGACGCGTTCTGCGGCCCCGAGCAGCGCGCGCGCCGCGAGCGCTGCGCGCGCGCCGCGGCCACGGTGCGCGCAGCGCGCGAGCGCCTCGAAGCGCTGCGCGAGCGCGGCGGCTCGCGCGAGCGAGAGCTCGACCTGCTGCGCTTCGAGCTCGACGAGATCGAGGAGGTCGATCCCTCCGAGGCCGAGGCAGACGAGCTGGCGCGCGAGCGCGAGCGCCTGCGCCACCTCGAAGCGCTGCGCGGCGCGGCGCTCGCGAGCGCCGAGGCCGTGGCGCCCGAGTCCGGTGGTCCCGGCGCGGCGTTCCTCCTCGCCGAGGCCGAGCGCTACCTCGACGGCGCCGCGAACGTCGACCCCGAGCTCGACGCGCTGGCCGAGCGCTACCGCGCCCTGCGCCTCGAGGCCGAGGACCTCGCGGGCGATCTGCGCCGCTACGAGGAGGCCGTCGAAGCGCCTCCGGGGCGCCTCGAGGAGGTCGAGGAGCGGATCGCGCTCCTCACGCGGCTCGAGCGCAAGCACGGCGGCTCGATCGCCGCAGTGCTCGCCCACGCCGAGCGCTGCCGCGCGCGGCAGGCGGAGCTCGACGGAGCCGAGGAGCTGCTCGAGGGCGTCCAGAGGGAGCTCGGCGGCGCCGAGCGAGCGCTCGGCGAGGAGGCAGCGGCGCTCCATGCCGCGCGTGAGGCCGCCGCCCCGGAGCTGGCCGCGGAGGTGCGGGTGCGGCTGGCCGAGCTCGCGATGGAGGGCGCCTCCTTCGAGATCGCGCTCGAGCCCCGGACCGAGGGGCTCGGCGCCACGGGAGGCGACCGCGTCGAGTTCCTCATCGCTCCGAATCCGGGCGTGCCCGCCGGGCCGCTGCGCGAGATCGCCTCGGGCGGGGAGACCTCGCGCGTGATGCTCGCGCTGCTCTCCGTCGCCCACGGCGCCGAGGCGGGCACGGGCGCCGGCGCCGACGAGCGGCTGCTGGTCTTCGACGAGGTCGACGCGGGGATCGGCGGCCAGACCGCGCGCGCGGTCGGCGCGCACCTGCGCGAGCTCGCCGGCGGGCGGCAGGTGCTATGCATCACCCACCTGCCCCAGATCGCCTCGCAGGCCGCACGTCACTTCCGCATCGCGAAGGACCTCGGACGCGAGCCGGCGCGCACGGTGGTGAGCGGGATAGACGGGGACGAGGTGGTCGGCGAGCTCGTCCGGATGCTCGGGGCCGACGACGGCGACCGCGCCGCCCGCCGCCACGCGCGCGAGCTCCTGCGGCCGCCTGAGCGCCGGCCCCGAGTCCGCCGCCCGGTGATCTAGACTGGCGCAGCAGTCCGCATGAGCGCTTCCATTCGCCCCAGCCACGCTCGCTTCGCCGGAGACACCCGGTTCATCTTCGTCACCGGCGGCGTGGTCTCCTCGCTCGGCAAGGGCATCGCCGCGGCGTCGATCGGGCGTCTGCTCGTCGCGCGCGGCCTGCGGGTCGCCCTGCAGAAGTTCGACCCCTACATCAACATCGACCCGGGGACGATGTCGCCCTTCCAGCACGGGGAGGTCTTCGTCACCGAGGACGGCGCGGAGACCGACCTCGACCTCGGGCACTACGAGCGCTTCACGAACACAAACACGAGCCGCGCCTCCAACGTCACCACCGGCGCCGTCTACAACTCGGTGATCCGGCGCGAGCGCCGCGGCGACTACCTGGGCGGCACCGTTCAGGTCGTGCCCCACATCACCGACGAGATCAAGAACCGGATCCGCCTGCTCGCCGAGTCCGCCGACGTCGACGTGGTCATCACCGAGATCGGCGGCACGGTGGGCGACATCGAGTCGCTGCCGTTCCTCGAGGCCATCCGCCAGTTCCCGGTCGACGCGGGCCGACGGCGGTGCATGTTCGTGCACCTCACGCTCGTGCCCTACATCCAGCACGCGGGCGAGCTGAAGACCAAGCCCACCCAGCACTCGGTGAACGAGCTGCGGCGCATCGGTATCCAGCCCGACATGGTCGTCTGCCGCTCGGAGGGAGCGCTCTCCTCCGAGATCCGGCGCAAGATCGCGCTGTTCGCCTCGCTTCCCGAGGAGGCCGTCGTCTCCGCCCGCGACGTGGACAACATCTACAAGGTGCCGCTCGTCTTCCGCGACGAGGGCGTTGACGAGCTCGTGCTCGAGCACTTCGGGCTCGAGGCCCCCGCACCCGATCTGACCGGCTGGGAGGCGCTCACGCGCCGCGCCGACGAGGCGCAGGAGAGCGTGCGGATCGCCCTCGTGGGCAAGTACGTCCAGCTCGAGGACGCCTACCTCTCCGTCGTCGAGGCGCTGCGCCACGCGGGCTTCGCCCACGGGTGCCGGATCGAGGTCGAGTGGGTCGACTCCGAGCGCCTCGATCCCGCCGCCGCGCGCGCGCAGCTCGCCGAGGCGGACGGCATCCTCATCCCCGGCGGGTTCGGCGGCCGGGGCGTGGAGGGCAAGATCCTCGCCGCCCAGGTCGCGCGCGAGCACCGCATCCCCTATCTCGGCATCTGCCTCGGGATGCAGATCGCGGTGGCGGAGTTCGCACGCCATGTCGCCGGCATGGAGGGCGCCAACTCCACCGAGTTCGACCCCGAGACCCCGTACGCGGTTATCGACCTGCTGCCCGAGCAGAAGGACGTGGCCGATATGGGCGGCACGATGCGGCTGGGGGCCGACCCGATCAAGCTCCACGAGGGCACGCGCGGGCGCGAGCTCTATGGAGAGGCCGTGATCTACGAGCGCCACCGCCACCGCTACGAGGTCGACCTCGTCCTGCGCCGTCGGCTCGAGGGGGCCGGCCTGATCGTCTCGGGCAGCTCTCCCGATGAGCGTCTGGTGGAGATCGTCGAGCTCGCCGACCATCCGTTCTACGTCGCCTCCCAGTTCCATCCGGAGTTCAAGTCGCGCCCCGAGCGCCCTGCGCCCCTGTTTCGCGAGTTCGTGGGCGCTGCGCTCACGCAGTCGCGCGGGGCCGAGGCACACGCCACCGTCGCTCGGTGAGGCCGGCCGAGGCCGGCGAGCGCCGTCGCCTCAACGAGCTCTTCGCCGAGCTCTGTCGCATCCCGAGCCCCTTCGGGCACGAGCGCGCGTGCGCCGAGCGGGTCAAGGGCGAGCTGCGCGAGGTCGGCCTCGAGGTGGAGGAGGACGACGCGGCGGCAGCGGCCGGGGCGGAGTGCGGGAACCTGCTGGCGCGGATCCCGGCCGCGCGCGCCGATGCCCCGAGCGTCCTGCTCTGCGCCCACCTCGACACCGTGCCGCTCACGGCGGAGCTCGAGCCGGTTCTCGTCGAGGATGGGTGGGAGAACGCGCACGAGGGGATCCTCGGCGCCGACAACAAGGCCGCGGTGGCGGTGATCCTCGCGCTCGCGCGGCGCTGCGCGGCCGAGCCGCCCCCCGTGGGCGTAGAGCTGCTCTTCACCGTGTGCGAGGAGAACGCGCTCGCCGGCGCCAGGGCCTTCGACGCGGGTCGGCTGCGCTCGCGCTTCGGCTACGTCTTCGACCACGCGACGCCGATCGGCGAGATCGTCCTCGCCTCGCCGACCTACCACCGGATCGAGGCGGACTTCCGCGGCGCCTCGGCTCACGCGGGCATTCGCCCCGAGGCGGGTCGCAGCGCGATCGCCGCCGCCGCGCGGGCGATCGCGGGGATGCGCCTCGGCCGCCTGGACGCCGAGACGACGACCAACGTGGGCACGATCCACGGCGGCGCGGGCACGAACGTCGTTCCCGCTCGCTGCGTCCTCGAGGCCGAGGCACGCTCGCTCGAGGCCGCCAAGGTCGAGCAGGCGGTCTCCGAGCTCGTCGACGCGCTCCACGATGGGGCCAACGCCGCGGAGTGCGACGTCGACGTGAGCGTCTCCTGCCTCTTCGACGGCTATCGCACGCGCTCATCCTCTCGGGCGGTGCTGGCCGCCGAGCGCGCCCTGCGCCGCTCCGGCCACGAGCCCCGCCACATCGTCACCGGCGGCGGCTCGGACGCCAACGCACTGCAGGCCGCGGGCTTCGAGTGCGTGAACCTCGCCAACGGGACCGAGCGCAACCACCAGCCCGACGAGCGGGTGAGCCTGGCCGCCCTCGAAGGCATGCTCGACGTGGCGCTCGCGCTCCTTCCCGCCGCGGCCGAGGCCGCGCCCGGAGCGGGCGAATAGGCTCCCGCGGCATGAGCCCGTTCGAGAAGACTGGCGAGGAGGTCAAGTGGGAGGGGAAGATCGCCCAGGTCCGGGTCGACTCCTTCCGCCACGAGGACGGCGAGGAGGTCAAGCGCGAGGTGATCGTCCACCCCGGCGCGGTGGCGATCGTCGCCCACGACGAGAAGCACGTCTGGCTCGTGCGCCAGCCCCGCGAGGCGGTGGGAGAGGACGGGCTGCTTGAGCTGCCCGCCGGCAAGCTCGAACCGACCACCGGCTCCGCCGGCGAGCCGCCGCTCGAGACCGCCCAGCGCGAGCTCGCGGAGGAGATCGGCAAGGCCGCCGAGACGTGGGAGCGCCTGAGCTCCTTCTACACGAGCCCGGGGTTCACCGACGAGGAGGTCGAGGTCTACCTCGCCACGGGGTTGAGCGACGCGGGCCACGCCGAGGCCGAGGAGAACGAGCGGATCGAGGTCGTCCCGTGGCCCCTCGATCGCCTCGACGAAGCGATCGAGGACTGCCGCGACTCGAAGTCGCTCATCGGCCTGCTCTGGCTGCGCGCGCGACTCGCTCGCTAGGAGGTCGAGTCGCCACTACACGGGCGAAGACGGTCGGGCGAGGCCCTCGGCGAGGTCGCCGAATCCGGGGGCCAGGATCGCGCCGGGCTGCGCCAGCAGCTCCTCGGCGACCACGGCCTCGGTGGTCAACAGCAGCGCGGCCACCGAGGCGGCATGCTGGAGCGCGAGCCGCGTGACGCGAACCGGGTCGATCACCCCGTCTTCGAAGAGATCGCCGAACTCCCCCGTCAGCGCGTTGAGCCCCTCGGCGTCGTCCATCTCGCGCACCTGGTCGATAGTCGCCTGGCCGTCGTAGCCGGCGTTGGTCGTGACCCAGTACAGCGGCACGCAGAGCACCCGTCGCACGATCTCCGCGCCGATCGCGTAGTCGCCCTCGAGGCCGTGGTTCTCGAGGGCCCGCTCGGCGCGCAGCAACGCCGCGCCGCCGCCGGCGACGACGCCCTCGGATACCGCGGCGCGCGTGGCGGCCAGCGCACCCTCGGTCCGCATGACCCGCTCCTTGAGTTCGACGTCCGTCGCTCCGCCGACGCGTATGACGGCCAGCCGGCTCGAGAGCTTGGCCAGCCGCTCGGCCGCGATCTCCCGGTCGCGCTCCTGGACGCCGCGCTCGACCTCGACGCGGATCTGCGCGATGCGATGGCCCACCCGCTCCTCGTCGCCCGCGCCCTCGACGAAGGTCGCCGACTCCTCCGTGGCGATCACCCGCCTGCAGCGCCCGAAGGACTCGGGCTTGACGTGCTTCAGCGTCAGTCCGACCTCGTCGGTGATCACCTCGCCGCCCGTGAAGGCCGCGAGGTCCTGCAGGTGCGCGATGCGACGGTGCCCGAAGCCCGGGGCCCGGAGGGCGATGGCCTGAAGCGTCCCGTGCGCGGAGTTCTGGATCAACATCCCGAGAGCCTGGCCGTCGATCTTCTCGGCGAGCACGACCAGCGGCCGGGGCGCCTTCATGAGCGCGTCGAGCGCGGGCATGAGGTCGTGCACGCTCGAGATCGGCTTGGTGGTCATGAGGATGTAGGGATCCTCGAGCACCGTCTCCATGCGACCCTGGTCGGCGATCATGTAGGGGGAGACCACACCGTTCTCCACGAGCATCCCCTCCGTGAAGTGGACCGAGATGCCGGGCGACGCCGACTCCTCGATCGAGACGACGCCCTCCGCGCCGACGCGGTACAGCGCCTCGGCGACCGCCGCACCGATCCGCTCGTCCTCCTTGGCCGCGATCGTGGCGACATGGCGCAGCTCGTCCTCGGTCTCGATGCGGTGGGCCCGCTCCTGCAGGTGGCCGACTACGAGCTCTGTCGCCTCCTCGATCCCCCGGCGCAGGAGCATCGGGTTGGCGCCCTTCTCGATCGTCTCCATGCCTCTGCGCACGAGGGCCTGGGCCAGCACCGTCGCCGTCGTCGTGCCGTCCCCGGTGAGCTCGCTGGTCTTCGAGGCGACCTGGCGCACGAGCATCGCGCCCATGTTCTTGAAGGGGTCTGACAGCTCGATCTCGCGCGCGATGGTCACGCCGTCGTTGGTGATGATCGGCGCGCCCGTCAGGCGCTCGAGGACGACGTTGCGGCCCTTGGGGCCGAGCGTCACCTTCACCGTGTCGGCCAGCTCGTCGACCCCCGCCTGCAGCCGCCGTCGCGCGTCATGGTTGAAGTGCAGGACCTTGCCCATGGAGCCTCCCTGCTATTCGGTTCCGGCGGGCATGAGGATGCCGCGCCCCCGGAGCCGTCCGTTGTCGAGGTCGTCCATCGCGTCGTTGACCGCGTCGAGCGCATACGAGCTCGTGCGCAGCGTGACCTTACCCTGTGCCGTGAGGGACATGAGCTCGGCGAGGTCGTTGTAGGACCCGACGAGGTTGCCCACGAAGTTGATCTCGCGGGAGATGATGTCGATGGTCGGCACGTTGATGTTCTCGCCGTACCCGATCACGAAGTAGGAGCCGGCCTCGCGCAGCAGATCGACGCCCGTCTCGATCGCCCCGCCCTCGCCGACGAAGTCGACGACCACCTCGGCGCCGAAGCCGGAGGTCATGTCGAGGATCGTGTCGTGATGCTTCTCGCCGAACTGCACGGTCTGGTCCGCCCCGAGCTCGCCGGCGAGCGCCAGCGCTCCCTCGTTGGGGTCGAGCACGATGATCTCTGCCGGGGTCATGGCCTTGAGGCACTGGATACCGATGTGCCCGAGGCCGCCGGCGCCGATGACCAGGGCCCGGCTGCCCGGGTGCAGCAGCGGAACGGCCTTCTTGATCGCGTGGTAGGCGGTCAGACCGGCGTCGGCGAGCGCAGCGATGTCGCGCGGATGCAGGGTCGGCTCGAGCTTTACCACGGAGCGAGCCGTCGTCTTGATCAGCTCGGCGAAGCCGCCGTCGGTCGAGATGCCGGGGAACTCGTTGTTCTCGCAGTGCACGTCGTCGCCCGCTCGGCAGGCACGGCACAAGCCGCACGTGCGCAGCGGGTGCAGGATCACCGTGTCGCCGACCTCGACGTTGCTCACGGCCGAGCCGATCTCCTGCACCCAGCCGGCGTTCTCGTGGCCGGGGACGTAGGGCAGCTCGACGCCCGATTTCTCGGCCCACTGCCCCTCGATGATGTGGAGGTCGGTGCGGCAGAGCCCCGCGCCGCCGATGCGGACGATGACATCATGGGGGCCCTCGATCCGGGGCTCGCCGAGCTCCTCGAGCCTCAGGGCTCCGTGGTACTCATGGGGCCCGCGGTACTCGTGCAGCCTCGCGGCCTTCATCTCGAGACCTCCTCTGGATCGGCGGCCAGGTCGTGGCGAACTTGGAGCAGCGAGCGGCAGATGCCACCGTTTGCCTCGAGGCTTGTGCGCACCAGTCGCGCGGTCCGGAGCCAGCGCTGCAACTGGTCGGCACCAAGCTGCTCGCCGTCGGGGAGCACGAACGCGGGGGCATCAAGGTCGCTAGCGATCCCGAGCCGCTCGCGCAACTCCAGGCAGCGACGCGCCTCGGGCAGATCCGGCAGGTCCGCGACGCGGGTGGCGGTGACCTCCTCCGTGCTCGCGCCCCCGGCCAGCAGCGATTCGCAGATCGTCGACTGGCGGGCGATCAGCGCCTTGCGCTGGAACAGCTCGCGCAGCGCCTCGAGATCGTCCTCGTCGGTCTCGCCTGGGAAGGCACCGGTAAAGCCCTCGCCGCGCTGCAGCGCCGCGTTGATCTCCCTCCCGGTGAAGTGGTCGTCGAGCCGCACCGTCACGTGACGCACTCCCGGCAGCCGGCGCACGACGTCGCGCGCGTCGGCTGCCATCAGGAACGCGAAGTTGGGAGCACACTGCGGCGTCGGCAAGCGCAGCAGAACCTCGACGTCGCCGTCCGGAGTCACCTCGCACGAGCTGACGAACCGAAGCGACGTGATCGGTTCGTCGAGCTCGGGGTCGTGTACCTGCCCCAGCGCCTCCACGACGCGCTCGCGGGTCATCCCGCCGCCGAGTCGACCAGCTGCGCGTCCTCCGCCGCGGCCGGGGTCCCCGACTCGTCGGGCAGGCGGAGCTCCTTGGGGACGTCGATCCCGTACAGCTCGGCTGCGTTCAGGCCGAGGATCTTGCGCTTGGTCGCGTCGTTGACCCGCGGGAAGTCCGAGTACTCCTCGTCGGGGTAGTCCCAGTCGAGCAGGGCCTCGATCTGCCACTTGGGCTCCCAGATCGCGTAGTCGCTTCCGAACAGCATCTTGTCCTCGCCGACCCAGAACAGCAGCTCGCCCATCACCTTGGAGAAGAACCGCGGGCGCGCGTGCATCAGGCCGCCGAGCACCACCGACAGACCGGCGTAGACGTTTGCCTCCTGCGTCGCCATGAAGCAGAAGTCCTCGATCCGCGGCAGCCCGACGTGCTCGACGATGAAGTTGAGATCGGTGTTTGCGGTCGCGGCGATGTCGACGTCCTTGACGTCGAATGCGTCCTTGTCGAGGGGCCAGATCGTTGGACCCTTGTGCACATGGAGGTTCTTGATCCCGAGCTCCCTGCACTTCTCATAGAACGGCTCGCACTCGGGATCGGCGAGCGTCCAGCCGCGCGAGCCATCACGCCACTCCGCGGTGTAGAGCTTGACGCCCCTGAGGTCGTAGCGCTTTGCGTCCTCTTCGAGCTGCTTCAGCCCCGCCTCGCCCTCACGCGGGTCGAAGCGCCCGTTGACGATGAGCTTGCCGGGGTGCTTCTCGGCCAGCGCCGCGTTCACCTCCGCGGTGTTGAAGCCGGTCGAGTACCACTCCTTGAGGTAGGTGGACTGGAAGATGCCGACATCGACGCCGCCGTCCTCGAACACGTCCTTGACGAAGTCCTCCTCGGAGTACTTCTGGAACTTCTCGATCGGCCAGTGCGTCTCCTCAGGACCGAGGGCCTGGTAGGCGTGGAAGCACTCGATCCAGCCCTTGGCGTACTCCTCCTGTCCCTTCACCCAGTTCGCGGGGCTCGCGTCCCAGAAGTGGATGTGGCTGTCGACGATGAAGTACTGCTCGCCATCTTTCTCGTACATGTGTGTCTACTCCACGATCTTGAGGTCGAAATCGATGTACTCCGCGGCGTCCTCGGGGTTGGCGAAGAGGATGACCTCGTCGTCGAGCACGACCATGCGGCCGTAGTGCGTCGACATGATCTCCTCGAAGTCGTCGTTACCGAAGTCCGACCAGCCCAGCGCCTCGGCGATCTCCTCGTAGTCGAAGTGGATCTGGCGCTCTCCGTCGACGCGGATCATCGAGGGCAGCTCCTCGACGGTGATCCCCTCCTTGGCGCGCATGACGTCAGCCACGACGAAGCCCACCTGGTTGTTCATCAGGGTCACGCCGGTGCGGTTGGACGACGTCCGGTCGGACTTGAAGCGGTCCTCTGTGGATGAGCTCACTGGGCTAGGCCTCCTTGGGGGTCTTGATGCCGATGTCCGCGAGGAGGTCGGCGAACCGCGTCCGGGAGCGGTCCAGCGAGTCCTCGAAGCGGACGGCCTTCTCGGAGAGCTGCGACCACAGGGGCTGCAGCTGGCGGGCCGCCTCGATGCTGCGGGGCGTCCAGGTCTGTAGCCACTCCTGCATGGTTGCCCGGTTGGCCTCCCCGTGCTCTTCGTCCTGGGCGAGCATGCCGAACAAGGCGCGCGCCCCGCGCTGCTCGCGCGCGGCGTCGGACTCCGCCGAGCCCATCAGCGTCGGGGTGGTGAAGTCGCCCTGCAGCGCGGCCACCTGCATCACGAAGCCGCTGCGGAACAGCTCGCCGACCAGCGGCTCGAAGACGACCGCCGTGGCGAAGAAGGCCTCGGCCCAGTCGCGCGTGGCGGTCAGCTCCTCGATGTTGCGGCGCACGCCCTGCCAGACCGGGTCGCTCTGCCAGGTCTCCTTATGCGCCTCACCGTCGAAGCCCTCGAGCGCCTCGGAGAGGTCGAGGTTGTACAGGATCAGATCCTGGGCGAAGCGGAGCTTGTGCACCGCCGCGACCGCCAGGGCGTTGTTGATCATGTTGGTCGGAGCATCGCGCTGGGCGGCGGTGTAGACGTAGAGCCCGATGCCCTGCTCGCCGTGCGCGAAGGCGCTGACGTGCCTGGCCACGATGTCGACCCAGTTGCGGTTCCACTGCGCAAAGCTGTCGGCGGCTACCGCGTTGGCGATGTTCTGCTGGACCTGGCGGACGACGTTCGCGTTGTTGCGGTAGATCGTCTGCTCCCACTCCTCGTTGGGGTCGCGGAAGACGTGCCAGTCCGAGGACTTCACCGCGGTCCACTCCTTGGGGTAGCCCGAGGTGCCGTCCGCGAAGCCGTAGATCCAGCCCTGCGTGAGGTGGCGTTCGGGATCGGGCTGGACGTCGAAGGTCACGTCCTCGTAGACCGACGCCCGTCGCTTCGCCGGCGTGAAGTAGTTGTAGGAGCGGCTGGTGGAGGACGGGAACTCCTGCGAGCCGGCCTCGGCGTCGGTGAAGGCGGGCTTCGGGACGTTGCGGTCTGGCTTGGAGCTCTCCTTGCTGGCGGTGCTCATACGCTGCTCGTCTCCTCGGGCTCGGCGGTGGTCGTGAACTTGTCGAAGTAGATGCGGGAGTCGGGGATGCCCTTGGCTGAGAGCAGACCCATGGCGGCCTCGACCATCGGGGGCGGCCCGCAGACGTAGGCGTCGAAGTCCTCGAGCGACTCCTCGCGGCGCTCGACCACGTCGGTGACGAGTCCGCACTCACCCGTCCAGTCCTCCCCGGGATCCTCGTCGGAGAGGGCGGGGACGAACTCGAAGCCCGCCAGGTTCTTCGTGAGGCGCTCGAGCTCGTCGAGCGCGAACAGGTCGGCGGTGGTGCGCGCTCCGTAGTAGAACGTCGCCGGCCTGTCGTTCTCCTCGAGCTCCATCTGGCGCAGCAGGGAGAGGATCGGGGCCATCCCGGCGCCACCGCCGATCATCAGGAGCGGCCGCTGCGAGCTCTCGCGCAGGGTGAACGTGCCGTAGGGTCCGGTGATCGCGAGCTCCTGGCCCTTGGCGATCGAGCCGTCGGCGAGCAGGCCGGAGAAGTGGCCGTCGGGGTAGAGCTTGATCATCAACTCGACCTCGCCCACGTTCGAGGGGAGGCTGGCCATGGAGAACGAGCGATGCTCGTCCCCGGAGCCCGGGATCCTCACGTCGACGTACTGCCCCGGGTGGAACACGAACTCCTCCGGGGAGACGAGCGAGAGGACGAGCCGCCGGATGTCGGAGGTCAGCTCCTCGATCGCCGTGACGCGGGTCTGCACCGTCTGCAACGGCAGGCCGCTGCGCAGGATCTCCTCGTCGTAGTTGATGAGCTCGACCTCGAGGTCGGACATCGGGTGGGCGCGACAGAGCAGCGTCCACCCCTCCGCCTCCTCGAAATCGGGCAGCGCAAAGGTCGAGTACTTGTCGAGATCGACGTCACCGTCGAGCAGGAAGGACTTGCAGGCCGAGCACTGGCCCTCCTTGCACCCGTGCATGAGCATGACGCCCTGGCGGAACGCGGCGGTGAGGACGGTCTCGTCCTCGTCGACCTCGATGTCGATCCCGACCGGCTCGAACCGGACGTTGTGCATCTCACCCATCTCGGCTGCCCTCCTGCCCCTCGGGACGGGGTTGCCGGCACTCCTGCACCGGCAACCCCGACGCCTTCGCCGGCGCGCGCTCGACCTCAGCGTGGCGCGCGCGCACGTGGGCGCTCTACGCGCCCGCCGCCGGTGCGAAACGGCCGGCCGGCCCGCCCGCCTTGTACTGGGCGACGTGCTTCTCCCGGTCCTCGGGGGACATCTCGTTGATGAGGACGTTCGGGCTCTGGAGCGTGTTGCCCCGCATCTCGTCCAGCGTCCACATCTTCTTCGGATCGAGGTCCAGGTGCGGCTGCGGGATGGTCGTCTTCCCGTCGTCGCGGACGTATCCGAGCTCCTCCATGATGTCGGCGACATCCTTGCCGTGGTAGAGCGTCTCCCACTCGCGCTTGCCGGTGAGCTTGCCCATCGCCGGAGTGGGGCGGCCCTTGTACTCGGGACGGAACGCGACGGCGTCCGTCCAGTGACAGGTCTCCGAGCAGTAGGTCCGTACCTGCCCGTCGATCTCGTCGACCACCATGTCCTCGCGGATCAGGCAGGGAACCATGCAGCTCCAGCAGCGATGTGGGTACTCGTAGTTGGACTCGCCGGGCTCGAAGGCGATCGGGTTGTGCCCGTTCTTCTTCCCGAGCTCGCCGTACTTCTCCCACCACTTGCCGTACTTGTCGTACCAGCCCGGGTACTTGTGCTCGAACCACTCGAAGTCGTCGTCGTCCATCCCGTCGATCCGCCAGTAGTTGGCGAACCAGCCGGTGGCGAAGAACTGCGCCACCTCGTGGACGTAGCCCTTGTTCCAGATCCGGTTCCAGGACTCCTCGACGAGGTCGTGCGGGACCTTGAGCCCGTACTTCTCCAGCGGCACGAGGTAGGAGCGGTAGTAGTCGTCGTAGATCCAGCGCCGCCACATCTCGGCGTAGGACTCGCGATCCTTGCGGCGATCCTTCGTGCCGTACTCGATGAAGGTCCCGATCGCCGCGTCGACGACGCAGTGGTTGTTCCACCACGCGTAGCGGAGGTCTCGCTCCAAGAGGTCGCGGTTGCGCTCGTCCGCCAGCGCCATGAGCAGGATCGAGTAGCCGTTGGAGATGTGGCGCGACTCGTCGGACTGCACCGAGTGGAACACCGTCGGTAGCAGGGAGTCGCCGTTGGCCGCCGCCTCGCTGGGCATCGCGACGAAGAGCACGTTGGTGAACGCGGTCTCGGCGACGATGGTCAGGTAGACGTTGGCCGCGGTGATCGCGTCGCCGGTGATGAAGCCCTCACCGAACTGGCGCCCGATCGTGCCGGCGTAGCAGTTGGAGAACCCCTTCTCGGAGATGTCGAAGCCGGCGGGGTCCACGTAGTGCTGCATGTAGAGCCGCTTGAGGTTCATCTGGATCGTCGAGTGACGGACCTCGTCGATCATCTGGATGGCCAGCCCGTTGTGCAACGCCGGGTTGGGGACGGCCCCGATCGCGAGCGGCATGGCGCGGGCGGCGGAGATCTCGGGGAACGGGATGATCGAGAGGAAGAGCTTCTGCCACTCCATCCAGCGCTCCTGGACCTGCCGGAACATGTTGCCTCGGATGGCGCCGTCCATCGCGCCGAACACCCGGTTGTCCTTCTCCTCCTCCATCGGGAAGTAGGACCGCAGGACCTGCTTGAGCGGGTCCTTCATGGGCGCCTTCTCGAAGGTGTAATCCGTGGCGTATTTCTCGACGGGCTCCACGTATGTTGGATCCCAGGAGAGCTCCTGGATCTTTGTGTGGGCCTTGGTGATGCTTGCTCTGCTCACGTCGAAATGCCCCCTTTTGGGGAGTCGGTCGGGACGGGCGCTACGGGAGAGGACGCTAGGGAAGGGGCTCGCCCGCGGTCAAGAAACCATGCCGTTCCGCACAATGTTGGAAACCGCTTCGGCGAGGGCCTCGTGCTCGCGGTCAAAGGCCCGCACCGAGGTCGACAGGCCGAGGACGGCGCGCAGGCGACCGCGGGCGTCGAGCGCCGGGGCGGCGACGCAGCAGAAGTCCTCGTCGAACTCCTCGTGGTCGACCGCGAAGCCGTTCTCGCGGACCCGCTCGAGCTCGCCGGCGAGCTCGAGCGGGTCGGTGATCGTGCTCGATGTGTAGGCCGGCAGCCCACGGCGGGCGTAGCGGGCCAGCGCCGCCTCGGGCAGCCGCGCAAGCACGACCTTGCCCATCGCGAGCGCGTGGGCGTTGTCGCGGATCTGGGTCCCGAGCCCGGGCATCTTGGCCACGCCCTGCCGACCGCGTACCACCGTGATCTCGATGACCCCGGCGCGCACCACGCCGAGGTAGGAGCGCTTGCGGGTGCGCGCGAACAGCGCCTCGACGGCGCGCGCGCCGTTGGCGGGGAGCGGGGCCATGTCGGGCTCGACGGCGAGCGCCTGCGCACGCGTGTCGATCCGGTAGCGGCCGTCACGGTCGTGGATCGCAAAGCCCTCCTCGCACAGGGAGACAAGGAGGTAGTACGCCGTCGAACTGCTCTTGCCCACGACGCGGGCCACTTCGTCGGCGCGCACGCCCTCGGGGTGCGCCTGCAGAAACGCCAGCACGCGCAGCACCTCCCGCGCGGTGGAGAGTCCGCGGCGTCCGCACGTCGTGGCCCGCTCTTCGGTCCCTTGCCATGGACTGCGCATACGACTCCTCGGTATCCCACCTGAGCGTACCGGCGAACGCGCAACGCGCAACGCACAACCTGCGAGTATCGAATTCATGGTGGAGATCACGGTTACGCTGGAGGCCTCCGGTGGGGCGTATGTTGCGCTGGTGGTCGGGCCCGCGCCCGAGGTCCGCGACTCGGTGGCGCTAGACGTGTTGGAGGCGGCCGACGCGATTCCTGCGCTGGACGGCCTGGTGCTGGACTTCGACCACTACGGCCGAGTCGTCGGGCTGCGGGTCAGCGGCGCGGTGGACTCGATCCTCGCACCGTCTCTGCTGGACGCGGCCGAGCGCGGCGAGCTTCAAGACGGGTAAGTCCTTGACTGCGCGAGGGTGGCGCTGCCAGGCTCTGGGTCATGTCCCACGATCATGAAGCCGCTGCCGCCGCGCCCTCGCTGGTCGACAGCCTGAAGGTCTACATCGATGGCATCCCCGCGGGCGAGCAGGCCGATGCCTTGCATCAGGTCTTCTACGGCTTCTACACGCGCGTTGCGATCATCGATCGCAGCACCTACGAGCTCGCCTCCTGGGCCAGAGAGGACGTCGGGACACTGGAGGATCTCCCCCCGGCGCTGGTCGAAGCACTGCGCGACAACGCGCTGTTCGTCGGCCAAGAGCTCTTCGCCAGCCGCGTCCGGGCGATGAGCGCGATGGGCTACGTATCCAGCCGCCTGGCCGAGCTGCTCGACGGAGCCGAGCCGGCCCAGCCGTTCACGCTGACGCGCGCCGTCGCGTTCGACGAAGCCCAGGGGCGGATGCGCACCTACGACCTGTCCCGCCCCGGCGAGCACCCCGACCTGCCCTACGATCCGCTCGCCTACGACCCGCACACCGGCTGAGCGTTCATCCGCCGGCGGCCGGGGCGTGCGCGCCCGTCCGCGGGGCCGGGACGCCGCGCAACGACCCGCCCTGGGGCAGGTGTGCGCGCCGCGGCATCGAAGCCCGGGGGATGGCCACCGTCGTCCCGCGCGCCGAGCCGCGCCTCTTCGCACACCTCGTCCTCGACTTCCTCGCCTACCTCGAGTTCGAGCGTGGACTGTCGCGCAACACCCTCGAGGCCTACCGGTCCGACCTCCTCCAGTTCGGGGCCTACCTCGACGCTCACGGGCTCGAAGCGCTGAGCGTCGGCCACGCCGAGACGAGCGCGTTCTTCGCCGAGCTCGCCGGCCCGCGCCCCGGCCGCGCCCCCTCCGCTCCGACCACCCTTCAGCGCAAGGTGGCCTGCCTGCGCTCCTTCTACCGTCACCTGCGCCGCGAGGAGGTGATCGACCACGATCCCACCACCGACCTGCGCGCGCCCCGCCGCTCCCAGCGCCTGCCGCAGGTCCTCAGCCGCGACGAGGTCCGCCTGCTGCTCGACCAGCCGCGCGGCACGAGCTCCTCGGCGCTGCGCGACCGGGCGCTGCTCGAGCTCATGTACGCGTGCGGCCTGCGCGCCTCGGAGGCGGTGGGGCTCGAGGTCGGCGAGATCGACCTCGACGTCGGCGTCCTGCGCGCCCAGGGCAAGGGACGCAAGGAGCGGCTCGTTCCCGTGGGCTCTGAGGCGATCGCCGCGGTGCGGGTCTACCTCGAGCTCGCGCGACCGGGCCTGGTGGGCGTGCGCGAGGAGCCGCGGCTCTTTCTCAACCTGCGCGGCGTCGGCCTCACCCGGCAGGGCCTCTACAAGATCGTGCAGCGCCACGCGCGTACCGCTGGGCTCGAGGGGCGCATGAGCCCCCACACGCTGCGCCACACGTTCGCCACGCACCTCCTGGCCGGCGGCTGCGACCTGCGCTCGCTGCAGGAGATGCTCGGCCACGCCGACATCGCCACCACGCAGATCTACACCCACCTCTCCGCCGAGCGCCTCAAGGACGTCTACTTCGACGCCCATCCGCGCGCGGTGATCGCTCCGCCTGGCTGAAAGCCCAAGCTCCCTGGAATGATCGCGGCCGTGTCCCCCGGCCGCCCCACGGGCTCTCGCGCCCGCCGCGCCGTCGTGCTCGTGCTTGACGCGTGTGGGGCCGGCGCACTCCCCGACGCCGCCGACTACGGCGACGCGGGCACGAACACGCTCGCTCATCTCGCCGAGGCGGCAGGCGGCCTCGAGCTGCCCACGCTCGCCGCGCTGGGCCTGGGCTCCATCCTGCCCCTTCGGGGCGTCGCGCCCGCCGCCGCGCCGGTGCTGCACGGCCGCCTTCACCCCCTCGGGCCGGGCAAGGAGTCGACCACGGGACACTGGGAGCTCATGGGCGTGATCCCCGCGGAGCCACTGCCCACCTACCCGCGCGGGTTCCCGGCGGGGCTGCTCGCGCCGCTCGAGCGCGCCGCCGGGCGCCCGGTGCTCGGCAACCGTCCCTACGACGGGATCGCGGCGCTGGAGGACTTCGGCGCCGCCCACCTCGAGACGGGCGCCCTCATCGTCTACACCTCACAGGACTCCGTCCTCCAGGTCGCCGCCCACGAGGACATCGTCCCGGTGGGAGAGCTCCACGCGCTGTGCGCTGGGGTGAGGGCTCTGGCGCGCGGGAAGGACGCGGTGGGTCGGGTGATCGCCCGGCCGTTCACCGGCGCGCCCGGGACGTTCCGGCGCACGGCAGGTCGGCGTGACTTCGCGCTCGCGCCGCCCGCGCGCTCCTACCTCGAGGAGCTCGCGGAGAGCGAGGTTCCCGTCCACGCCGTCGGCAAGGTCGGCGAGCTCTTCGCGGGCGTGGGGATCGAGAAGTGCCACCCCGCCGGCGACAACGCCCTCGCCCTCGACCTCACCGACCGCCTCCTGGCCGAGCTCGACCACGGGTTCGTGTTCACGAACCTGATCGAGACCGATCAGGTCTACGGGCACCGCAAGGACGTCGCGGGCTTTCACGCCGCGCTGCGGACGATCGACGCCGCGGTCGCCGGCTGGCGCGAGCGCCTCGGTCCCGAGGATCTGCTCGTTCTCACCGCTGACCACGGGTGCGATCCCGCCGCCTGCCACAGCGACCACACGCGCGAGCACGCCCCGCTGCTCGCGCTCTTCCCGGGCCACGGTGCTCGCCGCCACGACGGCCCGCTGGCCGACGTGGGGGCGAGCGTCCTGCGCTGGCTGGCCGGGCGCGACGCGCCCGCGCTTCCCGGAGCGGCCTTCGTGCCCTGAGCCATAATCGGCTGTCCGTGCCCGAGCTTCCCGAGGTCGAGACGATCCGCCGCGGCCTCGCTCCTCGGGTGGAGGGCCGACGCCTCGCCGAGATCGAGGTGCTCGACCCGCGCTGGTGCCTGCCCCAGACGCCCGAGGCGGTCGTCGCGGGGCTCCGAGGACGGCGCGTGGAGCGGCTCGGGCGCCGCGGCAAGTACCTCGTGTGGGAGCTCGAGGGCGACCACGCCCTCGTGCAGCACCTGCGCATGACCGGGACCGTGCTCGCCGATCCCCCGGCCGTCCCGCCGCACACCCGGGTGCGGCTCGGGCTGGACGACGGGGGCGTTCTCGTCTTCGTCGATCCTCGGCGCTTTGGCACCGGGCACCTGCTCGAGGGGCCGGCGCGCGAGGCCTATCTCGACGCTCGCCTCGGCCTCGAGCCGCTCGACCCCGGCTTCACTCCCGCTCACCTCCGCGCGTTGGCGCGCGGCTCCCGCGCCCCGATCAAGGCCTTCCTGCTCGATCAGAAGCGGATCGCCGGCGTGGGCAACATCTACGCCGACGAGGCGCTGTTCCGCGCGCGCATCCATCCCCTGCGCGAGGCGCGGCGGCTCAGCCCGAAGCAGCTCGCGGCGCTGTGCGACGCGGTCAGCGACGCGCTGCGGGCCGGCATCGACGCCGGCGGGGCCACGATCGACGACTTCCGCCACGCCGACGGCGCCCGCGGCTCGTTCCAGGACGAGTTCCTCGTGCATCGCCGCGCCGGGCTGCCGTGCCCTGCGTGCGGAGCGCCGATCCGCAAGCTCGTGGCGGCGGGCCGGGGGACCTATATCTGCGAGCGCTGCCAGCCGCGCCCGCGGCCGCGACGCCGGAAGGGGTGAGCTCGTTCGGCGCGGCGCCAGCCTACGCGGCGAGCAGCTCGTCGAGCCGACCCGACTGCTCGGCCTGCGCGAGCTCGCTGAAGCCGCCGAGCGGCTCGCCGTCGATGATGATCTGCGGGAAGGTCATCAGGCCCGTGCGGCGGGCGAGCTCGGCGCGCCCGTCCGGGTCGCGTGAGAGATTGATCTCCTCGTACTCGAAGCCCCGCTTGGAAAGCAGCGCCTTGGCGCTGCGACAGTAGGCGCAGGGCTCCGTGGTGAACATCGTGATGCTCTTCATAGTCCACGTCAGGATAGCCCGGCTCCGGACGGCGGCCGGCTGATGGCCGGCCCGCTGCGCACCGAGGCGATCGTGCTGCGCTCCATCCGCTACGGCGAGGCCGATCGCATCCTGCACCTCCTCTCGCCCCAGCGCGGGCGGCTCTCGGCGATCGCGAAGGGCGCGCGGCGCACCCGAAGCCGCTTCGGCGCCCGGCTCGAGCCGTTCTTCCGCCTCTCCCTGGGTCTGCACGAGGGCCGCAGCGACCTGCTCACGGTCACGAGCGCGGAGACGATCGCCACGCACGGACGCCTGCGCGAGCACGCCGCCAGCCTCGACGCTGCCGCCCGCGCCTGCGACGCCGTAGTGCGGCTCTTCGACGCCGGCGACGCCCATCCCGCGGTCTACCACCTGCTCGCCAACCACCTCGCTCTCCTCGACGCCGACGCGGCGCGCGCCGACCGCGCGGGCGCCCTGGCTTTTCGCGTGAAGCTCCTGCTCGCCGCGGGTCTCGCGCCCCAGCTCGGCTCGTGCGCCTCCTGCGGGGAGCGCGAGCACCTGAGCGGCTTCTCGGGCGCCGCGGGCGGCGTGGTGTGCAGCGCCTGCGAGGCCTCGGCCTTTCCGCTCGAAGAGGAGGCCCATCGCTTCCTCGCCGAGGCGCTCGGGCGTCCGCTGGCCGAGGCGCCGAGCGCCGGTGAGCGGGCGCTACGCCAGGCCGAGCGGGCGATCGCCGAGACCGCCGAGCATCACGCGGGCGTCCGGTTGCGGGCGGCCGCCTCGTAGACTGCCGCCTGCGTGCCGTCCGCCACGAACTCCACCAGGTACGTCTACGCGTTTACCGAAGGCTCGCGCTCGATGCGCGACCTTCTCGGCGGCAAGGGCGCGAACGTCGCGGAGATGACGCGGATCCTGGGGCCCGAGCGGGTGCCCGCGGGATTCACCATCACCACCGAGGCGTGCGTGGCCTACATGGCGGCGGGGGGCGAGGAGCCCCCCGGGCTCGAGGAGGAGATCGCCGAGGCGCTCGCCCGGCTCGAGGAGCTCAGCGGCAAGCGCTTGGGCGACCCGGAGGACCCCCTGCTCGTCTCCGTGCGCTCGGGCGCCCGCGAGTCGATGCCGGGAATGCTCGACACCGTCCTCAACCTCGGCTTGAACGACCGCTCCGTGCGGGGGCTGGCGGGCCGGACGTCCAACGAGCGCTTCGCCTGGGACTCCTACCGGCGCTTCGTGCAGATGTTCGCCAACGTCGTGCGCGGCGTGCCCGGCGAGCGCTTCGAGCGGGAGATCGCCGAGATCAAGAACGCCCGCGGAGTGCGCGATGACACCGAGCTCGACGTCGGTGCGCTCCGCGAGCTCACCGAGCGCTTCACGCGCCTCTTCGGCGAGGAGACCGGCGAGGATTTTCCCCAGGAGCCGCGCGAGCAGCTCCGCCAGGCGGTCCGCGCCGTGTTCGACTCCTGGCTCGGCGAGCGAGCGGTCGCCTACCGCCGGATCAACCGCATCCCCGACGAGTGGGGCACGGCGGTGAACGTGCAGCAGATGGTCTTCGGCAACAAGGGGGAGAGCTCGGGCTCGGGCGTCGCCTTCTCCCGCGACGAGCTCACGGGCGCACCCGAGCCCTCGGGCGACTTCCTTCCCAACGCTCAGGGAGAGGACGTGGTCTCCGGGGTGAGAAACACGCGCGACATCTCCGAGCTCGCCGAGGTGATGCTCGAGGCGCACCGCGAGCTCATGGAGATCCTGAAGACGCTCGAGCGCCACTACGGCGACATGCAGGACGTCGAGTTCACCGTGGAGGACGGTCGTCTCTACATGCTCCAGACCCGCAACGCCAAGCGCCCGGCGCAGGCGGCGGTGCGCTTCGCGGTGGACGCGGTGGCCGAGAAGCTCCTCTCCCGCGAGCAGGCACTGCTGACGATCGACGCGGGCGGTCTCGAGGCGCTCCTGCACCGAACCTTCGACCCCGGCGTGGCCTACGCGCCGCTGACCCGCGGGGTCGGCGCCTCGCCGGGGGCGGCCAAGGGGTTCATCGTCTTCACCGCGGCCGAGGCCATCGCCGCCGAGGAGCGCCGCCGCGAGGCGCGGCGCGGCATCCGGCGCACCGATCACGAGGCCCTGGCGCGCTTCGACGCGGAGAACCCGGGGGTGGTCCTCGTGCGTCCCTTCACCGAGGCCGACGACGTCGGCGGCTTTCACGCTGCGCGCGGGATCCTCACCAGCGAGGGCGGCAAGGCCTCCCACGCCGCGCTCGTGGCGCGCGGGATGGGGCGACCATGCGTGTGCGGCGCCTCCGAGCTCGAGATCGACCTCGAGGCCCGGGTCGTCCGCTGCGCGGGGGAGGAGCTCGCGGCCGGCGAGCTGATCGCCATCGACGGCTCCTCGGGGGACGTGACGCGCGACGACGTGGCGCTCGTCGAGCCGCGTATCACCCCGGAGTTCGAGGCCGTGCTCTCCTGGTCGGACGAGCTCCGCACGCTCGGCGTGCGCGCCAACGCCGACACGCCGCGCGACGCCCAGCGCGCGCGCGACTTCGGGGCCGAGGGCATCGGCCTGTGCCGCACGGAGCACATGTTCCTGGCCGCCGATCGCCAGCCGAAGATGCGCGCGATGATCCTCGCGGAGGCCGAGGAGGACCGGCGCGCCGCGCTCGCCGAGCTCCTCCCGCTCCAGCGGGAGGACTTCGAGGGGCTCTTCGCGGCGATGGAGGAGCGGCCGGTGACGATCCGGCTGCTCGACCCGCCGCTCCACGAGTTCCTCCCCGCGCGGCTCGAGGTCCAGCACGAGGTCGAGCGCGCCCGCGTGGAGCAGAGCGAGGACCTGGCCGAACTCGAGCGGCTGCTCGAGCGGGTGAGCGCGCTCGAGGAGACCAACCCGATGCTCGGCACGCGCGGCTGCCGCCTGGGGATCCTCCAGCCGGAGATCTACGAGATGCAGGTCTCCGCGATCGCCCAGGCCGTCCGGGCGGTGCGCGAGCGCACCGGCGAGCCGCCGCTCGTGGAGATCATGATCCCGCTCGTCGACTACGAGCAGGAGCTCGACATCATGCGCGCGCTCGTGGTCCGCGTGGCCGGCGCGGAGGGGCTCGAGGAGGGCGAGGACTACACGGTGGGCACGATGATCGAGCTGCCGCGAGCCTGCTGCGTGGCCGACCGGATCGCCCACCACGCCGACTTCTTCTCCTTCGGCACCAACGACCTCACCCAGACCGCGCTCGGCTTCTCGCGCGACGACGTGGAGGGCAAGTTCCTCGCGGCCTACCTCGAGCGCAAGATCGTCGGGCGCTCGCCGTTTGAGACGATCGACGAGCCCGGTGTCGGACAGCTCCTGCGCATGGGGGCGTGGCTCGGGCGCAAGACCAAGCCGAACCTGAAGCTGGGGATCTGCGGCGAGCACGGGGGCGATCCCGAGTCGATCGAGTTCTTCCAGAACTCGGGGCTGGACTACGTCTCCTGCTCGCCGTTTCGCGTCCCGGTGGCGCGGGTGGCGGCGGCGCAGTCGGCGGTTCGCGCCGCCGGAGCCGCTTTCTGAGAGTTGGCCGATTCCGCGACTCGCGCGGGACGCGCGTCGGGTTGGGGGGGCCGGGGCCGCGCAGGCCGGCGGGCGGGCGGGGGCGTTTGCCCGAGGGGCTACCCCCGGGTAGCTCATGGGGTACCCCCGGGTAGCCGCGCGGGCGCACGGGTGCCCGCGCGGCCCCGCCGCCGCAGAAGCACTCATCGACACGCGCAACTTCGCACCGAATGTGTAGCGATTCACGCGCGGTGAGTCGTGCTCGCCGCCGCCCGAGGGAGCATGGGGGCATGTTCCTTCTCTCCTGTCTCGCGCTCATCTGCTCCCTGTTCCTGGCCGCCGCGCCCGCCGCCCTCGCCGCGCGCGGCACGCCTTCTCCGGCGGAGCTGCACCATGAGGTCGAGTCGGTGCTGCTCCCGATCGCCCTGGTGGCGTTCTTCGCCTTCGCGTTCGTGTGGATCAGCTTGGTGATCCTGCCCCGCCGGCTGAGGCGCCGCGGCCCCCGGCGGACGCGGAGCGGCATCTGGATAGAGCCGTGGGGGGGTGACGCCGGGGGTTTCCCGTCGTCGGCCGAGGGCGGAGCCTGAGCACGGCTCCGCGCGGGGCCCCGGGCGCAGGTGCGCTCCGCGCGGTGACAGAATCGCCGCATCGTCATGTCGCTCGATCTCCGCCCGCCCCATCCCGCCGGTCCGGTGGCCGACGCGTTCGCCGCGCGCGTGCGGGCGCAGGAGGCGGCGGCGCTCTGCGCGCTGGCCACCCCGTCCTACCCGGCGGCGCGGTCGCATCCCGAGCCCGACTGCGGGCTGCGCACGCCGTTTCAGCGTGATCGCGACCGGATCGTCCACACCAAGGCGTTTCGCCGCCTCAAGCGAAAGACGCAGGTCTTCGTCTCGCCCGCGGGCGACCACTACCGCACGCGGCTCACCCACACCCTGGAGGTGACGCAGGTCTCCCGGACGGTCGCGCGCGCGCTGAGGCTGAACGAGGATCTCACCGAGGCGATCGGACTCGGGCACGACCTGGGGCATCCGCCGTTCGGGCACATCGGCGAGTCCGTGCTCGACGCCTGCCTCCAGGAGCGTTTCGGGCGCCCGTTTCGCCACTTCGAGCACTCGCTGCGCGTCGTCGACTCCCTCGAGCCCGGGACCGCCGGCGCCGCCGGGGGCCGGGGAGAGGGACTCAACCTGACCGAGCCCGTGCGCGACGGCATCCTCCACCACTCCGGTCGGGCCGAGCTCCCGCGCACGCTCGAGGGCCGGATCGTGCGGCTGGTCGATCGCGTCGCCTACCTGAATCACGACATCGACGATGCCGTCCGGGCCGGTGTCATCGAGCCCGAGGACCTTCCCCATGCGGCGATCGCCGCGCTCGGCCCGACGGGCTCGATCCGCATCGACGCCCTGGTGCACGACCTCGTCGAGCACTCCGAGCGCGCGGGGGACATCCTGCAGGGCGAGCCGCTGGGCGCGGCGATGGCCGAGCTGCGCCGCTTCATGTTCGAGCAGGTCTACCTCGGGCCTGCCGTGCAGCGCGAGCACGCGAAGATCCAGCGGGTCCTGCGCACGCTCTTCGCCTTCTACTGCGAGCACCCCGAGCGCATCCCGCCCGGCTCGCGGAGCACCGAGCTCGCCGACCAGGTGACGGACTACCTCGCGGGAATGACCGACCGCTTCGCGATCCGCGCGTTCGAGGAGCTCTGCGTGCCGCGGGCGTTCTCCCCCTGATGCGCTACGCCGAGGACTCCAAGGAGCGGGTGCGCGACGCCGTCGACATCGTCGATCTCGTCTCCACGCGCACCGAGCTGCGCCGCGCGGGCGCGAACTCGTACTTCGGGCGCTGCCCGTTTCACGAGGAGCGCTCGCCGTCCTTTCACGTCCGCCCGGCCGAGAAGGTCTACTACTGCTTCGGCTGCCAGGCCTCGGGTGATGCCTTCTCGTTCGTGATGGAGAGCGACGGGACCGACTTCCCGGGGGCGCTCGAGCTCCTCGCCGGACGCTACGGGGTCACGCTCGAGGTGGCCGACGACAACCCTGTCGCGGCCGCGCGGCGCGAGCGGCGGGAGCGCCTTTTCGCCCTGCTCGAGCGCGCCGCGGGCTACTACGAGCGCTACCTGTGGGAGACCGAGGAGGCCGCCCCCGCGCGCGACTACCTGCGCGGCCGCGGACTTGAGGAGGAGGTGCTGCGGGCCTTTCGCGTGGGCTTCGCCCCGAGCGCCTGGGACCGGATGCTGCTCGCCTCACGGCGGGGCGGGTTCAGCGAGGAGGAGCTCCGCGCCGCCGGGCTGGCCTCGCGCTCGAAGAAGGGCTCGCTCTACGACCGCTTCCGAAAGCGCATCATGTTCCCGCTGGCCGACGAGCGGGGGCGCGTCCTCGGGTTCGGCGCCCGCGCGCTGCGGGAGAACCAGCCCCCGAAGTACCTGAACTCGAGCGACGGCGAGGTCTACCACAAGGGCTCGCAGCTCTTCGGGCTCCACCTCGCGCGCCGGGAGGCGGCGCGCAGCGGAAGCGTGGTGCTCGCCGAGGGCTATACCGACGTGCTCGCCCTTCACCAGGCGGGACTGAGGGCTGCGGTGGGGCTGATGGGGACGGCGCTCACCGAGGAGCAGGTGGGGATCCTCGCGCGCAGCGCGCGCACCCTCGAGCTCGCGCTCGACGCCGACCGCGCCGGGGAGCGGGCGATGCTCCGTGCCGCCGAGCTCGCCGACAAGCGCGACCTGACGCTGCGCGTCGTGCCGTTGCCCGACGGCGCCGATCCGGCCGACCTCCTCGCCGCCGAGGGCGCCGAGGCGATGCGCGAGCGCGTCGGGCGCTCGGTTCCCTTCGTGGCCTTTCGGGTCGACCGCGTGCTCGCGAGCGCCGAGACCGGAAGCGCCGAGGGCAAGGACCGGGCGCTCGAAGAGCTCCGCCCGATCGTCGGCTCGCTCGGACCGAGCGTCATGCGCGAGGAGCTCATGCGGCGGATCGCCGGGCGACTCGAGCTCTCCGAGAAGCTCGTCGCCTCGCTCGTGGGTGACTCGTCCGCGGCGGGGGCGGCCAGGAACGGTGCGCCCGCCTCGGAGAGAGCCCGAGGCAACGGGCCGGCGCGGCCCCGGCGCCCCGACCGGCGCGAGGAGATCGAGCGCTCCTTCCTCGCGCTGTGCCTCGCGATGCCGGAGGACGGTGCGCTCGTGCTCGCGCGCGCCGGCCTTGAGGAGCATTTCTCAAACGACCGCGCGCGCCGTGCGGCGGCCCATCTGCGCGAGCACCTCGAGGCTCCGCTCGCGCACGTTCCCGAGGACGACCAGGAGCTCACTGCCTATCTCCGCGCGCTGACCGTGCGCTTCGAGCGCGAGTCGGTGGGCCGCGCCTCCCTCGAGCACGCCTGGCTGCTGCTCGAGCTCGCCCGCCTGCAGCGCGCGATCCTCGCCGCCCGCCGCGCCGAGAGCGGTGAGGTCGCCGCGCTCGCCCGAGAGCGGGAGGAGGTGCGCCGACAGATCGACGAGGTCTCCGAGCGGATCGACCGGTCCGGGCGCTAGCGCCGGCTCCGGGACGCCGCGAATCGCACGAGCTCGGGGGGTGGGACTCGAACCCACAACGACTCGGTTAACAGCCGAGCATTCTGCCAATTGAATTACCCCCGACCGACGCATCGGTCCGAGGCGGGCGAAGCCTGCCTCGACCTCTGCCCGAGAGTCGCGCACACTAGCACGCACCTCGAGACTCCCGGGCGTGCGCGGATAGACTCCAAACCCATGAAACTCTATGTCTGCTACGGCACTTTCACCACCACTCCCCGGCCCGGCGGGCACCCGTGCGGCAACGCCTACGCCGCTCTCCAGGAGGCCGGCCACGAGCCCGAGCTGATCAAGTCGTACGGGCTCGCCGCGCTCCCGGAGTTCTTCAACCGCACCCGTGGACGGCAGGAGGTCAAGCAGCTCACGGGGCGCACGACGGTGCCCGTGCTCGTCACGGACGAGGGCGAGGTGATCGAGGACTCGAAGAACATCGTGGCCTGGGCGGGCGCCCATCCCCATCCGGCGAAGGCGCCGGCCTCGGCCTGAGCGGCGCCTCGAGGCACGCGGATGCCCGACACGCCCGTCGAGAAGGTCACCCGCTGGGAGGACTTCGGCGCCCTCGTGCGGGTCAGGCACCTCTCCGACGCCTGCGCGATCCTCGACCTGTGCACCTGCACGGGCGAGCCGGTCGAGCGGATGGAGAGCGAGGATCCCGAGCTCATCGCGCTCCTCCGGCGCCGCCCGGACTCCGGATGCTGAGCGCCGCCCCGCGCTTCCCGAGCTCCTCGACCAGGTCGGCGGCGCGCGCGGCGCCGTCGTGCGCGTTAGCCCAGGCCGCGAGCGTCGCCGCACGCTCGCGCATCCTGCGGTCGGCGAGCGCCCGCTGCACCGCGAGTCGCAGCGCCCCGGGCGAGAGCAGCCGCCACGGCAGGCGCACCCCGACGCCCGCCCAGTCGGCGCGGGCGGCGTTCTCGGCCATGTCGCCTGCGGCCGGACACACCACCGGCACCGATCCGCTGGCCAGGGCGCGCACGAGCGTCCCGTGCCCCCCGTGGCAGATCACCACGCGGGCCTGCGCCATCGTCTGCCGGTAGGAGAGCCACTCCACGAGGCGGGCGTTGGCGGGCACCGGGACCGGGGCGGGCGGCAGCCTGCGGTTCCACGTGCCCAGCACGCGCACCGGCTCGCGCGCGAGCCCGGACAGCGCTGCGCGCAGCAGGCGATGCTCGGGATCCTGGGCGGTCGAGGGCGCCACGAGCACGAGCGGCGCCGCTCCCGGCGGAAGCTCGACCTCCTCGGCCGGAGGCTCCCACAGCAGCGGCCCCACGGGCTCGGCGCCGGCCGGCCACTCTCGCGGGTACTCGAGCTGCGGGAAGGAGCCCACGAGGCAGAGCGCTTCGCTCAAGCCCCCGTGAAAGCGAGTGACGGGCTCCAGGCCGAGCCGGCGGCGCAGCCCGTTGAGCTCTGTTCGGCCCTGGCGCAGCCCGGCGGCCAGTGGGTCTTCGAGCCACCGCCACAAAGCCGAGCCGGCCCGCGTGCGCGGCAACCGAGCCCCGATCGAGTAGGGCGGGAACCCCGGCGGCGTGCTCGGATGCACGTGAGGGACGAGGGTCGCGACCGGCACTCCCTCGAGCTCGGCGGCCAGCGCCGGGGCGAGGGTGAGGATGTCGGCCACCGCGACGTGCGGGCGCAGCGCCGCCACCAGCGGACGAGTCTGGGCCACGGAGCGCGCGATCGCCGCGTAGGGCTTCAGCGGCCGCTCGGACTCGGCGCGCGCCAAGAACTGGGGGGCGGGAGCGAAAGTCATGCCCTCGGCCTCGACGTGGGCCTGCCACCGCGTCCAGGTCTCGAGTGTGACCTCGTGCCCGCGAGCGGCGAGCGTGCGGCCGAGGGCGATCATCGGGAAGGCGTGCCCGGGGTCTCCGAACGCCCCGAGCAAGATTCGCATCGGTTCTATCGTTCCATGTGCACGATCGACTCCACGGATGGATGATGTTCCCCCAAGTCGCATGGCCGTAGTAGGCCGCTCCCCACCAATGCACGACGTAATCGACAATCGCCGCTCTCCCGCGGCACCCGGTCCGCGCTCCGACGCGGAGTCGCCCCCGCGCGCCATAACGGCGGCGCTCCGGCGCTCGACGAACGACCGCTTGCGCGTCTCCGCCGGGCTCGAGGGCGAAGGCGAAGGCGAAGCCCGCCCCGACGCGCGCCTCGGCGCCTACGCGGGAGCGATGCTGTGCCTGGTCGGCTGCCTGCTGCTCGCCACGCAGCCTCTGCCGCTCGCCCACAAGCCCCCCTGGGCCACCATGGCCATCCTCGCCGGCCTGACGGCGATCCTCGGGCTCGTGCTCCTCGCGTTCGCCCATCGCGACCGGGCCACGCCCAACCTGCTTCTGGCCGCTGCGATCGCCGCGATCGCGCTCATCGCGGTGCTCGTCGCCCAGAGCGGAGGAATGCGCAGCGTCTACGCGCAGCTCTTTCTCTTCCCGCTCGTGCACGCGGCGGCCTTTCAGACCCGCCGCCGCCTCGTGGTTGTCGTGGTGCTCACGAGCGCCGCCTTCCTCGCGCCGGTCGCCTACCGCCCGAGTGATCCGCAGTTCATCGCCATCGCGATCATCTGCATGCCGCCGGCCATCCTGGCCGCCGCCCTGCTCTCCGTGGTCACCCATGCCGAGCGGCGCCAGCGAGCGAAGATCGTCACGCGCGAGGTCGAGGCCCGGAGGCTGGCCGAGAACGATGCGCTCACCGGCCTGGGCAACTACCGGATGTTCTGGCGCCAGCTCGACGCCGAGGTGGCGCGTTGCCGCCGGCACGCCGAGGTCTTCTCGCTGGTGATCATGGACCTGAACGGCTTCAAGGCCATCAACGACGAGCACGGCCACCAGTGTGGAGACGAGGCGCTGCGCCGGGTCGCCGACGCCCTGCGCGAGACGCTGCGCAGCGAGGACGTCTGCTGCCGCCAGGGCGGCGATGAGTTTGCGGTGATCGCCGTGCGGGCGGAGGAGGCCGAGGCCTCCGAGCTCGCCGAGCGCCTCACCGCGGCCGTCGCCGGATTGGACGTGCCCGGCGCCTCCGGACGGCGCCTGGGCGCGAGCGCCGGGTGGGCCACCTTCGGCCGACCCGCGAGCACTGCTGACGAGCTCATCCTGCGCGCCGACGAGGCTCTGCGCGAGGCCAAGCGCCGGCGCCGGCATATGGGCGAGGCAGCGCCCACGCTCGAGGGCGGCCGGCGAGAGTCGAGCGGCGAGCATGCCGTCGCGCGCACCGACGGGGGAAGGAACGGCGAAGAGCCGGGGTCCTCCACCTTCAACGGATCCGCGACCCGGCTGGTCATCGTCTCGGGGTACGCGCGCGCCCTGGCCGGCGCGCGCGACGAGCGCGCGATCGCCGAGACCACGGTCGCCCACCTGGCCGGCGCGGTCGACGCCACGGCGGCGATGGTCCTGCGCTGCGAGGCGAACGGTGCGCCGCTGCGCCTGCTCGCCGCCGCCGGCGAGGCCCATCTCGCGGCCGCCGCCTCCCCGGCCGCACTCGAGCGTCCGGTGGTCCGCACCGCGTGCTCGGAGCGACGCAGCGCGGTGGCGGCCGGAGACTACGCGAGCGCCGACGCGCGAAGCGAGCTCGCGGTCCCCGTCCTCGTCGACGGCGAGGTGTGGGGCTGCCTGCTCACCCAGACCGACCGCCGTGACGCCTACCGCGATCGCGACCGCGACCTCGCCGAGAGCATCGCCATCCAGATGGCGCGCGCGCTCGGATGGACCGTCGTGCTCGACCGGCTCGCGGGCACGGACTTCGGGGAGCTCTATCGCCTGGCCGGATGCGTCCAGCTCACCGCCGCCGAGTCGCGCCGCGTCATCGACCTAGCCTGGCGGGTCGGACGACGCCTTCACTTCGATCCCGTGGCGCTGCGCGCGCTCTACCTCGCCGCCCTCTTCCAGGACGCCGGAGCGGTGGGGGTCCCCGCCGAGCTCACCGGCAAGCCCGGCGAGCTCAGCGCCGCCGAGCGCGCGGTTCTCCACGAGCATCCGGTGATCGCCGAGCGCCTCCTGCGTCCGTTCCCGCTGCTGCGCGAGGCGGCGGGGATCATCCGCCACGAGCGCGAGCGCTTCGACGGCGCCGGCTACCCCGATGGGCTGGCGGGCGAGCGGATTCCGCTCGCCGCGCGGGTGCTGCTCGCCTGCCAGGCGTGGGTCGCGATGACCTCGCCGCGGCCGTGGCGATCCGAGCTCGACTTCTCCTCCGCGCGCGCCGAGCTCGAGCGGGTGGGGGGCTCCCAGCTCGACCCGCGCGTGGTCGAGGCGCTGCTCACCGAGCTCGACGCGGAGTTCGCTTCCGCCGCTCCCGCTCCCGCTTGACGCTCCTCGACGGCTAGGCCAGCTCGGCGATGAGCCGGAGTTGCTCGACGCGCTCCGCGAAGGTCCACGCCATCGGCGAGACCATGAGCGTGCCCACGCCCGCGTCGCGGAAGACCCTGAGACGGTCGCGCACCACGTCGGCCGGCCCGCACAGCGAGACCTCGTCGATCAGCTCGTCGGGCAGTGCCGCGCCGGCCTCCTCCTTCTTGCCCTCGAGGTAGAGGTCCTGCACCTCTCGCGCGGCGTCCTCGTAGCCGTAGCGCTGCACGAGGTTGTTGTAGAAGTTCTTCTTCCGCGAGCCCATCCCGCCGACGTAGAGGGCGAGGTAGGGGCGCATCGCGTCGCGCGCCGAGGCGCGGTCGTCGGTCACGAAGGCGTTCACGGTCGGGGCGATGTCGAAGTTCTCGAGCGAGCGGCCCGAGCGCGCCGCGCCCTCCTCGAGCAACGGACGAAACTCGCTCAGATGCTCGGGAGAGAGCAGCGTGGGGATCCACCCGTCAGCGATCTCTCCCGCCAGCGCGGTGTTCTTCGGACCGATCGCCGCGAGGTAGATCGGAATGGACTCCTGCACGGGCGAGATCGTCAGCTTCAGCGCCTTGCCCGGGCCGTCGGGCAGCGGCAGCTCGAGGGTCTCGCCGTGGAACTCGAGCTTCTCCCGCGCCAGCGCCTTGCGTACCACCGCGACGTACTCGCGGGTGCGCTGGAGCTGGCGCGCGAAGCGCTGGCCGTGCCACCCCTCGGCGACCTGCGGCCCCGAGGAGCCGATGCCGAGCAGCATCCGGCCCTGGGAGATCTGATCGAGCGTGGCGGCGGTCATCGCCGTCATCGCGGGGGAGCGAGCGGGCATCTGGAAGATCGCCGAGCCGATGCGGATCTTCGTCGTCTGCCCGGCGAGCCAGGCGAGGACGGTCGCCGCGTCCGAGCCGTAGGCCTCCGCCGACCAGACGGAGTCGTAGCCGAGGCGCTCGGCCTCCTGCACGAGCTTGAGCTGCTCCTCGGCGGTCAACCCGAGTCCCCAGTAGCCGATGTGCACGCCCAGCTTCATGCCTTCGCCCTTCCTGTCGATCATTCAGAAGGCCGGCAGCCTACGCGCCCGGATGTGCGGAGCGGCGTCCGGTCATCACGACGAGCGCCCCTGCGGTCAACGCTTGCCCTCCGAAAGGGCACGTACTACCCTGTGCCCCGCCTTCCGTCCTTGAGCTCACCCTTATGGCCCGACGAACCCACCGCGCCTCCACCCAATCGCTTCGCGAGGCGATCGACTGCCTGCCGCTGAACACGCGGGTGGCGATGCTCGAGGGCGTCCGCGCCAACGACATCATCGTCGGCGCCTACACCGATCGCAGCGGGGGCGTGTGCCCCATGCTGGCGGCGCATCGCTGCGGCGGGCGCACCGACTTCCTCACCTTCGCGCGCACGTGGGATCGCTTCGCCCACGCCAAGCGCTCGCGTCGCGCCACGCGCCGCGAGCTGCTCGTTCTCACCTCGCACCTCGAGGCGAGCATCCTCGCCGAGGAGAGCGCCGACGACCTCGCCCGGGCGGTGGCCGAGCATCGCGAGCTCGTGGCCAACCGGCCGCGGGCAGAGCGAGTGCGCCCCGGCGACCCCGACCGCTCCGCCGAGCTCGCCACGCGCCACGGGTGGTCGTGGCTGCGTCCCTTCCGCCGCCTCGACGAGTACGAGCGTGCGCTCGCCGCGGTCGAGGCGCAGCGCGAAGAGCTCGACGCCGCCTCCGAGCGCGAGCTCGAGCGCGTCTAGCTTGAGCGATCCGGCGGAAGCGCGTGCGCTGAGGCGGCGCACGCGTACCCGCTTGCCCTAGGGGCTACCCGGGGGTACCCCATACGGTACCCGGGGGTAGCCCACCCACCCGGCAAACACCTTCGCCCCCGGCTCACCCTGAAGCGCTTGGAGAGCCCGCGCCCAGCCTCCTCCGCGGCTCAAAGCGCGTCGTCGCCCGGGCGCTGGAAGACGATCTCGGGGATGACGCAGGCGGGGGAGACGGCGAGCAGCATGCGCACCGACTCGGCGATGTCTTCGGGTTGGATCATGTCCTCGGCCTTGACCTGTCCCTTGACGAACTCGGTCATCGGCGTGTCGACGAAGCCGGGGCAGAGCGCGCACGACTTGATGCCCTCCGCGCCGAGCTCGCGGTTCATCGCCTGGGTGTAGCCGATGACCCCCGCCTTGGTGGCCGAGTAGACCGCCAGCCACGCTTGGCCCGACTTGCCGGCGATCGAGGCGGTGTTGACCACCAGCGCGCCCCGGTGCTCCTGACCCGCGGTGCGGAGCATCTCCGCGCACTCGCGGTAGAAGAGGACGATTGCGCGCAGGTTCACGGCGAGCTGCATGTCGAGCTTCTTGGTGGCGGTCTCGCCGACGGGGGAGCCGATGCCCACCCCGGCGTTGTTGACGAGCACGTCGAGGCGTCCGTAGCGCTCGCGGTGCGCGGCGACGACGGCCTGGATCTCCTCTTCCGAGCTCATGTTCGCCGGCACCGCCTGCACGTCGAGACCGGCCTGCTCGAGTTCTCGCGCGGCTCCCTCGAGCTTCTCGGGGCGCCGGGCGACGAGCGTGAGCCCGTGGCCCTGCTCGCCCAGCATCCGCGCCACGGCCAGGCCGATGCCGCTCGAGGCCCCCGTCACGATCGCTGCCCGCTCTGCCATGTCGTCCCGCTTTCGGTGGTGGAGGCCGGTCGAAGACGGCGTATCCAATCACGCGCGCCCGTACAGTGACCGGCGTGTCGGAGCGCACGCCGGAGATCGTTGTCGTCGCGCTCCTGCTGCTCCTCCTTGCCGCCGGGTTCGGGCTCGGTGGGGGAGGGGGCCAAGGAGCGGCGCGCGCGCGTCCGGCGCAGCCCGCCTCCGGCCCTGCTTCTCCGGCGCGAGCGAGCGCCACCCCGCCGGCGGCCGACCCCGCGCGCCGAGTGGCGCTCATCGCCGTGCGGGTGCAGGCGATCCGCGGCCTGCGCTTCCGCCTCCGGCTCCTCCCGCGGCGGGTGAGCGCGGCGCAGGCCAGGCAGGAGGGGCTCGCTGACTTCGACCGCTCCTCGGCGCCGGCGCGCCTGCACGCCCAGGAGGAGCTCCTCGAGCTGCTCGGGCTGGTCCCGCCGGGCACGAACCTGCGCCGCCTGCAGGCTGCGGTGTTCGGCGAGCAGGTGGCCGGCTTCTACGATCCGCGCCTTAAGCGGCTGAGCATCGTGCAGGGCGTCGGCGGCTCGGGTGCCGGCGTGGGCGCGCTCGACGACATCACCCTCGCGCACGAGCTGAACCACGGGCTCGAGGATCAACGGTTCGGCATCCACGACACGAGCACGGGCGCCGATGACTCCTCGAGCGCCTACACCGCCCTCGTCGAGGGGACCGCCACCGAGGTCATGACCCGCTACGCGCTGCGCTACGTGTCCTCGGGGCAGTCGCTGAGCGGCGCCCTCGGCGTGCTCGCCCAGCAGCAACACACGATGAAGCTGCCGCCCTACTTCGAGGCCTCGCTGCTCTTTCCCTACGAGGCCGGCCAGCGCTTCGTCGAGTCGCTCTACGGCTTCGCGCACGGCTGGCGGCTCGTGAACCTCGCCCTGCGCTACCAGCCGCCGCTCTCCACCGAGCAGGTGCTTCATCCCGAGAAGTGGCTGCGGATCGAGAACCCGGTGCCCGTTCGTCTTGCCGTCGGCGCCCGCCTCGGGCGCGGCTGGCACCGCCTGACCGCGGGCGAGCTCGGCGAGTGGGACACCGGGCAGCTCTTGCTGCGAGCGGGCGCGAGCCCGCTCGTGGCGCGCGCCGCCGCCGCGGGGTGGGGAGGAGCACGCTATGAGCTCTGGCGCCACGGCTCCGGCGGCGCGGTGGCCGGCTGCTCGGCGCCGTGCCGCCGCCGCGACGCGCTGGTCGTCTCGTGGGCGTGGGACACGCCGCACGACGCGCGCGAGTTCGACGCCGCGCTACCGGCGTTGTTGGCGCGCGGGTTGCACGCCCGCGGTGGCGGCGGAAGCTCGTGGCATCTGTCCGGCGGCGCGGCGGCGGTGAGCCGACGCTCGCAGTCCACCACGCTCGCCTTCGCGCCCACGCGGCGGCTCGCGGCGGTGCTAGCGTCGCGCGCGGTTGCGCCCGCGGGGCGCGGCCAGGCCCGGTAGCTCAGTTGGTCAGAGCAGCGGACTCATAATCCGTCGCGCGCAGGTTCGAGTCCTGCCCGGGCCACTCACAAAGCCCTGCATAGCGAGCTGTTTGGGTGTGTGGCCGGGCCGAAATTGGTCCGAATTGGTCCCTAGAATGGTCTAACATATCGGCCTCAGAACGCCTGTCGGGCGTTTCTGAGCCGCAGTCCGGCCCGTGGTGCCGTGGCGCGACGGGCCGTGCGTCGTTGACTCAGCCGAGCCGGATCCGCATCGCGCCGCTCGAGATACGGCTTCGTATGGGAAGCGGTGGCGGCGACGCTCCCGCGTTCGTCTGCACTTCGCGCTCAGGCGGCTTTGGACTCGATATAGGCTCAGTCCGGTGCAGCTCGAATTTTGCGTCGGCGCGGTCCGGTCTCTTCGGGCTAATAACCCGCGCTCCGCCGGTCGCGGGAAATCCGGCGTGCTTGACGGGCACAGCAAGCGCGCACAAGTCGCTCTCACCCCACGCCGAACCCCGAGTGTCTCCCGGGGTGCTGCGGCGGTCGCTAGACGGAGGTCGACCGTGACCTGCTGGACGCAACGCCAGCGTCCTCGCAGCGCGAATTTCAGTGCAACGCCAGCCAGCACACGTCCAGATGCGGAGGCCACCCCACGAGGCTACGCGAGCAACGCTGCCTGTCCGAATCCTCGCATGCCGACCGATGTCGCGCTGGCGAGCACGAGGCGGGCCAGTGGGGTTGCACGGTTGCGCAAAAGATGCGTAGAGGCGAGGGTGGGGTTGTGCGACTGACGTCGGTGACCGTAGGCGGGTTCCAGAGCTACCGCGAGCCCCAGACGGTCCTGTTGGACCGCCACCTGACCATGCTTGCCGGCCGCAATAACGTCGGCAAGTCGGCTTTTCTTCGCGCGCTGCGCCACCCGAGGGAAACACAGAAGGGCGTGAGCAACAGCTACTCCCTGAAGTGCGATTGGGAACTCACTCTTGCTGAACTTCGAGCGCTACTCCCGCCGCAGACCAGCGCGACTTCGGAGTTTCACTCTGAAATTTCACGCGCGGAGACACACGAAGTACGTGCTACGTTCGTCGTGGGTCCGCCTCCGACAAGTACCACTGCGGCGGTCCCGCACCCAGTTCGTGGGGTCTTCTTCTGCTCGCGGATCGAGTTGCCCGCCGTGGGCTTGGAGGCCGATGCTGAACCTCGCGTCAAGCCGGGCTGGAAATCCAAGCTCGGCGGCTCCGTGTCGGGGGTGGATGACATCTTGGGTGTTGCTTCCGCACTAGTCACCGACCCAGTCTTCATCGCTCCAAGACGTGTCGAGCAGGGGCGGCACTTCTTCTCAACGGCGGCCGAAACCGAGCTGGCATCAGACGCGCGCAACCTGACCGACGTGCTGCTTGACGTTCAGCTCAATCGGGCGACGGACATCTTTCCAATGCTGGTGGCATTCATGAAGGAAGCCTTTCCGGACATCCGCATGGTCGGGGTGCGTACCGAGACCGACGCCAGCGAGGGCCAGCTGTCGGGCGAGCCATACATCTATTTCGACGGTCGAGCGGATCCTGTCCCGGTCGAGAACTGTGGCACCGGTGTCGAGCAACTCCTGGCCTTATCGACTGCGATCGCGGAGGCTGACAGACCACGTCTCTTTCTCATGGACGAGCCGCAGGCCTACCTTCATCCGCACGCAGAAAGCAGCCTGATGAGACTGCTGGAGCGTCATCCCGAGCATCAGTACGTCATCGCAACCCACTCCCATCAACTTCTCAAGTCACGGCCGCTACATCATGCAAGGCTGCTGACGCTCCGGGAAGGCGAGACAAGGGTGCACTTGCCCACCGAGCCGCACGCAATCCTCGAAGAACTGGGCGTGACCGCCGCGGACCTGTGGCTGACCGATCGTCTGCTTTGGGTCGAAGGCCCAAGCGAGGTGGAGATTGTCAAGTCCATCCTCGAAGAAGAGTGGCCGCACGCGGATGCAGCCGGTCTCGATATTCGCCCGATGCCCGATGCTGCTTCGCGCTTCTCAGCGAAGACCCCAAGGCAGGCTCAGGCCACCTACCGGTTCTGCTCACAAGTAGTCGAGGCGATCAGTCCCCTTCCCGTCGAGATGCTCTTTCTCTTCGACCGAGACAAAAGGATCAAGCTCAGATGGACGCGATTGTCGAAGCCAGCGCCGAACGAGCTCAGTTCCTTGCAGTCCGGGAAATCGAGAATCTCTTCCTCGATGCGCGCGTGCTTGCCGACGTGCTCGAGAAACGCTGCGGCAACATCGGACTAGTAGCGCCGGCGCCAGGAGCGGTGGCCGCCAAGCTGGCAGCCACGCTCACGAGGACAAACGACCCATTCATCTTCCCCGGCGGGCCACCGGCGAGTGAGTCGCCGGCCGATGTGGCCAAGGGCTCCAACGTGCTCCACGAGCTTTTCTGGGACTTCACCAACACCCCCTACGACAAGGTCGCGGATGGACGTGTGCTGGCCAGCGCTGCGCTGCGCCACGACCCCACGCTCCTTGATCCGGTCCGCAATGTGGTCGCTCGCCTTCGCCCCTAGAGCGTGCGCGCAGATGTGGCTCCGCGTTGAGCGAGAAGCCGAAGCGCGCGAGTGCGCTCCGTCGCGAGCCGCCTGTATCGCGCGAGAGTCTCAGGGAATGCGCGGGACACGCCGGGCCCACCTGACCGGCTACTAGAGCGGTACATCGACGCTACCGCCTCGGGCGAGCAGCGGGAGCGCCGCGCCGAATGAGACGCACGGGCGCCAACCGCTCGCCGCGCGACGAACGTTCGTCGGGCTAGTCCAAGTGCAGGTCACGGCGAACCGTGACCTGCACCGCTTGAGGCCCGTACACCAACCGGTCGAGCAGGTTGATGATGTCGTAATAGCGGTAGCGGGGTGCGGCGATGTACTCGTTGAGAAGGTGCTCGAGCTCTTTGAAGAGCTTGCCTCGCGCCGCTAACCGAAGAGCAGCCCGACGTACATTGCTGTCGCTCACCCGCATCAGCTCGTCGAGCTTCGAGTCGCCCGGCTTCAGATCGCGCTCGGCGAGCACCGCGAGCAGATCGGCCTCAGCGTTAGAAAGAGCATCGCGGCCCTCCAGCTGCTCAAGCAGCCAGTTGGGTTCCGGGCGTACTTCCACGATGCGTCGCAAGCGGTCGGTGCGGTCTTGGTAGCTGCGCGCAACTGCCTCGAGCAGAACGGCGTGGTCGGACTCATTTCCCAAGCGCAACAGCACGTCAATGGCAGCCTCGCGAACTCCCACTGTGTCGTGCTCGAGAAACGGGCGGATCAATTCGGCGTCGACGGCATCGGTTCCATGATCCGCCATACCGCGCATCAGCCCTTCCAGCCAGATCTGATCGTAAAGATCTGAGTAACCCTGCAATTCGGCCTGGACTGCCTCTCGCTTGGGCGCCTCCGCGTCCTCGAGTAAATGTCGGCGAGCCTGCTCGCGAGTGGGCTCCAGATCGGCCAGGTCCCGACGTGCCCGCTCGAACGCAGGCTGGTGACCCGTGGCCATCGCACCTCGAATGGCGCTAACACCGAGAAAATCGAGTTCGTTCCACCGCGCCGCCTCCATCAGCCGCTCGGGGTCGGCCTGTGCCAGATAGCGAACTCGCAGGTCCGTCGCCTCGTTGTCTGCGGCCCACTTGCCACCACGGTTGAGGGCGGTTCTGACCTGGTCCGGTTTGACGGCGATCGCTTGGTCGTAGGCCGCCTTTAGGGCAATACGCCGGACGTCACCATCCTCGTCGTTCAGAAGGGCGAGGATGTCCTCGCTGCTGAGCAGCCCGGTTCGGGCGGCTGCTTCGGTCCCCAACCGACGTAGCGCGGCGGGCAGACTTGCGTCGATGAGTGCCTGCTTCCCGATGTCCTTGGCCGCCACGATGAGCGCCTGCTCGCTCTCGCTCGGCACCCAGCTCGGATTGTGCTGCTGCAGCTCCCATGCACTCTCGGGATCGGAGCGGTACAGACGCATCACGAGTGCCTCAAAGGCGCTCACTTGGTGAGAAACCTCGTGGTCTACTTGCCAAGCCAAGAAGACCTCGACATCGCCGATCTCGCTATCGACTAGCAGGCGAATGAATAGGTCCCGCGCCCTGAAGTCGTCCTCTTGAGCCTCCCACAGGTGGGCGATCACCACCGCTGCAGAGACTTCCGCTCGAGGAGCGATCACTTGCGCAAGCGCGTCAAGCCCCGCCGTGCCCAGTTGTTGCAGCGCTCCCTGACGAACCGCTTCTGACGAGTCAAACAGCAGCCGACCGAGCCTCTCTATATCGCGATCCTCCAAGAGCCCCCATCCCGCACCGACGTCCCCTAGTCCGGTCATGGAGCGCCCGATGAAGAGCGCTTCGGCAGGCGAAGGCGTCACATGCCGGCGATGGCCGTAGACGCGCATGAGGTCGTGAACATGCATGAGCGAGGAGGTCCGACGGTTACTTAGCTCGGCCGACACCGCCAAGTGAGCCCGCAACAGGACAAGTTCCTCCAAACCTCCTTGACCGCTGGCTAACACCGCTGCCACCTGCTCCAGCGCGCTGAGTGCCTCTGGAGAGGCGTCGCCGTCCTGAGCAGGCGAAGCTCCTTCTTCCGCCCCCGGCGCTCCCTGGAGGTCAGACTCAGACGATCCGCTTTCGTCGGATCCGACGAAGTCGGCGACCACAGCGGCCAAATGAGCCGTCACTTTGGCGACCAGATCCTCAAGCGAGCTGTAGCTGTCGTACAGCCCCAACTGGCGTAGCTGCTTCCGAAAGGCCAAGTTGCGCGGGTCGGCGCCGGGCGAGACCATCTCGCTGAGATAGACCATGGCGTCGACTTGTTCCCCGGCGCCCTTGCGCTGCCGAATGCGTTCGAACTCCTCCTCAAAGCCCGAGCCGTACTCGCCGGTTGTGGACCCAAACTGGCTAGCCAGGATGCCGATGAGGACGTTGCAGTCGTCGACATCCGGGTTGATCAGATCCTGCGGACGGCCGAGACCCGGACGCCTCAGCTCCCAGCCGAAAATCTCGATGTGCCAACCCAGCGGCTTGGCCACCGTCTGGTCGATCTGGCGCACAACCTCGACCACCCGCTGACGCTCCTCGACCACATCACCCGGAGACGCCAAGAACACCTTGATGCTGCGGTCCGCAGGCTTCACTCAACCGAGCATAAGGAGCGCAGAACAATCAGAGCATGTTGACCACGGGCCGCTCCGGCAAGTCCGTTCATCCCACGGAGCGCCGTCGGGCGCATGCGCCTCCTTCAGCCGCCGCCGCGTGCCCCGCTCAATGCCTCTAGCCAGCCACGCTCGCGTTGAACGTGCATACGGTCGCCGCCTTGCCGAGCGTGGGCGGTGCCGGCGTCTGGCTTCGTTGATCTGAGCGGCTCTGAGCGGCCGAGAAGCCTCAGGCCACCAGCGCCCAGCGATACATCGCCAAGAAGTCGTCGGGGGCACCGATGAGCGGCTGCTCGAGCCGCGGACGAACAGAATGTCAGGCGGTCGGACCGATTCCCTTGGCGGAATAGTCCTTGGCGCACTCTCTGAGTCCGATCGACGCAGCCTGGTTGTTGCTCGCTCGGCCCTGCGCGGCGCCCCGCGAAGCGAGAGCTTGGGCTGCCTTCACGCGACGGGCGCGTAGGGCACGCACCACCCCGTCGAGCGTGACGATCTGCGCCTGCGTGCTGTCCAAGAAGGCGAGATAGCCCTGTCGCTTGGACGGCGGCGGAGTGAGCCTCTTCAGATTCGACACGAGCGTCGCGACGATCTCACGCTCCTGCTGCACCGCTGTGAAAAGGCTCGAGGCGGTGAGTGGCGGGCTGCGAGTAATTTGCGCGCCCGCCGCTGCGCAGAGCCCGTTGGCGCGCCTGACGAACAGCGCCTCGGAAGAACTCGATGCGCCAGACGTACCCGAACTGCTCGCCGGCGGGGCGGACCTGCTGCCCGAGCGGCCAGCGGAAGGCTTCGAGGCGCCGCCCGACCCACCGCAGCCGACGAGCGCTACGCCGACGCAAGCAACGGCCAGCAAGGAACCGACTCGGCCGCGCTTCATGGGATGAACCCTAGAACACCGTGGGCCATGCCGGCCGCGGCGGCAGCGAGCCGCCTCGCTATCGAGCGGTCCTCGTGCCTCGTTGGGTAGGTTCCATGCGGTGCCGTTCAGAGCCAGCGTCCGGCGTATTCGAAGAGAGCTCCGGGCCCAGCTCACTCCTGGCGAGCGCGTCTTCTACTACTCATGGACGATTCTGATCCTGGTGCTCCCGCTCTCGGCGGGCGGACTGACCGTGCTTGGTCGACGGGCAGTCCGCGGCGCGGGCATCGGCCTGCTCTTCCTCACCATCGTCGTCTACGCGGTGCCGGTCTCGCCGATCCTCCAGCGTCGAATACGCCGCCGCGAGGCGAGAGGAAGATAGGAGGCCGCGAACAAAACAACGGTATACCGATGACCGCCACCACTACTGCGCTGTAGGAGCGGGAGCGGTGAAGTAGCCGTTGGCAGACTGCTTCGGGTGGAGCGAACGTCCTCAACCGGGCTCTATGCGTTCACGTTCGAGGACTTGGCCGGGGTGCTGGCCGCGCTTGGTCACCTCGTCGCGGGTGCCGTCCTCGCGGCGTTGGGAGTCGCGTGCCTGTGGGCTTGGCGAAACCGCGACGACGACGAGCGGGGCATCTATTGAGATGCCGCCGAATGGTCTTCACCACAGCGGGGATCCAACGAGGCGTCGTCATGGCTTTGATCCCGCCGTTCGCGCGGCCCATACTGAGCGCTTCGAATCATCGATGTGGCATTGAGACAAGGTAAGTGAGGTAGAGGTGCGGCGAGCGGCGGCCATGGGATGGGCAGCGGTGATCGTGGCGCTGGTGGCGCGCACCGGACCACCCCATCGCCTGACCGTCCAGGTTCGTCCCGACCTCTCGCGCACGGCCGACGTCGTCCCCACCGCGGTGGTGCGCGGCGCGCAGCTTCTGGTGGCGGGAGCTGCTCTGTCGGCCGGCGTCCGGCGGTCCGGCGGCGGCCGGGCGTCTGCGGCTCGCTCGCCGAGGCCGGTCGACCGATCAGCATGATCCGTCTGCGCCTCCAGCCCTCCGGCTCGCGCCCCTCCATCCGCCTCCATCAACTCCGGGTCCTGCAATACGCCGAAGGCGCGATCCGCGAGCGCCGCGCTCTCCGCGGTCCGCCGATCCTCGAAGCGCCCTAGCCGGTGAACCTCGGCCGGTGTGGTGCGGGCCGGTGGTGCGTTCGCGTGCGGCGATGCGGTCGTCTTGCCGGTACGACGGGTCCGGCGTTGGGCGGGATGTAGGGCGCGAGTCCGCGTTCGCCGGCCTCGACGTCGAGGATCGCCTGGTGGGCCATGTTGCCGGTGAAGAAGCTCTGGTTGGCGACGATCAGCCTCGTTCCCAGGAACATCACGCTCGAGGGGTTGTCGAACGGGACCGGCGAGCCGTTGTTCCCGGTGAACGGCGCGTTGGGGAACCGCTCGATCTCGCGTCCGTCCATGGTCACCTCGGTGATCTGGTTCGTCGGTCCGACCAGGGCGATGTAGACGTGGCCCGACCGGGCGATGGCAAATCCGTCGGGAGCGTCGAAGGGCCGGCTCTCCCAGATCTGGCGCAGCGCTCCGGGACGGTCGCCGGCCCCGATCGGGACGGCGTAGAGCTTGCCCGTGGTGGGGTTGAGCGCGCCGAGGCCCGCGGAGCTCGCCTGGGTGAAGAGCAGCGTGTGGCGGTCGGCGGCGAGCTCGATGCCCGAGGTGCCGAACATGTTCCCGTCGAGCCGGGGGTCGGCGAGCCACACCTTCGCCGGGCCGCCCCGCGGCGGCACCCGCCAGATCACCGCCTGCTGGAAGTCGGTGACGTACAGGCTCCCGTCGGGTCCCCACGCCGCGTAGTCGGGCTCGGGCGAGAGGTCCTGCTTAGCCGGGGAGCAGGGACCGGACGGCGCGCCGAGCGGCGGACACGTCGGCAGATCGGCAAACGTCGAGTAGGTGCTCTGCCGGCTCGTGCGGGTGTCGAGCACGAGCGCTCGTGCCGGGCTCTTGTCGAGGAGGATGAGGCGGCCGTGGGCGTCGCTGATGGGCACCTGCACGCCGTGGCCCTGGGAAAGATCCTGCCCGACCACGGTCCACGAGCGCAGCAGCGTGCCGCCTCCCGTGTACTCGATCACCCGCGAGGGGACCGTGTCGCCCGCCGGGTTCACGAAGGTGCCCTCGTAGATGCGGCCGTTGCGATGCACGTAGGCCAGCGCGGGGAACCCGGGAGGCGGGATCAGCGCGAGCACCCGCGTGTCCCACTTCGCCCGGCCCTGCGCGCCCGCGGGCGCGAGCAGGGCGCTCAGGGCGAGGACGGCGAGGAGGATGACCAGGCGCCGCGGGCTCATAGCTGGTCGAGCACCTCCACGGCCGCCCGCTCGCCGGAGCGCACGGCGCCGTCCATGTAGCCGTTCCAGTAGGTCGAGGTCTCGGTGCTCGCCCAGTGCACCGACCCGAACGGCCGGCGCAGGGCCGGCCCGTAGGACAGCAGCGTCCCGGGGCCGGCGATGCCGACCGGTGCTCCGCGGCTGAAGCGCTCGTTGGGCCAGAAGGTCTCGAGGTACTCGGTCGGTCTCTGCGCCGCGGGATCGGGGAAGAACTGCTGCAACTGGTCGAGCACCGTCCGGCGGCGCCTCGCGGGCGAGAGCGCGAGGAACGCGCGGAGCGCGTCGCCGCCGACGAAGCCGAAGACGATCCCCGGCTTGCCGTCGGGGGGTGAGTCGTCGAAGGTCACGTTGAGCGGCCCCGCGGTGGAGACGACGCTGCCGTTGAGGCCCTGATCGCGCCAGAACGGACGCTCGTAGGCCACCGCGACCTTGCCCAGAAACCCCTGCTTGAGGCCGCGACCGAGCTGCTCGCGGGCCCGCGGTAGGACGGGATCGAAGACGAGGCGGTTGCACAGGGCCGGCGGCAGCGCGACGATCGCCCGCCGGCCGATCACGGTGAGCTTCGCGGACTCCACGCGCACAGAGCCGGAACGCTGGCTCACCCGGTGCACCGGTGAGCCCAGCACGACGCGACGCCCGAGCGCCTTGGCGGCGCGCAGAGCGATGAGCTGCGAGCCGCCGACGAAGCGATACATCTGGGCGCCGTCGCGCGTGTCGAAGTTGCGCTCGAAGGTCCCCGGATTGCGCTCGTCGCCCGAGGCCGCGATGTAGAACAGCGTGAAGAGCAGCGAGAGCTCACGCGGCTCGGCGCCGAAGATGGGGCGGGTGGCCGCGGAGACGAGCTCCCGGAAGCGCGGACTCGCGGAGCGCTGCGCGATGAAGGTCTCGAGGGTCTGGCCGTCGTAGGAGGCGGCGTTGGCGGCCTCCCACGGGGCGTCGACCGGCACGGTGCTGGCCATCTGGTCGAGCTCGGCGACGAGCGTCGCGAGCTCGGGCAGGATGGTCGGATCGGGGGGTGCCGTGCCCGTGCCGGGAGTCGTGTCGCTGTAGGTCGAGCGCTGCCCGTCGGCGAGGTAGACGTTCTGGCCCGTGTCGAAGGTCGGAAACGTCTCGACCCGGAGCTCCCGGGCAAGCGCCTGGACCCGGTTCTGGGTGGGACCGACGAACGTGCCGCCGGCCTCGGAGATCACGCCGCCGCCGAGGTGGTGGTTGAACACGCGTCCCCCGACCCGATCGCGCGCCTCGAGCACGATCACCGACTTGCCCGCGTGCACCAAGCGGCGCGCGGCGCTCAAGCCCGCGAACCCCGCGCCCACCACGACGACGTCGACCTTGCGCACCGGCGTCTTCCGGCGTCGGGCGGCGGCGGGGTCGGCGCCGATGAGCGCGCCCGCGCCCGCCACGGCGCCGGCTTCGAGGAACCGCCGGCGGCTGATTGCATCCTGGGTCATCCCGCTCCTTCCTACCCGCTCGCGGGCACCGACGACATCGCGACGAACGAAGGATGCACCTTCGAGACGTCGGTACGCGCCGATTGCCGCGAAGCGTCCCGGCCGAGGTGCGACTCGCGCGACGCAGAAGTGCTAAACAGAGCCTCTCCTTCCCCCTCGTCCTCGGAGCAGCCCTTGCGTCGTCTCCTCTCGGTCCTGTTCGCCGCCGCGGCGCTCCTCGCCGTCTCGCCGGCCGCCGCGCTCGCCCGCACCGACATCGCGCGCAACGTCCTGCCGCCGGGCGAGTTCGGGGGGGTACCGACGACGAACCACTCGACCGACCAGATCCCGCCCTACGACGCGCTCACCCCGCTGCGCGGCAACGTCACGCAGTCAGACATCTTCCGCCTCTACAAGCCTGAGGACTTCAAGCCCATTGGCGCCTCGACCGTCGAGAACACCGGCCGCCCGGGCCTCAAGATCCTGCGCGATTCCTTCGGGGTTCCCCACATCTACGGCCAGACGCGCGCGGACACCTGGTTCGGCGCCGGCTTCGTGGCGGCCGAGGACCGCGGGCTGCTGCTCAGGCTCGGCCGCAACCCGGCGCGCGCCGCGGTGGCCGACATCCCGGGCGTGAACGCGTTCGCCCTCGTCACCGGCGGAGGGGTCTACCTCCCGAGCAAGCAGGCCGAGGATCTCGTGACCTCCGAGCAGCAGAAGCTCGTCGCCGCCTACGGCGCCAAGGGCCAGCAGATGCTCGCGGACTTCGACGCCTACGCCGAGGGGGTCACCGCCGGGTTCCGCCACACCGGCGCCCCGCTGGCCCAGCCGTGGGATCGCAACGACGTCATCGCCGTCGCCGCCTTCATCGGCTCGATCTTCGGCAACGGCGGCGGCACCGAGGCCCAGAACGCGGACCTCCTCGCGCGGCTCCAGGCCCGGCTGGGCAGCGCGCAGGGCACCGGCGCCTTCCAGGACCTGCTCGAGCCGAACGACCCCGAGACGCAGACCACCACGGCCCGCCGCTTTCCGTACGGGTCGGCGTCCGGCGGCGCCACGGCCGGCTCGCCCGCGATCGACGCCGGCTCGGAGCAGGCGGCTCCGAACATGCCGCTCTCCGGGGCGCCGTCACCGCCGGCGCCCCGGCTCATGTCGAACTTCCTCGTGGTGGGGCCGAACCGGTCGGCCAACCGCGACCCACTCGCGGTCATGGGGCCCCAGCTCGGCTACTTCTACCCCGAGATCGTCTTCGAGGGCGACCTCCACGGCCCCGGCATCAACGCCCAGGGCTCGCTGGTGCCCGGCGGCGGCCCCTACATCCTCATCGGTCGCACGAAGGACTACGCCTGGAGCCTCACCTCGGCGAGCAACGACAACCGCGACGAGTTCCTCGAGCAGCTCTGCAACCCGGACGGCTCCGCGCCGACGCGAAGCTCCGACCACTACCTCTACAAGGGCAAGTGCCGGGCGATGGAGACCTTCGACGCCGGCACGCTGAACGGCGCTCCGCAGCGCTTTCACATGACCGTCCACGGCCCCGTGCAGAGCACCGCGACCATGGGCGGACGGCCCTACGCGGTGGCGCGTCAGCGCTCGACCTTCGGACGGGAGTCGGTCAGCATCGCCGCCCTGCGCGACATGACGCTCGGCGCCGGGCGCACCGTCAACGGCTTCTACCGGGCCGCCAACGAGTTCGGCTTCACCTTCAACTGGGCCTACGCCTCGCACCGGCACGTCGCCTTCTTCTCGGCCGGTCAGCTCCCGCGTCGCGCGCCGGGGCTCAACCGGATGCTCCCGACCCTCGGCACGGGCGCCTACGACTGGCGCGGGTTCATCTCGCTCGGCGAGCACCCGCACGAGTCCGATCCGCCGGGCGGCGTCTTCCTCAACTGGAACAACAAGCCGGCGGCGGACTGGATCTCGGGCGATGACCAGCACTCCTACGGCTCGGTGCACCGCGTCGAGCTCTTCGACCACTTCCCGGCCAAGGTCCGGCTGCGCGACGTCGTCTCGATCATGAACCGCGCCGCCACGGAGGATTTGCGCGGCACCCAGGTCTGGCCCGATGTGGCCGCGGTGCTGCGCACGGGTCGCGCGCCCGACGCACGCACGGCGCAGGCCGTGCAGCTGGTCTCGGACTGGTCGGGGCGCGGCGCCAGCCGCCTCGACGGCGACCTCGACGGCAAGATCGACGACCCCGGCGCCGCGATCATGGACCGTGCGTTCTCACGAATCGCCGACGCGGTGATCGTGCCGCGGCTCGGTTCGGTGGCCGACGCGCTCGCGAAGGTCAACCCGCGCGACCGGCCCGCGAACCCGGGGGGCTCGTCCTTCGGCGCGGGCTGGTATGGCTACGTGGACAAGGACCTGCGGACGCTGCTCGGGCGCCGGGTGCGGGGACGCTTCCACATGCGCTACTGTGGCCGCGGGTCCCTGACCGCTTGCCGCGAGTCGCTCTACGCGGCGGTGCGGGCGGCCGCGGACGAGCTCGCGGCCCAGCAGGGCTCCGACCCGCGGGCGTGGCGCTCGGACGCCACGAAGGAGCGCATCCGGTTCTCGCCCGGGCTCATCCAGAACACCATGCGCTGGACGAACCGCTCGACCTTCCAGCAGGTGCTCGAGTTCGTCAACCCGGTGGCGGCGGCGCGGACGCCGCGCCGCCACCGCGCCGCGCCGCGCTTCACGGGCTAAAGGCGGGCGCGGTCGCTCCGCGCGCTAAGGCCGCACGAACGTGTCCGGGTCCGGTCCGATGCGCTCGCCCGCGTCGAGCGCGTCGATCTCGGCCATCTCCTCGTCGTTGAGCTCGAAGTCGAAGACGTCGAAGTTCTCTGCGATCCGCTCCGGGGTGGCCGACTTGGGGATCACGACGTTGCCTATCTGCAGATGCCAGCGAATCACGACCTGGCCGGGCGTCTTGCCGTGCGCTTCGGCGATCTGCGTGATGGCGGGGTCGTCGAGCACCTGGCCCTGGGCGAGCGGGCTCCACGCCTCGGTGACGATGCCGAGATCCTCGTGCTCGCGCCGTAGCCCCACCTGCCCGAAGCGGGGATGGAGCTCGATCTGGTTGACCGCGGGCGTCACGCCGGTCTCCTCCACGAGCCGGTGCAGGTGCGCGGGCTGGAAGTTCGAGACGCCGATCGCGCGCACAAGGCCCTCGGACTGGAGCTCGATGAACGCCTTCCAGGTCTCGACGTAGCGATCGTGCGCGGGCACCGGCCAGTGGATGAGGTAGAGATCGACGTACTCGCTCTCCAGGCGGTCGAGGCTCGCCCGGCAGGCCCGCTTGGCCTGCTCGTATCCGTGGTCGTCGTTGAAGCACTTTGTGGTGATGAAGACCTCGCCGCGCTCGAGGCCGGCGGCGTGGATGGCCTGCCCGACGCCGGCCTCGTTGCGGTACGCCGCGGCGGTGTCGATGTGCCGGTACCCGGCGAGCAACGCCCGCGTCGCGATGTCGGCGGTCTCCTTCGGAGGCACCTGGAAGACGCCAAAGCCGAGTTGCGGAATCTCGACCTCGCCGCGGAGAGGGAGCTGGGGGACACCGGAAAGAGAGCTCATGCTTCTCGCCGTGCCCCGCTGTGCCGCCGAGCAAACACCGCCGCTCCGGAGCGCTCGCGAGCTAGCCGAACGGCTTGGCGGCCATGAAGAAGATCGCCGTGAGCACCAGCGCCCCGAGCAGGATCTCCGTTGCCATGTAGCGGCCGTAGACCCGTGCGTACTCGGGCCCGAAGGTGACCTCGCCCCCCACGCCGGCGCCCTCGACGTCGGCCCGCGCGAGGTCGGCGAGGCGGCGGCTCGCGGGCACGATGACCGCACCGCCGAGCGCGCCGATGACCACGAGTATCCCGAGCGGCACGTCGACCCAGACCTTGCTCCAGAGGTGCGCCTTGCTCGCCATGAAAGCGCCGAAGAGCAGGATGAGGACGGTTCCCGGCCCCGTCAGCCGTTGGTTCAGCCGGTGCTGGACGTCGTGCAGCCCCGGCATCGCCCGCGGGTGGTGGCGACGGACGTAGGGCATGAGCAGCGGATAGGCGAGCGGCAGGCCGAAGGCGGCGATGACGGCGATGATGTGCAGCGCGAGCACGACGGAGTAAGAGGTGAGGGCGGCGGTGGGCATGGGGACCTCCTGGTGGATCGGCGCGGGGGTGGAAAGCGCGGTCTTCTGATCCCCCGGACGCTCCTCCGCGTAACTACCTCTGGCGCGCCCGCCCCGCGGCACCGCCCGACGCCGGCCCCGAGCCGGCCACCCTCGCACCAAGGAGTCGCATGACCACCGGACTGCTGAACCCGACGCACATCGCGATCGTCCTCGTGATCGCCCTGATCGTCCTCGGACCCAAGCGCCTGCCCGAGCTCGCTCGCTCCGCCGGCCACACCCTGCGCGAGTTCAAGGACTCCGTGAGCGGCGAGAACCACGAGGAGCGCTCCGCCCTGACGGAGCCCAGCGCGCCCGAGCCGAGCGCCGGCCGCCCGTAGAAGGCGCGCCGCCTACGACGGGGAGCGCGGCGCACGCGCTCCCCGGCTCGTCGAGCTCAGCGGCGACCTCTCTTCGCCTGCCGCCGGTCCCAGAGCTTCTTGAGCGTGATGATCTCGAGCAGTCGCTTGAGCATGGTCCCCCTTCTGAAGGGCGTCGCCGCGGGCGCCCGGCACCGCCTCGGCCGAGCTGGCGCTCGACGCTATCACCGCACCGGGCGCCGTCGCGCGCGTCTTGATCTGCGCTTGAGAAGTTCGGTCGAGTTGGGCGGCGCTCGGAGGATCGAGCAGGAGTAGTCGCGGAAGCGCTCGGAGGCGAGGGAGGATGGGGGCCTTCAGCGCGCGACTGGTCTGCCCGCGGTTCTCGTGCGGATCACCGCGGCAGCTCCTCCCCGAGCTCCCCCAGCCGCGGAGCACCCCGGTCACGCGCGGAGACGATGAGCTCGACGTCGCTCGGCCACGCGATCGCCACCTCGGGATCGTTGTAGGCAAAGCCGCGCTCCGTGGCGCCGACGTAGTAGCTCGAGCAGCGATAGATCACGTCGGCCTCGTCGCTCAGCACGCAGAACCCGTGCGCGAAGCCGACGGGGACGAAGAGCTGGCGCATCTCCTCGTCGTCGAGCCGGTGGGCCTCCCAGGCGCCGAAGGTCGGCGAGCTCCGCCGGATGTCGATCACCACGTCGAGCACCGCTCCGCGCGCGCAGCGCACGAGCTTGGCCTGCCCGGGATCGGTCTGGAAGTGCATGCCTCGGAGCGTTCCCCGGCGCGAGCGGGAGTGGTTGTCCTGCACGAGACCGACGCCGACTCCGTGCCGCGCCCATTCGTCCTCTCGAAACGTCTCGGCGAAGAAGCCCCGCGCGTCCCGGTGGACGACGGGCGCGAGCAGCACGGGGCCGTCGAGCTCGGTGGGCAGGCGCTCCATGGCCGGCGCAGGGTAGTCGCGCTCTCGCGCAGAGGTCGCAGAAGGAACACGACCTCGCCCCGTCGAAACCCCCGCTCGCCGATGAAGCGCGCCACCCTGACCACCGCACCCCCTCCCAGCGCGCAGGCTCACCAGAGCCTCTCCTCGTTCATAACCTCGCGCTTCGAGGAGTTCTCCCGCTCCCAGAAGGACGTCGCGCAGTACATCGTCGACCACCTCGACGAGGCCGCCTTCCACACCGCCGAGGAGCTCGCCCGGCGAGCAAACACGTCGAGCTCCACCGTCGTGCGCTTCTCCCAGGCGCTCGGCTTCGAGGGCTTCCCCGAGCTCCAGCAGGCCGCGCGCGAGGAGTACCGCCGCCGGCCGGCCGCGGGCACCGCGATCGCGGCGGTAACCCCGCTCTTCTCGCTCGATCAGTCCGAGTTCGAGTCGGCGGTCGGGGCCGACCACGTCAACGTGGAGGACACCGCCCGCAAGCTCTCCCGTCGCGATGTCGAGGCCGCGATCGACGCGATCGTCGCCGCCGAGCGCGTCCTCATCGCCGGCGCAGACCAGATGGCGTTCTTCGCCTCCTACCTGCGCCACCTGCTGATGCTGCTCGACCTCCAGGCGGAGATCGTCGCGAGCCCGTCGCAGGAGGCGCTCGGCCGCCTCTCGCGGATCGACGAGCGCACCCTCGTGATCGGCCTCTCCGCCGGACGCCCGGCTCCGCTGATCGCGCGCACGATGAAGCTCGCGCGCCACCGCGGAGCCGCCACGCTCGCGGTCACCGACGCCACCCTCTCCGAGGTCGCCCGCCTCGCGCGCATCCGGCTCTACTACTCCTCGAACAGCCCCGGATACGTGCGCTCGCACGCCGCGCTGCTCTCGGTGATCCAGGCGCTCGCCTACGGGGTCTACGCCCGCGACGCCCAGCAGTACGACACCCGCATCCGCGCCTTCCGGCTGAAGTAGGGTCGCGGTCGGCCGGGGTACACTCGGCCCATGCGCGACGAGGCGACCTTTCGGGTCAAGGCCGGGCTGGCCGAGATGCTCAAGGGCGGCGTGATCATGGACGTGGTCACCCCCGAGGAGGCGCGCCTGGCCGAGGAGGCCGGGGCCTCGGCGGTGATGGCGCTCGAGCGCGTGCCCGCCGACATCCGCCGTGACGGCGGGGTGGCGCGCATGTCCGATCCGACGATGATCCGAGGGATCCAGGAGACGGTCACGATCCCGGTGATGGCCAAGGCGCGCATCGGACACTTCGCCGAGGCCCAGGTGCTCGAGGCGCTCGAGGTCGACTACGTCGACGAGTCGGAGGTTCTCACGCCCGCCGACGAGGCCAACCACATCGACAAGTGGGCGTTCAAGGTGCCCTTCGTGTGCGGGGCCACCAACCTCGGCGAGGCGCTCCGCCGGATCGGGGAGGGCGCGGCGATGATCCGCTCCAAGGGCGAGGCCGGCACGGGCGACATCGTGGAGGCCGTGCGCCACATGCGCCGGATCGGCGGGGAGATCCGCCGGCTGGGGGTGCTCGACGAGGCCGAGCTCGCGAGCGCGGCCAAGGAGCACGGCGCTCCGCTGGCGCTCGTGCGCGAGGTGGCCGAGCGCGGGAGGCTGCCGGTCGTGCTCTTCTGTGCGGGCGGGATCGCCACGCCGGCCGACGCGGCGCTCATGATGCAGCTCGGCGCCGAAGGGGTCTTCGTGGGCTCGGGGATCTTCAAGTCCGCCGATCCCGAGCGCCGGGCGCGCGCGATCGTCGAGGCCACCACGCACTTCCGCGATCCCGAGCGGGTCGCGACGGCGTCCGAGGGACTCGGCGCGGCGATGAGCTCGCTCGAGACCTCGAAGCTCGGAGCCGAGCAGCTCCTCGCCCAGCGCGGCTGGTAGCTCCGGTGGCGCCCACGATCGGCGTCCTCGCCCTCCAGGGCGACGTAGAGGCGCACGCCCGCGTGCTCGTGCGCCTCGGGGCGAGCGTGCGCGAGGTGCGGGTGCCGACGGATCTCGACGGGCTCGACGGGCTCGTGATCCCCGGCGGGGAGTCCACCGTCATGAGCCTCGGCATAGTCCGGGAGGGGCTCGGCGAGCCGTTGCGCGCGCTCGCGCGGGCGGGCACTCCCGTGCTCGGAACGTGCGCCGGTCTCATCATGGCCGACCGGGAGCATCTCGGCCTGCTCGACATCCGCGCGCGCCGCAACGCCTTCGGCCGCCAGATCCGCTCCTTCGAGGTCGGGCTGGAGCTCGGTGACGGCCGGCCGCTGGAGGCAGTGTTCATCCGCGCCCCGTGGATCGAGGAGGTGGGGGAGGGGGTCGAGGTGCTCGCCGAGGTCGACGGCCATCCCGTCGCGGCTTCTCAGCACGGAGTGCTCGTGGTCGCCTTCCATCCCGAGCTCTCGGGGGACGACCGCGTGCACGAGCTCTTCCTGGAGATGGTGCAGGCGCGGGCGCGCTAGGCCCGGGCGGCGCTCAGGCCGCCGGTCGGCTCGAGCGAGTCGGCCGTGCGCCGCGGCGATCGGCGTAGGCGCCGAGCTCACGCTCGAAGCGATCCCAGTCGACCTCTTCGGGACCCTCGGGGGGTGGGGGCGCCGGCTCTTCGGCCTCGGGCTCCTCGTCGCGTGGGCGGTGGCGTGCGAGCCAGCCCGCGAGGCACAGCCCCTCGACGGAGAGAGCCACGAGGATCGCCGCCGCCACGCGCAGGTCGGCGAGCAACGCCGCGAGCGAGGCGAGGACGACGAGCAGAGAGCACCACACCGCGGCCGCGTAGCGCCGTGCCGGCCAGGCACGCCGAGGACGAGGCCCGAGGTAGGCCGCGAGCAGAGAGAGCACGAGCACGCCGAGCACGGACAGCCTCAGTTCGAGCGGAAGCACCCCCGCGTTGTACCCAAGCCGGGCGCTCCCGGCAACCCCTGGCCGAAGGTTTCCCCCGACTCCACGCGCCGTCTACTACTAGGTGGCTGATTCGACCCACCTCGCGGACGCGGGTGAGGTCGGAGCGGAGGGTGTCTGCCGGGTGGGCTACCCCCCGGGTACCGTATGGGGGACCCCCGGGTAGCCCCTCGGGCACACGTCGCGCCGTCCGTACCGGCGTCAGGCGGACTCGGCTGCCGCCCGCTCGGGTGCGGCGCGCTCGAGCGACTCCCAGCCCATGTCGCGCTCGCGGTCGGCCTCTTCGGCTTTTGCCCCGCCCCGCAGCCCGAACAGGCGCTTGGCGAAGAGGAGATAGACGACCACCGCCAGGTTGATCACGAACGCGCTGATCTTGAGCGGGGAGAGGCGGTGTGTGAGCTCGTAGACCTCGAGCGGAAGAAAGATCGCGGTGGCGATGAACGTGAGGTACTCCGCCCAGCGCTTCTGGAGCCAGAGTCCGACTGCCTCGATGCCCTCGAGCAACGCGTATCCGAGGATCGCGCCCGCGAAGGCGTCGAGCTTGTCGGGACGCAGCGTGAAGAGCTTGGTCGCGCTGTGCAGGAAGCCGTGGCCGGAGGTCTGCACCGGGCCCCCGCCGATGCCCGTCTGCACGTCGGTCAGGACGCGGAAGAGCGTGTGGCGCACCGTCTCGCGGGAGGCGAAGAGCAGGATGCCCAGCCCGAGCAGGGCGAGGACGAGGAAGTGCAGCGCGCGATCGACGGCGATGATGCGCAGGACGATCTTGTCGCGCAGCGGCCGACCGCGCAGCGGCAGCGCGATCTCGCCCGGCTCGGGAGGGAAGCGGCGACTGCCGCCCCCGGCGGGCGCGCCGAGCGGGAGCCACGAGTCGCACCGCACGCAGCGGTGCCAGCGCACGCCGTCCATCTCGCGCGCCACGAGGGCGTCCTCTTCGCGCAGCTCCGCCGCGTCGGTGCCGATCAGCTCGTGGCCGCGCACCCCGCAGACCAGCAGCTCGTAGTGGAACTCGGGGCGAAAGCGCCGCGGGGCGGAGGTGCCGGGAAGGACCGGGGTGGGCTGATCGCTCGCCACGACGGCACGAACGCTACGGCATGGGTAGGTTGGAGCGGTGCCGAGCCGATCGTTGGACGCCGCCGTCGGGAACGGCCTCGAGTGGGCCGTGCGCCGCCACCACGTCCGCCGCCTGCGCCGGCTCGGCCACCATGCCGCCTTCGCGTCGCTTCCCGGCGACGGGAGCCTGTGGGCGGCGGGCGATCCCCCGCCGCGCGCGAACTGCGAGCTCGAGGTGCTGATCGACGGCGCCGAGGCGTTCCCGCGCATGCTCGAGGCGCTCCGCGGCGCGCGCTCGCACGTCCACGTCACGGGCTGGCACGTGACGCCCGACTTCGCGCTCACCCGCGACGGGGAGGAGAGCCAGCTTCGCCGGGTCCTCGCCGAGCTCGCCGAGCGGATCGACGTGCGCGTCCTCGTGTGGGCCGGCGCCCCGTTTCGCGCCTTCGAGCCCACGCGCGCCGAGGTCGATCGGGCGGTGGCGCAGCTCAGCGCGAACAGCCGCGTGCGCTGCGAGACCGATCCCCACGAGCGGGTGATGCATTGCCACCACGAGAAGATCGTGATCGTCGACGACGAGATCGCCTTCGTCGGCGGCATCGACATCACGAGCCTCTCGGGGGATCGCTTCGACGCCTCCGAGCACGGCGAGCGCGGAAGCATCGGCTGGCACGACGTGGGCACGCGCCTGCGCGGGCCGGTCGTGCACGACGTGGCGCGGCACTTCAACGCCCGCTGGTCGGCGATGACGGAGGAGCACCTGCCCCCTCCCGCCGGTCCGCCGCCTGCCGCGGCCGGCGCCTCCTCGGTGCAGCTCGTGCGCACGGTGTGCGATGGCATGTACGACTTTGCGCCCCGGGGGGACTTCCGGATCGTCGAGGCCTACCGCCGGGCCCTGCTCTCCGCGCAGCGGCTGATCTACCTCGAGAACCAGTTCCTGTGGGCGCCGGAGATCGCCGAGATCCTCATCGAGAAGCTCCGGCGTCCGCCTACGCCCGAGTTCCGGGTGGTGGTGCTCCTCCCCGCCAACCCCAACAACGGCTCGGACGACACGCAGGGCCAGCTCGGGCTGATCGCCGACGCCGACTCCGGGGGCCGCTTCCTCCCCACGACGATCTACGCGCGCACGGGCGCGCGCTCGGGTCCCCTCTACGTGCACGCCAAGGTGGGGATCGTCGACGATCGCTGGATGACGATCGGCTCGGCGAACCTGAACGCGCACTCGCTGTTCAACGACTCCGAGGTCAACGTGATCACCGACGACGCCGAGCTCGCGCGCCGCACGCGCGTGCGCCTGTGGGCCGAGCACCTCGAGCGCCCCGAGGAGGAGGTCGCGGGCGACCCCACCCGGGTCATCGACGAGCTGTGGAGGCCGACGGCCGAGGAGCAGCTCGCCCGCCGGCGGGCCGACCGCGTGCTCACGCATCGGCTCATGCGGCTCGAGCCGAGCTCGAAGCGCTCACAGCGGCTCCTCGGCCCTCTCCAGGGTCTGCTCGTGGACGGTTAGCCGGGGCGCTTTGCGGGCCGGCTCGCGCGGCGCAGGCCGGGAACGAGCCAGACCGCCTCCAGGGCGATTCGCCATGACATCTTGCTCTGGCCCTCGCGCCGGTCGTGGAAGACGATCGGGATCTCCCGCACCCGTAAGCCCCGCAGCAGCTCGCGATAGGTCAGCTCGATCTGGAAGGCGTACCCGTGCGAGCGCACGCTCGGCAGGTCGATCGCCTCGAGCGCGGCGCGCCGGTGGGCCTTGAAGCCTCCCGTCAGGTCGCGGATCGGCACGCGCAGGATCGCCCGGGCGTAGAAGCAGCCTCCGCGCGAGAGCGCCCGCCGCACCGGTCCCCAGTCGGCCACTCCGCCCCCGGCGACGTAGCGCGAGCCGAGCACCACGTCGCTCGAGGAGAGCTCGGCCAGCAGCGGGCCGAGGTAGGCGGGATCGTGGGAGAAGTCGGCGTCCATCTGGACCACGACGCCGGCGCCGGCGCGCAGGGCGGCGTCGAAGCCGGCGAGGTAGGCGGGACCGATCCCCTCCCGGCCGCTTCGGTGCAGAGCACGGATCTGGGGCATCTCCGCGCCCAGATCCGCGACGATCCGTCCCGTCCCGTCCGGCGAAGCGTCGTCAACCACGAGGATCCGCCACGCTCCCGGCGCGGCTCGCTCGAGCTCCCGGGCCGCCGCGCGCAGGAGCCGCTCGATGGACGCCGCCTCGTTGTAGGTGGGGATGACGAGCCAGACGGGGGCGCTCACGCGGCGGCGAGACTACCCGGGGCGGTGGCGCTCGCGCCGCGGGGCGCGCTACCTTGACGCCCTTCCAGCGGGCGGTCGGCCGGCTCAGGCGATCGGGCCGCGACGGGATGTCGCCGCCCGGACGAGCTCACGCCGCCGCAGGGGTCAACATTTTGCCGCACATGCCGGGAGCACACGAATGAGCTTGAGCAGTCCCGCTGCGGACTGGCGTTACGCGCGCCGGCGGAGCGAGCGCGACCGGCGACGGCGTAGACGTCAACGCATCGCCGCGGTGCTGGCCCTGCTCACCGCCTCCGCCGCGGGAGCGGTCGCCGTCCTGCTCGCCACGGCCGCGGTCCCCCCGCGCGCAGGCGCGGTGCCCCACGACGGGTTCCGGGCGCGCCTGCTCACGCTCGCTCACCAGACCCGCCGCCGGCCTCATCGGCGCCGCGCGTCGATCGAGAACCGCGGGATCGACCGGGTCCTCAAGCGCACGCCGGTGATCGCCGGGGGCGGCGGAGGTGTGCGTGAGGTCGCGCTCACCTTCGACGACGGGCCGGGGCCCTACACCCCGCAGGTCCTCGACGTGCTGCGCCGGGAGCACGTCCCCGCGACGTTCTTCGTGGTCGGCCAGATGCTGGGGGACTTCCATGCCTCCCTGAGCGCCGAGGAGCGCGACGGCTTCACCCTGGGCGACCACACGGAGAACCATCCGCTGATGGCGCGGCTCGCCGAGCGCGCCCAGACCGGGCAGATCGCCGACGCCGCCGGCGGCCTGCGTCTGCGTGGGGCGCCCAATCCGCGCCTCTTCCGTCCGCCCTACCGGTCCTTCAGCGCGACGACCCTCGCCGCCCTGCGCCCCTTTCGGATGCTGATGGTGCTCTGGACGGTCGACTCGCGCGACTACACGCGCCCCGGCGTCGCCGCCATCGTGCGCAACGTCCTCTCCGCCGTGCGTCCGGGCGCGATCGTCCTCATGCACGACGCCGGTGGGGAACGGACGCAGACCGTCGAGGCCCTTCCGTACATCATCCGCGCGCTGCGCCGTCGCCACTTCCGCCTCGTCAGCGTCCCCCGGCTCCTGCGCGACGATCCGCCCCGGCGGGGCCAACGCCTGCCCGGCGCCTCTTCGGGCGGATAGCCTCCCGGTCATGCGGATCGCCGTCGCCGCCGACGAGCGCACGGGCGTGGCCGACGCCTTGGTCGCTGAGCTCCGCCGGCGCGGGCACGAGACCGTGCCGCACGGCGCCCTGAGCGACGGGGAGCGCGAGGGATGGGCGTGGGCCAGCGAGGCGGCCGCCCGCGACGTGGCCGAGGGCCGCGCCGAGCAGGGGATCGTGTGCTGCTGGACGGGCACGGGAGCATCGATCGCCGCGAACAAGGTGCGCGGCGTCCGCGCCGCGCTCTGCGCCGACGCCGCCACGGCCGCCGGCGCCCGCCGCTGGAACGACGCCAACGTGCTCGCGCTCTCGCTGCGGACGGTCTCCGACGCGGCTCTGCTCGAGATCCTCGACGCCTGGTTCGCCGCGGCGCCGAGCGCGGAGGCCGACGACCGGGCGAACGTCACGCACCTCGAGGAGATCGAGACCGCGCGGCGAGGTCGTTAGCTCGCCACGAAGCGCGTGACGCCGTCGTCGTCGCGCTCGTGCACCTGACCGTCCTTTAGAAGGAGGTCGACGTGACCGAGCACCTCGGAGAGCGTGAGGTAGGCCTGGGTGACGGCGACGTCGCCCCAGAGCGCCTGGGCGATCTGGTGGGCCGAGCGCGGCTCCTCCTCTATCAGGCGCAGGATCTTGCGCGCGCGCCTGGCGTGCAGCGCGAAGCGCTCGTCGATCAGCGAGGCGTGGTCGGTCACGGGCTCACCGTGGCCGGGTAGCACGAGCGCTGCCGGCATCGCGCGCGTGGCGCGCAGCGACTCGAGGTAGGCGACGAGGGCCTGCGGGCGCGAGCTCGGCTCGGCGCCGGTCGGGGCGCCGTCCTCGCCGCCCGGAAGCGGCCGGGTGACGAGCGGGTTGGAGGAGATGTGCGCGATCAGGTGGTCTCCCCCGATGAGGATCCCGCGCTCCTCGTCCCAGAACAGGGTGTCCGAGGGCGAGTGCCCGGGTCGGTGGAGGACCTGGAGCGTTCGATCGCGCAGCTCGAGCAAGCCGCCGTCGGTGAGCGGGCGGGTCACCTGCACCGCCGATCCCCAGGCCCGGAAAGCGCGCGAGACCGAGCGCAGCGCTGCGCTGACGTCGGGCGCGATCCCGTGGCGGAGCATCACCTCCTCGGCGAAGGAGTCGTCGGCCTCGGCCTCCTCGGCGTAGCGCCCCAGGTAGGGCGCCAGGCGGTCGAGCGCGGCCACCTCGGCGCCGGAGCGCCGCGCGAGGATCGAGGTGAGGCCCTCGTGGTCGATGTGCTGATGGGTGATGACGAGGAGCTCGAGGTCCTCGATCCGGCGCCCGTGCGCGTCGAGCGCTCGTTCGAGCTCGTCGAGCGCCCTGCCCGAGTTGGGGCCCGAGTCGACCAGCGTGAGCGGCTCGTCCTCGATCAGGTAGGTGTTGACCCGCCCGACCAGGAACGGCGTGGGGATCGCCAGGCGGTGGATTCCCGCTCCGGCGGCCCGCTCCAGCGCGGGCGCTGCGGCGCTCACGAGCGGATGTAGGCGAGGACCTCGTCGCGGCGGCGCTCCATGTCCTCCACCGAGACCAGCGACTCGAGGTTGAGGCGCAGCAGCGGCTCGGTGTTCGACGGGCGCACGTTGAAGTGCCACTCGTCATAGTCGACCGAGACGCCGTCGAGGTGGGTGATCCGCCCCTCGGAGTAGCGCTCTTCGAGCTCGCGCATCTTTCCCGCCGGATCGGCGACCTCTGAGTTGATCTCCCCCGAGATGAAGTAGCGCGAGCGGTAGGAGTCCACGAGCTCGGAGAGCTTCTTTGCCTCCACGGAGAGCAGCTCGAGGATGAGCAGGGCGGGCAACGTGCCCGAGTCGGCGTTGTAGAAGTCGCGGAAGTAGTAGTGGCCGGAGACCTCGCCGCCGAAGGCGGCTCCCTCCTCGCGCATCCGGGTCTTGAAGAAGGCGTGGCCCACGCGGTTCATGTGGGAGCTGCCCCCCGCCGCGGCCACCGTGTCGGGCACCGCACGGCTCGCGCGCACGTCGTAGAGGATGCCCGCCCCGGGCTCCTTGCGCAGCACCGACTCGGCGAGCAGCGCGGTCATGAAGTCGCCGTCGACGAAGCGCCCGGCGCCGTCGATGAAGAAGCAGCGGTCGGCGTCGCCGTCCCACGCGATGCCGAGGTCGGCGCCCGCGGAGATCACCTTCTCGACGATGAAGCGGCGGTTCTCCTCGAGCAGCGGGTTGGGCTCGTGGTCGGGGAACTCGCCGTCGGGGGTCCAGTAGGTGGTGATGAGATCAAGGCCCAGGCGCTCGAGCAGCGGTCCGACCATCGGCCCGGCCATGCCGTTGCCGCCGTCGACCACCACCCGCAGGGGCTTGACCGCGCTCGGGTCGATGAACGACAGCGCGCGCTCCTGGAACTCGGGGAGGACGTCGACCTCCTCGAGGGCGCCGGGCTCGCCGCTCGGAGCTCCGAGGCCGTCCTCGACCAGGCGCCGGATCTCCTGGATCCCCGTCTCTCCGGAGAGGGCGATCGCCCCGTCGCGCACGAGCTTGGCTCCCGTGTAGGCCTTGGGGTTGTGGGAGGCGGTGCACATGAGCCCGCCGTCGAGCCCGCGCGAGCCGACGAGGAAGTAGAGCATCTCCGTGCCCACCTCGCCGGCGTCAATGACCGACGCGCCCTCGGCGCGCATGCCCTCGCGGTAGCGGGCGGCGAGCTCGGGCGCAGTCAGGCGCATGTCGCGCCCGAGGCCGATGCGCAGCTCGCTCGGGCGCTTGCCCGCGCCCTCGGCGAGCACCCGGACGAAGCCGCGCGCGACGAGCTCGGCGACCTCCCCGTCGATCTCCTCCCCGTAGAGGCCGCGAACGTCGTAGGCCTTGAAGATCTGCTCGGGAAGGCTCATGGGCCGGGCATCCTACGGGGCGGGACCGGTGGCGGCATCAGAGCGTTCCCCGCTCGGCGAGCCACACGCTGTCGAAGCGCAGGTCAGTTCGGGCGAGGATGAGGTCGAAGTCGGCGTCGTAGTGCAGGACGCCGTGGCCGTGGCGATCGGCGAGGGCGGCGAGCAGGAGGTCGACCGGCGGCAGGCGATGATGGCCGGCGCGCGCGAGCTGTCGCTGAGCACCCAGGGCCCGTTGCTCGACGGCATGGTCGACGCTCGCGTAGGGAAGGGCCAGGAGCTCGGCGAAGAGCCCGTCGTGCTCCTCCGCGTCCCGAGCCGAGTATCCGGCCTCGAGCAGGAAGGGAAGGGAGACGACGAGCCGTCCGTCCTCGATCGCGTCGGCGATCTCCTCCGTGCGCGCACGAGGAAGCGCACCCCGCGCGAGCCGCGCCCACGCCGAGTCGTCCAGGAGCCACGTAGCGGTCAGGACCGCGTCCAGCCCGAGCGCCGGACCTCCGCGGCCGCGCTCGGGTCGACCGGCAGCTGGCGCGTGCGCACGCGATCGGCCAGGCGCCGACGAAGGTTCGCCCCGCGGGCGTGCTCGGCGCGCAGATCGGTCAACTGTGCCCGCGCGCCCAGCGCTACGAGCTCCCCGAGCTCGAGGCGGTCCTCGCCGGTCTCGGCCCGCAGCTCATCGAGCGCCGCCTGCACCTTCGGAGTCTCCGTGATGGCATGGCGGCGTCGCCGGGTGGGCATGAGCTAAGTGTATCACCGGTGTCGCACCAGCCGGTTCGCGCAGAGTCCGATAATGCGCGGCCGCATGGCCGCCACCCCGACATCCGCCGACTCGCCCGTGGCGATCCTCTGCGGCGGGCGCGGCACGCGGCTGCGCGAGCACACCGAGGCGATCCCCAAGCCGCTCGTCGAGATCGGCGGCAAGCCGATCCTGTGGCACGTGGTGCGTCTCTACGCCGCCCACGGGTTGCGCCGCTTCGTGCTCTGCACGGGATACAAGGGGGAGCTCATCGAGCGCTTCGCCGCCGCCGAGCCGTGGCCGGCGGGCGTCGAGGTGGTCTGCGTCGACACCGGCCTCGACACCCCGACGGGCGGGCGCCTCGTCGCGGTGGCCGACCGCCTCGACGGTGAGACGTTCTGCGCGACCTACGCGGACGGGGTCGCCGATGTCGACCTTCGCGCGCTGCTGGCCTTCCACCGCGCCCACGGCGGCCTGGCGACCCTGACCGTGGTGCGGCCCGAGCTCCAGTTCGGGGTGGCGGAGCTGAACGGCGACGGGCGAGTGCGCGGCTTCGTCGAGAAGCCCCGTGCCCAGCAGTGGGTCAACGGGGGGTTCTTCTGCTTCGAGCCCGGCGTGCTGGACCTACTGAGTCCCGACTCGGTCCTCGAGCGCGAGCCGCTCGAGCGGCTGGCCGCCGCCGGCCAGCTCCACGCCTTTCGCCACGAGCACTTCTGGGACTGCATGGACACCTACAAGGACGCCGTACTGCTCGAGGATCTGTGGGAGCGCGGCGAAGCCCCGTGGAAGGTGTGGGCGTGAACGGGCGCAGCGCGTTCGTCACCGGCGCCTACGGCCTCCTCGGCTCCTGGCTCGTCAAGGGACTGCTGGAGGCTGGAGCGCGCGTGACCGTGCTGCGCCGCGACGTCGTGCCGCGGGCGCCGCTCCTCCTCCTCGGGCTCGCGGGGGAGGTCGACGTGGTCGACGGCGACGTCTCAGACCTCGCCCTGCTCGATCGCGCCCTCGGGGAGTCCGAGGCCGACACCGTCTTCCATCTCGCCGCGCAGACCATCGTCGGCACCGCGCTGCGCTCCCCGGTGAGCACCTTCGAGACCAACGTCCGCGGCACCTGGACCGTGCTCGAGGCCTGTCGCCGCCACGAGGTGGCGCGCGTGCTCGTGGCCTCTTCGGACAAGGCCTACGGGACTCACGCCGAGCTGCCCTACCGGGAGGACGCGCCGTTGCACGCCCGCTTTCCCTACGACGTGAGCAAGGCGGCCACCGACATGATCGCGCGCTCCTACTGGCACACCTACGGGCTTCCGGTCGCGGTCACGCGCTTCGCGAACCTCTACGGGGGCGGCGACCAGAACCGCTCGCGGCTCATCCCCGAGGCGGTCGGGGCCGCCCTCGCGAGCCGCGCCCCCGTCATCCGCTCCGACGGCTCCCCCGAGCGCGACTTCCTCTACGTCGAGGACGCGGTGGCCGCCTACCTCGCACTGGCCGAGGCCCTCGACGGCGAGGGAGCGCGCGGCGAGGCGTTCAACGCGGGCGGCGGTCGCCCGCACGCCGTGCGCGACGTCGTCGCGCTCGTCTGCCGCCTAGCGGGCACAGGCGTCGAGCCGGACATTCGCGGCGCGGGCGTCCCGGCGGGGGAGATCGACCGTCAGTGGGTCGATGCCGGCAAGCTGCGCGCACTCACCGGTTGGGAGGCGAAGGTCGGGCTCGAGGAGGGGCTGGCGCGCACGGTGGCGTGGCACCGGGCGCACCCCGAGGCTTTCGGCGTCACTTCGTGACGGTGACGGTGCCCTCCATCCCCGGATGGATCGTGCACACGTACTTGATGGTTCCGGGCTTGTCGACCTTGTAGGAGTAGCTCTGGCCCTTGTTGAAGTCAGAGGACTTAAACGACTCGCCCTGCTGGGCGGTCACGTTGTGCGCGGTCGAGTCCTCGTTGGTCCACGTCACGGTCTGGCCCACCTTGGCGGAAATCGACTTGGGCGCGAACATGATCTGCGACATCTTCACCGCCACGGTGTTGCCGCTCGCGGCGGGGGCCGAGCCGCTCGATGACCCGGAGGAGCTCGACTTGCTCGAGGAGCCGCAGCCCGCGGCAAGGAGGGCGCCGGCACAGAGGGCGGCGGCAAGGGCGTGGACGGGGCGGCGGTTCATGCGGGGTGACCTCCGGTGGGGGTGAGGCGCCGACGAGGAACGCCGGTCGCTTGGAGGTATACGCGCTCGGTAGGATTCCGGACGATGTCCGGGCACTCCAAGTGGGCTTCGATCAAGCACAAGAAGGCCGTGGTCGACCAGCGCCGCGGCGCCCACTTCACCAAGCTGGCGCGCGCGGTCACGGTCGCCGCGCGCGAGGGCGGGGGTGAGCCCGAGTCGAACGCGGCCCTCGCCGTCGCGGTGCAGAAGGCCCGGGACGCCTCCATGCCCAAGGACAACATCGAGCGGGCGATCGCCAAGGGCACGGGCGCGGGAGCCGACGCCGCGGCGATCGAGACCGTCCTCTACGAGGGCTACGGACCCGGTGGCGTCGCGCTGCTGATCGAGGCGCTGACCGACAACCGCAACCGCACCTCGGCCGACGTGCGCCACCTGCTCTCCAAGCACGGCGGCAGCCTGGGGGAGCCGGGCTCGGTCGCCTACCTCTTCGCCAAGCGCGGGGTCCTGGTGCTCGACGCCACGCGCTACGCCGAGGAGGAGCTCATGCCCGCGATCGACGCCGGGGCGCAGGACATCTCGCGCGACGAGGACCTGTGGGAGGTCCTCACGGAGCCCGGCGAGCTCGGAGCGGTCCGCGGGGCGCTCGGCGAGGCGGGGCTCGAGGTGCAGAGTGCCGAGGTCGCTCAGCTCCCCAAGACCCGCGTCGAGCTCGACGGCGAGCCGGCGGCGCGGCTGTTGCGGCTCGTCGACGCGCTCGAGGAGAACGACGACGTGAACGCCGTCCACGCGAACTTCGACGTCGACGCCGCGATCCTCGAAGCCCACGCGCTGGCCTGAGCGACTCTCCGGCGCCGGCCCGGGGGCACCGGCGCGCATGGGGTAGCATGCCGCGCCGCGCCCGAGCGTCCCCGCGCCCGCGCCCTCGAGCCCACGCCCCCCAGCGGCGTCAGATCACCCGACGATCCCCGGCGCCGTCATTCCCGCGAAGGACTCCTCCATGCTCTCCATCCTCATGCCGGTCTACAACGAGGCGGCCACCGTGCAGCGCGCGATCGCCGAGGTGCTCGCGGCCGAGTTGCCCGTGGACTTCGAGCTGATCGTCGTCGACGACGGCTCCACCGACGGCACGCGAGAGATCCTGCGCCGGGAGGAGTGGCCCGAGCGGGTCACGCGCCTCGAGCACGAGGTCAACCAGGGCAAGGGCGCGGCGATCCGGACCGCGCTCGGACACGCGTCGGGAAAGTGGGCGGCGATCTTCGACGCCGACCTCGAGTACGACCCCAACGACCTCGCGCTCCTGCTCCCGCCCCTGGTCGACGGGCGCTCTAACGCCGCCTTCGGCGTACGGGCCTTCGACGGCTACACGAGCCACTCGTTCCTCTACGTGCTCGGCAACAAGGGCGTGACGCTGGCGGCGAACATCCTCTTCAACGTCTACCTGCACGACATGATGACCTGCCACAAGGCCATCCGCACCGACATCTTTCGCTCCCTGCCGCTGCGCTCGCCGGGCTTCGCGATCGAGCCCGAGATCACCGCGCGCCTGCTGCAGCGCGGCGAGCGGATCTTCGAGGTCCCCGTGCACTACCGGGCGCGCGCCACCGCCGAGGGCAAGAAGCTCACGACCGTCGACGGCGTGCGGGTGATCGCGACGCTCCTGCGCTGCCGCTTCACCCGCTCCTAGCCTGGGCGCTCAGGGGCCGAGCTGCCGCGTGTTGCGGTAGAAGCGCTGGGCGACGAAGAAGGCGGGCTTGGGGTTGCCGTAGAGGTCGAGCAGCCCCTTGCGGTGGAAGGGGGAGTCGGGGCGCGGGTTACCGCCCGCCCAGCCGACGTTGCAGCGGAAGTCCAAGAAGGCCCAGTAGACGGCGCCCGCGAGGTAGGGCTTGGTCGCGAAGACCCCGAGGTGGTAGGCGACCTGGTCGGCCTGGTTCTGGAAGGTGCCCTTCTCGTCCACCGGGCCATTGCGGTTGGCCTCGAAGCCGAACTCCGAGACCACGAGCGCCTTCTTCGGGTAGCAAGCGTGGATCTCGTCGAGGTAGGCCGAGAGGTCGTCGCGGTCGGCGATCGATCCTCCCGAACCCGCGTACCAGCCGAAGTACTCGTTCAGCCCGACGACATCGAGGGAGTCATACGCGGGCTGGCAGCCGATGCCGGGATAGCCGCCGACGGCCATAGCCACCGGGCGCGTGGGGTCAAGCTGCTTGGCCTGCGCGGCCGCCCGGCGCGTGTAGTTGGCCTCCGCGGGGGACTGCTGGAAGCGCAGCTCGTTGCCGATGCTCCAGAGCATCACGGAGGGATGGTTCTGGTTGACCGCGATGTTGCTCGACAGCGCGGTGGCGGCGAGCTTCTGGGTGCGGGCGGTCATGAGAGCCGCGGTCTGGATCTGGTAGACGGGAACCTCCGACCACAGCATGATCCCCATCCGATCGGCGAGCTCCTGAAACTCGGGGTGCAGCGGGTAGTGGGCGCGCACGAGCGTCGCTCCGAGCGACTTGATCGCGTCCATGTCGCGCCGGCGCACGGTGCCGTTGAGGGCCGCGCCGAGCAGAGGGTCGTCCTCGTGCAGGGCGACTCCGCGGAAGTGCACTGCCTGGCCGTTGAGGAGCAGCCGCCCGTTTACGACCTTGATGGAGCGGATCCCGCTGTGCAGGGAGTAGCCGGCGAGCCGCCGCCCCGGCGTGGAGGGATCGGCGGAGCTCAGCACGAACGAGGCGGGATAGAGCGTGGGGCGAGCCGGGCTCCACAGCTTCGGGCGGCGGATCCGGATCTGCGCGCTCAGGGTCCGCGAGCCGCCGGCGGGGATCGTGACCGGCGCGAAGGACACCGGAAGGGCGCCGTAGCGCCCCTGTAGGCGCACGCGTTGCGCGGAGGAGGTGACGTTGCGCAGGACGAGCTGCTCCTCGATCGTGGCCGAGCAGCGGGGGCAGGGCAGGTGCGGGCGCACCATCACGGAGGAGATGTCGACGCGGTCGATCCGGCGCAGGTAGACCTCTCGCAGCAGGCCGCCGTAGTTCCACCACCCCCCGACCGGGTTGCCGTTGGAGTAGGAGCCGCCCGGCGGCAGGTCGCCGGTGCCCCGCCGCGGGTCCACGCGCACGACGAGCCGGTTGACGCCGCGGCGAGCCAGTCCCTTGAGCGGCAGCTCGAAGGGCAGGTAGGCCCCGATGTGCGAGCCGACCAGACGGCCGTTCAGGTAGACCTGCGCCAGGTTCTGGACCGACTCGAAGCGGACGTTCCACCGGGGCGAGGAGTCGGTCGAGGGCAGGCGGAAGTCCTTGCGGTACCAGACGGGGTGCCCGACCATGCTCGCCACCGTGGTGCCGCCGGCGTTGTAGGCGTTCGGAACGCTGACCGGACGCCAGCCGTCGGTCGAGCGGCCGCCCGGCAGGCCGGCGGTGACGGCCGGATCGCTCGGCTCGTCGCGAAAGAGCCAGGTGCCGCCGAGGAGGTAGCGCCCGTCGGACCCGTCGGCGTAGAGGGCCTTGTGCTGCGGGACGTCGGGCGCGTAGCTCGGGCCCTGGGCGCGCGCGGGCGCCGCGAGGACGAGGGCGGCGAGCAGGATGAGCGGGAGGAGTCGAGCCGACATGGGGGGACGTGTTCTCAACACGGGCCGAGGAGAGGAGGTGCGCTCGGAGGACCAACCGGCGCCGGGCGGCGAGCGGCGAGCGTAGCGAGGCACGGTCTGCGCTGTCGCGGTTCCGAGCGCCTGGGGGGCCGGTAAGGTGGCGCCTCATGCCGCGTTCCGAGCACGAGGGCGGCCCGGCGACGCTCGAGGCCACGGAGCCGCAGACCGGCGCCGAAGCTCGCCCCTCCGCCGCATCCGCGCGCACCGACCCGCACGGCCCGCGCCGGCCCTGGCTCCTCCTCGGAGCGGTGACGGCCAGCGTCGCGCTCGCGGGGCTCTCCGTCGCGTTCCTGCTGCCCTCGACCCCGAGCTATGACCCGTGGGCGTGGATCGTCTGGGGACGTGAGATCGACCACGGGGTGCTGCACACCGGGCTCGGCCCGTCGTGGAAGCCCGGCCCCGTGCTCCTGACCACGATCTTCGGGCTGGCGGGGGGCCTGGGCCCGAGCCTGTGGCTCCTGGCCGCGCGGGCGGCGGGGTTGCTGGCCCTGCTCGCCGCCTACGGGCTCGGGGAGCGGCTCGCGGGTCGCTGGGCCGGCGCCATCGCCGCGCTCGGCCTGCTGCTCACCGAGGGCTGGCTCGGACTGCTCGCGCGCGGGGCCTCGGAGCCCGCGCTCGTCGGGCTCGTGCTCGGGTCGGTGCTCTGCCACCTCGAAGGGCGGCGGCGGGCGGCGTTCGGGCTCGGCGTCGCGGCCGCGCTCATCCGTCCCGAGGTCTGGCCGTTCCTCGGGCTCTACGCGATCTTGCTGTGGTTCCGCGAGCCCAGGCGCTTTCGCTGGGTGCTCGTCGGGGGGCTCGCTCTCATCCCGCTCCTGTGGATCGGGCCGCCGTGGATCGGGGCGGGAGATCCCCTCAACGCCAGCACTCACGCCGCGCGCTACAACGGCCACCTCGGCGACAACCCGGCGCTCGAGGCCCTGCGCCGTGGCGTCGGGCTCGCCGTCCTTCCCGTGCTGCTTCTCGGGCTGGCGGCGGTCGTGCGGGCGGTGCGGGTGCGCGACCGGGTCACGCTCGCTCTCGCGGGGGGAGCGCTCGCGTGGCTTGCTCTCGTCGTCGTGATGAGCGCCATCGCCTTTCCCGGGCTGCCGCGCTTCATGCTCCCCGCCGCCGCCCTGTGGTGCGTGCTCGCCGGTGTGGGAGCGGTGCAGCTCGTCCGCCTGGGCAGGGGCCCGCTCGCTGTGGCGGTCGCCGTCGCGCTCGTCGTTATCGCCGTTCCCCTCACCCTTCACCGCGCCGAGCTCCTCGGCAATCAGGCGCGCTCGGCGCGCAAGGCGCACGACGTGATCGCCCAGCTCACCCTGGCGATCGGCCGATCGGGTGGGCGCCGAAGGATCCTGAGGTGCTCGCCGCGGCGGGTCGGCGTGAACCACGCGCTGCAGACGGCGCTCGCCTGGAAGCTCGACGCGCCGCTGCGCCGGGTGCGACCGGTCATGCGGGGGAGCGGCTGGGCGTTCAGCGCCGGCCCGCGCGCCGGGTCGGGGCACGGGCCCAAGTTCAAGTTCACCCCTGCGAAGCTCGTGCCGATCGCCGGCGCCGGTCCGTGGCGGGTCGAGGCGGTGTTCGCTGGGCGCGATCGCCCGGCGCGCCCCGGCTGTCCCGCCTAGAGACGCCGGGGAGGCGTCCGCCGCGCCGCGGAGAATCCCGCTCGCATGATCGTCCTCGGCATCGACCCCGGCACCGCGAGCACCGGCTACGGCGTGGTCGCGCGGCGCGCCGGGCGCATGATCGCGCTCGACGGTGGAGTGATCGAGACCGCGTCCGAGGAGCGCCTCGAGCGTCGCCTGGCGACCATCCACGCTCGCGTGGGAGAGCTCATGGACGAGCACCTTCCCGACGCCGTGGCGGTCGAGGACCTCTTCTTCGGGGTCAACGTCCGCACCGCCTTCGCGGTCGGGCAGGCGCGTGGCGCGGTGCTGCTCGCGGCGGGGCAGCGCGCGCTGCCCTGCCAGGCCTACACCCCCCAGCAGGTCAAGGGAGCGGTTTGCGGCAACGGCCGCGCCCCCAAGGACCAGGTGCAGACGATGGTGCAGCGCCTGCTCGCGCTCTCGGCCCTCCCGCGTCCCGACCACGCCGCCGACGCCTTGGCCGTCGCGCTCTGCCACCAGAACCGGGCGCCGCTGGCCGCGGCGCTCGCCCGCGCGTGAGCGGGCACGGAGAGCCGTGATCGCCCTCGTCCGCGGAGAGCTCGTCGCGCGCCGGCCCACGCCCCCGGCCGGCGGGGAGGTGGTGGTCGACTGCGGCGGCGTGGGCTACAAGCTCCTCGTCTCGGCCGAGACGCTCCGCCACGTCCCCGTCGCGGGCCGGCCGACCACCCTGCACGCCCACATGATCGTCCGCGAGGACGCCCTCCAGCTCTACGGCTTCCACGCCGAGCAGGAGCGCGACCTCTTCCTCGCGTTGCTGGGAGTCCAGGCCGTCGGGCCCAAGATGGCGCTCGCGATCCTCTCGGGGGGAACCCCCGGAGAGCTCCTGACCGCCCTCGCGGCCGGCGACGTCGCCCGGCTCCAGAGCGCGCCCGGCGTGGGCAAGCGCACCGCGGAGCGGATCGTCGTCGAGCTGCGCGAGAAGGTCGGGGCGGCGGCGAGCACCGGCGAGCCCATCACCGTGCGCCGGAGCGATGAGCCGCGCTCGGTGGCCCGCGAGGGCCTGCTCGGGCTGGGCTTCACCCCCGGGGAGGTCGACGCGCTGCTCGAGTCCGCGCCTGGGGCGAGCGCCGAGGAGCTCATCGCCCATGCGCTGCGGAGCGCACGCACGTGAGCGACCCCGGCGCCGCCCGCATCCAGACCCCCGACGAGCTCCCGGGCGAGGAGCTCGACCGCTCGCTGCGCCCGCGGCGCCTCGAGGACTTCGTCGGACAGGAGCCGCTCAAGGCCCAGCTCGCCGTCTCGCTCGAGGCCGCGGCGAGCCGCGAGGAGGCGCTCGACCACGTCCTGCTCGCCGGTCCGCCGGGCCTTGGCAAGACCTCGCTGGCCCAGATCCTCGCCGCCGAGCTCGAGGTGCCCTTCGTGCAGACCGCCGGTCCGGCGCTCGAGCGCAAGGCCGACGTGGCCGCCTTCCTCTCCGCCCTCGAGCCGCGGGCGATCTTCTTCGTCGACGAGATCCATCGCCTGCCCCGCGCGGTCGAGGAGACCTTCTACCCCGCGATGGAGGACGGCCAGCTCCCGATCACCGTGGGCGCCGGGGCGGGCGCCCGCGTGGTGACGATCGAGCTGCCGCCGTTCACCCTCGTGGGCGCCACCACCCGGGCCGGATTGCTAACCACGCCGCTGCGAGACCGCTTCGGCATCCAGCACCGCCTCGAGCACTACGGCCCCGAGGACCTGGCGCGGATCGTGCGCCGCTCGGCGCTCCTGCTCGGGGTCGACGTGGAGGACGCCGGCGCGCGCGCCATCGCCGCCCGCGCCCGCGGCACTCCGCGCGTGGCCAACCGCCTGCTCAAGCGGGTGCGCGACTTCGCCCAGGTGCGCGGCAGCGGAGTGGTCTCCGAGGAGATCGCCGGGAGCGCGCTGGACCTGCTCGAGGTCGACGACGCCGGCCTCGACCGGCTCGACCGGGAGATCCTGCGCGCGATCTGCGAGAAGTTCGGCGGCGGACCGGTCGGCCTGAGCACCCTCGCGGTCGCCGTCGGGGAGGAGGCCGACACGCTCGAGGACGTCTATGAGCCCTACCTCCTGCAGCAGGGGTTGATCGAGCGCACGCCACGGGGGAGGGCGGCGACCGCCCGGGCCTACGTGCACCTCGGGCTGCCCTCGCCCCGGGCCGAGGCGGGGCTGTTCTAGCCCTTCCGCGCACCGTCGGGCGAGCCGCGGGGTTCACCCATCCGACCGCGTACCCTTTGCCCTGGCCATGGCCCACCTGTTCATCTGCCCCTCCTGCGGTAACCGCTCGACCGCGACCGACCGCAACGCCGGCTTCCGCCGCGAGGCGCGGGGCTGCCCGAAGTGCGGCTTTCCGTTCCTCTTCGAGCTGCTCGACGACTACTACCCGGCTCCGAACGCCGCGTTCTTCGTCTGCGACCAGGAGGCGCGCATCATCGGCTGCGGGCGCGGCTCCTTCGAGCTCACCGGGCTCGACGAGCAGCGGGTCATCGGCCGCACCGTCGACGAGGTGCTCGGCCTGGACTTCAGCGAGGACGGCGATCCGGTCCAGACCGTGCTCGAGTGGGGCGTGCGCGCCCTGGGCAAGCCGGTGGTCGTCAACGCCGAAGGCGACATCCCGGCCAAGGCCGTGGCCGACCTCTTTCCCGCCTACGACGACGACGGCGGCCTGCTTCTCGTCCTCACGCCCTCGAAGTAGCATCGAGACCCCATGACCGAGCGCCGCCGCAACCTCTTGATCCTGCTCGTCGTCGCCGGTCTCGTCGCGGCCTCGGCGGTGGCGATCCTCAGCAAGAAGACGCGCCTCGGGCTCGATCTGAAGGGCGGCGTGCAGCTCGTCTACCAGGCCAAGCCCACCGCCCAGTCGGCGGTCAACGAGGAGGCGCTGCAGCGCACGGTCGACATCATGCGCCAGCGCGTGGACCAGCTCGGGGTCGCCGAGCCCGAGATCGAGCGTTCGGGCAAGGACCAGATCACCGTCAGCCTGCCCGGCGTGCCCAACGCGGCGCGCGCCGAGAAGCAGGTCGGCAGCCCCGCCCAGCTTGTCTTCTACGACTGGGAGGCCAACCTCCTCGGCCCCGACGGCAAGCCGATCGCGCCCAAGCTCGCGACGGGCGACGCCAACGCCGCCCAGCTCTCCCAGGCGGCGGGCGACCCGCCCGCCGGCCAGCCGCTCTACGAGGCGGTGAAGCTCGCGGCCGCCCGGCACGTGCCCCGCCCCCCCAACGCGCTGCGCGCCGGGCCGCAGTTCTTCCTCTTCGCCTCCTCGCCCGACCATCGCCTGCTCGCCGGTCCCGACGACAACCAGAAGGACCTGCTCTCCGAAGTCGGCGGCCGCCAGCCGCCGAACTCCCAGATCCTCACCATCCAGGCGGGGACGACGGTGCTCCAGGCGGTCGACCGCAACGCGAAGAAGCAGATCGCCTTCAACGACCCGGCCGCGCGCTTCTACGTCCTCAACGACTCCGTCGCGCTCTTCGGCAAGGACGTGAAGAACCCGCACCAGGGCAACAACCAGCAGCAAGCCCCCGACGTCGAGTTCTCCTTCACGAACAAGGGCAAGCAGCAGTTCCACGACGTCACGCGCGCGATCGCCCAGCGCGGGCAGCAGCTCAACTTGCTCCAGCACCCGGCCTCCCCGCAGCAGGTCGCCCAGCACTTCGCGGTCGCGCTCGACCGCAAGCTGATCTCCGTCGCGTTCATCGACTTCTCCGACCCGCGCCTGGCCGACGGCATCGACGGTCAGACGGGCGCCTCGATCGAGGGCGGCTTCACGATTCCCTCCGCTCAGGACCTGGCCAACCTGATCAAGCTCGGGGCCCTGCCGATCGACCTGAAGCTGATCTCCCAGTCGCAGGTCTCCGCCACGCTCGGCAAGGAGGCGCTGCACCAGGGGCTGCTCGCCGGCGTGGTCGGCTTGCTCGTCGTCGTGCTCTTCCTGCTCACCTTCTACCGGGTGCTCGGCCTGATCGCCACGCTCGGCCTGGCGGTGTATGCGGTCTACCTCTACGCGCTGATCGTGATCGTCCCGATCACCCTGACGCTGCCGGGCATCGCGGGGCTGATCCTCACGATCGGGGTCGCCGCCGACGCGAACATCGTGATCTTCGAGCGCGTCAAGGAGGAGATCCGCGCCGGCAAGTCGGTCATGCGCGGGATCGCCGATGGCTACAAGAAGGGCTTCTCGGCCATCCTCGACGCCAACGTCGTGACGATCATGACGGCGTTCATCCTCTTCATCCTCGCCACCGCGGGGGTCAAGGGCTTCGCGTTCACCCTGGGGATCGGGACGCTCGTCTCGCTCTTCACGGCGGTCATGGCGACCCAGGCGATCCTCGGCACGATGGGGCGCTCGCGGCTCATCGCGCGGCCCTCGGCACTCGGCGCGGGCAAGGCGGCGCGCCAGTGGCGCTTTGACTTCATGGGCGCCTCGCGCTGGTTCTTCTCGCTCTCGGGCCTGATCCTGCTCATCGGCGCGCTCTCCATCGGCGGCAACGGGCTGCGCTTCGGCATCGACTTCGACTCGGGCACGCGGATCACGACCGCGCTCTCCAAGCCCGCGGACGAGAACGCGGTGCGCTCGGTGATGTCCTCCGCGGGCTATCCCGACGCCAAGATCCAGCGGCTGTCGGACAAGAACCTGGGGCCCACCGCCTTCCAGATCTCGACGAGCACGCTCCCGCCCGACAAGGTCGGCCAGGTCAAGAACGACCTCGACCAGCGCTACGGGGTGCCGCTCAACAAGTTCTCGAGCCAGTCCGTGGGCCCGACCTTCGGCCAGACCGTCGCCAACTCGGCGGTGATCGCGATCATCGCCTCGCTGCTCGTGATCTCCGCCTACATCGCGCTGCGCTTCGAGTGGAAGTTCGCCGTCCCCGTGCTGATCGCGCTCATGCACGACCTGCTCATCACCGCGGGGGTCTACTCCCTCACCGGCCGGGAGGTGACCACGGCGACGGTCGCCGCGCTGCTCACGATCCTCGGGTACTCGCTCTACGACACGATCATCGTCTTCGACCGCGTGCGCGAGAACGTGCCGCGCATGCCGCGCGCCGCCTTCTCCCAGATCGTCAACCGCTCCATGTCCGAGGTCATCACGCGCTCGGCGGCGACGACGCTCTCGACGCTCCTGCCCGTCCTCGCCCTCCTGCTCTTCGGCGGGGAGACGCTCAAGGACTTCGCCTTCGCCCTGCTCATCGGGGTCGCGTCGGGCGCGTACTCCTCGATCTTCATCGCCTCCCCGGTGCTGACGCGCTGGAAGGAGCGCGAGCCGGTCTACGAGGCGCGCCACCGGCGCATCGGGCAGGAGTTCGGCGGCGCGGTGCCCGCCTACGCCACGGGCGCCGCCGGCGAGGAGGTCCAGGCGAGCGCGCCCAAGCGGCGGACGGGGCGCCTCACCTCGCCTGACCCCGAGCAGCTCTCGCCGAGCGAGTTCGAGGCGCTCAAGCGCGACCTCGACCTCGACGAGCGCCCACCGCGCACCGGCTCGCGGCCGGGATCGGGCCGGGTCGCCGCCCCCGTCGCACCTCGCCCGGCGCCCGCGCCGGCTCCCGAGGCGCCGCGCAGCACGGCCGACGAGGCGGAGAACGACGGCGTCGCTCCCGTTCCGAAGTCCCAGCGCAAGGCAAGCGGCGCCAAGCGCCCCCGTAACCGCCGCCACGGACGGCCGCGCTGATGGGAATGCTGGCCTGGACGATGATGGGCCTCGCGCTCTGGCACTTCACGATCTTCCTGCCCGATCGCTACTGGGGAGGAATCGTCGGCGCGTTCCTCGGCGCGGTGGTCGGAGCGATCCTCTTCGGCCTCGCGATCAACGGCCTCTCGGTTCCCGGCCGCGGCGCCACGCACCTGCTCACGGCGGCCGAGGCGATTCCGGGCGCGCTGATCGGCATGGCCCTCGTCTACTTCGAAGGCGCCCGGCGCGAGCGGGCCGCCGCTCACGGATAGCGACAGGGCTACCCGGGGTGCTCGTCGGCACCCCGTGGACTCGTCGCGTACCTCCGGTAGTCGTCGCGCTAGGGGTACCCCCGGGTAGCCGTCGCGGTGGGGGTACCTCGGGTAGCGCACCCGAGATGCCGCGGAGGATGCGCGAGCTCGGGCGGCGGCGGGGATCCGTCCTCCCCCGCGCCTAGCCTTCCGAAGATCGCTTCTCCAGCGCTGCTCACCCCGTCCGCCCCGGCGCCGCCCACCCCCGCGGCGCCGGCCGCGCCCGACCCGCCCGCGCGCCTCAAGCCCCCCGCGCCGCGGATCGAGATCGCGCCTTACTCCTACGCCGCGGCGCTCGCGCTCGAGCGCACGCTCGGGGTGAGCCACGCGCTCGGCCAGGTGCTCGTGCGTCGGGGGCTCGCCGATCCCACCGCGGCGCGCGCGTGGCTCGCGGGCGAGGAGGAGCATCCGCCGTCGGCGTTCGCGGGCATGGGGGAGGCCTGCGCGCTCGTGCTCGGGCACGTGCAGGCCGGGACCCGGATCACCGTGCACGGCGACTACGACGTCGACGGGGTGTGCTCGACCGCCCTGCTCGTGCGCACGCTGCGCGAGCTCGGCGCGCTGGTCGACTGGTTCCTGCCGAGTCGCAGCGAGGACGGCTACGGGCTCTCGGCCGCTACGGCCGAGCGCCTGGCCGCGCGCGGCACCCGGCTGCTCATCACCGTCGACTGCGCGATCACCGCGGTGGCGGAGGTGGCGGCGGCGCGGGCCGCCGGCCTCGACGTGCTCGTCACCGACCACCACGCTCCTCGCGCCGACGGGACGCTGCCCGACGCGCCGATCGTCCATCCGGAGCTGTGCGGCTACCCGTGCGCGGACCTGTGCGCCGCGGGTGTTGCCTTCAAGCTCGCGCAGGCCCTTCTCGAGGCCGCGGGCGACGATGGCCGGGGAGTCGAACGCGACCTCGACCTCGTGGCGCTCGCGACGCTCGCCGACGTGGTGGCTCTCCGCGGGGAGAATCGTCGCCTCGTGCGCGCGGGCCTGCGCGCGCTCTCTGTGACCGAGAAGCCGGGTCTGCGGGCGCTCATGCGGGTGGCCCGCGTCGATCCGAGCGGGCTCGACGCCGGTGCCGTCGGATTCCGGCTCGCGCCGCGCATCAACGCGGCCGGGCGCCTCTACCGCGCCGACGCGGGCGTCGAGCTCCTGCTCACGGGCGACGAGGAGCGCGCGGCGGCGATCGCCTCCGAGCTCGACTCCGCCAACGCCGAGCGCCGCGCGACCGAGCAGCGGATCCTGTGGGAGGCCGAGGCCGCCCTCGCCGCCCAGGGGCCGCGCCCGGCCTACGTGCTCGCGCAGGAGGGGTGGCACGCCGGCGTGATCGGCATCGTCGCCTCGCGCATCGCCGAGCGCCACCACCGCCCGACAGTGCTCGTGGCCCTGGATGGGGAGCAGGCGGCGAGCGGCTCGGGGCGCTCCATCCCCGGCTACGACCTGCTCGAGGCGCTGCACGCGGCTGCCCCCGCGCTCGAGCGCTACGGAGGCCACCGCGCGGCGGCCGGGCTCACCATCGCGCCGAAGAACGTCCAAGCGCTACGCGGGGCGGTGGAGCGCCACGCCGCCGAGACGCTCGGCCCCGAGGAGCTCTTCCCGCGCCGGCGGGTCGACGCGGTGGTCGCCGGTCCGGCGCTCGGCATCGCGCTCGCCGAGGAGCTCGCCACCCTCGAGCCGTGCGGGATGGGCAATCCCGGCCCCAGCCTGCTCGTCCCCGGAGCGACGCTCGGCGATGCGCGCACGATGGGAGAGGGACGCCACCTCCGCGCGACGCTCCACGCCGGCGGTGCGCGCTCGCGCGTCGTCGCCTTCGGACGGGATCGCCTGCCGGCACCCGAGGACGAGCCGCTCGACGCACTCGTGCGCCTCGAGTGCAACGAGTGGAACGGCGCCCAGGAGCCGCGGCTCGTGCTGCGCGACACCCGACCGGGCGGGCTGACGCCGATCGAGACGCTCGCCGAGCCGGCGCCCGGGGCCGAGTGGCTGGCCCGGGCGCTGGCCGAGCTCGACCGCCCGGTCGACCCCTTCGATCCGTTGCCCGCCACGTCCGGGCGCGCGGTCGTCGACCGCCGCGCCGAGGGCGCCGCCGGCGTCCTCGCGGACCTCGCCGCGAGTGGGGAGCCGACGCTCGCGGCATGCGCCGACGTGCCCCGCCGGCGCCCCGGACTGGCCGCGCGCATCGGCGGGTTCGCGCTCGTCTCCTTCTCGGCGCTCGAACGCGAGCCCGAACTGGCGGCCCCCTACATCCATCTCGTCGCGATCGACCCGCCGTCCGACGCTCGGCGCGAAGCGCTCGCTCGCGCCGGAGCGCCCGGTCAGTTCCTCCACCTCGCGTGGAGCACCGCCGCGCTGGCCTTCAGCGCACGCGTGCACGAGCTCGAGTGGAGCCTGCGGCCCGTGCTCGTCGAGCTCTACCGGGCTCTGCGCGACGGGAACGCGACGGGGGCAGCCCAAGTGGAGGCGCTGCTCCGAGGCGACGGCGCACATCCTCGGCCCCCGGCCGTCGCGGGACGCGCGCTGCGGGTCTTCGCCGAGCTCGGGATCGTCGAGCTCGACCGGGCGCTTCCCGCGCTGCTCCTCGCCGGGGCGCAGCGCACCTCGCTCGAGCGCTCGGCCAGCTTCTGCGCCGCCGAGGAGCGGCTCGCGGATGGAAGGCGCCACCTCGATGCCCTCGACGGGCGCGCCTCCTCCGGTTGAGCCGCCGATCCCTCCGCGCGCGTGCCCCGCAGCTTTAGAGGCTGAGATACCCTGACCGAGATGCCCAAGCGACCGAATCCGCCTGCTGAGGCCGAGCGCGCGTCCCCGCGCACCCGTGCCCGGCGCGGGCGGGGAGGGGGCGCCACCGAAGCGCGCCAACCGGTCGACGTGCTCGAGCACCGCGAGGAGCACCCCGATCCCGAGCGCAACGATCTCACTCCCGCCGAGCGCCGACTGCTCGGCGACCTCTTCGCGGTGATCGAGGAGCACGCCCCCGTCTCGCTCGCCGAGGACGAGGTGCCCACCAGCCCCACGATCGACCGAGGCGACGTCGAGCGCGCGTTCGTCTACGCCTGCGAGCACCACGCCGACCAGCGCCGCAAGTCCGGTGAGGACTTCATCGTGCACCCGGTCGGCGTGGCCAAGATCTGCGCCGGGATGCGGCTCGACACCGAAACGCTGTGCGCGGCCCTCCTGCACGACACCGTCGAGGACACCTCGGCCTCGCTCGAGGATGTGACGGCGACCTTCGGGGGGGAGGTCGGCGGTCTGGTCGACGGGGTGACCAAGCTCACCGGTCTGACCTTCCAATCACGCGACGAGGCCCAGGCCGAGAACTACCGCAAGATGATCGTGGCGATGGCCTCGGACATCCGGGTGGTCCTGATCAAGCTCGCCGACCGCCTGCACAACATGCGCACGCTGGGCGCCATGCCCAAGCAGAAGCAGATCGAGAAGGCGAAGGAGACGCTCGACATCTACGCGCCGATCGCCCATCGGCTGGGCATCCACGCGCTCAAGTGGGAGCTCGAGGACCTCTCCTTCTCCACGCTGCATCCGCGCAAGTTCGCCGAGATCCGTGGCCTCGTGAACCAGCAGCGCGAGGAGCGCGAACGCTACGTGGCCCAGGCCGGGACCTACCTGACCAAGGAGCTCGACGCGCTCGGTATCGACGTGGAGATCTCCGGCCGCGCGAAGCACTTCTACTCCATCTACTCCAAGATGACCAAGAAGGGCCGGGAGTTCAACGAGATCTACGACCTCACCGCGATGCGGGTCATCGTCGACTCGGTGAAGGAGTGCTATGGCGCGGTGGGCGTCATCCATTCGCTGTGGAAGCCGCTGCCGGGGCGGTTCAAGGACTTCATCGCGATGCCCAAGTTCAACATGTACCAGTCGCTGCACACGACGGTGATCGGGCCCGAGGGCCGCCCGCTCGAGATCCAGATCCGCACCCGCGAGATGCACGAGATGGCGGAGTTCGGGATCGCCGCGCACTGGCTCTACAAGCAACCGGATGCTCGCGACGCGGCGGGTCCCGACGGGCAGAACAAGCTCGCGTGGCTCGGTCGGCTGCTCGACTGGCAGCAGGACTCCACCGACCCGAAGGAGCTCGTGGAGGGCCTGAAGGCCGACCTCTTCGAGGACGAGGTCTTCGTCTTCACCCCCAAGGGAGAGGTCAAGTCCCTGGCGGCGGGCGCCACGCCGCTGGACTTCGCCTACGAGGTCCACACCGACGTCGGCCACCGTTGCGTCGGCGCGCGCGTGGGCGGCAAGATGGTGCCGCTCTCCTACGAGCTCAAGTCGGGCGACATCGTCGAGGTGCTCACCTCCAAGCGCGAGCGCGGACCCTCGCGCGACTGGCTCGCGCTCGTCAAGACCACGCGCGCGCGCAACAAGATCAAGCAGTGGTTCAAGACCGAGTCGCGCAAGGACACCGAGCACGCTGGGCGCGAGCTCCTGCAGGACGATCTGCGCAAGCAGGGCCTGCCGGCCCAGAAGATCGTCGGCTCGCCGCTGCTCGCCGACGTGATCCGTGAGATGGGCTTTCGCAAGGCCGACGAGTTCTACATCGCGCTCGGCGGGGCGAAGATCTCGGCCAAGGTCGTCGTCAACAAGATCCTCCAGCGCCTCAAGCAGGGGGAGGCCGCCGAGGGGGACCCCACCGCCGCCGACGACCTGCTGAGGACCCGGCCCAAGCGCGAACGCGCGACCACCTCCTCCTCGGACTTCGGCATCCTGGTCGACGGCGTCGCGGACGTCATGCTCCGCCTGGCCAAGTGCTGCCGGCCGGTCCCGGGGGATGAGATCGTCGGCTACATCTCCCTCGGGCGCGGCATCACGATCCACCGGGAGGACTGCCCGAACGTCTCCGTCCTGCGCAAGGATCCCGAGCGCTTCACCCCCGTGGCGTGGGACGGCGAGGCCGAGACCTCTTTTCGCGTCGAGCTCCAGATCGACGGCTGGGACCGCCACCGCCTGCTCGAAGACCTCTCCCGCACCTTCGCCGAGGCGGGGATCAACATCGTCGAAGCGCGCTGCACGGTCAACCAGCCGATGGTGCGCAACCGGTTCGTGGTCGAGGTCGGGGACACGCGGATGCTCGATGCGGCGGTCAACCGCCTGCGCAACATCGACGCGGTGTTCGACGCCTACCGGGTGACGCCCACGGGGGGCTGAGCGGATGAGCCGGGGCGTGGCGGGAGCCATCGCCCCGCCGATTCGCACGCCGCCTAATCGGGAAGTCTCCGCGTGTGGGTCTCATCCGGGTCACGCCCGAGGAGATCGCCGCGGCCGGCGAGCAGATCACCATGGTCGCGAACGACGTGGACGCGGTGAGGCAGGCGATCACGCGAGAAGGTGGCGTACGTCCTGATGGACAAGCACGGCGACCAAGTCGATTACATCCAGGTGGACCTCGCGGATCGTTCGACCGAGGACGCCTACCGGGTGGCGTTGCGCTATGCGGAGCAGTTCGGTCTCGACCGCAAGGGCCTGGACCTTTGGTATCGCAAGCGGCTCGAGGGACGCCGTTCCGGGCGCGAGGAGCTATTGGACCGTGCCCAGGCCGGTGGCTTCGAAGGGCGGCTCGGTGCCGACGGTCCAGAGCCGATCGTCCAGATCAACTACTCCGCCGACGACGCTCGGCCCTCGATCGTCTCGATCCAGTTCGATTGGGCGCACTCGTCTCTCGGGTGATCGATCGACGAGACGGTCCCTCATACGACGCGCGGCCGGTGATCATGCGATTCTGTTCAACTGAACGCGGACGTCTTCGGTCCGGTGGGATTTGCGCGCGATAGTTCGGTCCCTACTTGGCTTCGCTGCCATGGCCGTGGTGGGGTTGGGCTGTGGGGGGGCGCCTCAGCATTTGGCGTGGGATGTGTCTAGGAGCCACGATTTGCGTGATGTGGCGTGGCCGAGGGGCGAGGTGGGCGAGCATTCCTATGAGCCGGTGGCTTCTTTTCGGTTGCGCTTGCCCGAAGGCCGGGAGTTCGTCGCCAAAACGAAGCTGAGACGGGTGATCGTCGAGGGGTTCGAGGCGCATCTCGACAAAGGTGCAGCTGATCGGGGTCAACTCACAGGATATGACCACGGAGGAGGCCCACCGTGTGGCGGTGCGCTACGCCGAGGAGTTGGGCTCGACCGCCGTCCCTTGGATAGGTGGTTGCGTTTGCGTCTGGCTCAGCGCCGGGCCGGCCGCGAAGAGCTGCTCGAACGGGTGGGGACCGGTGGCGTCTTGGCGAAGTCGATCGGGCGTGACGGCCCCGCGCCGCTGGTCCAGATCAACTACACGGCCGATGACCACCTGCCTTCCTACGTTTCCGTGCAGTTCGACTGGACCAAGCTCTGGCCGGGGTAACGGGGCGGCCTGCGCGTCTTCCGGTTCGACTGGACGCCGACGCCTTCGGTCGCGGCTGAGCGGTGGCTCAGCGGACCTCGACTATGACCGTGCGCCGAGCGCGCGGGCGGCCCCGAAACGACTCGCGCAGGCGGATCCTCGTGCGGCCGGCGTGGCGGGCGCGGAACTCGAAGCGATGCCGGCTACCGCTTCCCGGCAGGTTCTCGCGCTCGGGCTTGTAGGACTCGCCGGTGGAGTCGACCACGCCGCCGGCCGGCTTCTCGGCCAGGCGCCACGTGAAGCCGACGCCGGAGTTCTCGGGGAGCGACAAGGCAAACGCCGTCCCCGGCTTCACGCTGATGGTCCCGTGCGGGTCCTCGAAGATCCTCGACCCGCCCTGGCCGCCGCAGCCGGCGAGCGCGACGGCGGCCACGACGGATGAGAGGACGCGGCGCACAAACGCGGAGCGTCAGGGACAGCCCGAGCGCGCCCCGCGCAGCGCCAGCGCCCATGCCACGCCACCCGCGAGCAGCGCGCGCTGGCGGGAGTCGCTCCAAGTCGCGGAGTTGTGCCCGAGCGCGTCGTAGAAGACGCGCCCGCGCCCCTCGCGCCGGCACCAGACGAGCGGGCGATCCTCGTGCGCCGAGCCGCCGAAGCTCGCGACGTCGAGCCGGGCGAGCACGTGCGCGCGGCGCCGGGGGTTCGTCTTGAAGAAGTAGAACTCCTCTTCGATCCGGAAGGCGCGCGGCAGGCGTCGCGTGGCGGGATGCGTGCGGTCCCCCACGATCACCCGACCGACGCCGCGGTGGGGGTGGTTCGCGAACTCGCCGCCCAGCGCCCGCACATATGCCGGCCAAGCGTGGAAGGTGTCGGATGCGGAGTGGAAGCCGACCAGCCCATGGCCGGCGCGCACGAAGCGCAGCAAACCGCGCTTGCCGGCGGAGGAGAGCGGCAGCTCGCCCGAGGTGAGCAGGAAGACCACCGCGCTCGCCTGCCGCAGACGCGCGGGGGTGAGCTCGCGGGCGTGGGGGAGCACGGTTACCCGAAAGGAGTGGCTCGCGCGCGCCACCGCGCGGATCGCCGTGACGGCCGCGGGGATCGAGTCGTGGTGAAAGCCGGCGGTCTCTGTGACGACGAGCACTTCGGGCGCGGGCAAGGCAGCCCTCGCCGCGGCGCGCTCGACGCTCCGCGCCCGGGTCTCGCGCGCGCAACCGCCGAGGGCCGGGCCCAGCGCGAGGCACAAAACGATGATCGTGGCGCGCCTCATCGCGGGCGGGGGAGTCGGCGCGTGTCCACGACCTCGAAGTCGCGCCCGCTCAGGTGCGTAAGGCCGTGGAGGTCGTCGTTGCTCCAGCGCCGGTCGGGCGCGCCCGAGAAGAACCACGGCGCGCCGTTGTCAGCGAGGATCGCGCCGTAGCGCTGGAGCGCTCGGGCCACCACCCGGGCCTGCGGTCCGAGGCCACGCAGGCTCACGCCGCGCTTGAGCCGGACGCGCGTTCCCATCGGCGGCAGCCGCGAATCGCCCGACTCGCCGGCCTGGTGGCGCGCGGGGTAGACGAACGCCGTCCGGGTCCGGGGCGCGGTGAAGCGCAGGGCGTGGTCGATCCCGCCCGGGCGGCGCAGCTCGTCGGCGCGGGCGAGGCCGGGGAGGATCGCCAGGCCGGCGGCGTCGGCCGAGGTCCACCCCCGCGGGCGCAAGTGGTTCGAGCGCAGGCAGAAGATCGCCCCCGACCCGGCGTGCCAACCGCCGCCGACGCGATGCAGCGCGTAGAGCTCATACAGCCGGCAAGTGTCGCGATCGACGAGGATCGCGTGGCGGTCGCCGGTGGCACCAGCGCCGCCCTCGATGTGGACCCGGCGCGGAATCGGATAGGGGCCGCGGTCGGACTCGCTTGCGTAGTCGAACGACACGCGCGAGCTGGCGGTGCGGCGGGATACCACGTCGTACGGGATGCCGATCGGGGCGCCGTCGTAGAGGCCCGAGCCGAAGTCGGGGTGCGCCGGGGCGTCGAGGCCGATGGCGCGCACGAGCGTGCCCGAGTTCCGCGCCGCCGGCAGGCGGTCGACCCGCTGGTTCCACGCGTTATCGCGCGGAAAGATCGGGCAGCGTGCGGCCTGGGGGAGCCGGTGCGCGCTCGACCCCGGAGCGAGCACGGCGCCGGCGAGCAGCGCGGCCACCACGAGGAGGACCCGGCGTGCGATCACCTCAGGAGGGTACGCGCCGCGGCGCACCACCCGGACGGACGGTCGATCAGCTCACGACGGTGAGCGCGCCCGGCTCCACGGCGTAGACGGCCTCCTCCGCCTCGCCGATGTAGTCCCCGTCGACCTGGATCGGCAGCGGCGTGCCGTCGAGGGAGCGCACGCGGATCTCTCCCCGCGTGGTGAACGGGCGCACCCGCCGGTGTCGCGTCATGCGCGCCCGCGTAGAGAACGCTCGCCAAGCGATCGTCGGGATGTCCACCGGGTGCGTCCGCTCGAGCACGATGCCGGCGAGCACGGGCGAGTCGAGCTCGGCGCCCTCGGCCATCTCCACCGGGCGCCGGTTGAAGTACGTGTAGGGATGGGCTTTCTGGACGATGGTGAGCACGCCGCGCAGCTTCTCCCCGTTCACCTCCACCTCGACCTGCGGTGGGCGCACGAGATAGCGACGAGAGAACGTCGAGAGCGCCGCCCAGGTGAAGTACCACTCCCCGAGGCGCACCTTGAGCCGGGGATGCGCGTCGACCCGTTGAACGACTCGGGCGTCGAGCCCGATGCCGGAGGAGAAGGCGAAGTGGCGGTCGCCCACGCGAGCGAGGTCGAGCGTGCGGGGGGTCCAGACGTCGGCGAGGCGCAGCAGATGCTCCGTCGCGTCGACCACGTCGGTGGGGATCCCGAGCATCCGGCAGAAGACGTTCGTGCGCCCGCCGGGCAGGCAGGTCAGCGGGGTGGAGGAGCCGGCCAGGCCGTTGACCGCCTCGTTGACCGTGCCGTCGCCCCCGAAGGCGACCACGACGTCGTATCCCTCCTCGGCCGCCTCCCGGCAGAGCTCCACCGCATGGCCCTTAGCCTGCGTATCGACCGAGTCGACCTCGTAGCGGCCGCGCAGCGCATAGACCACGAGGTTCTTCAAGCGGTCGGACACCGTCGAGGCGTAGGGATTGACGATCACGAGCATCCGCTTGCTGGGCGCGGAGGCGGAGAGCTCCGTGCCCAGCCGCTCGAGTACGTCGAGGGAGACGGCGGCCATGTGGCTCGGTCCAACACCGCGGCCCCAGAGCGGTTACGCCGAGACGCGCTCCTTGCGCCCGCCGCGCCACCCCCTATACTCCTCGTCTACATAGCAGTACGCATCAAGAGGGGTGGAGGGTCTGGCCCGACGAAACCCCGGCAACCTCCCGCAATACGCGGGAACGGTGCCAATTCCATCAGGCTCCAACGATAAGCCTGGGAGATGTGGATCTAGCGGTTTCCTCGACCTCTGCCCACTGAACCCGGCGGAGGTTTTTTACAAGTGCCGCCCGAGTCACTTCGCTGCAAGGAATGCCACGCCGTCTACCCGCTCGAGGCGCTCTACGTCTGCGAGCGGTGCTTCGGTCCGCTCGAGGTGACCTACGCGGCTCCGGCCGCCGACCTCGACGTCGCGGAGCTGCGCCGGAAGATCCAGACCGGCCCCCTGTCGATCTGGCGCTACGCCGACTTCCTGCCGCTCGAGGGCGCGCCGCCGCGCGGCGGCCTCGCGCCGGGGATGACGCCGCTCGTGCGCGCCGAGCGCCTCGCCGAGCGCCTCGGCCTGCGTGAGGTATGGGTCAAGAACGACGCGGCGAACCCCACCCACTCCTTCAAGGATCGCGTCGTGGCCGTCGCGCTCGCCCGCGCGCTCGAGCTCGGCTTCGAGACCGTCGCCTGCGCCTCCACCGGCAACCTGGCCAACGCCGTGGCCGCCCACGCCGCGGCGGCCGGCCTCGAATCGCTCGTCTTCATTCCCGCCGACCTCGAGGAGCCCAAGATCCTCGCCACGGGCGTCTACGGGACGAAGCTCGTCGCCGTGCAGGGCAACTACGACGACGTCAACCGCCTGTGCACGGAGCTCTCCGCCGAGCATCCGTGGGCGTTCGTGAACGTCAACGTGCGCCCCTACTACGCGGAGGGATCGAAGACGCTGGCCTACGAGGTCGCCGAGCAGCTCGGCTGGACGGCGCCCGACCGCGTGGTCGCCCCGATCGCCTCGGGATCCCTGTTCACGAAGATCGCCCGCGGCTTCGCGGAGTGGTCCGAGCTCGGGCTGATCGAGGGCGGCGTGCCGAGGATGAACGGCGCCCAGGCCACCGGATGCTCGCCCGTCGCCACGGCGTGGGAGGCGGGCCACGACGTCTGCCGCCCGGTCAAGCCCGACACGATCGCCAAGTCGCTGGCGATCGGGAACCCCGCCGACGGCCCCTACGCGGTCGAGCTCGCGCGCTCCTCGGGCGGCGCGATCGACCATGTCTCCGACGACGAGATCCGCGCCGGGGTCAAGCTCCTGGCCGAGACGACGGGCATCTTCACCGAGACCGCCGGCGGGGTGAGCACCGCGGTGCTGGCCAAGCTCGCCGAGCGGGGCGACATCGATCCCGACGAGCGGGTCGTGCTCATGATCACGGGCGAAGGGCTCAAGACGATCGACGTGGTTCGCGGGACGTTCACCACCCACGTGATCGAGCCCACCGTCGCCTCCTTCGACGCGACCGTGCCCGGCGTCACCCTCTCGGTCTAGGGTCCCCGGCCCGTGAGCGTCACCGTGAAGATCCCGACCCAGCTGCGCTCGGCGACGGGCGGCGAGGCCGAGGCGAGCGTCGAGGGCACGAGCGTCGGGGAGGTGCTCGACTCGCTGTATGACCGCTACGACGAGCTGCGCGACCGCATCGCCCAGGACGGCGGGCTGAGGCGCTTTGTCAACGTCTACGTCGGGGGGGAGGACATCCGCTTCCTCGACGGCTTGGACACGCACGTCGACGACGGCGACGAGGTCACGATCCTGCCGGCGGTCGCGGGCGGCTGAGCCCCCGCGCGGCGGGCATGAGGGGATCCTCACGCCTCCCGCACGAAGCGGCAAGGAGGCGCTCGCTAGGGTCGAGCTCGCCCCGCACGCCGAGCGCTCAGCGCGTGCGCCCCACCTCCGCTCACCGTTCGTGCTCCGCCGTCCTTCTCCCACCCGCGCCGTCCGGTGTCTGCTCCCCGTGGTCGTCGCCGCCGCGCTCACGGGCTGCGGCGAGCAGCGCCACGCGGCCCGGCGCGCGGCTCCCGCCGCGGGCGCCCCGCCGCACGGCGTCGCGAGCGCACCCGGCAAGCGGCCCGCCACGCCGAGCCTGAGCGCCCGCGTCGTGGGTCGCCTCGGCGCCCCGGTGCAGGACCCCGCCACCGCGCCCGCGGGCCCTGATCGCGCCCTGCTGAGCGGAGGGCTGAGCGCCGCGGACACCTCGGTTTCGACGATCGAGGAGGCCGGCCCCTCCGGCGCGCGCACCGTCGGCAGCCTCCCGAGCGCGCTGCACGACGCCGCGGCGGCGCGCCTCGGCGGGTCGGTGTACTTCATCGGCGGGGGCAACGCCGGCACCACGAGCGCGACCATCCGCCAGGTCTCGCCCGCAGTCGCTGCGCGCCCGGCCGGCCAGCTTCCCGTCGCGGCGTCCGACGTGTCGGCGGCGACACTCGACGGCACGATCTACGTTATCGGCGGCTACGACGGGGCGCGTCCGCTCAACACGATCGTGGCCTGGCGTCCTGGCGCGCCGGCTCGGGTCGTGGCGCGGATGCCCGAGGCCTTGCGCTATCCGGCGGTCGCGGCCGCCGCCGGCCGGATCGTCGTAGCGGGCGGCACGAACGGCACCGTCGCCACCCGCGCGGTCTACGCCTTCGACCCCGCCTCGAGTCGGGTGCGCCGGATCGCCACCCTGCCCGGGCCGCTGGCGCACGCGGCCGCCGGCGCGGTGGGCGAGACGGTGTACGTCCTCGGAGGGCGCGGGGCCACCCAGGGCACGCAGAGTCGGCGCATCCTCGCCCTCGACCCGCGCTCGGGTCAGATCACGAAGGCGGGCTCGCTGCCGCTCTCCCTCTCGGACTTCGGCGCGGCGAGCCTGCCCGGCCGGATCCTGGCCGTCGGAGGCCGCGACGCCACGGGCCGCGTTCACGACGAGATCCTCGAGCTCACGCCGCGATGAGCCGCTTGACCCTCCTCGCCTCGCTCGCGGCACTCCTCGTTCTCCTCGGCGCGGGATGCGGGTCAAAGGAACATGCGAGCTCCGCGGCGAGGCGACCGCAGCCCGCAACCTCGACGCCGAGCGCTTCGCCGCCGCGCGCCCCTCGCCCCCGAGCCGTCGCGGCGACGGGCGTTCCGCCGCTCCTCGATCCCCACGACGTCTACGCCGCCGACCGACCGGGACGGCTCAGCCCGGTCGTGCGCTCGTTCCCCGCCCGTGTCTACGTGCCCAACTCCGCGAGCAACACCGTCGACGTCATCGATCCGAGCACCTACAAGGTCGTCGACCACTTCCCGGTAGGCGGGCTGCCGCAGCACATCGCGCCCTCCTACGACCTCAAGCGGCTGTGGGTCACCAACGACCTCGGCAACTCGCTCACCCCGCTCGACCCCGCGACGGGTCGCCGCGGCGCGCCCGTCCCGGTCGAGGATCCCTACAACCTCTACTTCACGCCCGACGGGCGCTTCGCGATCGTCGTCGCCGAGCGCCTGCACCGGCTCGACTTTCGCGACGCGGGCTCCATGAAGCTGCGCCGTTCGCTGAGCGTCCCGTGCGCGGGAGTCGACCACATGGACTTCAGCGCCGACGGGAGCCACGCGCTCGTGAGCTGCGAGTTCTCGGGCACGATGCTGTGGATCGACGTACAGGCTCAGCGCGTCGCGCGCACGCTGCAGCTCCGGCCGGGCTCCATGCCCCAGGACGTCAAGCTCTCACCCGACGGCGCCACCTTCTACGTGGCCGACCAGACCGCGGGCGGGGTCTACCTGATCGACGCGCACGATCCGCGTGTGGAGCGCTTCCTGCCCACCGGACCGGGCGCCCACGGGCTCTACGCGAGCCGCGACTCGCGCTCGCTCTACGTCTCCAACCGCCGCGGCGGCTCGGTCTCGCTCGTCTCCTTCGCCACCCGGAAGGTCAAGCAGACCTGGACCATCCCGGGTGGCGGCAGCCCCGACATGGGCGGGGTCTCGGCCGACGGCAAGGTTCTCTGGCTCACCGGTCGCTACAACGCCGAGGTCTACGCGCTCGACACGACGAGCGGGCGGCTGCTCGCGCGGATCCCGGTCGGAAGCGGACCGCACGGGCTGTGCGTCTACCCCCAGCCTGGGCGCTACTCGCTTGGGCACACCGGCGTCTTTCGCTAGCGGGGCTCCTCGTGATGTGGCGCTTTGACGCCCCGCCGCTTGGGGGTTGCGCGCGAGCGGCGCGTCCGCCAACATGATCACGACGCCGAGTCCGCGCCGGCCATGCCGACGCGGAGCGGGGGAACCAAAGCCAACGCCGCGAGAAGCGGTCGAGGCAGGGGCGAACCGGCCGTAAGCGAAGGCCGGCGCGCAGCGAGCGATCGCGGCGCGAGCCCGTCAGCTCACCCCGTAGGCGCACCGAGACAGAGCGAGAGGAAGAGCCCCGTGCGCAGACTGAGGATGCGTGCCGCGTTGGTTGCGGTCCTGACAGCGGTGATCGTTACCGGCCTCGGCACGGGCGCCTACGCGAGCAGCGACGGCGGCACCGGCACGGCACCGCCGCCTTCGTCCGGGCCCTCGCCCGCACCGGCGCCGAGCGCCGGCCCGTTCGGCGGGACGGGGATGTGGATCTGGGAGCTCGCGCGCTCGAGCGGGGGAAGCCCACAGGCCATCGTCGCCAAGGCCAAGGCCTACGGAGTCAAGACGGTGTTCGTGAAGAGCTCCGACGGCTCGAGCGCCTGGAGCCAGTTCTCCCCCGGGCTGATCGCCGCCCTGAAGCAGGGTGGATTGCGGGTATGTGCCTGGCAGTACGTCTACGGTCGCTACCCCGAGAGCGAGGCGGCGCTCGGCGCTCGGGCCGTTCGGCTCGGCGCCGACTGTCTCGTGATCGACGCCGAGACGGAGTACGAAGGCCGCTACGCGTCCGCGCAGCGCTACCTGCGGAGCTTGCGCCGGGCCGTCGGCGCCCGCTACCCCGTCGCCCTGGCCGGCTTTCCGTACGTCGACTACCACCCCGCGTTCCCGTACTCCGTCTTCCTCGGGCCGGGCGGCGCGCAGTTCAACGCCCCCCAGATGTACTGGAAGGACATCGGCGTGAGCGTCGATCAGGTCTACCAGCACACCTACCTCGATAACAACGTCTACGGCCGGCCGATCCTCCCCCTCGGGCAGCTCTACTCCTCGCCGCGCAGCGCCGATATCCGCCGCTTTCGGCTGCTCGCCGCGGCCTACGGCGCGCCGGGGTTGAGCTGGTGGGACTGGCAGGAAGCGCTGCCCTACGCGTTCCGGGCGGTCGGCCAGGGACTCGCGGAACCTGCGGCGCTCGTGGCGCGCCCGACGCCTCCGACCCTGCGCCGGGGCGCCCGCGGCGACCTCGTGCTGTGGGCGCAGCAGCACCTGCGCGGCGCCGGCATCTCGACTGCGCTCGACGGCTTCTACGGCCTGCGCACGACGCGCGCGGTCAGCTCCTTCCAGCTCGCGACCGGGCTCTCGGACAGCGGTCGGTTGGATGCTCCGACCTGGACGGCCCTGCTCCGCTTCCGCACGGCGAGGGTCGACTGGACGACGCCTGCGGGTCGGCGCACGGCGCACGGCGTACGCGCCGCGAGTGCGGCGGGCTCGGCGGGCTCGGCTCCGGCGTCGGCGACGCTTCCGGCCGTGCGCGACGAGATCCGTCCCAAGCGCCACCGGGCCGGCTAGGCGTCCTGCGCCTCGATCCACTCGTCGAGGCGCTCCCACCAGCCGAAGAGCCACTCCCGCCGCTCCTCCTCGGTCGCGGGCACCTCGCTCGACGGGACGAGCCAGAGACGCAGGCGCACGGCACGCGGGAGGGGCACCTGAGACCAGAGCTCGCCGACGGAGGAGAGCTCCGGCAGGCCCGTATGGGCGACAAAGACCACGTCGGCCTCCCGGGCCGCCGCCAGCGCGGCGAGGGTGCCGTCGGGTTGCGGGAGGAGGAGATTCTCGAGTTCGCGCGCGCGCGCGGCGTCCTCCGGGTGCCCCTCCTTCTCGAGGTGCTCGACCGCGCGCTCCTGACGCTGCGCGCTGAAGTTCCCTCCCTCGGGGAAGATCAGCACGGCCTCTGAGCCCTCGAGGCCCTCGGCCAGCCGGCCGATGTCTCCCGCGCAATCCGTGGCGGAGTCGTCGATGAAGTAGTTCGGGAGGCGGTTGCCGAACATGTCGATGAAGGGATCGAGCTGGAGGACGGCCTTGAGGACGATCCGCGGGCGGCGCCCGTAGCGGACGAGCAGCCGGTCGACGAGGAGAAAGGAGTCGCCGACGCCGGCGTGGCGGCTCAGCACGATCGCCGGACGTCCGCACGCGCGCAAGACGGTCTCCGCCGCCTGCGATTCCTCCACCTCTACGTGCAGGCGCATCGTGCGCTCCGCCGCGGCGGTGAGTCCGGCGAGGAACCAGTTCATCAGGTCGTAGTGTCGCCGGCGCATCGAGCGGCTCCCGAGCGTGAGCCCGAAGCCGCTGCGCACCCACAACCCGAAGCCCGCGGCCGTCGCCAGCGCGTCACGTCCGAGGTAGGAGAGCGCGAGCGCCGTGAGGCGCAACGGCGCCCGGGAGCGGATCACCACCGAGCAGACGGCGGCGAGCCCGAAGAGCAGCGGTGAGGCGCACATCAGGAGGGCGACGACCGCGACGAACAGCGGCCCGATCACGAGGCGACGGACGGGCGGGGGAGGGAGGCTCACGCCGTTGCCAGGTAGTGCTTGGAGGCCTCGTAGGCCCGCTCGATCCGGGGTCCGATGTGCGAGAAGTCGCGGTAGCGGAGCTGGGAGAGGTCGTTGTAGCGCGGAGGACTCGTCTCGCCCGTGGGGAGGACGTGCACCGCGACGCCCTTGGGCAGGGCCGCCATGTCGCCGGTGAAGCGGTGGCGCCGGGCGATCTCGAAGGCCACGAGGCCGACCTCCCAAGGCCAGCGCGGAGGCTCGAGCGCCCGCTCGAGACGCCCGACCTGGAGCACGTAGATCGTCCGCGCCCCGAGGCGCACCGCCCGGCTGACGGGGATCGAGTTCACCACGCCGCCGTCCACGAAGTGCTCGCCGCCGATCTCCACCGGCGGGAGCAGGCCCGGCACCGCCGACGAGGCAAGGACGGCCTCGACCAGCGGGCCCTTCGTGAACCAGTGCTCGCACGCCCGCTCGATGCTCGCGGCCACGCACTCGAAGGGCACGGCAAGGTCCTCGATCCGCTCGACGCCGACCGTCTCCTCGAGCACCCGCTGCAGTGAAGCGTGGCCATGGAAGTGAGTGCGGCTCCGGGCGAAGGTCTCCAGGCGACTGAGCACGGAGCCGCCGAACACGCCGGCGCGGTCGATCGCGCTCCACATCTCTCCGAGGCGCTCGGCCTGGGCGACGCTCGGCTCGGCGGCGATCACCGCGCCGTTCACGGCGCCCACCGAGGTGCCGACGATCAGATCGGGACAGATCCCGTCCTCGAGCAGCGCGCGGAGCATGCCCACCTCGTGCGCGCCCAGCGCGCCGCCCCCCCCGAGGACGAAGGCGACGGGGCGCTCGGGTTCGATGTCGGCGGGCTCGGCCACTCGCGTCATTGTGGCCGACAGCTACCCGCGGGCCGTGCTCAGCCGGGCGTAGCCTCGCCCGGGTATGGGTAGCGCCGCTGGAAAGCCCGACCTCAAGGAGGAACCGCATGGCTGAACCCGTCCCTTCCGGCAGCGATGTCTCTGCCGGCACCTACACCTGCACGAACTGCAACTACGAGCTCAGCGTGGGCTCCGTCCAGAGCCTGCCGCCGTGCCCGAAGTGCTCCAACGGCAAGTGGAACACGGTCACCGGCGGCGACAGCAGCGAGGACCCGTACCCGAACGGCTAGGACCGGGGGGCGCCGGGGTCGGATCGCCGGCCGGTCAGGCCGGCCGAGGGGGGAGCGTTCCGGGCCAGCCAGCGGTCCACCAGGTAGCCCCCGAACGGGAGCACCGCGCCGAGCAGGACGCCGACTGTGGCCCGGTTGCTCCACCGCGCCTGCGGGCGGACGTTCAGCGCGATCACGACGTAGGCGAGAAAAAGGATGCCGTGGATGGGTCCGAGGATCTGGACTCCCGCGGGCGAGTGATCGTGGTACTTCAGGTAGGTGGCGACCAGCAGCGCCAGGAAGCTGGTCGCCTCGGCGAGTGCCACGTAGCGAAAGTTTCGGATCGAGCTCATGCGACGGATCTTGGGGTGGGGAAGAGCGCCCGGACGGACAAGCGTACAGCGCCGGAACGAGCGTCCCGGACACCATCTCGGCAGTAGTTAGGACCCCGGCCGAGATGCGCGCGGAGAACGGACATGTGACTGTTGTAGCGTGATTCTGGGTAAAGAGAGAACTACGGCAACGACGCAAGGAGGCGTAATGATCATTCTCGGCGTGGTCCTCGTAATCGCGGGGGCCCTTCTCGGTATTTCGATCCTCTATACGGTCGGGGCGATTCTGCTCGTGGTCGGCGTGGCTCTGATGCTCCTCAGCACGATGGGGCACGCCGTCGGGGGACGCAGGCACTACTACTGACGGGCGTGCGGCGGGCGCGCGACGGACCTTCCGTAGCGCGCCCGGCAGGAGTCGAACGTGCGACCTCTCGCTCCGGAGGGACACCCGGGCGGCGGAAGCGCAAGCGGCGGAAGTAGCCTATTTGCAGCATAAAGACGGCGGCTGAGGCGCTCGCACGAGCGGCGGCGGCACCGTATTTCGGGCGGCTCTAGCGGGGTTCGGGCACTGGAAACGGTCTAAGTGCCCAAACGATCAGTCTGGCGCGGCACTCGCTATGCCGCCTGCCAGGATGGGACAGCCGATACCTCGCGCCTCTGATGCCCACGCAAGGGCAGACAAGTGGCGGGGCCGGGCGTCGCCCCACCCGAAGAGACGGTCGAGCACGGTGCTTTCGTCCGCGAAGGCGACGACCTCCTCGCCGCGGACCTCGCCAGCGAGCGCCGCCGCGCGACGGGCGCCAGGCAGGTGGCGAGCCTCAGGCCGCCGCGCTTCGCCCGGCGAGCGAGGCGAGCGCGGCGCGGATCTCGCCGTCGGCGCGTTCGGCGTCCTCATCGGTCCACTTCCAGCGCACCCCGGCCTGGATCTCGAAGCGGGGCTGGTCGTGGTCCTGGATGCGCTCCACCTCGAGGGCGACGGCGACCACCCTGTCCGAGACCTCCATCGGGTCCTGCACCACCTCGGCGCGGGCGTGCGCGGTGAGCGCGACGCCGCCCTCGGCCAACACGGTTAGCGCGACACGCGGCTCCTCACGTAGCCGCTCGAGCGACTCCCGCCGCCGTCCTAGAGCGAGGAGAACGCGCCGCTCGCCGGCGCGCACCGCCGTCGAGACGGGGATGGCGTGAGGCGCACCGGCGCCGGTGGAGAGGATCGCCACGGTGCCTGCCGGCCACTCGGGCAGCGCGTCGAGATCTTGGGACGGCACAGCGGCCACCGTACCGCGGAAGGTGTGGTCAGACCGAGGTGCCCGCGCCCGACGCCTCGACAGGAACCGGCGCCTCGACGTGCGTGACCGGCAGCCCCAGCGCGACCGCCTTGCTCACGAGGTCGAGCTTCAGCCAGCGGGAGAACCGGCGCGGGAGCGTCGAGACGATGATCTCGTCGAAGCGCTCGCGGTTGATCGCGTCGTGGATCGCCGAGAGCGGCTGCCAGTCGCCGATCTCCCCGGTGACTTCGCTCCCGGCGGCTTCCCGCAGACGGGGCAGAGCGGCCTCGAGCGCTTCACGCGCCTCGTCCTGACCGCTGTCCTCGGGATCGACCACGCGGTGCAGGCCATGGGCGCTGGCGGGAACGACGAGGTGGAAGCGCACGTCCCCTTGGTCGGCGCGTTCGCGCACCGCGTCGAGCAGAGCCGCCGTCGCGGCGGTCTGATGGGCGACAACGAGAACACGACGGTTGGGCTCGGCCACGGCACTCACCTCTAGGGTCTAGATGTGCGGATCGCCACGAGCCTAGCTCGAACTGTCGTCCCACTCAAACGAGGGCCGAGCTGGCGACGGAAGATTCAGGCGAGCCGGTCCGCCCCCCCGTGTAGACGTTCATCGCACCCCGGCGGGCGAATCCGCGCAGGCGTCAGCGAGCGCACCGCCTACCGCTGGGTCGCACCGGCCGCGCGCACACGAAGGACAACGTTCGAACAGGGTGCTGCTGCCATCCGTTGCCGGCGCGAACGGGGCGCTCCAGGCGGCCGGCTTGGCGCCATTGCCCGAACGACTGACGCTGCACTCACTGCGTCACACGGCGTGCTCGCTGCGCCTCGCGATCGGCGACGAGCCGCCCTACGTCATGGCGCAGCTCGGGCAGGACGGCTCACCGGCGCGTTCCAAGGTCGCCTCCGAAGTCGGGACGACCCCGCGTTGGCGGGGCTTTCCGTAGCGCGCCCGGCAGGATTCGAACCTGCGACCTCTCGCTCCGGAGGCGAGCCGGGACACCGCCTACCAAGCCCGGAAACCCTGGCGTTTCCGGGCGTTACGGCGCTCAGAGGGTCCCGCCGATCCGGCCCGTTTGGGTGCGATCCGGGCGGATTCGGGCAGAAGTTCAGAGCTTCTGCCCAATGGGCGGGGACTGCGGGGGTCGCTCGCGGCTCGGGCTCAAACTGAAGAAGTCGGTCTCTCGACGAACCCCCGGGGGGACAGGATGAGGCTGAGCCAGGTCAGGACGACCGCGAAACTTCCGTTTTAGACAGGCGCCGGTCCGGGTAAAGATCAGAGCAGAGGATAGGTTCGGCCTACTGAGGAGAACTGCAGATGAAGCCCGGGATCGCCATCGCGGCCGTAGCACTCTCGCTCACGCTCGCCGTACCGGGCGTCGCGGTCGCCGCTTCGGGCGGTCCGCGTGACTCGGTCGTGGGCTCCGGTACGACCGGCAGCAAGTCGAGCCCGACCGGCGAACAGCACGTCGCGTTCGCGGCCTTCGGCGGCCCGACGACGTTCGACCCGTTCACGCAGGCGATCGGTGGCGATCCGGTTACAGGGCATTTCACCGCGAGCGGCGACTTCGGCTCTTCCCTCACCGCGTTTCAGCAGGAGGGACCGGTGACCTGCCTCGTCGTGGACGGCAACAGGGCCCGGCTCGTGTATCCCAACAAGGAGGCGCGGCCGGAGACGAACGAGGCCTTCGACACCCTGATCTTCCTCGAGGACAACGGCAAGCCGCAAAACGGTCGGCCGCGAGACCGGATCGGTTTCGCGGCCGTCCCGCACACGACTCCGAGCAACGATCCTCCGTCCGAGCAGAACTCGGAGTGCGTTGCGCCGGTGCCCGCGGCCATGCAGCCGCTCACGCAGGGCGACTTCACGATCCGCGACGCCACGCCGTAGGCCGTAGGGCGCTCGTCGTTAGCTGCGACCGCCCCGCTCGCCGTTTAAGCCGGGCGTCGTGGCTGGTGTGTTCGATGGTGTGAGGAAGAGGCGGGCCCCGGGCGGCCAGGGCGCGCAGGCTGGCGTGCTCCTCGCCGCACGCGGGGCAGCCGTTCAGGTCCCGCGCATCCCGGGCACGGCCGCGTCCGCGGCGCGGCCGCCTTGACCCGGTGAGCAACTGACAGAGGGTCGTGCGGCGCCTGACCGCAACGGCACCGCCGCAACGTCCTCGCGAGCGTCTAGCGTTGCGCTGAGATTCACCGTGCCACGGACGGCGCTCCAACTCCCCTACCGCCGCAAGGACGCCCAGCGCGTCGGCGCCCGCCTGTTCAAGAAGCAGGTGCTGCCCGTCGGGCAGATCGCCTACCAGGGGCGCACCCTCGACTTCACCCGCGGCTACCTCGAAGAACTAGCCCGCAACTTCACGAGCAAGGCGTACGACCAGGTGCCGTTCGTCCTCGCGGACGGGGAGAACCGGCACACGATGGACCCCGAGCGGTTCCGCGGCGAAGTCAAAGGCGTCGAAGTCACCGACGACGGGTTGCACGCCCTCATCGAACTCACCGACGACGGCGCGCGTGTCGTGGAAGACAACCCTCGCCTCGCGGTCAGTGCTCGCGTCGTGGAGGACCATCCGAAGGGCCGCGCGTTGCAGCACGTCCTCGGCACCCTCGATCCGCGGGCGACCGGCATGAAGCCGTGGGAGGCGATCGAGCTCTCGTCCGGCTCGCCCCACGTGATCGACCTGACCGCCGCGAGCTATCGCGGCGAGGCGGACCTTTCGCAGTACGCCGACTCGCTGGAGCGCGAGGTCGCGCAACGCATTGCCACCGAGCACTGGCCGACCTGATGCCCGGCGTCCAAGGACTCGCCCAACCCCAATGGAGGAACTGACCCGATGAGCCCGATAACCCTGCAGGCCGTGACCGTGCGCATCCCGACGGAGCGGAGCGTCGTGGACACCGCCGATGCCGTGGCCTCGAACAACGGGGGGGAGACGACGATTCCGGCGCGCGCCAAGCTGCTCCCGCTTCCGCCGCTCCACCATGTGCTGCATGCCGGTGGCGCCTCGCACCTGGGCATCCCCCCGGCCGCCGCCGAGGAGATCGAGCCCGGCGATCTCGTGGCGTGCCCCGACCCCTATGGGCAGCCTGCGATGGTGTTCGAGGTGCTCGAGCATGTGGGCCTCTGGGCCGAGAAGTTCCCACTCCCCGATCACGTGGACGACGAGTTCGCTGGCTGGGTCCACCTGACCGCGATTCCTGCTCGCGACAAGGTGACCCTCAGCAACTACGCCGCGGAACGGGGGCTGAAGATCGCCGAGATGAGCCATCGGCACGCGCAGATCACCGCGCGGGAGCAGATACGCCGCAAGGCCGCGGAGTGCGCGGAGATCGTCGCCAAGCTCAAGAGCGTGGGCCCAGAGCCCGCGGCTCGCGCGGTGCATGACGTGCTCGACGACGACGGACGGGAGGCGCTCCTCGAGGCGCTCACCACGATCGAGCGGGAGGCCGCCGAGCAGGAAGCGCCCGCGCCCGTCGCCGCGTAGACCGCGGCCAGAGCCAATGGGCGCCACGGACGGAAACCAGCAGCACTCTGAGGAAGAGCGCGCGCACGCCCTTGACGCCTACCTGGATTTCGGGCCGGCAGAGGCCAGCCGGCGCAGTGGAGTGCCGAGCGGGACTATTCGATCCTGGGCACATCGGGCGGGCCTCACCGGGCCGGCGCACGGGCGCACGGCCGCGGCTACCGAGGCCGCGCAGGTCGCGTGGGCGTCGCGGCGGCTCGCTCTGACTGACGAGGCCGGCGAGGCCGCGGCCGAAGTGCTCGCGCGGCTCCGGGGCGCCCGCAAGTCGCTCGACGCACAACGCTTCGCGGCGGCGTTCGCGTCGCTCATCGAAAAGGCCGAGCTGCTGAGCGGCGGCGCTACTTCGCGCCTCGAAATCCCCGAGGACGATCTCCGCGAGCGCGTCCAGGGGCTCCGGGATGACCTTGCCGCCCGCCGAGAGAAGGCGGCGGCGCCGTGAACCTCGATGAGCTCCTCCTGAGTGACGAGGAGCTCGCGGAGCTGACGCCGGCGGAGAGCGCGCGCTACCTCGCGATCCTCGAGACCGCGAAGGCCGCGGTCGCCGGGCCGACCGCGTGGCGGGACCGGGCACGTCCTGAGCAGCTCCCGCCCGACGGCCCGTGGGCGCGACTCTTCCTGAGAGGAGGACGCGGCAGCGGCAAGAGCTGGGCCGGTTCGCACATTCTCGCCGAGCTGATCCTCGCCGATCCCGTGCGAGCTACCGAGGGCGCGGGGCAGTTTGCCGTGCTGGCTCCCACCTACGGCGCGGCGAGGGATATCTGCATCGAGGGAGAATCGGGGCTGCTCGCCGCGCTGGGCACGAGTCGCGCCGAGGTCGCCGCCGGCCGGAGCGCACTAGTTGAGCTCTGGAACAGGTCGATGGGCGAGCTCCGGTTCCGCGACGGCACGATCGTCTACGTAGACGGCGCCGACGACGGCGCCTTGCGCATCCAGGGCACCTCGTTGCGCGCCGCGTGGGGGGACGAGCTGGGTCTGTGGAGGCAGTACGAGCGCGCGTGGGAAGAGTCGCTCGGCTACGCGCTCCGCAAGGGCGAGGCGCGCCTCGTGGTGACCGGCACGCCGAAAGCTGACATGCCGGCCCGCGAGCTCGTGCGCCGCCTGCTCAATGACCCGGACGTGGTGTCGAGGAGACTCAAGACCGCGGACAACCGGGAGAACCTCTCCGAAAGCTTCTGGCAGCGCGTCTCGCAGACCGCCGGCTCCCGGCTTGGCCGCCAGGAGCTCGAGGGGGAGCTGCTCGAGGACGTCGAGGGTGCGCTGTGGCGCCGCGACTGGATCGAGGATGCTCGGGTCGACGGGCCGCCTCACGGCGGCTTCAAGAGCGTGGCGCTCGGCCTGGACCCGGCAGACGGCACCGCCACCGGCGCCGAGCAAGGCATCACCATCGCCGCGGCCGGCGTCGACCGGCACCTGTACGTCCTGCACTCCGAGGGTGTCCGCGCGTCCCCTCTTGAGTGGCTGAAGCGAGCGGTCAGACTCGCCCGCGAGTACAACGCGTCGAGGATCGTCGTCGAGAAGAACCACGGCGGGGCGTTCTTGCTCGATCTCCTTGAGCAGGCGATGTCCGACCTCGGCATCCGGGTCGCCTACCGCGTCGTCAGTGCGTCGCAGGGGAAGTGGACCCGCGCGGAGCCCGTCGCGATGCTCTACGAACAGGGGCGCGTTCATCACGTTGGCAGACACGATGCCCTCGAGGAGCAGTTGCTGAGCTGGACCGGCGCGCCGGGGGAGAAGAGCCCGGACATCCTCGACAGCGCCATTTGGACGCTCAGCGAGCTCCAGGGCTTCGCCCGTCGATCAGGTCCCCCTGGCGCTGGTGGAGGTGCGGTCCGATACGCGGACGACCCGCGCGGCGTTCCGGGCGGCGCGATCCAGTGGGCCGGCGCGACGCTGGACCAGGAGCCGGCGCTCATCGTGCCGGTCGGTGGACGCGGCCCTTGGTCGGTGTAGCAGCGCGTTTTTGTGGTCGGGCCGCCGCTCGTATAATCCGTAGAGAGAAGTTTTGCGGACCGTTCACGAAGTCCGACCAAGGAGGGTCGAACGGCATGGGCAAGGAAGCCCCAACCAAGCTGATCGCGGCGCAGTGCCCGACCGATCTCGCGACCGCGTTCGCCCGGCTAGCGAAACGTAGGGAACGCTCCATGAGCGCGGAACTGCGGCTTGCCATGCGCGCCGCCGTCGCCGCGAACGGCCTCGAAAACGACGAAAGCGGCCCCCGCAGGCGCTCCCGTCACAACTCCACCCGCCAGGCACGGCGGCGGGCATGAACCAGCCTACACGTAGCCGCGGCACCTCTCCGCAGCGGTTCGCGCTGGAGGGCGGCTCCTCGGCCACCCTCGATGGTGACGGTCAGGCGACCCGCCGGATGGACGGCCATCAGTTCTTGGCGGAGTGGGTCGCCGACCAGTATCCCGGTCGCGAGATCCTCGTCTGCTTCGCGAAGCCCGACGGGACGCCCGACATCCAGAACGGCGTTCGAACCTCGGACGCGGTGAAGGCTGCGCGGACCTGGCGGCGTATCTGCGGCGCTGCCCGCGCCCGCCAGCGCCAGCCGCAGCCGCCGGCCCCTGTGTCGCCGCCGGCGGCGACCGCGGGCAGCGGGGCGCACCCGTCGAGAGACACGGCGGAGCTCGCCCACGCGCGGCTCACCCGATAGCGACGACGACCCATCTAGCGCGCCGCTTCGCGTGCCGGCGCGCTACACCTTCGCGTGCCTTCCGTTGGAGGCTCGGTCGTGAGCCCGCGCGCGGCGCTCGCACTCGCTCCCAACCGAAGCGCCGTGGAGCCGGTGGACATCCTCTTGCAGGCTCTCCGCAGGCTGGGCCTCGACTACCGCCCCGACGAGCGGTCACTCGACTCTTGGCGGGCCGCATGCCCGCACTGTGTGCTGTACGACGACGGTGAGCGGCCGCTCACGATCACCCGCCGCGGGCACCTCCGCTGCTCACACGGATGCGACCCGGACAAGATCGCCGCCCAGCTAATGGACGCGTTGGACGGTCCCGAAGAGCACCGACCGTCAGGCGAAGCGGAGAACGACGCGTCCAGGACCACGTGGGCGGCGGTCGAGCTCGCCGCGCTTCTCGACGGCAGCTCACCCGAGTCGCCGCCGACCATGCTCGAGCGACGCGGCGGCGAGCACATCCTCTACCCGGCGAAGATCCACGCGATCCACGGCGAGCCGGAAAGCTGCAAGGGATGGCTCGCGCTCGCGGCGAGCGCCGAGCAGCTCGCGCGGGGCGAGCGGGTCATCTACTTCGACTTCGAGGACGACGCCGGAGCGATCGTCGCTCGTCTACTCGCGCTCGGCGTCGACCGCACGGCGATCCTCGAGCGGTTCCACTACATCCGCCCCGACGAGCCGCTAGACGCACGTGCGTGGTCCGCGCTCGAGCCGATCCTCGACCAGCACCCGGGCCTCGCCGTGATCGACGGCGTGACCGAAGCGCTCACTCTCCACGGGCTCGACCTCGAAAGCAACGCCGACGTCGCACGGTGGCTCGCGCTACTCCCGCGTCGCCTCGTCACCGCTGGTGCCGCAGTGCTCACGATCGACCACGTCACTAAAGACAAAGAGACACGCGGCCGCTACGCGATCGGCGCCCAGCACAAGCTCGCCGGCGTCGCCGTCGCCTACAAGCTCACCGTGATCGACCCGTTCGGACGAGGCCGCGAAGGACGCGTCAAGGTCACCGTCACCAAGGACCGCCCCGGCTACGTCCGCCAGCACGCGGAGGCTGGCCACGTCGCCGACATGCGGCTCAGCTCCCGGTCGGACGGCAGCGTGCGCGTCAACTTCGAGCCGCCGACCGCAGCGAGCCCGACGTTCCGCCCAACCGCCCTCATGCAGAAGATCTTCCAGGCGGTCGAGCAAGACCCCGGACTGACCAAGAGCGCGATCCGCACCACGGTCAACGGCAAGAACGACGCAAAGGATCTCGCGCTCGAGCTCCTCGTCTCCGAAGGCTCCCTCACCGTGCAGACCGAAGGGCAAGCCCACCACCACTACATCACGCCCGACGCCAACGAGCCCCACCGTGCCCCCCTGCCCCAACCCTGCCCCAACCCTGCCCCGGCAGGGTCCGAGGGCAACCGTGCCCCCCTGCCCCCTTCTACAGAAGGGCAGGGGAACGGGCACGGTCCCGCAGAAGGCGCAAACAACAAAACCGTGCCCCACACCCCCGAGCACACCCTCGAAGACGACGCCGAACTCGACCGACTCGTCGCCAAGTTCCACGCCGACTCGACCTCGCCCGACGCTGGTCCCCGGCAAGAGCCATGACCGACGACCGCGCACGCGCTCGCCTGGACCAAAGGGCCCCGATTCGCGGAACGGTTGCAGTGGGGCCGCCAGTCCCAGCAACTCGGCCGAGCGCCACGGATGCTCCATCCCCTCCTCCTAGCGCAACCGGGTCGGGGAGGAAGGGGCCATGAGCATCCCGGCGCGGATGACGGTCTACGGGACCATCGCCGCGAAGGGGAGCCGGACGGTCGGCGTGCGACGGGACGGCCGGGCCTACACCCGGCCCGCGTCCTCGAAGGAGATCCCATGGACCGACGCGGTGGCGAAGCAGGCGATGTGGCTTCGCGGCCAGGTGAAGGCGCCGGCACCGCCCTACGCCGTCGAGCTGGCGTTCTACTTCCCCCGGCCAGGTCGGGCGGCGCACTCCTGGCCGTCGCGGCTCGACGTCGACAAGGCAGCGCGTGCGGTCCTCGACGGGCTGGTGCGCGGCGGGCTGCTCGCCGACGACCGGCACGTGACGGAGCTCCGGGCGTCGAAGCGGTGGGCGGCGACGGCCGGTGGCGAGTGTGTGCAGGTTCTCGTCGAGCACGTCGAGGAGCCCGCGGCGTGAGCTCGGCGGAGGCCACGGGCCGCGTCCTCGCCGAGGAGCAGCTCGAGCGGTTCGCCGACCTCGTGGCCGAGCGGCTCGCTGAGCGCCTCGCCGCCGGTCCCGCGGAGCTGATCGACGCCGCGGAGCTTGCCCGGCGCCTTGGCCGCACCCGCGAGTTCGTCTACGCGCACGCCGAGTTCTTCGGCGGGCAGCGCGTCGGCGACGGGCCGCGCCCGCGGCTGCTGTTCAGGTGGTCGGCGGCGCTCGCGGCTGCTGACCCTCGCTCGGCACGCGAGAGGTCCGAAGGGGCCGGGAAGCCCGTCAGCACGGGGCCGCGGCGTCGTCGCAGGTCGGGCACCGAGGCGACTTCTGCCCGACTTCTGCCCGTACGGGGGGCTGCGCCGCCGTCAGAGCCCGGTGAGCAGGCGGCATGACCGTCCCCACCGGCACCCGCCGGTCCGCCGAGGAGTACGCGGCGCTGACCGCCACGACCACTACGTTCCTACGAGGGCAAGGATGCCTATGACCGTTCACCGCACAACCCCTGAGAGCAGCACACGAGGCGGCTTCACCGCGGAGGATCGCGTGCCGCCGCTCGACTACGACCTGGCCCCCTACGGCCCGGCCGGCACGATCCGGGAGCCGAGCCGCCTTCAGCACAACCGCTTTCTCGCCGGTCTGCGCCGCGCCGCCCAGGCCGCCGGCGTCAACCCGGCCCGCGTCGCCGGAGCATCGCCTGCGCGACTCGCGCGTGAGCTCTCCGCGCTCACCCCGGAGCGGCGAGAGGCGATCACCGGCGATCTACTCGACGCGTGCGAGGAGATCACGGCGGGCCGGCCGTCGAGGGCCGATCTCGACCGCCTCACAGTGCCGCTGCAGCAGGCGTTCGTGGGGTGGCTGGTCGGCGAGTTCATCACGCGCGACCTGGCTCGCGAGGCGGTGAGCTAGGTGGGCTTCAATGCGGGCGAGGTAACTGCGACCCTCAGCCTCGACCGCGATGCCTTCCACCGGTCGCTCGAGGAGGCTCGCCAGGAGGTCGAGCGGTTCGAGAAGGGCGGTGGTACCCGGACCGAGCGCGTCGAGGTCACCGGCATCGAGGAGGCGAAGGCGCGCCTGGCCACGCTCTCTGAGCGGAAGGCCGCTTCGTTCGGGGTGAACACGAGGGAGGCGCGGGCGGAGATCACGGCGGTGGAACATGAGCTCGACCGGTTGCGCAAGGGCGTTGAGGCTCACGTCGGGGTTGAGGGTGTCCCGAAGACGCTGGCGGAGATCGACATGGTGCTCCGGGAGCTGCGGAAGGTGGACCGCAAGCGGGTTGAGCCCAAGGTCGACGGGAATGCGCTCACGCGCCTCGGGGCGATGGCGCAGAAGGCGAGCGGCAGCATGGGCGCTCTCGGGCTCGCGGCGCTCGCCCTCGGCCCGGCGATCGTCCCGGTGGCTGCGGTGGCGACCGCCGGGATCGGGGGGCTCGCGTCGGGTCTGGGGGCCGCCGCGATCGGCGCCGGGTCTTTCGGGATGGTCTTGAAGACGCAGCTCTCGGGGATCTCGGCGTTCTCCAAGAGGATCGAGGAAGCGCAGATGAAGGTCAATGCGACGTTCGGCCCGGCGTTCGTGAAGCAGCACGCCGCGGCGGTGAAGCAGCTCGAGCTCCTCAACCGCCAGCTCACCGACCGCTTCGGCCCCGGCGCGATCGCAGCGGTCCATTCGTGGCAGAAGATGCAGGGGGCGTTGAAGAACTTCCAGCAGTCGTTCAACCCGCAGATCACGTCGCTGATCGTGGCGGGGACGCACACGATCACGACGGGGTTGAAGCTCTTGAAGCCGGTCACCGCTGCGGCTGGGAACGCCTTCGTGACCCTCACCCGGATGGCGGGCACGGCGTTGCAGTCCCCGTTCTGGAAGAGCTTCTTCGGTTGGCTCGCGCGGGAGGCGGGCCCGGCGATCGTGAGCTTGGGCCGGATCATCGGGAATCTCGCGCATGGCTTCGCGGGGCTGATGATGGCGTTTACGCCGATGTCGCACGGGATCATGAACGGCCTGGTCGGGATGACCGCGAAGTTCGCGCGCTGGGCGACGCATCTCGGGTCGAGCGGCGGGTTTCATAAGTTCATCGCGTCGGTCCGGCAGAACGGGCCGCTGGTGTTGCGCACACTGGGGGATCTCGCGCGGCTGTTTGGGACCTTGGCGCGTGTCTTCGGCACCGCCGGCCCGAACATCCTCAAGTTCGTCGACTCGGTGGCGAAGCTCGCCAACGCGTTCCTAAAAGCCCATCCGGCGGCGGCGGGGATGATCGCTCAGTTCGCTGGGATTGCGTTGATCTCCCGGCGGCTCCTCGGTCCGCTCGGGGGTCTCATCAAGAAGGTGGGGGAGTTCCGCAAGTGGGGCGGGATCGCCAGGGTCGTCCGTGCCCTCGGGACCGCTTTCCTATTCCTCCGCTCGCCTCTCCTCGCAGCTTCCCTCATCTTCTCGAAGGTGATGAACGTCGTCGACAAGCTCGGCCCGGTGTTCTCGAAGGTGTGGGGGCTGAAGCTCGGCCCGGTGTTCGCCAGGGTCGCCGGTGGGGTCACGCTCGCGGGCGCCGCGATCGGAGTGGTGATCGCCGGGATTGTCGCTGGCGGGATATGGATGCTCGGCCACTACGACCTGTTGCGTAAGAAGCTGTTCGCGTTCTTCCATTGGATCTCAGCTAAGTGGGGTGACCTCTACGGGTATCTGAAGCGCGTCACACACGATGTCGTCGCGTTCATCACCGGCCGCTGGAACTCGCTTATGGGTTACCTCAAGGGGATGATCGGGGGCGCGTGGGACTGGATCAAGAACGCGGTCCACAACGCGCACGAGTGGATAAAGCACGCCGTCCACGCCGCGTGGGAGTGGGTAAAGAACGCGGTCCACGACGCCCACGAATGGATCAAGCGGGCGATCCACAACGCGTGGGAGTGGGTCAAGCGCACGGTGCATGACGCGTGGGAGGGGATCAAGCGCGCGGTGAAGGACGGCGTCGACGCGGTCTTGAAGTGGGTGGAGGCGCTGCCCGGCAAGTTCCTCGGGTTCCTCGAGGGTCTTCCCGGCAAGCTCTTCGAACTCGGCAAGCACATCATCCAGGGGCTCCTCGACGGGATCGGGAGCCTGCTCGGCAAGCTCGGGCACGCCGCCGCGGGGATCGCGAACACGCTGACGTTTGGCCTGTCGGGCAAGCTCGGGATCAAGAGCCCGTCGACCGTCTTCCACGGGTTCGGCGTGAACATCATGCAGGGTCTCAGGAACGGGATTCACACCGCGACGCCGCTGGTCATCGCGGCACTCCGGTCGGTCACCGCGCAGATGCAGTCCCACATGAAGGGGGCGCTCGCGGCGTTCGCGGATCGTCGCGCGCACCGGCAGATCGTCGCGTTGGATCGCAGCCCGCAGTCCAGGGAGCTTGCGGCGTTGACGGGGGCCAGGGATGCGGAGGCCGCCGTCGTCCAGCAGAACCAGGACGCCCAGAGCTTGATGGCGGCCCGGATGACGGACGATCCGGCGCAGGTCGCCGCGGCGCAGCACCAGATCGACGCGCGCAAGCGCGATGAGCGGATCGCCGCCTTGACCCAGGAGCTCGCGGACAAGCGGACCGCGATCTCGAATGAGGCGGCGAGTGCGAAGGCGGGGCATGATGCGCAGGCCAACTCGTTTGTGGCGATGCTCGGCCATCAGACCGCCGCGCTCGAGAAGGCCCTCGTGCAGCGCCATATCAGCCTGGCGCGGTTCTCCGAGCAGATACGCAGGTTGTTCGGGCCGCTGGGGATGACGCCTCTGGCGTTGACGGGAGGCCAGTCGCATGCGCTCGGGCATTTCGCTCCCGCAGACCGGCCAAGGCCCCGCCTCGGGCACGGTGGGCATCGTCCCGCCGCGGGGCACACCGTCGAGCATCACAACTACCAGGTGAACGTCCCGCCAGCGGTCGCGGGGCAGCACGGCTTCGACGCCCGGCACGCCTCCGCGCAACTCGGGCAAGCACTTGTCCGCCACGGACGGCATGGGAGACGCAGATGACCGAGGAGCACTCCACCCCGCTCGAGGACATGCGCACGGCGCTGGAGGACATGCGACGCGAAGCCATGCCCTCCGACGTCGTCCGGGAGGTCGAGACGCTCGTCGAGCGGGCCGAGGCGCTCTCGGCCCGCGACGCGCAGTTCCAGCGCGAAGCCGACCAGCTCGTCGCCAACACCGAGGCAGCACGCGCCGCGCTCGCGCGCTCACCCAGCCGGCAAGCGCAGATCCGGACCCAGCAGCTCGACACCCGCCTGCGCGCCCACGACAAGGCATGGAAGACTCACCGCCGCTCCATGCACCGCCTCGACCGGCAGGCTGCTCGTCGCCTCGCCGCGGCCTGGCGGGGCTGAGGGTGACGTCCTGCTCGTCAGGGCCCGGCGCTGAGCTCGCGCAGCACGCCACGGGCCCTCTCGGGGTCGGTGGGGAGCAGGGCGAACGCCTCGGCGGCGTCGCGCACATCGACGAGGCGCACGTCGCGCTTCTCGAGGCAGAACCGTCCGAGCCACCGCACCGTCGCCCGCTCGTAGCGGTCGGGTTCCTGGGCGCCCAGCAGCACGCAGATCGTCAGCGCGTCGTCGAGGGTGATCGACGGGAGCTCAGCTGCGGCGGCGCGCACGAGCATGAGGTTCCCGGTGGCGAGCGCGTGCTGGAAGTTCTTATAGCTCGACCCCTTGACGGACACGAACAGATGTTCGCACAGTTTCTCAGGTAGGAGGCGAGCGTTGGGTAGCCCGAGTCCGCCCGGCCGCTCAGAAGCGCGGAGATCCGGTAGTGCTCCCGGCGGCACGACGCGCCACAGAATCGGGCGTGCGAGCGCATCCCGTCGAGCGAGGCGTCGCAGAACTGGCAGCGGCCTACGCACCGAGGAGACCAAGACGGAGACGACCGAGACCCCGCTCTCCCAGGAGCAGGTCGACGCCGCCGTCGCTCGCATCCTCAACGAGGAGACCACCGAGGAGACGGAGGAGACGCCGGCCGACGCCGCGTAGGGGCGTAGGATGCGAAGCACATCAACCAAAGTGCCCCCGCGCCGCGTCAACGGCCGGGGGCGTGGCACCGAAGTGATGAGACTTCGGCGCGCTGGGCACGCTATCCACTCAGGCGGCGTGCCCTCCTCGCCAAGACCGATCCCTTCGGCGCCTCCATCGAGAGGAGCCGGAATGACGAACGACGACTACCGGGCGCTGGCGAAAGAGGCCCGCGATGCGGTGCGCGATGTCATCAAGGCGAGCGAGCCCGGGACCGGGATGGTGCTCCACAGCGCCTACACCTGCCTGAAGCACATGTCCGAGCCCGAGCCCGAGAGCACCGTGTCGACCCCATCGGAGGAACACAAGGAACGGTGGCAACGTCACCACGAGCAGAGGGCGCGATGGAGGAAGCTGTCGATGCCCGAGCGGAATCGGCTGACGCTTGAACTACTTGGCGAGGACCAGCTGACAGTGAGGGAGGTCATGGACCGGCTGCGTAGCGAGCTTGGCGAGGCGGCGGTCGGTGACGCCGACACCCGCAGCCTGCTGAAGCGTCTCCTCGACGCCGAGGAGGTCCACCGGAAGCTCGAGGCCAACACCTGCGGGAGGACCCGCTACCGCTACTTCCGGAACAACCACCTGTCGGGCCCGATCGTCGGCCTCGAGCGCACCTTCCACGAGCAGGACGAGCAGGAAGGAGGCGAGCGATGAGCACGACCATCCCCCCAAACGTGGGAGAGCCCACGCCGGAAGCGATCAAGGGCGCCTGTCGCGCGTGGGCGCAGATCCTTCGAGACGAGCATCCCGGTGTCTCATGGAACGTCCGGCCAGTCGAGCGGGGCGAACGCGACGCGCCTCCCGCGACGCGCTCATGAGCGCCACCCCCACTCGGCGTCTCTCTCCGAAGCAGGTCGCGGACCTCGCCGGGGTCAGCGTCCGCGCCGTCTACCGGGCCATCGAAGACGGCCAGCTCGACGCCTACCGTGTCCGCTCACGGCTGAGAGTCCGCGAAGACGACTGCGAGACGTGGCTCGACTCCGACCCCGTTCGCCCGACGCAACGGCCCACACCACCACCGGCCTCTCCCGGCCGCGGGCAGGCCGGTAGCTTGCGCGCCCTGCTGGCAGAGGAGGCGAGCTGATGGCTCGCGAGTCAAACGGCCAGGTCGTCGAGTACGCGGGAAAGCGGGGTCGGACCTACGCGCTGCGGTTCCGGGCCTACGGGCATCGCCGCCACGTCTCGCTCGGGCGGGTGACGCGCGACCACGCCGAGATGGAGCTGCAGAACGTGCTCGCGGACGTCCGCCGCGGGATCTGGCGCCCGTTCGAGCCCGAACCGGAGGTGGAGGTCAAGCGCGACCCGACCTTCCACGAGTTCTCCTCGGAGTGGTTCGAGGCAAGACGACGGGAGCTGCGCCCCAACACACGGCTGGACTACGAGTGGCAGCTCACCCATCATCTGCTGCCGTTCTTCGCCAAGCACCGGCTCTCGCAGATCACCGTCGCGGAGGTCGACCGCTACCGGCAGGCGAAGGTCCGCGAGGCTCGACTGTCGGCGACGTCGATCAACAAGACCATCACGAGGCTGGCGCAGATCCTCGAGGTGGCCGAGGAGTACGGGCACGTTGAGCGCAACACCGCGCGCGGGAAGCGCCGCCGGTTGAAGGCGACGAAGGCGAACCGGGCGTGGCTTGATCGCGCCGAGCAGATCGCGGCGCTTCTCGACGCCGCCGGCGAGCTCGACACGGCGGCGCGGGCCGACCGGCGCGGGATAGGGCGCCGGGCGATGATCGCCACCATGCTCTTCGGCGGGCTGCGGGTGGGGGAGCTGTGCGCGCTGCGCTGGCGCGAGGTTGACCTCGCCGCGGGCCGGCTGAGGGTGGGGGAATCGAAGACCGACGCCGGTGTGCGCTACGTCGACCTGCTGCCCGCTCTCCGCGACGAGCTGCTGGCCTACAAGGCGTCCGCGCGCCGGGCGGCGCCGGGCGACTACGTGTTCAGCACGACGCGCGGCGGCCCACGCGACCGCCACAACGTGCGGGAGAGGATCGTCAAGCCCGCCGTGGTCCGCGCGAGCGAGCGGCTCGAGGCGGCCGGCTCCCCGCCGCTACCGCTGCTGACGCCGCACTCTCTACGTCACACGTGCGCGTCGCTGCGCTTCGCGGTGGGGGATGAGGCGCCGTACGTGATGGCTCAGCTCGGGCACACCGATCCGAAGGTCACGCTCGGGATCTACGCGCACGTGATGTTCCGCCGGGACGGGGAGCGCGAGCGGCTGCGGGCGCTCGTGGAGGGCGCTGATTGGGCAGAAGTGGGCAGAAGTAGCGCACTGGCCGCTTCCGCACCGCTCGCGGCGGCCGGGTAGGGCATGAAAAAACCCCGCGTTAGCAGGGCTTTTTGTAGCGCGCCCGGCAGGATTCGAACCTGCGACCTCTCGCTCCGGAGGCGAGCGCTCTATCCACTGAGCTACGGGCGCGGAATCGCCCAGCTTACCGGCGCTCGTGCCCGCCCGGATAACGTCTGCAGCCGGACGTGGAGCTCGCGATCGTCTCCGACACCCACATGCCCAAGGGCGCCCGCCGGCTTCCCGAGGCATGCCTCGAGCGCCTGCGAGCCGCGGATCTGATTCTCCACGCCGGGGACTTCGCCGCTCTGCCGGTGCTGCGGGAGATCGAGCTGTGTGGCGCGGTGGCCGCGGTGCGCGGCAACGTCGACGACGCCGAGGTTCGGGCGGCCCTGCCGGAGTCGCGCGTGGTGGAGGCGGCGGGTGCGCGCATCGGAATGATCCATGACGCCGGGCCGGCGCGCGGGCGCCTCGAGCGACTGCGCCGACGCTTTCCCGAGTGCGACGCGGTGATCTTCGGCCACTCCCACCTTCCGCTGCACGAGGAGGAGGGCGCCTTTCATATCTTCAACCCGGGGAGCCCGACCGAGCGCCGCAGCGCACCCGAGCACACGATGGGCCTCGCCCGGATCGATGGCGCGAAGGTCTCGTTCTCGCTCCTGCCGCTCCTCTAACCTCGCCCGGAGGATGGAGCTCTCCCTCTTCTTCGCCGGTACGGGCGGATCGGTTCCGAGCGCGCGCCGCGGGCTGCCCGCGACCCTCGTCCGACGCGGGGCCGATCGCATCCTCATCGACTGCGGTGAGGGCACCCAGCGCCAGCTCGTGCGCTCCGCCGGGCTCGCCGACTTCTCCCACGTCTTTCTCACCCACTTCCACGCCGACCACTGGCTGGGACTGCCCGGCCTGCTGAAGACCCTCGACCTGCGCGACCGCGAGCTGCCGCTCACCGTCTACGGGCCGCCCGGGCTTCGCGAGCTCGTCGGCGTGATGCGCCGCGTCTACGGACGCGTGGGCTATCCGCTCGAGTTCCGTGAGCTCGAGCCCGGCGAGGCGGTGCGCGGAGAGGGCTTCGGGCTCGTGCCCTTTCCCGTCCGCCACCGGGCTACCGCCTACGGCTACGCGCTGGTCGAGGACGAGCGACCGGGGCGCTTCGATCCCGAGCTCGCCGCCCGCCTCGGCGTCGCCCCCGGGCCGGATTTCGGGCGCCTGCAGCGCGGCGAGACCGTGAGCGGCGTCGCGCCCGAGCAGGTGATGGGGGCCGCGCGGTCAGGTCGCAAGGTCGTCTTCTCGGGGGACACCGCTCCGTGCGACGCGGTCGCGATCGCGGCGGACGGAGCCGACGTGCTCGTGCACGAGGCGACCTTCGGCGAGGACGAGCGTGAGCGCGCCGCCCAGACGCAGCACTCGACCGCCACCCAGGCCGCTCGGCTCGCGCATGAGGCGGGCGTCGGTCTGCTCGCGCTTACCCACCTCTCCTCCCGTTACTTCGGCCGTGAGCTGCGCGAGGAGGCGCGCGCGACGTTCGCGGCGACGGTGGTGCCCCACGACTTCGACGCGATCGAGATCCCCCTGCCCGAGCGGGGGCCGCCCGAGCTCGTGCGCCCCGAGCGCGGGGCGAGGGTCCCGGCCTGATCGAAGCCGCCGCGAGGGTGCGGTGCCGTCCCCGACCGCTGCTACGGTCCCGTTCGTTCGTTCCTTTAACCCGGTCCCGCGAGGCCAGGAAGGAGCCCCGAAGTGGAGCCGTCGAAGGTCGTCCTCGACCGGCACGACATCCGCCGTACGCTCGTGCGCGTCGCGCACGAGATCGTGGAGAAGAGCTCGGGCAGCGCGCTCGCCCTCGTCGGCATCCACCGGCGTGGCGCGGTGCTCGCCGCCCGGCTGCACGTGCTGGTCGCCGAGCTGCTCGAGGAGAACGAGCTGCCGCTCGGCGACATCGACATCGCCTTCTACCGCGACGACATCGGGCTGCGCCCCGAGGCGCCGGTGGTCCACGCCTCCCACCTCGACTTCTCTCCCGACGGGCGGACCGTCGTGATCGTCGACGACGTGCTCTTCACCGGGCGCACGGTGCGCGCGGCGATCGAGGCGATCTTCGACTACGGGCGCCCCGCGCGCGTGCAGCTCGCCGTTCTCGTCGATCGCGGGCACCGCGAGCTCCCGATCCGCCCCGACTACGTGGGCAAGAACCTGCCCACCGCGCGAGCCGAGCGCGTCAACGTGCGCGTGGAGGAGCTCGACGGGGAGGACGAGGTCACGATCACCCGTCCCACCGGCGTGGCCGACGCGGCCGACGCGGCCGACGCGCGGAGCCTTCGCGTGGCGAGGACGAGCTCGTGAAGCACCTGCTCTCCATCGAGGACCTGACGCGACCCGGCATCGAGCGCATCCTCGACCGCGCCGCCTCCTTCGTCGAGGTCTCGCGCCGGGAGATCAAGAAGGTGCCGGCGCTGCGCGGGCGCACCGTGGTCAACCTGTTCTACGAGGCCTCGACCCGCACGAGCTCCTCCTTCGAGCTCGCCGCCAAGCGCCTCTCGGCCGAGGTGGTGAGCGTCAAGGCCGTCGGCTCCTCGGTGGACAAGGGCGAGTCGCTCAAGGACACCGTGCAGACGCTCTCGGCCTACGACCCGGCGGCGATCGTCATCCGCTCCCCGCACGTGGGCGCCGCCGACCTCGTCGCCCGTTGGACCCCCGCCGCGGTGATCAACGCCGGCGACGGCAAGCACGAGCACCCGACCCAGGCCCTGCTCGACGTCTTCACGCTGCGCCGGGCGATCGGCGACCTCGACGGCAAGCGGATCTGGATCGTCGGCGACGTGCTGCACTCCCGCGTGGCGCGCTCGAACATCCTCGCCTTCCGGCAGATGGGGGCGCAGGTCACGCTGAGCGGCCCGCCCACGCTGATGCCGCGGGGGATCGAGGCGCTCGGGTGCTCGGTGGAGCCGACGCTCGAGCGGCTCGTGGAGGCCGACGTGGTCTACGTCCTGCGAATGCAGCACGAGCGCATGGCCGAGGCCTTCGTCCCCTCGCTGCGCGAGTACGCCGCGCGCTACCAGGTCGGTCCCGGCCGGCTCTCTCCCCATCAGGTCCTCATGCACCCGGGGCCGGTGAACCGCGGGGTCGAGCTCGCCGCCGCGACGATCGACTCGCCGCAGGCGCTCATCACCCAGCAGGTCGAGGCCGGCGTGGTCGTGCGGATGGCGGTCCTCTACGAGTTGCTCGCGGGCGCGGGCGCGGGCGCGGGCGCTTCGCCCGGCGCGGCGAGCGCCGCGGCGGCGGCTCCTGTGGTGATCGGGGCATGAGCGCGCTCTGCGCGCGCGAGGCGCCGGCGGCCGAGCTGCTCATCCGCGGCGCGCACGTGCTCGATCCGCGCGCCGGGCTCGACGAGCCGCGTGACGTCCTCGTACGGGGCGGGGCGATCGCGGAGCTCGGGCCCCCAGGCGCGCTGGCCGCGCCCGAGGGCGGGGAGACGCTCGAGGCCCGCGGCTTGCACCTCTTCCCCGGCTTCTTCGATCCTCACGTGCACCTGCGCGCCCCGGGCCAGGAGCACAAGGAGGACCTCGCCACGGGCACCGCCGCCGCCGCGGCAGGGGGGTTCTGCGGCGTGATCGCGATGCCCAACACCTCGCCGACGGTCGACGAGCGCTCCGTGCTCGGCGCGCTCCGCGACATCGCACGGCAGGAGGCGGTCGTACCGGTCGGGTTCCTCGGCGCGATCACCCGCGGGCTGGACGGCGCCCGGCTCACCGAGATGGCCGAGCTCCGCGACGCGGGCGCGCTCGGGTTCACCGACGACGGAAGGCCCGTGGTCTCGGCCGGCCTGCTGCGGCGCGCGCTGCAGTACCAGCGCCTCTGCGGCGGGGTGCTCTGCCTGCACGAGGAGGACCCCTCGCTGTCCGTGGACGGGGCCATGCACGAGGGCGAGGTCTCCGCGCTGCTCGGGATGGCGGGGATCCCGTCGCTGTCGGAGTCGACCATGGTCGCCCGCGACGCCGCCCTCGCCCGCTACGAGGACGGGCGCGTGCACTTCCAGCACCTCTCCTGCGCCGAGTCGGTCGAGGCGCTCGCCGCTGCCAAGGCCGCGGGGACCCGGTGCAGCGGCGAGGCGAGCCCGCACCACCTCCTGCTCACCCACGAGGCGGTTCGCTCCCTGGACACCGCGATGAAGATGAACCCGCCGCTGCGCGCGGAGTCAGACCGCCAGGCGCTGATCGCCGGCCTGCGCGACGGGACGATCGACTGCGTGGCCACCGACCACGCCCCGCACGCGCGCCACGAGAAGGAGGTCCCATGGGAGGAGGCGCCCATGGGAACCACCGGCCTCGAGACCGCGTTCTCCGCGCTCTACACCGAGCTCGTCGTGCCGGGTGTGCTGCGGCTCACGACCCTCGTGGAGCGGATGAGCGCGGGCGCCGGGCTCTACGACCTCCCCAGGGCGAGCCTGCACCCCGGAGCGCCCGCGGATCTGTGTCTGGTCGAGCTCGAGGCGAGCTGGGAGGTCGGGGCCGAGGGCTACGCGAGCCGCGCGGAGAACTGCTGCTTTCACGGACGCACGCTCCAGGGGCGAGTCGTGCTGACGCTCGCCGCCGGCGCGGAGGCGTTTCGCGCGGTCCGGGTGCGCGACGGGGTCCCGGCGTGAGCGCCTACGTCCTGCTTGAGGACGGCGCCCGCTTCGAGGGGGAGGCATGCGGGGCGGCGGGGCACGCGCTCGGCGAGATCGTCTTCACGACCTCCATGTCGGGCTATCAGGAGGCGCTGAGCGACTCCAGCTTCGCCGGCCAGCTCGTCACCTTCACCTACCCGCACATCGGCAACTACGGGGTGAGCGCGGAGGCGATGGAGTCCGACCGCGTCCACGCGCGCGCCGCGATCATGCGCGCCGGTGTAAACCGCGAGGACTCGCCCGGCGCCGAGCGCGGCTGGCTCGACTGGCTCGCGGACTGCGGCGTTCCGGCGATCACCGGGGTGGACACCCGCTCGCTCGTGCGCCACATCCGCGACCGGGGAGCGATGCGCGCCGGGGTGTTTCCGGCGAGCACCGCGCTCGCGGAGGCGCGGGAGCTGATCGCCGCCGAGCCGCCCATGGCCGGCCGCGACCTCGCGCGTGAGGTCACTCCCGCCGCGTCCGTGCGGCTCGCTCCGCTCGCGGGCGGCGACGGTCCGCGGATCGCGGTGATCGACACCGGAGTCAAGGACTCCATCGTGCGCAACCTCCGACTGCGCGGGGCCCACGTCGAGCTCCACCCCTGCTCCACCTCGGCGCCCGCGCTCCTCGCCACCGGCGCCGACGCGTTCTTCCTGGCCAACGGGCCGGGCGACCCGGCGGCGCTCGACTACGTCGTGGAGACCCTGCGCGAGCTCGTGGGACAGAAGCCCGTGTACGGGATCTGCCTCGGCCACCAGCTCCTCTGCCGCGCCGTCGGCCTCGAGACCTACAAGCTGCCCTTCGGGCACCGGGGCGCGAACCATCCCGTCAAGGACCTCGTCTCCGGTCGGGTCGAGATCACGAGCCAGAACCACGGCTTCGCCGTCCTCGGACCGGGCGGGGAGCAGACCATCGTCGCCGACGAGCGCGTGCGCTGGGACACCGACTTCGGGGCCGCCGAGCTCACCCACGTGAACCTGTACGACCGCACCGTCGAGGGTCTCGTCCTCTGCGACGTGCAGGGCGGGACGCTCCAGTACCACCCCGAGGCGGCGCCCGGCCCGCACGACTCGCTGCACTACTTCGACGACCTGATCGCCGCCCTCCATGCCTAGGCGAGGCGACCTCGAGCGCATCCTGATCCTCGGGTCGGGCCCGATCGTCATCGGGCAGGCCGCGGAGTTCGACTACTCGGGGACCCAGGCCTGCAAGGTCCTGCGCGAGGAGGGCTACGAGGTGATCCTCGTCAACTCCAACCCGGCGACGATCATGACCGACCCCGAGGTGGCCGACGTCACCTACGTCGAGCCGCTGCTCCCCGAGCCGGTCGCTCAGATCATCGCGCGCGAGCGCCCCGACGCGATCCTCCCGACGCTCGGCGGCCAGACCGCGCTGAACCTGGCCAAGGCGCTCCACGAGGCCGGCACGCTGGCCGACCACGGCGTCGAGCTGATCGGCGCGAGCTACGAGGCGATCCACCGCGCCGAGGACCGCGAGATCTTCCGCGCCACGATGGAGGGCGCCGGGCTGCGCATGCCGCGCAGCGCGATCGCCACGAGCGCCGCCGAGGCGCGCGCGGCGCGGGACGACATCGGCCTGCCGGTCATCGTGCGCCCCGCGTTCACCCTCGGCGGCCGCGGCGGTGGGATCGCCCGCACCGAGGCGGAGTTCGCGTCGATCGTGGCCCGCGGGCTCGCCGCCTCGCCGATCGGACAGGTCCTGCTCGACGAGTCCGTGATCGGCTGGGGCGAGTTCGAGATGGAGGTCATGCGCGACCACGCGGACAACGTGGTGATCGTCTGCTCGATCGAGAACCTCGATCCGATGGGGGTCCACACCGGCGACTCGGTGTGCGTCGCGCCCCAGCAGACCCTGAGCGACCGCCAGTACCAGGCGCTGCGCGACCAGGCGATCGCGGTGATCCGCGCGGTGGGAGTGCAGACCGGCGGCTCCAACGTGCAGTTCGCGGTCAATCCGGCCACGGACGAGATCGTGGTCATCGAGATGAACCCGCGGGTCTCGCGCTCGAGCGCGCTGGCCTCCAAGGCCACCGGCTTCCCGATCGCCAAGATCGCCGCGCGGCTCGCGGTCGGCTACACGCTGCCCGAGATTCCCAACGACATCACGCGCGCCACGCCGGCCTCCTTCGAGCCGACGCTCGATTACGTGGTCGTGAAGTGGCCGCGCTTCGCCTTCGAGAAGTTCCCGGGCTCGGACGCCGGGCTCTCCACCCACATGAAGTCGGTGGGCGAGGCGATGGCGATCGGGCGCACCTTCGGGCAGGCGTTCGCCAAGGCGATGCGCTCGCGTGAGCTCGACGCGCACGCGCGCGCGCCGGCGGACGATGCCGCGCTCCTCGATGCGCTCGCCGTGCCGAGCCCCGACCGCTTCGATCTCGTGCTCGAGGCCCTGCGCCGCGGCCTCGGAGAGGCGGAGATCCACACGCGCACGCGGATCGACCCCTGGTTCCTGGCCGAGCTCGGCGAGCTCGCGCGCGATCCCGGGGCCCCGTTTCGGGGCGAGCGGTGCTTTCGCGCGGTGGACACGTGCGCGGCGGAGTTCGCCGCCGAGACCCCGTACTACTACTCGGGGTGGGAGCGCGAAGCCTCCCACGAGGTGCGCCGCGGGGAGCGCGCGAGCGTGGTCATCCTCGGCTCGGGCCCGAACCGCATCGGCCAGGGCATCGAGTTCGACTACTGCTGTGTGCACGCCGCCCAGGCCGTGCGAGCTTCCGGGCGCGATGCCGTGATGGTCAACTGCAACCCCGAAACAGTCTCCACGGACTACGACACCTCCGACCGCCTCTACTTCGAGCCGCTCACGCTCGAGGACGTGCTCGGGGTCTGTGAGGTCGAGCGCCCCGAGGGCGTGATCGTCGCCTTCGGCGGCCAGACGCCGCTCAAGTTGGCGGCCGGCCTCGAGGCCGCCGGCGTGCCCGTGCTCGGAACGCCCGTGGAGGCCATCGACCTCGCGGAGGATCGCGGTCGCTTCGGCCGCCTACTTGCCGAGCTCGGCTACGAGGCCCCGCCCTACGCCACCGCTCACGGTGCGGCCGAGGCGCTCGGCGCCGCGGCCGGGGTCGGCTTTCCGCTGCTCGTGCGGCCGAGCTACGTGCTCGGCGGCCGGGCGATGGAGATCGTCTACTCGCTCGCAGGGCTCGAGGACTACCTGGCGCGGGCCGGGGCGGCGAACGGCGACTCGGGCGGCGGCGGCCGCGAGATCTTCCTCGACCGTTTCCTCGAGGACTCGATCGAGGTCGACGTCGACGCGCTGTGCGACGGGGAGGAGGTCTGGATCGGCGGGATCATGCAGCACGTGGAGGAGGCCGGCATCCACTCGGGCGACTCGGCGTGCGTGCTGCCCCCGCACTCCCTCGGCGCCGAGATGCTCGAGCTCATCCGCGAGCAGACGCGCGGGATCGCGCTCGCCCTCGGCGTCGTCGGCCTGCTCAACGTGCAGTTCGCGATCCAGGGCGAGCGGCTGTTCGTGATCGAGGCCAACCCGCGCGCCTCACGCACGGTTCCCTTCGTCTCCAAGGCAGTCGGCTGGCCGCTGGCCAAGCTCGCGTGCCGGATCGCCCTCGGGGAGCGGATCGCCGACCTCGGGCTCCCGGCCGACCCGAGCCTCGGACACGTCTGCGTCAAGGAGGCGGTGCTCCCCTTCGACCGCTTCGCGGGCGCCGATGCGCTGCTCGGTCCTGAGATGCGCTCGACCGGCGAGGTGATGGGAATCGCGCGCGACTTCCCCACCGCGTTCGCCAAGGCGCAGGCCGCCGCCGGCGCGCGCCTGCCCGTCGCGGGGACGGCGTTCATCACGGTGACCGATCGCGACAAGCCCGCGGCCGGCGGCGTGGCCATGCAGCTCCACGACCTCGGCCTGCGGATCGTGGCCACCCACGGCACCGCGCTCTCGATCTCGCGCATGGGCATTCCCGTGGAGACGCTCAACAAGGTGGGGGAGGGCTCACCTCACGTGGTCGATTGGATCGAGCGCGGCGACGTCGACCTCGTGATCAACACGCCGGTGGGAACGGGCGCGCGCACCGACGGCTACGAGATCCGTGCCGCCGCGGTGGCGCGCGGCATCCCCTGCATCACCACGATGGCAGGGGCGATGGCCGCCACGCGGGCCATGAGGGCCGCTCAGAGCGGCGCCCCGACCGTCGTCTCGCTGCAGGAGATCCACGCGGAGGCGGCGACCGCCGGAGCATCCTCGGCGTGAGCCTCGCGGCGGGCAAGCGCCCGACGGAGGAGCGGCGCACGCTCGCGCCCTTCGGTCGCCGGCGGGTGCCCGTGCTCGAGCGGCGTACGTACGGGCCCTACGTCGTGCTGCGCGGCCACGACGCCGACGGCCCGCCTCCCCGGCCCGGTCAGTTCTACATGCTCGCTGCCGCCGAGCGCTGGGGCGGGGGAGGCGGGGAGCGGCCGTTCCTTCCCCGGGCCTTGAGCGTGCTGCGGGCGGGCGAGCGCGCGGCCGAGGGCGAGGGCGGGGAGCTCCACTTCATGCTCGAGGACGTCGGCCCTGGGACGCGGCGGCTCTGCGAGCTCACGTGTGGCGATGAGCTGTGGGTCGCCGGCCCGTTCGGGGTGGGCTTCGGAGCGCCCAGCCCGGGTACGCGGGCGCTCCTCGTCGGCGGAGGGGTGGGAATCGCGCCGCTCGCCGGGTGGCAGGACGAGCTCGGGCCGAGCACCACCACCCTGCTCGGCTTTCGCGACGCCGTCCACGCCCGCGGCGCCGCCGTGCTCGGGGAGGCGCACATCGCGACCGACGACGGAAGCGTGGGGCATCGCGGGCGCGTGACCGAGCTCCTCGCCGAGGAGCTCGACGCGGATCCGGGCGCCACCGTCTACGCGTGCGGACCGCCCGGGATGCTCGAAGCCGTGCGAGCGCTGTGCGCCGAACGCGGCGTCGGCGCCCAGCTCGCCCTCGAGTCGGGGATGGCGTGCGGCTACGGCGCGTGCTTCGGCTGCGTGGTGCGTACCCGCGCGGGCTACGTGCGCCTGTGCGTCGAGGGTCCCGTGCTCGACGCCGCCGAGCTCGAGACCGCGCTGATCCCCGGAGCCGGGCATTGACGGAGTTCTGCGGGCTCGAGCTCGCGCATCCGGTGATCAACGCATCGGGTACCTTCGACGCGATCGCCGCCCGCCGGGCTTTCGGCGACGAGCTGCTCGGGCCGCCCGGGGGCGACGGGCGAGGATCGGGGTTCCCGTTCTCCGCGTTCGTCTCCAAGACCGTCACCCTCGCGCCTCGCAGCGGCAACTCTCCTCCGCGGCTGTGGGAGCTTCCGAGTGGCCTGCTCAACTCGATCGGGCTGCCCAACAAGGGGCTGGCGGGCTACCTCGAGCACGACCTTCCCGAGCTCGCGCTCCTGCCCGTGCCCCTGATCGTGAACGTAATGGGGTTCGCCCTCGCCGAGGTCGCCGAGCTCGTGGAGGCTTTCGCCGCCCGGGCCGAGGTCGCCGCGCTCGAGCTGAACGTCTCGTGCCCGAACGTGGAGACCGGCCTCGTGGTGGGCGCCGACCCGGTGGAGACCGCGCGGCTCGTGCGGGATGTGCGCCCCCTCACCTCCAAGCCGATCATCGTCAAGCTCACGCCCAACGCGAGCGAGCCGGCCGCGGTGGCCGAGGCGGCCGAGGCCGAGGGCGCCGACTCCGTCTCGCTCGTGAACACGCTGCGCGGCATGGCGCGCCATCCGCGCACGGGGGAGCCCTGGCTCGGGGGGCGCACGGGGGGCGTGTCGGGCCCGGCGATCCGCGCGATCGCGCTCGCCCAGGTGGACGGGGTAGCGGCCCGCGTGCGGATCCCGATCATCGCCATGGGGGGAGTCCAGAGCGGTCGCGACGCCTTCGAGCTCCTCTCGGCGGGAGCCACCCTCGTGGCCGTCGGCACGGAGAGCTTCCGCGATCCGGCGGCCGGTGCGCGCATCGCCAGGGAGCTTGGGAAGATGAGCGCCGCGACAGACGCACGCGCAACGGCCGCCGGACGGCATGGGGTGTCCGCAACCTAAAAGTCCCTGGAAATCCCGGCGCTTTCCTCGACCGGGGTCGATATGGCTAACCCTCGAGCTGAGGCTGAGGCAAATTTGGCCCCCGGCGGCTTGTCGGTCCCGCCGATCTATGTAGACTCGGCCGATGCCGCCGCTGAGTCCGTCCGCGCTCAAGACGACCGGGGCCCCCGAGCGCTCCCTGGTCCAGCGCATGGACGCGCTCTCGCGCGCCAACGAGATCCGCACGCGGCGCGCCCAGCTCAAGCGCGATCTCAAGGCGGGGCGCACCTCGATCCACACGCTGCTCCTCGATCCGCCCGAATGGACGGAGACGGCGAAGGTCTTCGACATGCTCCTGGCCGTGCCCAAGTACGGCCGCGTGAAGGTCAACAAGATCCTCAGCACGTGCCGCATCTCGCCGAGCAAGACGATCGGCGGGCTCTCCGAGCGCCAGCGCGCGGAGCTGGTCGTTCTGCTGCACCGCTAGCCCCGCCACGTCCCGCGTGGCCAAGGTCTTCGTCATCACCGGGCCCTCGGGCGTCGGCAAGGGCACGCTGATCCGCGGGCTGCGCGGGCGAGTGCCCAGGCTCGCGCTCTCGGTCTCGGCCACCACCCGCGCGCCCCGGCCGGGTGAGGAGGACGGCGTCGCTTACCACTTCCTGAGCGACTCCGAATTCGAGCAGCGCGTGGGCGCGGGGGACTTCGTCGAGCACGCGGAGTACTCCGGGCGACGCTACGGAACGCTGCGCTCCGAGCTCGAGCGACAGCTCGCCGACGGGGTGCCCGTCGTGCTCGAGATCGAGGTCCAGGGCGCGCGCCAGATGCGCGACGCGGTTCCCGACGCCGTGCAGGTGTTCATCGCGCCCCCGTCGCTCGATTCGCTGCGGGCTCGGCTCGTGGGGCGGGGCACGGACGATCCCGAGCAGGTCGAGGCGCGCCTGCGCACCGCCGAGCGGGAGCTGGCCGCCCAGGCCGAGTTCGCCCACGTCGTGGTCAACGACCGCCTCGAAGAGTCGACCGACCGCCTGGGGGCGATCGTCGAGCGCGAGCTGGAGGGCCTCTAGACTCCCGGGTCCGCCCCCCGCTTCTTCTCGAAAGGCTCCGGCCCTTGATCTCCCCCCGCATCGACCGCCTGCTCGACCACGTCGACTCGAACTACGCGAGCGTCGTCGTCGCCGCCAAGCGCGCGCGTCAGATCAACTCCTACTACCGCAACCTCGGAGAGGGCACCTTCGACGAGTTTCCGCCCCCGATGGTCGAGAGCGGATCGAAGAACTACCTCACGATCGCCCTCGAGGAGGTCGCGAGCGGCAAGGTCAAGTACCACTACCGCTGAGGCGGTGGGAGCGGCGCATGGCGCGGCTGCTCGTCGGGGTGAGCGGCGGCGTCGCCGCCTACAAGGCGCTCGAGCTGGTGCGGCTGGCCACCCGGGCGGGCCACGCCGTTCGCGTGATCCAGACCGAGGCCGGCGAGCGCTTCGTCGGCCGGCCGTCCTTCGCCGCGCTGAGCGGCGCGCCCGTGCTCGGCTCGGAATGGGAGGCCGACCCGGCCCGCGGCGCCTTTCCCGACCAGACGCCGCCCGAGCACGAGCCGATCAGCCACCTGGCGCTCGTGGAGAACGCCGACGCCTACCTGATCGCGCCCGCCTCAGCCAACACGCTGGCCAAGCTCGCGGCGGGGCTGGCCGACAACCTCCTCACCACCGCGGCGCTCGCCGCCACCTGCCCGGTGATCGTCGCCCCCGCGATGAACTCCCACATGTGGGAGCACCCCGCCACGCGGCAGAACCTCGAGACGCTGCGCGGGCGGGGGGTAAGGATCGTCGAGCCGGGGGTGGGGGAGCTCGCCTCGCGCGGCGAGCACGGCGCCGGACGGCTGGCCGAGCCCTCCGAGCTGCTCGCCGCCGTGGAGGCCACGCTCGGGCTCGAAGCGGGCGACGGGGCCCTCGACGGGGTGCGCGTGCTAGTGAGCGCAGGGGGCACGCGCGAGCCGATCGACGCCGTGCGCTTCGTGGGCAACCGCTCCTCCGGCAGGATGGGCTGGGCGCTGGCCGCCGCCGCCGCCGCCGCGGGCGCCGAGGTGACGGTGATCGCCGCCAACGTCGCGCTCGAGCGCACGCCGGGCGTCCGCTATCACGAGGTCGCCACCGCCGCCGAGCTCCACGCCGACTGCGCCGAGCGCTTTCCGAACTGCGACGTGCTCATCATGGCCGCCGCCGTCGCGGACTTCCGGCCCGTCGCTCCCGCGTCCGGAAAGATCAAGAAGGACGGCGGCCCGCCGCCCGCGCTCCAGCTCGAGCCCACTCGCGATGTCCTCGGCGAGCTCGCCGAGCTCCGGCGCTTCGACCAGGTCCTCGTCGGCTTCGCCGCCGAGCACGGGCCGCGCGCGCTCGAGCACGCCCGCGAGAAGCTCGCCCGCAAGAAGCTCGACCTGCTCGTGGTCAACGACGTCTCCGTCGCGGGGATCGGCTTCGACGCCGGCGAGAACGAGGTGACGATCCTCGCCTCCGACGGCGCCGAGCGGGCGGTCGCACGCACGGCCAAGGCGCGGGTGGCGCGGGAGATCCTGGCCGAGGTCGTCCGCGTGCGCGCGCACGCGGCGACCGCCCGGAGGCGGTAGAGGGCGTGATGGAGCCCTTGGACGAGCTGGGGCGAGTCGAGCCGCACGAGCGTGAGGCGGCGGCCGAGCTCGCGCGCCGCGTAGCCGCGAATGTGGCCCGAGCCGTCCAGGTGCGCCCCGAGACTCTCGAGCACGTGCTCGTCGCGCTCCTGGCCGAGGGACACGTGCTCGTCGAGGACCATCCGGGCGTCGGGAAGACCGCGCTGGCCCGCGCGCTCGCCCGCTCCTTCGACTGCCAGTTCGCGCGCGTGCAGTGCACCGCCGACCTGCTGCCGGCCGACGTGGTGGGCGTCAACGTCTTCAACCCGCGCGAGGGCCACTTCGAGTTCCGCCCCGGACCGGTGTTCGCCAACGTCGTGCTCGTCGACGAGATCAACCGCGCCTCGCCCAAGACCCAGTCGGGACTGCTCGAGTGCATGCAGGAGCGCCGGGTCACCGTCGACGTCCACACCCACGAGCTCGCCCGCCCGTTTCTCGTGCTCGCCACGCAGAACCCGGTGGAGTTCGAGGGGACCTACCCGCTTCCCGAGGCCCAGGTCGACCGGTTCATGATCCGGGTCGCGCTCGGCTACCCGAGCGCCGAGGCAGAGGCGGACATGCTCGCCGACCACGCCGGCGGAGACCGCGTGCTCGCGCTCGAGCCCGTGGCCAGTGCCTCAGCGCTCGTGCGGGCCCAGGACGCGGTCGCTCGGGTGCGGGCCGCCGAGCCGCTGCGCGCCTACGTCGTCGCCGTGCTTCGCCGCACGCGCGAGGATCCGCGCACGGAGCTCGGCGCCAGCCCGCGCGCGGGGTTGCTCCTGCTCCGCGCGGCCAAGGCGCGCGCGGCGCTCCACGGGCGCGACCACGCGCTGCCCGACGACGTCCAGGCGCTGGCGCCCGCGGTCCTCACCCACCGCCTGGTGCTCGCGCCCGAGGCGGCCGGAAGCGGCGCCCGAGGGGTCGTCGACGATGCGCTGGCCGCGGTGCCGGCCCGCTAGGCGCTCTTGCGCGCGGCGCTCGGCATCGCCGCGCTCGGCTCAGAGCTCGTGATCGCCGCCGTGCTCTTCGCCGCGAAGTCGCTCTACGTACCCGGCATCGCGCTCGCCGCCCTCGGACTTGGAGTCCTGGCGTGGGTGCTGCTCGCCGCGCGAAGCGTGCGGGTGACGCGCGAGCTCGACTCGCGCCGAGTGGTGGAGGGCGAGCGGCTCGGAGTGGTCTACGAGGTGCGCCGCGGGCTCGTGCCGGCGCCCGCCGGGGTCCTCGAGGATGCGGGCCTTGACGTCGCTCTCCCGCTGCGGGCGCCGCGCCGGGGGATGACACGCGTGCGTCTCCAGGTGGAGGCGCCGGTCCGCGGTCGCCACGTCCTTCCGCCGCCCGCGCTCGCGATCGGCGACCCGCTCGGGCTCGTGCGCCGGCGGGTGGCTGGCCTCGCGCCGCAGGAGGAGCTGCTCGTCTTGCCGCGCACGAGCCCGGTGCGGCCTGCCTCGGGCGGCGCGGGCGCCGGGGCGGGTACGGCGGCGCTCGCGCACGCCGTCGAGTCGGCCGGTGAGGTCGACGGCCTGCGCCCCTACCGGCAGGGCGCTCCCGCCGCGCGCATCCACTGGCCCGCGCTCGCGCGCGGCGCGGGTCTCGTGGAGCGCCGAGTCCACCCCGAGGAAGACGGCCGCGCGCTCGTCGTGCTCGACGCGCGCGCCCCGCTCACCCCGGAGCACCTCGACGCCGCGGTCCGCGCGGCCGCCTCCCTCTGTCGGGCGCTCGCCCGCCGCGGCGGCTGCGCTCTCCTGCTGCCCGGGGAGCGGCGCGCGCTTCTTCTCGAGCGCGAGGGACCCGGGTGGGCCGCCGCGCACGTGCGCCTCGCGCTGGTCGAGGAGGCTCCGGCCGGCGCGCCGGCTCCACGTGTTGCGGGCGCTCGCGGCGGGCCGATCTTCTACGTCGCCGCGCGCGAGCTCTCCTCGTGGCCCGCGGCACTCGCCGCGGGCGCTCGCGGGGAGCGGACGCTCGTCTTCCCGGGCGAGGCCCCGGGGCGCCGAGCGGCCTTCACCGTCGCCGGCTGCACGGGCGTCCGCGTCACGCGCGCCCGTCCACGCCGGGCGGGGGTCCTCGCGTGAGCGGGGCTCGCGCGCTCGCGGTCCGGGCGCTTCTCCTCATCGCGCTCGCCCTGTTCGGCGCGGAGCGCTGGGGGGCCCTGGTGGCTCCGGCAGCGGCCGGGGCGATGCTGCTCGCGCTCGCTGCCGCGTTCCTCGCGGCGCTCGGCCTGCGCGCCGCGTGGCGCCCGCGGCCCGGATGGCCGCGCGGGGTGCGCCCGGCGGCGGCCGTCCTTCTCGGGCTGGGGCTGCTCGCGCTCGACGCGCGCGCGGCCGGAGTTCCGTGGCGGCTGCTGGCCCCGGAACGTTGGGATGGCCTCGCGCGGGGAGTGGCCCAGGGCCTCGGGGGCCTGCCCGAAGCCACCTCCCCCTACGACGGCGTGGATGCCTGGGTGCGGCGCATGATCCTGCTCGGCGGCGCCCTCGGGCTCGCCGCCGGCGGCCTGCTCGGCCTCAGGCCCGGCGCCTCGACGCTCGGACGGCGCGCCGCCGCGACGTTGCCTCTGCTCGCTCTGGCCACCGTGCCCGCGGTGATCCTGCGTACCGGCGGGGGCGTGGGGGAGGGCCTCGGGCTCTTTGCGCTCCTCGCCGGGGTCCTGTGGCTCGAGCGCATGCGCCGCGCCGACGCTCCCAGGGCGCTCGCCCTCCTCGGCCTCGCCGCCCTCGGCGGCGCGCTCGCCGCGCCCACGCTCGGCGCGCGTCGGCCCTTGATTGCCCCCGAGGGGGTTGCCCGCTCGCTGAGCACGGCGAGCGGCGAGCGCTTCGACTGGGAGCACTCCTACGGTCCGATCGACTGGCCGCGCGACGGGCGGGAGGTGCTGCGCGTGCGCGCGAAGGTGCCCGTCTACCTCAAGGCGAAGAACCTCGAGACCTTCGACGGGCTGAAGTGGACGAGCGCTTCGGTGCCCGTCACCGCCGACACGGGCGGCGAGGAGTCCCGCCGCGCGGCGAGGGGCGAGCCTCGCTCCTGGCGCCAGAGCATGGCGGTGGTCGTGCGCGGCCTGCGGACCCGCGAGGTGCTCGGCGCGGGCACGACCCTCGGGGTGAGCCGCGCCCCACATCCCCTCCGCCCGGGGCCGACCCCGGGAACGTGGCGCTCGGACCCCGAGCTGGGCCCGGGCGACTCCTACGCGGTCGACGTCTACGCGCCGCGTCCGCGAGCGGCGGAGCTCGCCGCCGCGGGCTCGATCTATCCGGCGTGGAGCGCGGCCTACCGAGTTCTGCGCCTCCTCCCGAGCGGACCCCGCGGCCCGCGGCGAGCCGGTGCAGGCGAGATCGGGTTCCCGGCCTTCGGGCAGCCGGGAGAGCCGCTCAACTTCGGCGGCTCGACGCACTCCCTGGGCAGCGTGGCCCCCGGCGCGGGCCCGGTGCTGCGCTCCCCCTACGCGCGTGCCTACGCGCTCGCCCGCCGCCTGGCCGCCGGGTCGAGGACGCCGTATGACTACGTGCGCCGGGTGCAGTTCTACCTCGCTCACGGCTTCACCTACTCCGAGACGCCTCCGGCGCACCTCTTGCCCCTCGAGAGCTTCCTCTTCGAGGACCGGCGGGGCTACTGCCAGCAGTTCTCGGGTGCGATGGCGCTGCTTCTGCGCATGGGCGGGGTGCCGGCGCGCGTGTCCGCCGGCTTCACCCCCGGGGAGCCCACGGGTGGCGCCGGCGAGCGGGTGGTGCGCGACTACGACGCGCACTCCTGGGTGGAGGCGTGGTTTCCCCGTCTGGGATGGGTGACCTTCGACCCCACGCCCTCGGCGGCGCCGGCGCTGAGCGCGCACGCGCGTATCGGAAGGCTCCCCGGAGTGGGCCAGAGCCCGAACGCGGCTCCGCGCCGCCTTCCCGAGCCCCGAAGTGGCGCCGCGCCCGCGGCGCCCCGCTCGGGGCACGCGAGCTCCTCGTGGATCCCGGTCGGGATCGGTACGGGTGGCGGTGCGCTGCTGATCGGGCTGCTCTGGACCCGGCGCCGGCGCCGGGGGCGCGATTTCACCCAGCACGCGCTGGGCGAGCTCGAGCGGGCGCTTCGGCGCACGGGCCGCGCCCCCGCGCCGGCCACCACCCTCCACGAGCTCGAGGAGCGCCTCCGGGGCGCGCCCGAGGCCGCCGCCTACGTGCGCGCGCTCGGAGCGGCGCGCTACGGCTACGAGGACGCGCCTCCCTCGCCGGCCCAGCGACGCGCGCTCCGCGACGAGCTCGCCCGCGGCCTCGGCGCGAGCGGGCGGCTCCGTGCGTTGTGGGCGCTGCCGCCCCGCCCCGGCGGGCACTCGAAGCGACGGGATCGCGCCGTACACTGAAGGCCATGTCCGAGGGCGTCTACGAGCTCTTCCAGCGGGGCACCGCGCTGCTCGAGGCCGGCGACTGGCATCAGGCCGCGATCCCGCTCTCCCGGGCCCGCGACCTCGATCCCGAGAAGACCTCGATCCGCGAGGCGCTGGGTCGCGCCCTGTTTCGCGCCGGCCACCCCGAGCAGGCCGCCGAGGAGTTCTCCGCCGTGGTCGAGCGTGCGCCTACGAACGACTTCGCGCTGTTCTGCCTCGGGCGCTGCCTGCAGCTCCTCGGCCGCCACCAGGAGGCGCGCCATCCGCTCGCGCTGGCCTGCTGCCTGCGCCCCGAGCGGCGTGACTACCGCATCTACCGCGACCGGGCGCGCGCCCACGCAGCGGCGAGGTAGGCGGAACCGGCCGACGCCCCCCCGGTCAGCTCGCCGCGTGCTCGCGCGCCTGCGTGGCGGTGAGCACCAGCAGCCCGAGGAAGCGGTCGAGCTCGAAGGCGCTCACGGAGCTCAGCGGCAGGTCTCCCTGGATCCACACCTCGCCCGCCCGCGTGTGGGAGAAGCGGACGAGCGGGACCGTGCGATTCCACCACAGCAGGTCGTGCTCGGCGAGGCTCCCGGGCGCGACGACCGCGGCCTGGGCACGCAGGAAGCCGTCGCGGATCGCCACCCCGACGTGCAGCGGCCATCCGGCCGCGTCCACCGTGATGCCCCACTCCGCGAAGGCGACGGTGCGGGTCTCGCCCTCGAGCGAGGCGATGTAGTCGGCCACCGTGCTCCGCGCGTCGCTCATTCAGAGCGCGATGATCCCAGACCGTGCCACTCCTCGAGCTCGCTCTCCAGCTCGGGGGACCATCTCGACGAGCACGGCGTGGGCCTGCTCAAGCGAAGGCAACTGAGGCTCCAGCTCGGCGCCCCGGGGCTCGCGCTGCCGCGCCGGATCAAGGCCGCATAGGACCCCAAGAGGCTGCTGAATCCGGGCAAGAAGGTGCTCTGGAGGCGCGTGGGCGAGGCCTCGGCGGTGCTATTCTCGGCGCACAGCTTTCGCGCCGGGCACTCCCGGCGATCCGATGGTCGAAAGTGGGCGCTCGCCCGCTTTTTTTATGGAATGAGGTGAGTAGATGAGCACGCTGCAGGCCGAGATCGAGCGGGAGCTCGCGCCCCTCGAGCCCGAGGTCGAGATACTGCTTGCCGAGGTGGTCGGTGGGTCGATCGTGCGGCTGTACATCGACCATCCTGACGGCGTGTCGCTCGCGCTCTGCGAGCGCGTGACCCGCGCGCTGCCCGGCGTGCGCGAGCGCTACTCGCTCGAGGTGTCCTCGCCCGGCCGCGAGCGGCCGCTGACCAAGCCCGACCACTTCCGCCGCTTCCTCGGCCGCCGCGCCCGGGTGCGCACGCGCGGGCCCGTGCACGCGCAGGGCGGCTCGAGCGACGCGCGCCAGAGCTTCACCGGCGAGCTCGTCGGCGCCACCGACGCCGAGGTGACGCTCGCCGCCGACGGGGGCCTCCTCTCGATCCCCTATGCCGAGATCGCCCGCTCCAACCTCGTTCCCGCGGAGTAGCCCATGTCCAAGGAGATCCTCGAAGCCACCCGCGCCCTCGCCAAGGAGAAGAACATCTCCTTCGAGAAGCTGATGATCGCGCTGGAGGACGCGCTGCTCTCGGCCTACAAGAAGCAGCCCGACTCCGCGAAGTACGCGCGGGTCGAGATGGACCGCGAGACGGGCGACTTCCTCGTCTACGAGCTGCTGATCCCCGAGCGCCTCGAGGCCCAGCTCATCGTCGAGACGATCGACGAGGGCACGACGATCGATCCGGAGACGGGTGAGGCGCGCGAGCCCACCGAGCCCGAGATCGATCCCGAGAAGTTCGCGCTCTACCGCGACCAGATCGACGAGCGCAACGTCACGCCCGACGACTTCGGGCGCATCGCCGCCCAGACGGCCAAGCAGGTGATCCTCCAGCGGATCCGCGAGGCCGAGCGCGACATGATGTTCGACGAGTACCAGGACCGCGTCGGCGAGCTCATCACCGGGATCGTCCAGCAGTCGGACTCCCGCTACACGCTCGTCCAGCTGCGCGAGCGCGTCGAGGCCCTGCTGCCCAAGTCCGAGCAGGTCGAGGGTGAGCGCTACGACCACGGAGGGCGCATCAAGGCCGTCATCAAGGAGGTCTCGAGCTCGACCAAGGGGCCGAGCATCATCGTCTCGCGTCGCGATCCCGAGCTCATCAAGTCGCTCTTCGAGCTCGAGGTTCCCGAGATCGCCGACGGCCTCGTGGAGATCACCGGCGTGGCCCGCGAGCCCGGATACCGCTCGAAGATCGCGGTCGTCTCCTACGCCGACGGGGTGGACCCGGTGGGCGCCTGTGTGGGCCCGCGCGGCTCGCGCGTGCGCATGGTGGTCTCCGAGCTGCGCGGGGAGAAGATCGACATCATCCCCTACAACGAGGAGCCCGCCCGCTTCGTGGCCAAGGCGCTCTCGCCGGCGCGCGTTCGCGAGGTGCTCGTGGACGACGAGGGCAAGCAGTCGACGGTGATCGTCCCCGACGACCAGCTCTCGCTGGCGATCGGTCGCGAGGGCCAGAACGCGCGCCTGGCCGCCCGCCTGACGGGCTGGCGGATCGACATCCGCTCCGAGACCGAGTTCGCTGCCGAGGAGTCCGAGCACGGCTTCGACGAGGAGGAGACCTCGGGCCGCTGCGCCGCGATCTCGCGCAAGGGACGGCGCTGCCCCAACGCCGCGCTGTCGGGGTCTCGCTACTGCGGAATCGACGCGCACCAGGCGCTCGAGACGATCGGCTCCGATCGCCTCGAGGATCTGCCGGCCGCGGGCGCAGCGTCATAGCCCCCGCGCGCGGACACGTGGCCCGGCGCCGCTGCGTCGGCTGCGGGGCGCTCGCCGCCCAGGCCACCCTCGAGCGCTACGTCGCGGAGGGAGGCGTTCCCGTCCCCGATCCCGAGCGCATCCGCTCCGGCCGCGGGGCCTATCTCCATCCCGGCGCCGAGTGCCGCGAGCGCGCGGAGAAGCGGCGGGCGCTCTCGCGCTCGCTCCGCGCTGCGGTCGCGCCCCGGGGCGCGAAGTAGAATCGAGGAGACATGGCCAAGAAGCGCGTACACGAGATCGCCAAGGAGCAGAACCTCCCGACCAAGGAGGTCATCGAGAAGCTGCAGCAGGCCGGCCTGTCGGTGAAGGCCGCCGCCTCGGCGGTCGACGAGCGCGAAGCCAAGCGAATCCTCGCCGGCAACGGCGCGCCCCCGGCGGCGCCCAAGCCCGCTCGGACCCCGGATCCCGTCCCGCCCGCGCGCCAGCCGGCGCCCAAGCCCCCCGCCGCCGCGCCCACCCCGGCGCCCGGCGCGCCCGCGGCCGCGCCCGCCGCCAACGGAAGCGCCGCTCCCGACGCCGCCAAGCGCCCCAACCGCGACTCGCTGCAGGGTGAGCGGCCCCCGGCCGCGGGCGCCGGCTCGCGCCGGCGCGTGATCATCGACTCCCAGGCCTCGCGCCGCGCGCCCGGCGGCGGCCCGCCGCCCAACCAGCCTCCGCGCCGCCAGCGGCGCGGGCGCCGGCGCCGCGGCACCTACGAGGAGCCCACGCCCGTCGACAACGAGGCGATCCTCGCTCCCACCACGATCCGCATCAACTCGGGCTCGACGGTCAAGGACGTCGCCGAGTACACGGGCATCGCGGTGCCCGAGATCATCAAGAAGATGATGCAGCTCGGCGAGATGGCGACCCTCACCCAGACGCTGTCCGACGACGCCATCCAGCTCATCGCGGACGAGTTCGAGAAGCCGATCGAGATCGTCCACGCGGCCGACGACGTCGACGCGGAGCCTGCGTTCGCCGACGAGGAGGGAGACCTGGTCGAGCGCCCGCCGGTGGTGACGATCATGGGCCACGTCGACCACGGCAAGACCTCCCTGCTCGACGCCGTGCGCTCGACCGAGGTGGCTGCGGGCGAGGCCGGCGGCATCACCCAGCACATCGGCGCCTACCAGGTTCACCACAACGACAAGACGGTCACCTTCCTCGACACGCCGGGCCACCAGGCGTTCACCGCCATGCGCGCCCGCGGCGGCAAGGTCGCCGACATCGCGGTGATCGTGGTCGCCGCCGACGACGGGGTGATGCCCCAGACCCAGGAGGCGATCGACCACGCCAAGGCCGCCGGGGTGCCGATGCTCGTGGCCATCAACAAGGTGGACAAGGAGGGCGCCCAGCCCGACCGCGTGCGCACGGAGATGAGCACGCGCGGCCTGCAGCCCGTGCAATGGGGCGGCGACATCGAGTTCGTCGACGTCTCCGCCAAGACCAAGCAGGGGCTCGACGACCTGCTCGAGACGATCCTCGTCATGGCCGAGGTGGAGGAGCTCAGGGCCAACCCGGACACGGACGCCTCGGGCACCGTCATCGAGTCCAAGCTCGATCCGGGCCGCGGGGCGGTGGTCACCGTCCTCATCCAGCGCGGACGCCTGCGGGTCGGCGACGCGCTCGTGGCCGGGGCCCACTGGGGCCGCGTGCGCGCCATGAACGACTTCCTCGGCAAGCGGGTCAAGCAGGCCGAGCCCGGCGAGCCGGTCGAGATCCTCGGCTTCGACTCGGTTCCCGAGGCGGGCGAGACCGTCCGCGTCGTGGAGAACGACCGCAAGGCGCGCCAGCTCGCCGGAGAGAAGGCCAACCGGCTCAAGACGGAGCGGATCGCCCGCAAGAGCGGGCGCAAGATCTCCCTCGAGCAGATCTTCGCCGCCGGCCTGCAGGAGCTGAACCTCGTGCTCAAGGCCGACGTGGCGGGCTCGCTCGAGGCGATCGAGGACGAGATCGCCAAGCTTCCCCAGGACGAGGTCGAGGTCAACGTGATCCACCGCGGAGTCGGCGGGGTCAACGAGTCCGACGTGATGCTCGCCGCCGCCTCGAACGCGGTCGTCCTCGCCTTCAACGTGCGACCGGTGGGCGATGCGCGCCACGTCGCCGACCGCGAGGCCGTCGAGATCCGCTCCTACGCGGTCATCTACCGCGCGATGGACGAGCTGCGCCTCGCGATCCAGGGCATGCTCGAGCCCGAGGAGGTCGAGGACATCGTCGGCCAGGTGGAGATCCGCCAGACCTTCCGCGCCTCCCGCGTGGGGACGATCGCCGGCTCCTACGTCACCGAGGGGCGGATCACCCGCGGGGCGAAGGTCCGCCTCGTGCGCGACGGGACGGTCGTGCACACGGGGGAGATCGGCTCGCTGCGCCGCTTCAACGACGACGTCCGCGAGGTCACCGCCGGCTTCGAGTGCGGGATCGTGCTGCGCGACTTCGCCGATGTGAAGGAGGGCGACATGCTCGAGGCCTACGAGACGCGCAAGGTCGAGCGCGAGCTGGCCTGAGCCGCGCGAGCCGGTTGCTCGAGCGCGCCATGAGCGCCACCGGATTCGTCACGGTCCTCGTGATCCACCTGCACTTTCCCGAGGTGGGCAGCCTCAAGGGAAAGCGCAAGGAGATCTCCTCGCTGAAGGCCCAGCTCCACGGGCGCCTCGGCGCCGCCGTCGCGGAGGTCGACCATCAGGACCTATGGCAGCGCGCGACGCTGAGCGCGGCCCTCACCGGCGGCTCGCTGAGCGCTCTGAGCGCCGCCGCGGACCGCGTCGAGCGTTTCGTGATCGACCGCCATCCCGAGGGCGCAAGAGTCGAGCGCCTCGTCTCCTCGCTCGAGGATCTCGGCGCATGAAGAGCTTCTCACTGACGCGGTGTCGTATTCCCGGCGAGCCTCGGATGGGGGGCTAGGATGACCTCGGGCCGTATGCGCCGGGTGAACGAGGCCGTCCGTGCGGTGCTGAGCGACGCCCTGGCCCAGAGCCTCAAGGACCCGCGCATCGGATTCGTGACCATCACCGCCGTCAACACCTCTCCGGATCTGCGCCACGCCCGGGTCTACGTGAGCGTGCTCGGAAGCGAGGAGGAGCGCGAGGCGAGCCTAGAGGGGCTGCGCTCCGCCCACGGCTACCTGCAGGGCCGGGTGGCGCGCGAGCTGCGCATCAAGCACACCCCGACGCTCTCCTTCGAGTACGACGAGACGATCGACCGCGGCATGCGGATCTCCGAGCTCCTCGACTCAGAGCTCGAGGAGGAGCAGCGTTGAGCCTGCTCGGCACCGCGACCTCGAGTCGCGAGCGCGTGCTCGACGAGCTGCGCGGGGCGTCCAAGCTCCTGCTCGTCACCCACGAGAACCCCGACGGGGACGCGCTCGGCTCCCTGGTGGCCACGCAGGAGATCCTCACCGGGCTCGGCAAGGACTCCGTGATGTTCATGGCCGAGGATGAGCTTCCGCTGCCCTACGAGTACCGCTTCTTCTCGCTGGCCGGCCTCGTCTCGGTCGTACCCGACGACATCGCCGAGCGCACCCTCGTCTTCCTGGACTGCGGGAACATCGACCGCAACCCCGCCGAGGTGGTCAAGGCCGAGGGCGCGCACATCCTCAACGTCGACCACCACCACGACAACACCCGCTTTGGCACCGTCGACCACGTCGTGCCCGAGGCTTCGTGCACGGCGGAGATCGTCTGGGATCTCATGCGCGGCCTCGGCGTGCGCCCCACGGTGGCGATCGCCGAGGCGCTCTACGTGGGGCTCGTCACCGACACCGGGAAGTTCATGTACGAGAACACCGGAACCCGCGCCCACGTCATGGCGGCGGAGCTGATCGAGGCCGGAGTCGACGTGCACGGCATCTACCGGCGCATCTACGAGGGCATCCCCTACGCCAAGCTGGCGCTGCTCGCCCGGGGCCTCGGGCAGGTGGAGCGCTACGACGACGGACGGCTGACGGTGGCCCGCCTGAGCGCGGCCGACTTCGCCGAGACCGGAGCCGCGGAGACCTACTCCGAGGGAGTCATCGACCACCTGCGCTCGGTCGAGGGCACGGCCATGGCCGCGCTGGTGCGCGACCGGCTGGGGGAGCGCGCGGGTCGACGCAAGGTCTCCCTGCGCTCGAGCGACGATCGGATCGACGTCTCGCGCATCGCCCGCGCTCAGGGGGGAGGGGGGCATCGCCAGGCGGCGGGGTTCTCGACCGAGCTCGCGTGGGAGGAGCTCGTCGAGTTCCTGCGCGGCGCGCTCGCCGCCCAGCTCTGAGCTCCGAGGCCCACCCGCGGCGCGCCGTCGACGGGGTCATCGTGTGGGACAAGGAGGCGGGGGTCACCTCGCACGACGTCGTGGCGCGCGTTCGGCGCCTCTACCCGAAGGGCACGAAGGTGGGCCACGCCGGCACGCTCGATCCCTTCGCCACCGGGCTGCTGCTGATCCTCGTAGGCCGCGCGACCCGGGCGCAGCGCTTCCTCATGGCGCTGCCGAAGACCTACGAGGCGGTGGCGCGCTTCGGGGCGGTCTCCTCGACGGGCGACCGCGACGGGGAGATCCGGGCCACCGGAGTGCTGCCCACGGGCGATCTGGCCCTCCCGACGGGGGACCTGAGCCAGCGCCCGCCGGACTTCTCGGCGGTCAAGGTCGGCGGCCGCCGCGCCTACACGCTCGCGCGGCGGGGCGAGCCGGTCGATCTGGCCGAGCGCCCCATCGAGGTGCGCGCCTTCATCGAGCGCTGGCGCGAGCGCGAGCGGCGAGGGTTCTCGATCGAGTGCTCCTCGGGGACCTACGTGCGCTCCCTCGTCGCGGAGCTGGGCGACGCCTACTGCGAGGAGCTGCGGCGCACTCGCATCGGACCATTCGACGTCGAGGATGCCGATCCTGAACGCGTCGTGGCGCTCCTCGAAGCACTCTCCTTTCTGCCCGAGCGTCCCCTGGGAGAGCAGGACGCGCGCCGGGCGGGCCATGGGGTCGCGCTCGCCGGCGAGGCGAGCGGGCCGGTGCGCCTGACCGACGAGCGGGGCCTGATCGCCGTCGCCGAGCCGCGAGACGGCCTGCTCAAGCCCACCGTAGGCTTCCGCGGGTGAAGCTCACCTGGCTCCCCGACGTCGAGCCTCGCCCCCGTCGGGTCGCGGTCGGCGAGTTCGACGGCGTGCACCTCGGCCACCGCGAGGTCATCCGGGGCAGCGACACGGTCCTGACCTTCGACCCGCACCCGCGCTCGGTGGTCGCCCCGGACGCGGCGCCGAAGCTCCTCACCTCCCTGGAGGTCAAGGCCGACCTGGTGGCGAGCCTGGGGGTGGAGGAGCTCGTGGTCATCTCCTTCGATGAGGAGTTCGCCGCGCTCGAGGCGCGCGACTTCGTCGATCGAGTGCTCGTCGAACGCCTCGGGGCCACGCACGTCTCGGTCGGGGAGAACTTCCGCTTCGGGCACCGGGCCGGCGGCGACACGGACCTCCTCGCCGCCGACGAGCGCTTCGAGACGCGCGTGGTCGCTCTGGTGGAGACCGACGGCGAGGTCGTCTCCTCGAGCCACATCCGCGGACTCGTGCTCGCCGGCGAGGTGGAGCGGGCCGCGGGCTTTCTCGGCGCCCCGTTCCAGCTGCGGGGCGAGGTGGTCCACGGCGACAAGCGCGGACGCGAGCTCGGCTATCCGACCGCGAACCTCGTGCCCGACCCCGGGGTGGTCTGCCCGGGTCACGGCGTCTACGCCTGCCGTGCCAACGACGAGCGCGCCGCCGCGGTCAACGTCGGTGTCCGCCCGACGTTCGCGACCGGCCGCGGCGTGCTCATCGAGGCCTACCTGCTCGACTGGAGCGGCGACCTCTACGGCCAGGAGCTGCGCCTGGATTTCGTCAAGCGACTGCGCGGAGAGCGCCGCTTCGACCGGGTCGCCGAACTCGTGGAGCGGATGGATCACGACGTAGCGGAGGCCCGAGCCTTTGCTACCTTTCCGCCGCCATGACGACCCTCACCCAGGAGCACAAGCGCGAGCTCGTCGAGAAGTTCGGCAAGGGCGAGAACGACACGGGCTCGGCCGAGGTCCAGATCGCGATGCTCACCCAGCGCATCAACGACCTCACCGCGCACCTGCGCATCCACCCCAAGGACCACCACTCGCGCCGCGGGCTGCTCATGCTCGTCGGTCGCCGCCGGCGCTTCCTGAACTACCTGCGCCGCAAGGATCTCGAGGGCTACCGGGCCCTGCTGGCCGAGCTCGGTCTGCGCCGGTGAGCGTCCTCGGGCCGGGCACTCCGGCGCCGGAGTTCTCGCTCGGGCGCGAGGACGGCTCGACGTTCACCCAAAAGGACCTGGAGGGCCAGACGAGCGTCCTCGTCTTCTACCCCTTCGCGTTCAGCCCGGTGTGCACCGACCAGCTGAACGTCTACGAGGAGGTGCTCGACGAGTTCGCCGCCCAGGGCGCGACGCTCTACGGGGTCTCCTGCGACGCGACCTGGTCCCAGCAGGCGTTCAGGCAGAAGCTCGGGGTCTCGATCGAGCAGCTCTCGGACTGGGAGCCCAAGGGCGCGGCGTGCCGGGCCTTCGGCGTGCTGCACCCGGGCGGCTTCCCGCAGCGCGCGCTCGTCATCGTCGGTCCCGAGGGGAACGTGAAGTGGAGCTATGAGGCGGACTCTCCGGGCGATCTCCCGGGTGCCAACCTGATCTTCGACGGCCTCGCCGCCTGAGCCTGCGCGTCGGGCGGCGCGGTGAGCGAGCTCGGCTCAGCGCCGCCTCCGCCCCTGGCGCCGGAGGACCACGTGCGGGGACCCGAGGCCTCCGCGCTCCTCGTCGAGTACGCCGACTTCGAGTGCCCCTTCTGTGCCGTGCTCGATCGGCGCCTCTCCGAGCTCGCCGCGCGGCGCGTCTTTCGTCACTTCCCCGTGAAGTCCAGCCATCCTCGCGCGTGGGCCGCGGCGTGCGCGGCGGAGGCGGCCGGACGCCAGGACCGCTTCTGGGAGATGCACGACCTGCTCTACGCCGATCAGGGACGCCTGGAGGACCCGCACCTGTGGGCGCGCGCCGAGGCGCTCGCGCTCGACCTCGAGCGCTTCGAGGCCGACCGGCGCTCGCCCGAGGTGGCCGACCGGGTGCGACGGGACTTCCGCGCCGGGATCCGAGCCGGCGTGGCGAGCACGCCGACGGTGTTCGTGGAGGGCGAGAGGTTGAGCGGCGCGGCGGCGGTCGAGCGGGTCCGGCAGATGGCCGGCAGCGGGGACTGAGAACCGCTCACTCGTAGACGAAGACCTCGGCCGAGGGGTGCAGCCGCAGCGCCCGCCGAGGGGAGACCATCGGCTTGGAGTCCTCGTGGTAGAAGAGCTTGAAGCCGTTGTGGAAGCGGCGCTCGCCCTGCGTGAGCGCCCGGTACTTCGCGATCTTCACCGCCTGCCCGCCGAAGCCGTCGACGTTCAGGGTCAGCGCGATGCCGGGGCGGGCGACGAGCTGGCGGCGGTGGTTGATCATCCCGTCGGTGAACTGGTGCACCAGGAGAAGCTTCTGGGGGAGGTTGCGCCGGCGCACGATGTCCGCGAGGTAGGCCGAGGTCTCGTTGACCACCGAGGCGTCGGTCGAGCCGATCACCTGGCCCGGGCGGTTGGGCGGGCGCAGGCTCCACTCCGGGTCGAGCGCGAGGCTCACGTCGGGCTGCTCGAGGTAGCGGCGCAGCCGGCGCACCTCGGTCATGAAGGGCTCATAGCCCGGCTGGAGGTCGAGGATGAGCAGGAGGTGGTGGCGCCGGGCGGCGGCGAGGTAGCGTCGGATCACCGCGTCGGGCTGGATCGTGCGGTAGCGCCCGTCGGGACCGGGAGCGTGCGCCGCCACGGTGGCCAACAGCTCGAAGGCGGGAAGGACCGCTCGACCGCGAGGCTGCGCGTAGGGGCGGGCCTGCCGGGCGAGCATCCTCGCCGCCTGGTCGGGCGAGCCGATCCCGAGCTGGCCGAGCTGAGCGTCCTGCGGCGCCCCGTAGTAGGCCACGACGCGGAAGGCCGGCAGGATCGTGCGTCCGCCGCGCGGCAACTCGGGCGCCGATGGCGCCGCCGCCGCCCGGCGCGAGCGCTCCCCGCCCCCACCCGAGCGGCCCGAGCCCCCGAGCCCGGCGACGCCGATCGCCACGAGCCCGAGAAGCGCGAGCGCCCCGGCACCCGCCAGCCGTCGCTGGCGGCGCAGGCGCGCGCGCGCAGCCTCACGGCGCTCCCGCCGAGCTCGCGCCGCCTCGGGCGCGTCCCAGTCTCCGTCCGCTCCCATCGTGGGCGCAGACGCTACCGCCCACGGCGAGCGCTCGTCGCGCCCGCCGCCCGGCCGCTAGAGTCCCCTCCGTTCGCATACCGATGACTCAAGCCGCGCTCCGCCCACCGAAGGGCCGAGCTCAGAAGGGAAGTACATATGCCTGACGCCCCTACGCGCGTCTCCACGGCCATCGCCGGCACCGAGATCTCTTTCGAGACCGGTCGGATGGCCAAGCAGGCCTCCGGAGCAGTCGTCGTCCGAGTCGGCGACACGATGGTCCTCTCCACCGCCACCGCGGGCAACCTCCGCGATGTCGACTTCCTCCCGCTCACCGTCGACGTCGAGGAGCGGATGTATGCCGCGGGCAAGATCCCCGGCTCCTTCTTCAAGCGCGAGGGCCGCTCGGGCGAGAAGGGCACGCTGACCGCCCGCATGATCGACCGGCCGCTGCGCCCGCTCTTCCCCAAGGGCTGGAGCTATGAGACCCAGCTCGTCTCGATCCCGCTCTCGATCGACCACGTGCACCCCTACGACATCCTGGCCATGAACGGCGCTTCCGCAGCCCTCATGATCTCCGATATCCCGTTCCCGACGCCCGTCGGCGCGGTGCGGATCGGCAAGGTCGAGGGCAACTTCGTCGTCAACCCCGACGAGTCCGACCTGCTCGAGAGCTCCGATCTCGACCTCGTCGTCGCCGGCACGGAGGAGGCCATCCTCATGGTCGAGGCGGGGGCCAACGAGATCCCCGAAGCCGAGATCCTCGACGCGCTCGACATCGCCCACGAGCAGATCAAGAAGCTCTGCGCCCTGCAGCGCGAGCTGGCCGAGAAGGCCGGCAAGCCGAAGATGACGGTGCAGGCCCCGCAGGCCGACCCGCAGGTGCTCGAGGCGATCAAGAGCTCCCACGGGTCCGCGCTCGATGCCGCCACCCAGGTCGAGGACAAGCTCGAGCGCCAGGACGCGACGAAGAAGGTCGAGCAGGAGATCCTCTCCCAGCACGCCGGCGACCCCGACTCCGAGGGCCACGCCGAGCGTCGCGCCGCCGCCCAGCTCGCCTTCGACAAGCTCGAGAAGGCGGTGATCCGCGAGCGGATCGCGGTGCAGAAGAAGCGTCCCGACGGACGCGCCGCCGACGAGATCCGTCCGATCTCGATCGAGACCACGGTCGCGCCGCGCACGCACGGATCGGCGCTCTTCACCCGTGGGCAGACCCAGGCGTTCTCCGTGGCGGCCCTGGGCACGCTCAAGGAGGAGATGCGCCTCGACACCCTCGGGCTCGAGACCAAGAAGTACTACTTCCACCACTACAACTTCCCGCCGTTCTCGGTCGGGGAGGCGGGCTTCATGCGCGGGCCCAAGCGCCGGGACATCGGCCACGGGGCGCTCGCCGAGCGGGCGCTCGTGCCGGTGGTCCCCTCGATCGAGGAGTTCCCCTACACGATTCGCGTGGTTTCGGACATCTTCGAATCCAACGGGTCCTCGTCCATGGCCTCGGTGTGCGGCTCCTCGCTCTCGCTCATGGACGCCGGCGTGCCGCTCAAGGCGCCCGTGGCAGGCATCGCGATGGGCCTCATCAAGGAGGGCGATGACTACATCGTGCTCTCCGACATCGCGGGGGTCGAGGACCACCTGGGCGACATGGACTTCAAGGTCGCCGGCACGAGCGAGGGCATCACCGCCCTGCAGATGGACATCAAGATCACCGGAGTGACCTTCGACATCCTGCGCGACGCGCTCTCGCAGGCGAAGGTGGGGCGCGAGTTCATCCTCGCCAAGATGGCCGAGGTCATCGAGACGCCGCGCGCCGAGCTCTCCCAGTGGGCGCCGCGGATCCAGCACATCTCGATCGACCAGTCCCAGATCGGGATGCTCATCGGCAAGGGCGGCGAGACGATTCGCGGGCTCTCGGAGGAGTACGAGTCCCAGATCGACGTCAACGACGAGGGCCAGGTGCTCATCTACTCGGCCAACGGCGAGAAGGGCGACGCCCTGCTCGAGCGGATCCGGACGATGATGAAGGAGGTCGAGGTCGGCGACGAGTTCACCGGCAAGGTCGTCAAGACGACGACCTTCGGCGCCTTCGTCGAGCTCTCCAAGGGCACGGACGGCCTGCTGCACATCTCGAACGTCTCGCCCGGCCAGCGGGTCGAGACGGTCGAGGACGTGCTCAACCGCGGGGACGAGATCGCCGTCCGCGTGGTCGAGGTCGACCGCGAGCGGGGCCGGATCGGGCTGCGCCTCGCCGACGACCCGCAGGTCGCGGGCAAGTCGGTCGAGGAGCTCGCGAGCGTCGGCGGCGGAGGCGGCGGCGGAGGCGGCGGTCCCCGCGGCGGCGGCGACCGTGGGCCGCGCGGTGGGCGCAACGGCGGCCGCGACGGCGGACGCGGCGGCCCCCGGCGCGATCGCGATCCCGAACGCAACTAGCGCCGCCCCGCGGTCTTGAGCACCGAGCACCGTCTCACCGAGCTCTCCTCGGGCGTACGGGTCGTGACGGAGGCGATGCCCTCCGTGCGGTCCGTATCGCTCGGGGTGTGGATCGGAACGGGCTCCGTCGATGAATCAGAGGCGCAGGCCGGCCTCTCGCACCTGCTCGAGCACCTGCTGTTCAAGGGCTCTGAGCGCTACGGATCCCAGGAGATCGACGAGCTCTTCGACGCGATGGGCGCCGAGCTGAACGCCGGCACCGGCAAGGAGGCCACCTCGGTCTACGCGCGGGTGCTCGACGACCACCTCGAGCGCGCGCTCGACGTGATGGGCGAGATGGTCTTCCGCCCCGCGCTGCGCGACGTCGACTCCGAGCGCGAGGTGATCCTCGAGGAGATCGCCATGTACGAGGACGATCCCCAGGACAAGGTCTTCGATCTCCTCGGCCGGACGGTCTTCGGCTCCCACCCGCTCGGCCGGGCGATCATCGGCCGCGCCGAGGTGGTGGCGGGGACGCCGGTGGAGCAGATCGCCGCCTTCCACTCCGCGCGCTACCGGCCCGAGAACGTGGTGGTCGCCGCGGCCGGCTCGCTCGAGCACGACGAGCTCGTGGCGCTCGTCGAGTCGCGGGTGCCCGACCGCGCCGAAACGCGCGCCGCGCAGGCGGGCGAGGAGCCACCGCTCGAGCTCGCGCGCCGGACGTGCTTCGAGCGCAAGGACACCGAGCAGTACCACGTGTGCCTCGGCGCGCCGGGCCTCGCCCGCGACGACGAGCGCCGCTACGCCCTCCGGGTGCTCGACACGATCTTCGGCGGGACCTCGTCCTCTCGGCTCTTCCAGGAGGTCCGCGAGCAGCGCGGGCTCGCCTACGCGGTCTACTCGTTCTCGAGCCACCACGCGAGGACGGGGCAGGTGGGCATCTACCTCGGCACCCGCGGCGAGAACCTGGCCTCGGCTTGCGAGGTCACCGCGCGCGAGCTCGAGAAGCTGCGCGAGGCGCCCGCCACTCCCGAGGAGCTCGCTCGCGCCAAGGAGAACCTCAAGGGCCGGATGGTGCTCTCGCTCGAGTCGACCGCCGCGCGGATGAACCGGCTCGGCTCCTCCGTGCTCGCGAATCTCCCTCTGCTCTCGATCGAGGAGACCATCGCGCGGGTCGACGCGGTCGAGATCGACGATCTCGCGGCGCTGGCGCGCGAGCTCTTCGCGCCCGAGCGGCTCTCGGTCGCGGGGATCGGCCCCGACTCCGAGCTCTTCGACGCCGCCCTCGGTTCGCTGGCACCGGCGGTCGCGGAGCCGGCGTGATCCGCGTCGCGGTGGCGGGCGCCGCCGGCCGGATGGGGGCGACGGTGTGCGACGCGATCCTCGGCGCGGAGGACATGGAGCTCACGGGCCGCGCGGACCCGACCCTGGGCACGACGCTCGGGGAGGTCCTCCCCGGGGCGGAGGTCGTCGTCGACTTCACCCGGCCCGACACCGCTCTGGCCAACGCGTGCGCGTGCCTCGCCGCGGGGGTGCACGTGGTGATCGGGACCACCGGCTTCGACGTCGAGGAGCTACGCGGCGTGGGCGGCGCCAACGCGTTCGTGGCGCCCAACTTCGCGATCGGCGCGGTGCTCATGATGCGCTTCGCCGCCGAGGCCGCGCGCCACCTGCCCAAGGCCGAGATCATCGAGCTCCACCACGATCGCAAGCTCGACAAGCCGAGCGGCACCGCCGCGCGCACCGCCGCGCTCATGGGAGGCGAGGTGCCGATCCACTCCGTCCGCCTCCCGGGTCTCGTCGCCCACCAGGAGGTGATCCTCGGCGGCACCGGGGAGACCCTGACGATCCGCCACGACTCGCTCGACCGGGCGTCGTTCATGCCCGGGGTCCTGCTCGCCGTGCGCCGGGTCGGCGGGCTGAGCGAGTCCCCGGTGGTGGGGCTGGAGCATCTGCTGTAGCCGCGTCCCGCTCTAGCCCCGCGCCGGAATCGTCATCGGGCGGCCCTTGCGGGACATGTGAGCGCGCCGACGCGTTCAGAACTCCGGCGTCTGCACGGAGCCCCGTAGGAGTTTCGGCTTACGCACCTCGGCTAAGTGGTCAGGACCGCGCGCGACTCGGCGACGGGTGCGAAAATGCTTCCATTAACCTTGCGCCCTCAGCAACGACGGCGTAGGGAGTGTGCGGTGGCGCTGACCGCAAACCTGCTGCGCGGGAGCGGAGAAGTACTTCGACCGCAGCGCCGAGGCCGGCGCGCAGAAGGCCGCCGAATCCGCCGACCCCGGACGCCTGGGCCGCTCGGCCTACCACTTCATCCATCCGATCATGGTCGCCGGGATCATCGTCACCGCAGCCGCCGACGAACGCGTCCTGGCCCACCCGGCCGCCATCAGCGAGGCCTCGACCGCCTGGCTCGTCCTCGGCGGGACCGCGGTGTTCCTCGCCGGGCACGCAACGTTCAAAGCGACCGTCTGGCAAACCGTGCCATGGACGCGGCTCACGGCCATCGTCGTGCTCGGCCTGCTTGGCATCGTGACCACATCAGCATCCGCCCTAACCCTCGGCGCGCTCACGACAATCGTGGTCATCCTCCTCGCAGCCAGCGATCGCCTTCCCTCAGGAGTCGGTGGCCGCACCAGTTGACCTCGACGCGCCGCCTCAACCGGCTCAAGCGCAGACGATCCCGAGCGCTCGTAGGGGGGACTCGCATCGGCGGGGTTGTCCTCCAAGGCGATCCACTTGCGACCACGTCCCGGCGCGATGAGCGCCGATGACCGGCGAGCGCGCCGGGAGCAGGCCAACGTGGGATCATGCCGCCGTGGCCGTTATCCCCGTCGACAACGAGGGCCGGAGCCCGTTTCGCGCTGCCGTTGAAAGCAAGGACTTCAGCCAGGTTCAGGCGGCGCTCGCGCCGGATGTGCAGTTCCGCAGTCCGGCTGTGTTTGCGCCCTACGAAGGCCGCGAGAGCGTCGGCGCGTTGTTGCAAGTGGTCGGTGAGGTACTCGTCCCCGAGCTCGCTTATCGATGGCAGGTTCGGGAAGGCGACCGCGAGGTGCTCTGCTTCACCAGCCGTGTTGGCGGGCGAGAGGTCGAGGGCGTTGACCTGCTTCGGTACGACGACAAGGGCCTGGTGGCCGAGCTCGTAGTGATGATGAGGCCCGTTTCGGCGTTGGTTGCGGTTCGCGATGCCGTGGGAGCCGGACTCACGCGGACTGACTCGGACCCATCGCCGTAGCCTAGATGCTTGAGGGTTCACCGCGATCGAGCAAGCAGCTCGTACGAGCCACGTTGCGCGTCTCTCGGCAGTGCCGCTAACGCACCTGCATCGCGCGGGCAGCAGGCCCCAGGCGAGCCCCCTCGCGCATGTCACCCGTTTCGCTACAGGATCGGCAACCGCGAGACGCTGTAGCTAGTGCCGTTCGTTCCGCTACCGTCGAGCGCATGACGATCCGACGCATGGACCATGTGGGCGTCGTGGTCGACGATCTCGTGGCCGCGACGGCGTTCTTCGTCGAGCTCGGACTCAAGCTGCGGGGCGAGGGGCCGGTCGAGGGCGGTTGGGTGGACCGCGTAGTGGGGCTCGAAGGCGTGCGGGCGGAGATCGCGATGTTGGAGACCCGGACGGCCACGGACGGCTCGAGCTGACGAAGTTCCACTCCCCGTCGGGCCGGTGCGGCGACCGGCACGCGCCGGCGAACACCCCGGGCATCCGCCAGTCGCATTCGCCGTCGACGACATCGACGCGGTCGTCGCTGGCTTGCGAGCCCGCGGCGCGGAGCTCGTTGGCGAGGTGGAGCGCTACGAAGACAGCTATCGGCTCTGCTACGTCCGCGGCCCGGAGGGGATCATCGTCGAGCTGGCGGAGCAGATCGGCTGAGGACTCCGGCCGGCCGCCAACCGCCTCGCCAGCGTCAGTGGTAGCCCCGGAGCAGGGATCCGCTGGCGGTTCCCGCCGATCAGGCTTTCTGCTTGGTTCCGTAGCGCTGGCGGGCGGCTTCGCCAGAGGTACCGAGTAGAGAGCCTATGAGGCCCCATGAGTAGCCGCGTGCTCGGGCGCTTTCGACGGCGGCCTGCACCGAGCGTTCGGCGTCGGACCTCGCTGCCGCCGCGTCGCGCAGCGCGATGAACGCCTGTGGGTCACGCTCGTCTTCGGGGGCGGGCTCGAAGCGCTCGTCGAGCTCGCCGGCGTGGTCGAAGATCTCTTGGACGGCGTGTGGCATGGGGGTCACCAGAGGAACTTGTCGCAGGCTCGCATGGCGTGCACGATCACCGGTGCCGGCAGCCCGTCGACGACGCATCGAAGTCGAAGATCCGGACTGGATGCGCAGGCATGGCTGATCTTCGTCGCTGACGCCGTGCTTGCGAGCGCTCGCGGCGATGATGAGCTCGTCGCTCGACGCTCGTAGGCATCGTCAACGGCTGGCCTTAGAACCCGATGTCCGAAGAGGCAGTGGATGCCTGGGAGTGGTACGCGAAGGCGCTCCGTGCGTACGCCCGCTAGTGGACCCGTCCGCAGGTTCTGCGCGGAACCGACAGCCTACGTCCTTCGCAGAAACGCCGATCGCCTCGCCGAAATGCCGCACGGAACTTACGGCCGTGCCCACCAGAAGCCGTCGACGTACAAATGCGTGTACGTCTAGTGTACACTTAGCGCATGGAGGTCGCCGTGAGCGTGTTGCGAGCCGAGCTGGCGGACTGGATCGAGCGCGTCCGTGGCGGCGAGGAAGTCGTGGTGACCGACCGGGGGACGCCTGTGGCCCGCCTGGTCGCGGTGGATACGGCACCGCTGCTGGAGCAGCTGACCCGGCAAGGGGTGGTGAGCCGTCCGCGAGGTACGGGACGGCCTCGGGCAACCGGGGCAGCGCGGGTCCCCGCGCGCCGGCCGGTATCCGAGCTGGTCGGCGAGCAGCGCCGCTGAGGCTCGCCGTGGCGATCGTCTACTTCGACAGCAGCGCCTTTGTCAAGCTGCTGGTCGAGGAGGTCGGCAGTGAGATGGCGGCAGCCCTTTGGGATGGGTGTGATGCCGCAATCTCCAGTCGCCTGGCCTATCCCGAGGTGCGATCCGCCCTGGCCGCTGCGGGGCGCGATCGCCGGTTGGACGCCGAAGCGCAGCGGCACGCCGAGGTGGCTTGGGAGGAGTACTGGGCAGCCACTCGGTCGGTTGAGCTCTCCGAGTCGGTCACCGCTCACGCCGGCGAGCTTGCCGGGCAGCACGCGCTGGGCGGCGCCGACGCGGTTCATCTTGCCAGCGCGCTCGCCGTGGGCGTGGACGAGATCGTGCTCGCCGCCTGGGACCGGCGGCTGCGATCCGGAGCTGAGACGGCCGGCGTCCAGCTCGCGCCGGCCCCGTAGCGCTTCGTGCGAGCAGCACAGCCAGGCCGCATGGCGACCGTACATGGGGATTTGGCGGGACAGCCATAGGCCCGCTTCCTTGCGGGGCGAGGATCGCACGTTGACCGTCAGGGCAGGAGCGCGAACGCGGCCACGCGGCTCGGACGCACCACGCTGAAGCAGCGGCGATCAACCGTGGCGATCTCCTCGACACCCAGCCGCTCGATGAAGGCGAGCGTGGTCGCCGCCTCCCCGGTCGGTAGCCTGAGTCCGACGCGATGCCCTCCCTCGGCACCATCCTCACCGCCATGGTCACCCCGTTCGATGAGGACGGCCGTGTCGATGAGGAGGAGGCCGTGCGGATCATGCGCCACCTCGTCGAGCACGGCTCCGACGGCGTGGTGATCGCCGGCTCCACGGGCGAGGCGGCCACCCTCTCCGACGAGGAGCACCTCGGCCTGGTCGAGCTGGCGGTCGGGGAGTTGGGCGGCCGGGCCACGGTGGTCGCCGGCACGGGCTCCAACGACACGCGCCACGCGATCGAGCTGACCGAGCGGGCGACGGGCCTCGGCGTCGACGCGACGCTCTCGGTCACGCCGTACTACGTGCGCCCGAACCGCCGCGGGCTCGTGCGCCACTACGAGGAGGTCGCCCGCGCGACCGACAAGCCCGTGCTCCTCTACAACATCCCGAGTCGCACCGGGCTCGACGTCCCCAACGAGCTGCTCGCCGAGCTCGGCCAGATCGAGCACGTCGACGGGGTCAAGCAGGCCAACAACGAGGCGCTGGCGCTGATCGACGGCCTCGACGTGTACTCCGGCAACGACGAGATCCTCTGCGACACGCTCGAGCTCGGCGGGGCCGGCGGCATCTGCGTGGCCAGCCACCTGGTGGGCGACGAGATGCGCCGGATGGTCGACGAGCCCCAAGCCAGGAGGGAGATCGACGCGGGACTGCGCGACGTCTACGCCGCCATGTCGGTGACGACCAACCCCATCCCCCTCAAGGCGGCGCTCAACCTCCTCGGCTTCGCCGTCGGCGGCCTGCGGCTTCCGCTCGTCGAGGCCGACGAGCACGAGGAGGCCGTCCTGCGCGAGATGCTCGAGCGCCACGGCCTGCTGGCCCACGCGTGAGTCCCGCCGGCCCCCTGCGCGTCCTGCCGCTCGGCGGCCTGGGCGAGATCGGCAAGAACATGACCGTCGTGGAGTACGACGGGCGCATCGTGGTGGTCGACACCGGGCTGCGCTTCCCCACCGCGGAGATGCTCGGCATCGACCTCGTGCTCCCCGACTTCGCCTACCTGCGCGAGCGCGCCGCGGACATCGAGGGGATCGTGATCACGCACGGTCATGAGGACCACCTCGGTGCGCTTCCCTGGGTCCTGCGCGAGCTGCGCGACGACCCGCCGCCCGTCTACGGAGGGCGGCTGACGATGGCGATGGCGCGCTCCAAGCTCGACGAGCACCGCCTCAAGAACATCGAGCTCGAGGACGTGGAGGACGGCGAGCAGGTCGAGCTCGGGCCGTTCGACCTCGAGCTCGTGCACATGACCCATTCGA
>JAABUT010000090.1_pt1 | contig 167621 bp, 192 predicted proteins | sample 5559281 | NCBI WGS metagenome assembly JAABUT01 (sample SAMN10711880, study PRJNA513359) | rock metagenome | isolation source: Antarctica rocks | place: Antarctica: Victoria Land, Ricker Hills nord | collected 2016-01-04 | reverse complement strand
GTAGATGTACGTAGGTGCGTAGTAGCTGACTGAGAAAGGGGAGCTGAATACTTTGCTCGAAGCTAGTGAAGCTAGCAAGGGGGTTAAGCGAATGCGTTAACAACAATTACCCCGGCAAGGTAGTAGGTACCCTTGCTTACCGTACGGAGGAGTAGAATATAAAGTAAAAGTAAAATCATTTGGCACCGCGACATCTGACCGTTTGATAGTGGACTCTTTCCTCAGCCATGGGTCAAATTCTTTCACATCGAAGAGCTGTCAACCGGAATTTTCATGTAGAACGATGCGTCAAAAACAAAGCATGCTTCCATACGCCGGAAGATCGCTGGGTACCTGGGCCAGGCATCTTCTACAGTTCTACCAAGCTCTCCTCTACCTAAGGTAGCTAGGTACCTCAGCGAAGCATACTTTTAGATGGCGTGGATGGGTATCCTGACGACACCACCACCACCACCACCACCAAGAATGGATATCATGGGCACCTTCAAGAGATGGACATCTAATCATGGCATCCGTAGTTTTGGATCAATCTTCCTACCGGTACCCCATTGCTGATATGTCGACTTGTGATAGTGGTGACGCCACAACTGCCAACATAGGTACCATAGAGTACTTGGTCTGATGTCGCTGCACATATCAAAAGGCGAACTCCAGAGCAACGAGCATCCTGTTCACCAGCATTCTTCTTAGTAAAGCAAACTGCCCCAATCGAAGATTCCCATTCCTTCACATGTTACGTCATCACGCTTTCGCATGCCCGCAAATACAACCTGAATACTTTACATCATTTCCTCCAAGTCCGAGTACCCCGCTGGTTGAGCATTCTCTTCTTCTTCTTCTTCTTCTTCTTCTTCTATCTCACCGTTCAATGAATTAAATGGACGCAATCATGGCTTCAACAGTATCGAGCGGCCTCCAAAAGGCCATGAACTTGAACGACTCTGCCACTAATAACCCGAAATTAGCGGATATCGCCAAAGACACTTACAACACCGAAGACACTAATACTAGGATCACCACTGACTTTGGCCAGAAGGTCGGCGATACTGACCACTGGCTAAGCGTGTCCACCGAGGATCGTTACGGTCCTACGTTGCTCGAGGACACCCATGGGCGTGAAAAGGTATGTTCCATACCAAACCTCTCATGTTTAAGGCGACTGAGAATTCCCTAGATTCATCGATTTGACCATGAGCGTATCCCGGAACGTGTCGTCCATGCAAGAGGAACTGGCGCTTTTGGCACCTTCAAACTGTACGAAAGCGCAGAAGACGTCACCCACGCAGGCATTCTCACAGATACCTCCCGCACAACTCCAGTATTTTGTGCGGTTCTCTACCGTTGTTGGAAGTCGAGGGAGTGCAGATACTGTACGTGACGTACGAGGTTTCGCCGTAAAATTCTACACCGAAGAAGGAAATTGGGATATTGTGGGCAACGACATTCCTGTTTTCTTCGTCCAGGACGCTATGAAGTTTCCCGATCTAGGTTCGTTATATTCTGCCTCTGGGCGCCATGTCCATGCTGACATATCCGATAGTGCACGCTGCAAAGCCGGAGCCTGACACCGAGGTTCCTCAGGCCCAAACTGCTCACAACAACTTCTGGGACTTCCAGTACCTCCATTCTGAGGCTACGCACATGTTCCTGTGGGCAATGTCAGATCGCGGTATCCCTCGATCCTACAGAATGATGCAGGGATTTGGAGTCAACACCTTCACCCTCGACAACGCTAATGGCGAGAGATCGTTCGTAAAATTCCACTTCACTCCCACGCTTGGCGTACATTCTTTCGTTTGGGACGAGGCTCTCAAACTGGCCGGTCAGAACCCAGATTTCCATCGTGTGGATTTGTATGAAGCTATCGCAAAAGGGGTATATCCTACTTGGAAATTCGGTATTCAGATCTTGAAGGAGTCGCAACAGGATGACTTTGACTTCGACGTCCTGGATGCTACAAAAGTCTGGCCGGAAGAATTAGTCTCAGTTCGATACATTGGCGAGATGGAACTCAACCGTAATATTGACGAATTCTTCTCACAGACCGAGCAGGTCGCCTTCTGTACCAGCCACATTGTTCCCGGAATCGGATTCTCTGACGACCCCCTTCTTCAAGGCCGGAATTTCTCTTATTTCGACACCCAGCTTTCGAGACTTGGCATCAATTAGCAACAATTGCCAATAAACCGTCCTGTCTGTCCCGTCATGAATCAAAACCGTGACGGGCAAGGCCAGCACAAGATTCATGCCGGCAAAGTCAATTACTGGCCCAACCGGTTCCACTCCATTAAACCCGCTACCAAAGCTGAGGGAGCCTACATCGATTGGCCTGAGAAAGTAGCAGGCATGAAGCAACGCCTTAAGTCCAAGAAGTTCAAAGACCACATCTCCCAAGCCCAGCTCTTCTGGAACTCTCAAACTCCCCCAGAGAAAACCCATATCATCGCCGCGTTGAGCTTCGAATTGGACCACTGCGATGAACCCATCGTCTACAACCGCATGATCGAGCGTCTCTGCGATATCGACTTGGAGCTCGCCAAAGCTGTAGCCGAAAAAGCCGGCGCCCCAACTCCATCTAAGCAGGGCAAACCAAACCATGGTAACAAGTCCGGCAATCTCAGTATGACGGTCTTTAACGCCGAAAAGCCCACCATCGCTTCCCGCCGCGTCGCCATCCTGGTTGCGGACGGTTATGACCCCATCGCCTTCAATGGCGTCATGGCCGCCCTCACTACCGCAAAAGCCTTCCCCGTCGTCATCGGCCACAAGCGGCAGACTGTCTTCGCCGATGGAGAGAGCAAGAGTGGTAAAGGTATCCAGCCAGACCATCATTTTGAAGGCATGCGATCAACCATGTTCGACTCCGTCTTCGTCCCCGGTGGCTCGCACGTCCAAACGCTCAAAAAACAAGGACGTGTCGTTCACTGGGTTCGCGAAGCTTTTGGACACTTGAAAGCCATTGGCGCCACCGGGGAAGCCGTGGAGTTGGTGAAGATGGCTTGTGGGGTTGAGGGAATGAACTTTAGTGAGAAGGGCAGTCACGATGTGGTTGAGAGCTATGGAGTTGTTACTGCTGGGGCTGCAAAGCCTGAAAGCTTCAAGGAGGCTATCAATATGGTCCAGGGGGCCAAGGACTTTATTGATGTTTACACGTTTAATATCTCTCAACATAAGAATTTTGACAGGGAGATGGATGGGATTGCTGAGATGGTTGCGTTTTAGGGTGGGATTCCTTGTGATAATGGTCCGACGGGGTTCTAGTTTGTAAGTCTTAGTACTAAAAGCATCTTCCTTCACGCGAATCAGCTGCGCGATCGAGTCTACAGTTCTGAGTCAAGATTTTGTACGGAGCATCAGGTGGGGAACTAGAGACATGCAGCAGGGCCCCTCACTGGCTGTCGAGCCAGGCGTGAAGGACGTCAAATGGATTTCCAATTTATCTTTTCTTAGTAGTTCATGGCAAGGGAGTACCTGATTTACTGTTCTCTAGTCTCAATCTTTTCAAGTCCAGATGTCCTATCCTTATCTCTCGCTACGAGCATATAACAGGAGATTGTTCAACCTAAGTTTTGATAAGGTGCGGAAGGTTGCGGAGTTGCGAATTCGGAAAGATGGAAAAAGGGAACTCGGAAAAGTAGAAGAGAGATGTTCATTGCGGATCTGAAGAAATGGAAGGTTGGAAGGGATATTGAGTGAGATGTTCAAATGAGGGGGGTTTGGTGCTTGGTCTCTACGTAGGACTTCGAGACGTCAATTGAGTTCTCACTCTATGATCTAGGATCTTTCATCGCTGTCAGTGTCACAAGTTCAATCCATATCATCCAAAGCCATGGATACCACGGGGGGAAAAGATGTTAGAGACGCCTTGAGGATACCGGACGGCTTATGAGACGGTTCTGACGAGATATAAAAATGGGGTTGGAGAACGTTTGGCGAATACACTGAAAACGGCAATGATCTATAGGGAATTTGAACAATGACCAAATAGTATATCTGACAGTGTTCTGCCGTCACTAGAGATCCAATACTCAGACTAAAAGAAAGCACACCACCCAATATACATACTCGCCAACCTCCACTCATCCGTCGCCATCGCCACCAACTCCTGCACATACCCCTCCACACTCAACGGCACGCTCTCCCCTCCCAAAAACCCCCTAACCTTATTCTGCACCTGCTCCAGCACTCCCTCGGGCGTATCCGGCACAATCGGATTCTCTTTGCGCTTCTTCTTGCCGATGAAGTCCGTCGTCGGATCATATACAAACGTCTCCAGAATCGTCATCAGCGTGTCCTCGTTCTGACGTAGGATTTGCAAGGTTAGCTCGGCCGATTTGCGAAAAGGCCCGTCGTAGCCGTAGGCTCCGAAGGCGTCGACCATGTTATGGGTGAGGCGGAAGGGGACGAGCTCGGGTTTCTCGAAGGTGAGCCCTTTGTCAAAGAGGCAATTGAAGTCGACGTGGAAGGTGCCGCCGTTACCTTCTTCGAAGAGGATGTTCTCGCCGTGGCGATCGCCGAGACCGAGGACGTGGCCGACAATGGACATGACGGCGCAGGAGCGGGTGTAGCGCAGTCGTGCGGTGAACCAGGCGGCCGGTTCAGGAAACATTTCGACAAACCATTCGTGGAAGACCGGGGGAAATTGCGCAAGGACCTTGGATTGGAAGATCGGCATTTTCTTCGGGGAGGAAGTTGCTTCGTTGAGGAGGTTGCGCAGCTCACCGTAGTTGGGTTGAATATTCTTCTGTTTGTAGATGCTGAGAAGAATGTCTCGGAGGGTTTTGAGGTTATCGACCCATTCGATGAGGCCACATTCTTCGTTCAAAGGGGTTACGGCGTAGGTTTTGATGTAGAGACGGCGTTTACTGGAATCTGCATCTTTCTTCAGGGAGCGATTGATCATAGCATTAAACTCCATTAATCGTTGGTCCTTACGGAGATCGTCTTTGGGTTTGCAGAGAAGGGCGTAGACGTGGCCATCTGAGCCGCGAACGCTAATTCTGCGTGGCCTTTGAAGGGAATTCAGGACTAATACTTCATCGAGAAAGGACGATATAGTCAAAGGTTCTTTGGACAGTGCCTTGTGTGTTTTCATGTTGACGTTATCAGTCACAGTAGGAAGGCTCGCAGTCAAGGTCGATTCCAGAGGTATAACAAGTTTACAGGGAGGAAAGCCATGATTGAAACCAAGGTCCCGACTAATGCTAACCGTCGAAGGCTTGCCAGGGATATCGGCCTCGCAAACACGCAGCAGTTGATCAGAGAGCTTTTGACCCCTCTGGACAAGTGCTCTCAATTCAGATATATCCGTTTCACTCCTCAGCTTCTTGGAATATTCCAAGACCTTGCTCATGCACGTGAGGCCTTTGCTGGCTCGGTCTCTCGACGCTGATTTCACAACAGCTAACAATGTCCAAAGAGCATGCTTAGGATGGTGGGTAACAACTCTTGCGACGATATCGATGAGCAAGTCATTGACCGCTCGGTTTGTATGGCAGATTCGAGCTACTATCTGGGAAAGTGCCGTGTAAAATACAAAAGGCGGCAGTCTGTCGACGTACTTCTTCAATTGCGTATGCACAGCTCCAAGTAGTTTTCGTCGTTGGGCAGCAGTATGGTTACGAAAGTTCTCGTCGGTTCCGTATTTGGGATCCAAGGGCAACTCGGCGTCCGTGCCAAGTTCAAGCCATAGAGTCAATATTCTGGGTACTGTTTGATAGATATACTTTGCCCCGAAAGCCAGCGATCTGAGGTAGTTCTCAATAACCAATTTTGCGGTTTCACCTGTGATAAAAGTCTGGGCTTGCTTCCCTGGCGTCTTCGCCTTCTCTGACTCAAGGAGCTTGTTATAATGTTTGCCAAGGTAATAATGGCCCTTTTCCCACCTATTGTGGGAGTCAACTGCTTGCTTGTATTGGCCAATGATAACATCTGACTGTGTCTGCCCAGCCCTATCAATCCACTTGGCGAGGAGAAGATGCGCCCTTGCCTTGAGCAGGTTTTGCTGCTGTTGCTGTTTACCTTGGTTGTGGGCTGTCATGGACTGATCTGCCTGGGTATAGTCGTAAGATCTGAACGCATTCGCAGCTATGGCACCCTCCAGACTTTGGATTGCTTTGCGATGATGACCCTCGCTCCACAAAAGGCGAGAATGTTCAATAGTCGCGGAGTCATCGCCAAGTTGAGACGCATGGAGAACAGCATTGAAAGCCTGGTGTGTGAAGCCACCTTTGCGCGCCAGTCTGGCACTTATCAGCCAAGCAGATGCGACATCGATCTTCTCAAAATTGCGTCTAGAAAGTGAGCTGATGTCCGAAACATTGAAGCAGGAGACTCACTTTGATACCTGCATTGTCGCTCGCCGCAGCCCCAATATGTATTGCTTATCCGATAGGAAAGCTCCGAGAACATCTAATCGCTGATTCAAAGACTTGACAAGGCTCGACCTCTCCATATCTTCCTTGTTCCGTATGCCGCTAATGACCTCGATTTCGGTAAGTACGTGAAACTGAAGCATAGCATCATGGCACGATTGCAATGACACTGCATTTGTTGCCGAAAGGCTTTTTGCGGTATTTTGCCGCAGTCTGTCTAAGATATCAGAGAAGTTGTCGGTCTCATCCTGGGACAATGCTAAGAGCGCGCTGCCGACTCCAACATTGAAATCACCACCTAGGGTCAATCTAGACTCTGTTAGATACTTCTTGAGTTTTGCCCACTTTCCAGTTACCCAAGATGCCTCAACGGCGAATGGTAAAGATAATTGAGTACTGGCCTGCGATGGCTGAAAGCCCTCGATTTGATTTAATAATACGTCTTGTGCCACGTTAGTACAAGATGGCCTTCTAGACGATTAGCTAAGTAACTTACCGTACTGGCCAGATTCTTTGAGACTGGTTAAGAGGTTGAGCTGTACGTCGGCATCGTGTGGCCTTTCGGTAAGTTGCAATTCGTACCAACTTTGAGCTGCGGTCCATCGTCCCGCTTTACGATGCTCGAGGATTTGCTGGTCGATATTGAGTACTTGCAAATGAGCCGAGATACCCTCTATACCATCAGGTTCATCAATCTGTGTATAGATGTCTTGCAGTCTCTCATATAGCGGCTCAAGGCTATTATAACCTCTGCTCGTAGCGTGTTGTTTTTGTTGTCGTATGTATTGTTCCCAATGAAATAGAGCACGGGCATATGATTTGCACTCAACAGCTCGACGAGAGATCACTTCGGCTGGGATCATACTGAGGATTCTTTCCACACTCTCTACCGGTGCATTGTTTGTCGTTTCCTCGACCTCAGCAGGTAACCGCCCAAGCCTTGCCGCCGTCATCCTCATGACACCAATCGACTTCTTCTTCTCATGCATCCAACGTGCAAGATAATCAAGGACTTGAAAGACGTTCTACACAGACTGAGTTAGTATTGCTTGTAATACAAGGAAACAACGACTTACCTGGCTGCATAGAATGGTATTCTCTCTTGTGGCTGTGCTATCTTCGGGCAATGAGTGAAGCAGGACTGCTAGTAATTCTTTCCCGACTTGTAGCTTCTGGCGCTCTGTCCCGTCAACAATAACATTCAAGGCTGCAAAGGGGAAAAGAAAGTTCGAGATGGAGATATCTTGGGTCCGAATAAGCAGAGCGAAGACGGGAAATATCATTTGCGGGTTTTCTCCTACTCCATTCCTTAGAAGGTCGTATACAAAAACGCGAAGCCACTGCCCGTGACTTATCTTGGATGTATAAAGTGGATAAACGCACATGGCCTGCGCCACTCCTGGAGTGACCACATATTTGGACGTAAGAAAAGGTGTCAGAGTGTTCCTCACCGATTCAGGAAGCGCAACCCACCTGGCATAGTTGCCACTCATATGTACCTCACGGGGGCGGAGCGTCACCGATGCAGTAAAACCGCAGAAGCCTAGCAATTCTTGCATGGCGTATGCAAGGAATCCCTGGGCTTTAGGACTGCTCGCAGAGAGAAAAGCCTTGACCAGCACCTCTTGGAGAAAGAAGACAATGAAATCGATTGTTTCGTATTCGTCTCCAAAATTTGACACCACCAGCATCTCTCTCTTCTCCTTGACGGCTTCGATTCGTGTGGGGTCTAAGCAACCAATGAGTCCAAGACATCTCGCACAGAGGCTAGAGATGTCTGTATGTGATTCACTGAAGAGAACACAAGCATCAAGTATAGAGCGAGTGAGCTGGGCTACTACTGGGTCCGGCTGTTCACTTACTGCCGCTTCGTGAAGAAAGTCCTGGTGCTTTTCAAGGAAGGCTTCTAGCTCAATTAACGCTCGAGCCACCACAGTAATATTCTCGTTTTGACAACGCTGGCTGAAGGCTTGATACTGATGCTTGAGGTCCATCTGGGCTCTAAATCTGCCAAGCTCCTCCTCAAACTTGGACATCAGAGGTATCCCTGCTAGGGATGGTATGGTGTTCACAATATCACGGATCATGCCAGCGTGAGACTTGAGTAATTGACTGATCATCTCCTGGGCCTGCGTTTGCGTCCCCGAATCAAGATAATTCCAATGTTGAGCAACGATCGCAAACGTGGGATCCACGAGTGTCCCAATCTCGTCTTCTCCCAAAGTGCCCATCATAATTATCCATGCTTTGAAGGCTTGATTGGAGAGCTCTTTGTTCTCTACTGCCGAACGTAAGCATGCACAAATCTGTTACCTGATTCAGTTTGACTCAGTTTGACTCGTGTATGGCGGCATTGTGGGTTATACCTGAGGCAGTCCATTGCTGATGTGACTCTTCGCCAATTTGATCATTTCTCTGATAGCTCCAAGACACCGCTTCTTCTCTGCAATAGATTGCGGGCCTTTCCCATCATTTATCGTGTCGGAGAGATGTGCCATTATACCAAGGACATGTGTCTCGAAGAATGGGCCAAGGACTTCAGTCTTCCGAGCTGTATTTCTGGTAGGTACAGCTTTACCGTGCGTAATGCTAGCAACGCAGTTAAGCGCCTGGTAGGCCTGCACAGTCCAACGTTAGGTAGTCTTACACAATTGTGCGGGTCATAGCTTACTCTTGATCTTTTAACGTCGTCGTTCTCGCCGGCGGCTTTGAGGAGTTCTGATGCTGTTAGCATTGGTTCTCCCTTGACTAACTCCGAACAATCGACTTGGTCGAACTCTGCGGACACGGCCTGAAGTAATCCCATGATCATTTCTTCCGTTTCTTTCAAAGGTTGTAGTAAAATATAAGCGAGAATTGCGGCCAAATTATTATGATCCATACATTGATCCTTGATTGAACGACCACAAGCACCCGCAACTCTTTGTAGGATATCACGCTTCTTGGTAAGCACAAGGACCGGGGTTGTATAATATTGCGTGAGTCGTAAGAAGTCCGTAACGGTCATTGCTAGCAAATCGGACATTTGCTGCGCAACCTGAGGACGACGCTGCAAATCCTGCACTACCATTACCGCAATAGTACGCCAGTAGGGCGTGAAGAGCCGCATCGGGGTTGAAAGCGAGTAAATTGATATTCGTTGAATCTTCTTTCTATTAGCATCTTTCTGGTGCACACATGCACAGTACTGACCTCGTCGTATGCTAATCCACAAACTAGCGAATGCGTGTGACCCAAATACTCCACGAGTCGAAGTAGAACAATGTTTGTTTCGTCTCCAGTCGATACACTTTGATGACACCGTCAGCGCATATGTTTTGCGACGTTACGATGAGCCTACCGAGCGATCTGTCCCCAGGCTTGGATGCAGGTTTCCTGTAGCACCAGCTCACTCTTCTCAGATAATGTACGCAGGAAATCTAAAGCGACAACGCGATTGTTACGTAGAATCATTTCATCAATGGAGTCCTGTAAAAAAACGGGCAAGGTTCGCCTTGAAGAGGTCAACGATATCTAAAAGCGATGGTCCCACTTGACTTACCCAGCAGCAATGCGTAAGTCCCTCAATGAGCTACGCAAAGCCTGTAAGCACCACTGACCGAACACAGACGTGGCGAGATCCAAATGGTCGACATTCCCGCAATGTGAAAGTATTTGTTTCAGGGCCAGCATCGCCGCGACTCTGGTCCGTCTCCGCTTTTGCATTTGTGGAAGCTGGAGTACGTTGGCCATCATTGAGAGCAGCGCTTCCGAATCAGCAACCTCCCACCTCGGCCTTTTACAAACAATCCTTGATTGAGTATCACATACAGAGCATTGTTTCCGCAGTATTTGCCCACTGGATTTTGAAGATGGTGATAGGGTTCGAGCGCCGGCACAAGCTAATTGACCAGCGATAGAATAAAATAAACACTGATCATTCTCCGACAAGCTTGAATAGTGCTCCCTATCGGCTGTCAGGACCATATCTAGAGCTTAAAGAGAGATGATTCCCTACATTACAATTCCACTTAGGTCAGTCAGATTCGTAAAATGTTCGCATCCGAGCAGATTCATCAGCTGTGACATCAGGTCTAGTAGGATATCAGCATCCGGCTGAGCTTTGTCTGAAAGGGAGAGCCGAGCTCGCTTTTGCGGCCTGTTGTTGTCATTGATCTCATATATAAGCCCAGCACCGTAGAAGTGTTTGATGCAAGCTTGTTGTAGATCAACCTGGCTAAAGGAGAATTCTTGATCAAGGCTCTTCAGCGAAGAGCCGCGATTACGATTTTCACAGCAAAAATAGATCGCTAGCGAGATAGCTTGCTGTGAAAGAGATTAGCGAGCTACACCATTCAATGAGCAATACCTAGACGCACCTGAACATCCTCATTAAAGCTTTCGAAGCGATTATCAGCATCTCTTATTTCCAGAAGGGTAGGAAGGATGTGCTCTCTGAACGTGTGTGAGCTGGGTAGTGCACGTCGAATTAGGCCAGCTAGTTCAAAAAGACCTAGACAGATCGATTTATTGAGAAGAGCAGACAACCGAACCCGTTTCACGTGTAGAAGACTAGCAATAGCTTGGGCTAGTAAGATGAATGTCCTAGATGCAGTGCCGGACTCATACTTGATTGCTGCAAGACCCGATGAGGCGTTACGTACAGTATCCAAAAAGATCACAATACTATCCGAGGAAACGTCACTTGAGACCGAATACGTCCCATCACTTGCTATTATGTTCCATATACGTGTGAGGGAGCTTAGCATCCACGCATAGTCGGGAACGAGGACATGCTCTTTCTTGTCCTCTTTGAGCCCATTTGCGGAAGGAGAACAAAACATTGAAAGGAGACGAATTAGGATGGTAAATGCTTGCGATGGACTCTTAATAGAAACCTGTGAGGAGTGCTTCAAATCATCTTTCCCTAGGGTTGCGGGACAGACTTCGGAAATTGTTGCCAGTGTAGGAACGACCGCTTGATTCAAGCCATTGTTGTTGGGAAATATTGAGCTTGAGGCCTCGACGAAATAGAGAAGGTCTTTGTAAGGTTCATTACTTATAGATGGATCAGCATTCAGGTACTTGACTCACCTTTCACGCAACCTTGAATGTATTTCAGAACACTTTGTGGCATTATGCCCCTGCAATGTGTCTTTCTCTCAATTTCCAAGATCGTCTGCAGTGCTCTAAGAGCGGCTTCTTGGATTCTAAAGTCTCCGCTCCAGGCTAGGAGAGATAAAAGCTTGGGTACGAGCCATAAGAACAACGGACCACCCAGCTTGGGGTCCGGTTCATGAATTTTAGGTGTAAAAAATAGGACCTCGGGCGACCGCTGTATTGTCAATCTTATCACAGCAAGGCTACTAAGACACTGCTGCGTCAAATCGTCTTTCCCGTTAAAGGGATCATCTTGGAACAACACTTCGATCCCGCTTCTGACGACAACGTAGATGATCTTATGATTCACCTCAACATTTGTCTCAATAGAATCCGGGTGCCCATCATCAACATCAAGAATTTCCCGGAGTAGCTGTCGAAAGCTCTCTTGGTCTTGATACTTTGAATGCTCTTTCCTTTTGGTTAGACTGTCGACAATTTGAGCAGCGAGCGTAGACGGCGGCGGATCCTCGATCTGTAGTGTTGGCCTAACCGCAGCATTATTGAGACTACCTCTGCTTGGGGCCATGATAACTCAAATGTGCATGCCTATCAGCAGAAATTCAACTCAACTGTCTGTGCTGTAGGACGCGCCTGCGCTTCAGCTAACGATAGAAGTGTAATGTATTTACTAGTCGCATATCTAACATAAGCTAGTAATGAATACATGTGTCATTTACCGAGCGCATGTTTAACAAAGTTCATGGCGAATTCATGGCGAGTATAACATACTTCACTTGTAGACGTGAAAACACATCATCATGGAAGAAAGTGTTCCTAACGCAACCCTGGGGCAGAAAACCCCACCCACAGGAATTGATCATCGCTATTTCATGCGAGAAGCTTTGAACATGGTATTACAGATAATCCTGCCCAGATCTCGAAGTTCCACATCTCATTGAAGTAGGCAGAAAAAGCTCTTCAATCCGATGAAACTCCTGTAGGATGTGTTTTCGTGCATAACAATGAAATCATTGGTCGAGGGATGAACGACACTAATAAATCGTTGAATGTTAACACACCTCAAAACCATTGCTCTAGATCAATATATTGATAACTTTTGTGCAGGGTACCCGCCATGCAGAATTTGTTGCCATCGCCTCGATCCTCCAATCACACCCCATCTCCATCTTCCACCAGACTGACCTCTACGTAACGGTTGAGCCTTGCATTATGTGTGCCTCCGCTTTACGTCAATACGGCATCCGCACAGTCTATTATGGCTGTTCTAATGATCGCTTTGGGGGTACTGGAAGTGTGCTCTCTATTCACTCTGAGTAAGTGCGTTTCCTTGGAGTCGGGAAAGCGACGTTGATAAGATTTGCACAGTCCGAGTGTAGACCCTCCGTATCCTGCTCATGGAGGCCTTTTTCGCGAAGAAGCGATAATGCTCTTGCGGAGGTTTTATGTTCAGCAGAACGAGAAAGGTTTGTAGCTTTGGTCGGAAAGCTATATCTTTGCTGACCGAAGTCCAGCCCCGGAACCTCAGACTAAAAAGAACCGTCAACTTAACACGGAGATAGATCCCGTAGCAAGCAGTCAACAGCTACCTATACTGGAGTAGTCAGTTAAAGCCAAGCCTAAGATGCCTTCGCTCTAAATCTCCAGTAACTAAGGAAGGCCGCAAGGTTTGAAAATTTTCATCTAAGCTGAGTATCTCTAAATAGACAATCTATGATGCTCAATGTTCTCATGAGGAGCCCTTCCACAAATGCTCGTATCTGAGCAAGCCATGAGCATAGCTGCCTTAGGACGGCAAAGAAACTAGGACGCTAGGAAAATCTAATGCACAGACCAAACCCGTTGCCAGTCTGGTGAAGGCATAAGCTCGCCATAGAACACCGAGATATGCGAATCGACAATTGTCGAAATCACCACAAGTACGAGTGTAAGAGATGGGAAGCGGTCCTCGAAAGAAGAATGAACAGTTTACCAACGACGATTTCCACCCATAGGCGCAGAGTTTGAGCTGATGAATCCTCCACGGCCTCCGCGTCCACCTCCACCTCCACGGCCACCGCCATATCGACCGCCACCGCCACCTCCTCCGTAGCGAGCCATTTCATGAAGCCGAGGATCAATTTGCTGTTTGGATTCGGTGAGAACTGCTACTAGATCACGTGCCTATAAGAAAAAGATTATTAGTATATAGCCATTAAGCTAAAAGCGTAGGTGGTAGGCGACATACTTGTTTCGAATCTGCGAGTTTTCAGGTTAGCTATAGTTATCAAGAATTTCAAGATGGAGCCAACTTACTGTCAGTGGTGAACAGAGTGATGGCGGTACCCTTCGATCCCGCCCGACCAGTACGGCCAATACGATGAACGTAGTCCTCTGAATTATTGGGGTAGTCATAATTCAGGACATGAGTAATGTTCTTAACGTCTTCAAGGGGGTTAGCATTCAAGCAAATATGGTAAAGCAAAACGATCCCAATGATGGTCGTGTGAAGCCGTAGCTATCTGAATGCTCTCAACTCGGCTCTCTGCACTGAGGACAGGTCTCACAACTGCCTGGTCCAAGGCACGGCAACTTATCGTGGTCCTGGAGAAACCTTGGAAATGCAGCTTGAACATGTCAAGGAAAGTCCAATCCGCCTCGGTACCCTGATGGTACATAATGAGACGGAATGAGAGATGTAGCGAACCACACTGCACTGAATATCCAAGGTTCTCCTGGCTAGAGAACCAAAAGAAGACACGACGAGCCTGGACCGGATGATGGCACTGATAGAGCAAACCTTTGCAGAGAGCAGAGCGTCACATACAGAGCCACACGACGTCAACTGTGGGAAGGGGAGGGGGCGTGTAGCGCAATCAATCATACCAATACCACGGGAAGCCACATCAGTGGCTACCATTATGGGACTCTTTCCCGTCTTGAACTCATTTAGCACCCAATCACGCTCATGCTGCTGCTTGTCTCCGTGGATTGCTGTAAAACCATTAGTATTCGACACTAATTGGAGTTCGGCTCGTGATACTCACATAATGCTGGCCAACCGTCTTGCCGTAGGAACCTAGTAATGTCGTCGGCTACACGTTTAGTACCAGTAAAGATAAGGACCTTGTTATCCTTGTCTTCCATGATGCGCTCAAGATGCTTGGTCATCTTTTCACGCTTATCAAACTCCGAAACAATCTCCACGATTTGAGTGATACGATGGTTAGCTGAAAGATCCATGGATCCAATGTTAACTTGAATAAAATCCTGGAGGTAATCCGAGGCAAGCTGACGGACGTCCTTAGGCCAGGTAGCCGACCACATGCATGTCTGACGGTCTGGGCGGATCTGGTCAATGATTTTTCGGATTTGAGGCTCGAAACCCATATCCAGCATACGATCTGCTTCGTCAAGGACAAGATAAGTAACACGACGAAGGTTAGTCTTGCCGGACTCTAACAAGTCAATAAGACGACCTGGTGTAGCTATGACAACCTCAACACCGCGAGCTAGGTCGCGAATCTGGCCGCCTTTAGGAACTCCACCATAAACACAGGTGTTACGGATGCGAGAGGACTTTCCAAATTTGGTGATTTCCTGTTGGATCTGAACGGCCAGCTCACGGGTTGGTGCTAAAACCAGAACGATCGGTCCATCTCCGGGACCAAGTAGAGGCTGTGCGTTAATATGAACGATAGCCGGTAAGCAATATGTCAAGGTCTTGCCGGATCCTGTTTCTGCAATGCCAACGACATCACGTCCGGAAAGCGCCATGGGCCAGCCTTGAGATTGGATAGCTGTAGGTGCGTCGAATCCTTGAGCCTTGACCTCGTCCATGACATACTTCGGGAACCCGGCTTCGTCAAACGTCTGCACAGGTCGTGGCACATTCTTACCCTGAATTGTAATTTCCTTTTGTCTACGAAAGGCTTCCACATCACGCTCGGAGCGGGAACTGACAATCGGATCTTCTTTATAAAACGATTTTTCGAATTTTGGCATCGTTGCAAGATCTTGTGGGGAATGTTAGAGGCCAAACGTAGAACTTGAGGTGAGAACACCTTACCCCATTTTTGTGCCTTCAAGCCAGCTCCAAGGTTAGACATTTTGTCGCCTCCAGCACCTCCGCCATAGCCACCTCCGTATGATCCTCCACCTCCGTAGCCGTTAGTGGAAGCACCGTAGCCGCCACCACCTCCGTTCGAGTAACCATCTGAGTAGCCGTTGCTGCCGCCGCCAGAGTATCCGTTGCTACCACTAAATCTCCGCATGCGTCAGTACTAGCGAGTCGCAAAAGATGGCGCGACACGAGAACAAAGAAGGGATTTGAGGTGAGAGATTGCTAAGAGATGATACACAGGGCACACTTAGACTTCAACGTCTAAACCTGGATAGTCATACCCGTGGGAATAGGTTGTAGAATAGTCGCGAGCTCCTGCATATCCACCACCTGAGCGGTAGTCGTCGTACCCGTTAGAATATCCTCCACTGGCACCTCCATATCCTCCACCACGAGAACTGCCGTAGCCGCCTCCGTAAGACATCTTTGTTGCTTTTTCGAATGTCGGGAAACGATAGTTAAAGAGGAAGGCGAAACTGAGATGAGAAAGGTCAAAAAGGGTAAAGGTGTTGTAACTTGTAAGGTGTGATGTTGGCTTTGAGGTTTGGAAAATTAAATTTTTTGTTGCAAGGCGGGCTGTTAGCGTGGTCATGGGTGTCATCCATGACTAATCAAAGGTCTCACCAGATTCGGAAGGGACCTCAGACGTGCGTGGCTAAGCCCCTTCGGGTTAGCTCTGCTTACTTCGCGAGCTCAGGTGTACCTCGGCTTAGGTACTCGTACGAGTAGGTAATCGCAGCTTCCGTAGTAAGAAAAGCGCTAACCCGCAGGGGCTTAGCCTCACACGTCTGAGGTCCTGAGGCAATTGGAAGCCCTTGGATGAGGCTTGGGACGAGGGGAGCAAGTGAATCAAATTCATCAAAGGAGACTTGTAGAGAACATAGTAGTTCTCCCTCGCCTCTTTCTTCTTGCGCCGTAGGTAATTGATAATACCGACCACCAAGCTGAGCGCGCGAACATGGCACCTTTGCGCAGCACTGCCTTGGTTTGTCTATTAATATATATTGCCCTGCTCCACTCACTGCCAGGTATTACAGTAACTTCCTATAGTTGTCCGAGAGACAAACAAATCTCAATGTCCAACCGGTGGGAGGATAGCTTTTTGCAGACTTGATGATCTAGGTAGTCTTCTTCGCCAAAGGACTGGAGAAATACGCCTGAGATATTGTCCGCCATCTTTTCATGAAGTCCAGGCTCTTCATGCGCTGCCGTAATCTTTGGTTACTCCACGTTTCTTCCGACAACATGATATCCGTGGTTTAATTTTCTAGTCCCGCAATTTCCAGTTCAGTGGCTGGATTGGAGTATCACCCCTCATAGGAACCTGATATGGCATGTGGCTCTAATCGTTGAGACAGCAGCATGTTCAAATTTAGCGTCCATGGTCGTTCGTATAAGTGCAGAAGCTCCATCACCCTTTGATATCAAAACTCGTTCCACAGCCACAGCTGCTCGTTGCCGCCGGATTACCAACAATTTTGAACTGGCTCCCTATCAACTCCATGGTATAGTCTATTTTACTCCCTTTCAGTAATTCCAAACTCGGTTCGTCCATTACAACTTTTGCTCCAGAGCCATCGGTAGTTTCAAACACAGTATCATCCTCCGGAGAGATATCTGAGGTATTGGTGAGTGACATGAGGTATTGAAAACCATGGCAGCCGCCGGATTCGACTCGAACACGCAGTGCGAGCTTAGGATTAGAATCTTTGAACATGATTTCTTGGAGACGCTTGCGACCTGTTAGCATCAAAGTTCCTCATACCAAACAGTTGAAAGTCTCACTGTTGCAGCACGAGAAGTAATATCGATCAGCATGTCATTTCCTTCCTCGTCTTTCCGAGGGTTGATTGTAGCAGCCACAGCTTTGGGGGTAGGTGATGAAAAGAAACCCCGCTTTGATTGGGAATTATTGCAAGACAGTCGGGATGATCTGAACGGTCGATGGAATAGTAGATATGCCATTCTCTCTCTCAAGAATGGGAGCAGATATTCGGGCAAAGGTTCAGTTTTGTGGCGGCTGCTGTTCATGAATATTGGACTTGTACTGGAGAAGGTTGCTTTTGTTACTCGAGTATATCCAACGCTCCCTACTGCCAACCGCAGGAGTGGAATGATGGGTTTCGCAGCTGCCATTGCGTGATTTGAGTATGTAGATTTAATGTTGACAAAAGCGAGAAGAAACCTTTTCGTAATCTATCCCTGCTTGGTAAGCCGCAGAGTGACGTTGGCGGGGAAGTTCGAGTGGGCTCGTCCACATTCACAATTTCTGGACAGAATCTTTGCATCTTTGCAACATGACAGATTCCCACTCAGACAGCAGTATAAACACAAGAGACTATGCAGAGCGCCTTGACCAGCAAGATCCTCTAAAACACCTCCGGGATGAATTCATAATACCCACAAAGGCGGATCTGAAGAGAAAAACGTTAATCAGGTCAGGTAACCTTCTCCCGCCTCCTACAGCAAAGGTGCTGACTGACGTGTGCGGCAGCCTCTACGACTGAGCATGCTTCAGAGCTTTCCATATACTTGTGTGGCAATTCATTGGGCTTACAGCCTCGCCGGACCTTAGAGCGCATAAACTCTCATCTTGCGGCATGGGCCAGCAAAGGTGTCCTGGGCCATTTTACAAAGCATGACGACTCTTCTTCACCTCCGTTCCTAGACATCGATGATGCGGCTGCAGAACATATGGCGCCGATTGTCGGTGCTAAGAAGTGCGAAATTGCAGTGATGGAAACATTAACGGCGAATCTGCATTTATTAATGGCAAGCTTCTATCGACCAAGTAAAGAGAAACACAAAATCATTATTGAGGGCAAAGCTTTTCCAAGTGACCATGTACGCAACCGAAGATCTGGAAACTACTGTAGGATGCGATATCTGACGATTCGCTTCCCTAGTATGCAGTCGAGTCACAAATCCACCATCACGACCTTGACCCAAAAGATGCGATGGTCCTTATAGAATCCCCTAACTCTGAGTTCCCTACCGTGACTACGTCTCACATTATTTCCATGATCGACGAGCACGCGTCTTCTGTGGCCCTAATATTACTCCCAGGGATACAGTACTACACAGGGCAGTACTTCGACATCAAGACTATTACTGCCCATGCCCATTCTCGTGGTATTATAATAGGCTGGGATCTTGCTCATGCAGTTGGAAATGTCGATGTGCAGCTTCATGACTGGGATGTCGACTTCGCTGCTTGGTGTAATTACAAGTATATTAACTCTGGTCCTGGGGCAATCGCCGCGCTGTTTGTTCACGAGAGACATGGGAAGGTGGACAAAGGGGCACATGGTGTTAAATTTCGGCCACGACTGAGCGGCTGGTGGGGTGGTGACAAGGCGACCAGATTCGAAATGGGTAATCGTAAGTCAACCCCCTTTTTGAAGATTTGGCGGCCAGGCGAGATGGAATTGGTGTACAAGAAGGCTCAACAAACCCGCGGCTTGAAGTCTCGATGGGATGGCTGTACATTCTATCCAGCATTACTGTTAACACACTTCCAGACTTCCTCCCTATCCCGGGGGCCCCCGGCTACCAAGTCGGCAACCCCTCCGCCCTGGCCCTAACGGCCCTCCTCGCTTCCTTAGAAATCTTCGCCCAATCCTCCATGCCCGCCATCCGCGCCAAATCCATCGCCATAACCGCCTACCTCCAATCCCTCCTCCTTCTCGATTACACCCCGACTCACACTCCATACCGCATCATCACTCCCTCCGATCCCGCCGAACGAGGAGCCCAATTAAGCGTGCAGCTAAAGCCGGGGTTGTTGGAGGGCGTGATGAAGGAGCTGGAAGATAACGGGGTAGTGGTGGATGAGCGGAAGCCGGACGTGGTGAGAGTGGCGCCGGCGCCGTTGTATAATACTTATAGGGAGGTTTGGGAGTTTGTGGGGATTTTCAAGGAGGCGTGTCGAAAGGCGGAGGCGGGAGTGGTTGATGGTGCTAAGACTGCTACGGCGTTGCAGGGGGAGGAGAAAGGGTGGGGGCTGGTTAAGTAGATGGATGATGCTTATGAATTGACGACTAGGACGAGGAGCAGTTTCGCATCGCTGTGATCCGTTGATGGTTCTCGTTTGGGAATTATTTCCGGTCCCGGAAAAGCCGCGTTTGAAACTACTTATGCTGAACCCATCTTTGCAGAATTTCCTGTCTATCGTCCGTACTTCTCATCTCGTATCCGATGCCTGATAGCGCCGGTGAACAGGACAATCCCTCTAAAACCATCTCATCCCGGGAATCCATCTCCTCGCTCAAGAAAACCGCATTCCACACCGCCTATATTCTAGAATATATCATCTCCACCCCTCCCTACCCGAGAATCTCCTCGTCCGCAATCCCACTTACAGCCTCCTCCCCCAGTCGCAACTTCCCTCCTCAATATCTCTCGTACCCTACAATTTCACCATTTCCCTCAATCCAAGATCCCGTTTAGTCCGAAACCATTCATCGCTAAACGGTTCTTTGAAAAGTATCATCGACCCGAATCAGGGGCACCCGAATCAAACGAACCGTCTAGTAAAAGAGAAGTCGGCTCCAGTCGATTCCTGGGAAGGGTTCTTGGGCCCCGAGTTGTGGCAGATCGCCTATGCGTCCGCTCAACTCTGTACGAGGGGGTTTAGGAGGTAAGGACTACGGTGAGGCTTCATGGGGTGGAGGGAGCGGGGGGAGCGGGAGAGGTGAGTTGAGGAGTTGAGGATGGGGATGGAGGTGGGTGGGTTGCAGTGCGGGTTAGGGGTTTTAGTTGATGTATGCATAATGGAGGGTTAGAAGTGAAGAGGCAATCTCTTCGATTTCTTTCTTATTGAAGAATGTAAGTTTTTTTTTGTCGAGCTTGAGGTTAAGAATAAAGTATATGCGATGAGAAGACGGGGCTGAGAAGAGTGACGCGGAGTTTAGATTCTTTATGGTTCGTGTGCATTCCCAATCTCGTTATTCCTTCATGTATCTTCATTTCTTCCTTGTTTTTTCAAAAAAAAAATTGGCTTCATCTCCTTCAACGCCTTCTATCCCCCTATCCTCACCCCACGGTGTCATGACAACTTGGCAGCCATGAAAAGAACTTCGTTCACTCTCATTTCCTTAAGGAACCACGTCTAGACCTAGGGGATCTTGGTCCGGTTGTCTATGAGGTAGTGTCGAGATGGTCTGGGATTGGTTTTGTGGGTTGTGGGTTGTGGGTTGTTGGTTGTTGGTTGTTGGTTATTGGTTGTTGGTTAGTTGGTTTGATGGTTTGATGGTTTGATGATTGGATGGTTGGGTTGGGTTGGGAGGGGGAGGGGGGTTAATGGCTTGATGTCGAAGAATTGTATAAGAATTTTTGAATTTAAGCCGTTTCATTCAAAAGAGAGAGAAAAATGCTTGTTTTCTGTTGTATGAACGTTGTGTATCAACATCACTTGAGATTATTTCTTTCTTGATTTTCTTGATTTTCTAATGATTTTTAATCAAAGGTTTACTCATTCGTATAATTCAACTTTTCAAACAGAGTATGCATGACGAACATTACTCAGTTAATCAAACATTCAAGTCAACCGAGAGAAAGAGAACAACGAATATCGCTTTGCACAATTAAACCTTTTAGTAAAGAGCTGAAACGATCATGATTACTGAGGTATCATATAAATTGACTGTGATTAAGAAATCTCTTTAGTACATTACGAGGGAAAGACCACCTTAGCATGAGGCAGTAAACGACTACAATGTAATTGAACATACCTAGATTTTATCTAGTCAATGTCAGTATTATTCCACACTGTAAACCTTCTATTCAAGTGCTTCACTCAGTGTTTCATCCAATGTTTCACCCAGTGCTTCATTCAATGCTTCGTATTTGCTTCACCCAGTGTTTCACCCAGTGACTCAGTGCTTCATTCAATGTTTTACCCAGTATCCCTTTCAAGATTTCATATTTTCTCCGTTCAGTATTTTCTTCGACTTCAGCCTGTGCTTCATTCAGTGCTTCGCCCAGTGCTCTATTCAGTGCTCTACCTAAGTACCTAGTGCTTCATACATGCTTTATCTAGTGCTTTATCTACTAGTACTTTACTTAGTACTTCATTCAGTATAATCATATAAGCCGATTGAAAAGAACTGAAAAGACATATGCACTAGAAGTGTAGTATGAATTTAACATTTTTGATGTTTATTTATTTAATTGTAAAATAAAATCATGTTACTGCCAGTGTACGTTATGATGATTGAATAAAATTAAACATCATGATACATATCAGATATGATTCTAGGCTGTAATGCTTGAAATCTGTCAACGGACCATCCAAAATAGGTGTCTGAACAAGCCAAAAGAAAAAACCCTGATGAATCCTCACACCCCCTCTCTCCCCTCCGTTCGAGGCCATACCTCAGCAATTGAAATATCCCATACAACCACACTCAACCCCTTCTAGCCCCTCCCAAGCAAGCAAGTAAGCACGGCTATATGTCATACCTACGCTCTCCCCAGTGACCCGTTCCTTCGTTCCTATCTAAGGTTAATTTATCCAAGTCAACTACTTCCTCCACGTTTGGGGCATGGAAGGTTAGATGCGTGCTAAGGAGGCCTTCGTGGGAGGAGGGGGTTTTTGGAAGGTTTTAGGAGGGTTAGGTGGTGTTAGCTGGGCAGAGGATTGTTGGAAGAGGATTGTTGGAAGAGGAGGGGAAAGGGCATTTGGAATTGAGGAGGTAGGTTGGGGAGTTGAGAAAGGGCGGATTGATGATTGTAGGGTCTGAAGGGAATTTGGCTTGGTGTTTTCTGTTGGGTGGGTGGATTGAGGTGATGAGGGGAGGTTGGGAAGGCGTTGGGTGGGTTTGAGAAGGGAGAGGGAGTAGAGGAAGGAACGAAGTTCAAGATCTCGGAAACCTGGGCGTTTTTTGTCGGCAGAGGCTCTAAGAGATTTGCTGTCAGTCATTGAAGGGCCTTCATCTCAATTAGCTGAACCATACAACTGGACAAGGCTAGAGTATATTTGGTAAACGCCTCGCGTTCGTCAAGACTAATCCTCAGTCTCTGAATATCCCAACGTTCGCTTCTGAGTCCATCGAGGGATCGATTCTGTATCTATAGACTTTTCTAGCCAGTTGCTCGGTATACAATCAACTGCAAGGCGCTAGAACGTCTTGGGTCTGTGAATTCGTTCGGAATCATGGTACCTAGAACGATTGATGCAGTGAGAAATTGATCGCTTTGAGGGAAGGTGATGGTGCTGGTGGGGTAGTTGCTTAGACTTGGGTGTGAGTAATCGTTCTGGTGGGAGATTTGACGGGTCATTTGAAAAAGGTGTCCGGATAGTGCAATCTGGATGAGTTGTAGTCTTGTGCAGTCTGGTGGATGTAGAATATGCACAAATACCTCCACAATTATGTTTCAAATAGCTGGGTAGATTTGTGCAATCCTAGCAGGAGTAATGGAGCCTCAGTAAGTTAGAGAAGATAACGGTGGCCCTGCTGGATGGAGCGATTCGAGACAGGTTTGGGATCAAGTGTCTGTAACGTATAGTCTATAGCTTCTCATCGAACATGGCCCTTTTTAGTGAGTAAACATCCGCTATATGACCATCCTCAAAGGTTATGGCTACCTGGGCATTTGTGTTTAGGTTGTAGCCGCTGCGGTTTACCTCTGCCTTTGGCCATGGGTTTCTTTACGCTTGTAACCAAGGAGGTTGAGTACTATCTGTGCTCACATTCTTGGAGCTGCCCGAAAGACAATAGTGGGTGTAACTGATAGCGGCAGAGAGGCTAGACGTGTCGGTAGCCGATAAAGACAATGTCTCTGCGACTATGCTCGATAAGACATAAGTACTTGGATGGGAAGGGTGAATTTGACGGTATATGGAACATCTCGTGTTCTAGCCACTTGAATCTGTTCCTCCGGATCGTAGTGAGGAGCTCGATTTTGCTGAAGACAAGGCAAAATGAAGAGCAAACGGCATATCAGAGGATAAGATTCGGGTCAGTGTGGAATCTTATGAACGGTCGGCCAACGTAAGTGGACGAAGAGCAACCTGAACTCCAAGTTTCCATTTGTGATTCCCAAAAGCCTAGGCCTTGATGTGGCAAAGGTAGACAACAAACGATACAGTCATCAAAAAGAAACAAAGACTTGGCAACCGGGGTCGATACCAGGAGGCATCCTGAGCAATTTTGCAAAAGTCGGATGATCAGTAGTGGTTCAAGAGTACACCCCCGACTCGGCTTCTGGTTGGATGGCAGATCTATGATGGAGAGCTTCGAGTCGCCACTTCTTTCCGAAATCGCCCGCTTGATCTCAATGGAGCACCACTTACTAGCATGTGGGATCGAGTTCCATCACAAGGCTGGGCATCCGGCCGTTGCTCGACTGGGCGTCTTCCTGTCTCAAGGCCTAGGGCTTACTTTCGTCGGTAATGGCGATTCGCATTGCCTGATGAGTGATGACTCGCCGCGAGGCTTTTTTCCAGATCGCACTGACCCCCGACACAAGGTGTAGAAAGTCAAGGCTTGTCATTCCGGTCCATCCTTCAACAACATCAAACGAGTCACGAGTAACCAGATCGGCAGATATCGAGGGCGGTCTTGTGAGATGAGTTCCATACGCTCCGGGCATGGTAACGTCTAATAGGCTTTCTCATTTCCGGCATCGCTCATACTCCATTCGTGCGCTTTGACAATGGTCAGTTCATCAATGGTTACAGTCACTCTATTAATGTAGCACTGGCTGGGATAGTTTCTTGCAAGAGAGAGTTGTTTGGCTCGGGTTTTACGATCGTCTGGCTAATGCAGCACGCAAGTGTTAGCAGGAAGCAAGAAGCCATGAGAAATTTCCCGTGGATTGAGATTGCCCAAGTAGCAGTCCTACGAAGATGTACTCGAGCAGTGAATTCGGAAATATAAATCTGCCGGCGGATATACTACTAATCCAAGAGTCGAATTGGCGGCACGGCTGGAAAAGCTTCGACTTTTCGGCTCGATGTAGCATCAAACACGACGGTAAGGTAAGGTATTGACATTAATAGCAAACAAGTCGAAAATCCAACATGATCTTCCACCAAATCTCGGGAAGAAAATGTAGCAGCCAGATCAAGCGGGAGAAAAGGTAAAAAGACGTTGGAGCCTTGTGTAGAGCCTCGTGGATCCGTTAGGTAGTCTGTCGTTTAGTCGTTTGGTCGTTGGTACGACGGGGTTGGCTTTGATATTATTTCTGGACCTTCTATTCCGTACTACTGTACTCCGTAGCTGTGTCGTTGAAACGTACCATGCGTGGGTCCATCGCGGTCGCGACATTGAATCTTTCAGGATTCGGCAAGGATGAGGATAGGAAGCATCAAACGGTACATGTCGCTGTCAGGCTGTTCGGTGGTTGACTGGGAAAGATGGCATGTCGATGGTTGGCAACGGGGGTAGGGAATCAGAATTCCTGGTTAGTAAGGTGTATGGTGTGAATGAGATACTGTACGGAGTAGTGGACTGGGATCGGACACGCCGAAGGATTTGTCTCGGCAGCTACCGTAAAAGCGCAATGCACCCATAAAGTTAGTTACTCGTACTGTCGTACAACTTAAGTTACTCTGAACAGCGCCACCTCTACGCATGAAATGATTCAACTGAAGCAGCCGTGCAGGCTAGGCCAACGGGCAGATAGATGCCTTCACCCTGCTACCGAAAGACCAAGAAGGGATACACTGCCATGACTGTTAGGTATTCCCCCGCCACCCCGGTACAGTATTCTACAGAGGATTGTAGTGGCGAGTGCGAGAGGCACCGCCCCACGAATGGGTATCTGCCACGTTCCACCCATTACTGTACGTATGGGCGGCATTCATACGGGGGGCCTACGATCCGAGACATGGCAACTGCTTGGAGATTGGTTAGGATTGTTGTTGTTATTGTCAACTCGAGAGTATTAATCCGTAGCTACCGAAGGATAGATAACAGATACACTTTCATGTGGAAAAGCAAAGTGTCATGTCGATAACGTCGTGGCATACGATGATACGGGTACTGTGTTGGGGGCGTGCATCATCATCGGTCAAGTGGTGAAGTGCCTATGGTGTAGACTGTAGAGTAGTACTTCCCGGAATAATAATGCACTGTCGGTATTCAGGTACCTTACCGAGTCACTCCGGAGTCCCTCCGGAGTGTTGTGAATGACTTCGAACTTTTCTCTCGCAACTCGGTGGTTTTGCTTCCAGGTACGCGAGACTCACTAAACTTCACTTAGGCCATTCCCAAGGCCGTGGCGAAGGGATCCACTAGCAAATAGCTGCCGACACTTGTTGTGGTCGTACAAAATGGAAAAGACTTCGTTGATATAACTTCAAACATCGCCTTTCAACTTCGGTCATTGTTGTACAACTGCATTGCTTTCCCCCTCCCCCCTCCCCTCCTCCTCCCCCCCCCCCAAAACACCAGAGCCGGCGACGCTGACAACATCAATTACGTATTCGGAGGTGCCCTATCGTGTCCAGATAGGAAAATCTCAGTCAGAACAACGCAGCTTATCTCCGATCGCTTCCGTCCTTCGATCCTGGACCTTTGGAATTGTTCTTCCATTTTTTCCCGTCACACTCGGCAGAAAGATCTCTGTCCGCAATGTGGGACAAGACGTACCCCCAGCCGCCGATAGATTACCTGAACCCTTCAAAAGCACTGGTTGGCAAAGCATGTTGCAGTGCAGCATGCATGTTGTGAGCACGATGCTGTCCAGACAGCAAAAGAAGTGCCGTGGGCGCATAAATTCCGCCGACTTCATTGGCCCACTCTCCCAGATAACTCTCTTCAATTACGTTTCCTCCAACATCAAGACAGCGCTCAGCCACTAAGACTGGTTCCGTACATCCGGAGTAACTTCGATGATGATGTCTTTGTGATAGCCGTGCTGCTGCTGCTTGAAAAGGGTTGTACTCTTCAAGCCAGCAGACTGCAACAATAACCTTTTGATCACGCGGTCACTCTAATCCTCTTACTCACCTGGTTCGCAATCACAACCTCACCAGTCAGTCCCTTCGTCCAAGCGCTCCCTCCGAACACCCGTATTGCGCGGCCGAGTTGAGCAGATTCCCAGCCCCGCTTTCTCCAATTTGGAAGCCAATTACCATGTGAAAGTGTTCTCTCCCCCAGGACATGGTTACTGTTTTTATCGTGATTTGCCGCCAAATACTCCGTACGGAATAGAGCCAACAAGATTAACCCACCGCCTCTTCGTTCAGGGAATCGTTGGGCGCGAAATATGCGTCTCGGTAGGAGCAGATCCGAAGAAGAAGGTAATTAAGAGGCGCTGCAGTCTTATTGCTCGAAGCCTCGAGTTCTACGCCATCTACCGCATGATGATAACATGAGGTCGCCAGGTTATTGGCCCCCTCCGCATGGCGGCCAAGGATCAGTATTCAGCAATACCACGGTACTCCGTCAGGGTGGAGAGTAGTGCAATCCTTAGGCAATGTCTCCCGTGAGACCACGGTCCCAGCCTCCTAAAGCATGTAGGCCTTCCTCTCCTCTCCTGTGCACCGGTGTTTGTTGTCGGCTATCGTCGAGCCTGCACTCCGTATGCGTCCCGTGTTCTCCGTAGCTGCATGGTGGTAAAATGTGCGAGACCAGAATTCAGCCTCACTAACAAATCAAGCTTACCTGTCGCATGTGGCCAGTTCGCAACTGAGTTGTCCGGCCTGGCCCCCCTTTTCCTGCGAATGATACGGGAAGCGAGCCGAGGGAAGTCGAGATTCGCCCCAAGGGTCGCTTACGTAAAAAGCCCCTAGTGTTTTGTTACCTTACCTTAGCGTCACTGCAGCCAAACGTCGAAATTGAGATACGCTAAGAGTGCCGCTAAAGGCCCCATCGCCTCCTGCTCTCTCGGAAAAGTCTGAATCTCTCTCTAAAGCTCTCAGGCTCTCTTCTCATCCACGACCTACCCACTCACCCTTAACAGGCGCCCCATTGCGCCACAAGCCCATTCTTACACCAAATGCCCTGACGATACCCTCTAGTTCTATCGACATCGAGTCCAAGGGGCGACGATCATCAAGATCTGCAATCATTTCACACGTGGGACAGCGGATCGTTAGCAACCAGCCCAGTAAGCGCGTCAGCGAAACTCCAACGGTCTTCGTCTAGAACGGAATAGTTTGCGCCGTTCTATCAAGGTCGTCGAAACGCTAGGCTGTCTAGGGTTGGACAACTGGAGCGTTCGCATTTCGGGGTGGCCTAAAGTGACAGGGTAAGCGGTGATGAATTTCAATGGGGTTGTGTTTAATTTGTTGTTGTCGAATGTGCCTGACGCGAATCCGGAGACAATCAGAAATCCTGTTGACCGCGATTTCGAACCCTTTCTCCGCGCACAACAATGCCCAGCCTCCAACACTAATCACTCCCAACACAGTTCTTCACCCGCAGCTGGAAGATCCCATCATCATCCACCGTCATCCACCGTCATCCACCATCATCCACCATCACCTTCTATCTGCTTGATATCTAACACGGTACGGAATACTGCGACTATCCTCGAAACGAGTTTACCTTCCGCACACTTTCCCAAGCTCCGTAACGACCAAGCGCGGAGCACTAGCGGACAAATTAGGGCTTGAATCTTCACCGTAATTTATCACGCCAAGTCCCCCCCCCGCCAGGTTCCTCCTTGGCCCGAGTCAGTACGCCTCGCCTCTGTCCGCCTACCACTGTAACACCCCAAGCGAAAAGCACACAGCAAAGCACAAGCCTTTTTGGCTGGAGTCTCTCGGGCAGCAAGAAGAGCATTGTGTGTGTTCGTGCGTTGCAAACCGTCGATCCTGTGTCGATCACAAACCTCAACCGTGCCCTCAATTTATTCTGCCATATTCTGTCATCTAAATCAAGAAATTCCCCCCCCTCCCCAACGACTCTAACTCGAAGACTTCTACTACTCCATTCTAGCCCACGAAAATCATCCTAGTGTTCACGCGGCGGCCATAGGATCCCAGATAGCTCTTACCCCATCTACGAGAAAACTTAATTCCCCTCGATTGGGGCCCGCTATCGTAGTACCATACCTCTACAAACCCGCCCAGTAGGCCAGTACTACTGTACTGTACCCGGCCAACTCCAAAATCGAATCCTGAATCCTTTAACCTCACTTGCCCCAAGCTCTGACAACAACAACGCACTAGGTACTACAATACAATACCTTACTACGTGTGTACCGCTCAGGCTTAGAGTGCTTGTCGGGGTTACTAGTCCTGCTTGTTAGCTTGACCTAGTCTGTTTACTCCACACTCTCTTACCCACACGCTGTTCCTCTGAGCAAAGACGCACCGTCGTCTTGACCCGAAAAGCTCTCAAGAGTCGGACGGAAGCTATTGTGGGCTATCGTGGTACCCTGAAAACCAAAAGTCGTCGCTACTTCAGCTTCCATTGCCCGTCGCGTGGTTTAGTGTTGTTCTTGTCACCTTGTTGACGCTTCACTATTCCATCGACTATCACTAGCTACAGAGCTTACCGCGACAAACCAGAAAGCCTCTTTGGTGTCGTGAAACAGTGAGTGCAATCGATGTTGGAGGTGAACGACTGCACAAGGGCTGACAATGGCAACTGCAGCATTTGATGGACAGAGGGGCATCCGACCAGTACTCGCAGTCAGGTTTGCACACACGTCCACATCCGGCGTTGGCCCTCGAGACTCGATCCTAAGAAACTGCCGTAGATCCAGCATCTGCTGCGCAGTACACACCACATCAAGAAGTGCGGCCGAGCAACTTCCCAACAGCAGCGACTCCAACTTCTGAGTTCGGCGTCAACCCATCTTCGGCGCGTTCAGCCAACTTGAACCCGGAATACTTGGCGCGTCAGCATTACGCTCAACAGCACGGCCACGCCAATACTGGGAGTATGGCTCAAGCAACAAGTCCGTCCATGTCCTTGCAAGATGGACACCAAAATAACCATCATAACCCTCCACATGTAAAACCTAACCCCGATGTACCTATAGATCCATCCATAGCCGCGTCGAGTCCGACCTACCCACCCTACTCTCCGTACGCCCAGCAAAACCACGACATGCAGTACCAAGGCCACCCGCCTCCGGGCTATCCACCGCACTGGCCGCAGCAATACGCTGGACATCCGCACGGATTGCCAAACGGGCCCTACAGCTCCCCTGGAACCGCAGTATCCGCTACAGGTGCGGTAGCCACTGCTGGACCACGTCCTGGCCAGGTTTGTTACTCGCGTTTATTTCTTACCATCCGCATTACTTAGTCTACATACAGAATCCTCACCCACTGTCTCAGGTCTATTCGTTCGTGCCGATCCCAGGTGCTCAGCAACACAAGCGTCCCCGTCGCCGCTACGAAGAAATCGAGCGCATGTATAAATGCGGATGGCAAGGCTGCGAGAAGGCTTACGGCACACTGAACCATCTTAACGCGCATGTCACGATGCAGTCGCACGGGCAGAAGCGTACTCCTGAAGGTCAGTAGGTCCATTTTGTTGTGATTGTCGCAAAGTCGCGTTTTTGGTTAGATCATGAACACCCGCCTCTTGGGTTGTTAGTGAGGTTACACAACATGAGCCTTGTGATAGGCTTTGGCACTACCAGACTGTGGTACCCCACGCCCTAAGACTAAATCTTCAAGCCGACGCTAGTATCCCATTAGCGCGAATCTATACTAACACGTCTTGGGACATCACAGAGTTCAAGGAGATTCGCAAGGAATGGAAAGCTCGTAAGAAGGAGGAAGACAACCAGCGCAAGGCCGAGGATGAGCGACAGCGCGGCGCCAACGGTGGCAGTTCCATCGACGGCCAGTCAAACGATCCTGCCCAAGCTCCACCGGGGCAAAACTACGCCCCTGGTGCTCGTCCTCATCTGCCTCCCATCGGCTACGCTCCTGCCAGCGGTCAGGTTCCTGCTCAGTACGCAGGTGGGGTCGACCAAATGTACCAACAGGGTAATGGTCAGGTGTACACAGGATATCCTCACTCTCCCTACGGGCAGGGTCAACAAATGTACCCACCACGCCGTACCCCCATAGAAGGGAATCAAGAGCTCATGCTGACGTTTCTTTAGATCCTGATATACCCATCTTCTATACATCATAGATCGGCTCATCATAGTCAAGTGCCCTTTTCCTCATATTCAGCGTACGATATCCCCGAAAAGCAAATTAAGGTGGGAGTGGAGGAAACGGTAATGATGGCGGCTGTCTGCTCACAGATCATGGAGTTGGTTGCATAGGGATTGGTGGTGGTTGTTGGTGTTGTCATTTGGTCGACCAACACGAATGATGATTTCTAATCTTCTTCCGATGTATCCTCTCGTCAACGTAGGCAGATGGGTAATCCTTTAAGATACGTGGTGGATGCATGGCCGTCAGGTGCCAACGGGGGCCGAGGCCTTGCCATTCATGTTTTTCGTTAGTTCCCAGCAAGCATACAGGAGGGGGTTGATGGCATTATCATGTTTTCACATTCTCTCAGTCGTTATCTCCAAAAAGATCACCGGTTGTATTGTTGGCTGAAGGCAACGGTCTCATTGTACGGTTGCATGGTCCCAGTACATGCTGCTTTTCGTAGTTTGTTCAAAGAACTGCCACTATCAGATTGAATCGCTAATTTCATGCTCGCTCCAATGCCTTGAGATTTTGGGCAACCATTGGTGTGACGTGTAAATGCTTCGGCCTGACGGCTGGATGGACCCGATCGCCTGGATTTGATGTGCAGCAGCTTTGATGCATTTCTAGCCGGATGGTTTGTTTCTGGGAAGATGGCCTACCACTCAAAGGGTCCTAGACAGTGTTACACAGAGCTACTGCGTGCTACTACTTTAGCAGAGAAACCCTAAGTCGCGACCGGATAACGCACGTTTTAAGGCGTTAGTCTCCCACGTTGCAGGTACTGTACTGTAGTCGATGCACACAGCATGCCGTACATAGACGCCACGGCGCCAATAACGCTACCGTAGGTAGTCAGCGACTCAGCGAGTCGACGACTTTTCGTTAGCTTGAGGCTGAAAAAAAAGATCGAGAAGAGCCTCATCCCTGACCTCGGATGTTACAAAGTTACAACCCCAAACATTGATACCGTCAACGCCCAATTCAATGCTCCGTTGTAACGCTTGTATTCGGAGATGCATACAAGCGGTCTTCTCTGATGCATTAAACACTTCTCGACTTCCAAAGGTAATTGGTCCTTTCTCAACCTCGAAAGCCTCCCTTCGAACGCCACCATGGCAGCGACGAAGATACGCAACGGCAGCAACTGCTGTACCGGAGATGTCACAGCGGACGGATGCCTCATCCCAATCTCAGGTTCATTCAAGGAGGAATGAATTTGTTGGGAAGGACCAAGAGTTCAAGAGAACGGAACTCGAGCAGGAGCTTCGCTACCTGAAGGATCCTGTGAAGCTAGCGGACCACACCGTGAGTCTGCTGCGGCAAGATGACCACGACAAAGCGTTGGAGATTGTCAGGATGGGAAGCAAGAGAATGGCCTGTACGGTCAGCTGGAATCATCTCGTAGACTATGAGATGAGCAAAGGGATGGTCAATAGAGCGATGAAACTTTATAATGAGGTATAGGAGGATTACTTTAAGGTGAGACTGGTGAAGCTGAACTGTCCATAGATGAAGAAGCGTGCCCAGCCGCCCGACGCGCATACCTATACCATCGTACTTCGAGGTCTTGCCTGGAATCCGCATTACCAACTATCCGTATCGCGTGCCATAACGGTCTACAATTCCATGTACGCCGACAATTGCCCGGTCAAACCCAGTATCATCCATACCAACGCTGTGCTCAAAGTCTGCGCTCTTGCCAAAGACATGGACGCTCTTTGGGGCGTTGCTGCGAAGCTGCCAACTCGCGGCAAGGCTGCGCCGAACAATCTCTCCTTTACCACGATACTGAACGCCATCCGTACAGTTGCTTGGCATGACTCTTCCCAGTACAACAAGGAAGTAGATGAATCGTCCAAACAAAAGAACGCGAGGCGGCAACAAGCTGTTCTTCAGGGGAGAAGGATGTGGGACGAAATTGTCGAGCGATGGCGGAGTGGAGATATAGTGATGGACGAGGAAATGGTGTGCTCGATGGGAAGGCTGCTTCTCCTGGGTTTTGATAAACGAGACTATGAAGATGTGCTGTCACTGCTGGAGCAGACAATGGCGATTCCACGTCCAAACACATATTTTAACGGACCTGCCCGCCAAAGCCCGCAGGATGTTAAGGAAACACCAGGTTCACAGGGACCAAATGACATTGGAGCTCCCACTGACTCAGAGGCCGCCCGCCAATCGTCTTCATCTATTTCCCAAGCCGCTTCTCCGCCTTCTCCCTTGAACGAAGATGAAGACGCAGAACCAGACTACACCCCCGGCGGCGAATTCGCCCCACTCCCAAACTCCACTACGAAAAACCTCTCTTACGCTCGCCCAGGCCGTAACACCCTTTCCCTTGCCATCGACGCCTGCCTTCGACTGCACACCACCCGCGCCGCCCAAGACTACTGGGGCCTGCTGACGTCCACCTCCGGCCCTTACAACATTGCCCCCGATTCCGAGAACTATCACATGTACCTACGCTTACTACGCTTGCAACGAGCCAGTCGTCTTGCGGTGGAGTTGGTGAAGGAGATGAAAGAAGGGGTTGTGGGTGGGGGAAGGAGGGATATGGTACAGGCTAAGACGTTTAGAATTGCCATAAGTTGCTGTGTAAGAGACCAGAATAATAGAAACTCGGTGGTGCACGCTCAGGAACTTGTGCGCATAATGAGCGACACGCTCGAAAAACCCGACGTAAAGGCATTAGAGATGTACCTCTCCGTCACCTACCGCTCAAGCGACTGGCGCGCTATGCTGACGTCTCTCCGCGGCATGGGAAGCATTTTCACCAACCTTCGGAGCCTAGTGGCTTACGGAGACAAAGACGAGGTCAGCTGGAGGGATAAACAGGAGACTATGGCGTTTGGGAGGCGGATGGTCGGGTGTTACGATCTTGCCATGGGCCTGGGGAAAGAGGACATGACCAAGGAGGAACGGAGGATCGCCATGGAGCAGCGGAATAGGGTGGCGGCTTGGGTGACTAGACACGCAGAGAGAGCGATGGGAATGACGCGGAAGGAATCAAAACACAGAGAAAAGGCGGGTGATCGAGACACAGAGGCCGAGAGCGAAGGGATTAAAGAACCCCAAGACCAAGAAAACCAGCCAACAGGTCTCGGCACCACAAAACACACCCACCTCCCCCGCGGCCGCAAATCCTGGGAGAAATACGCCCGCGACCAACCCGACGGCCAACGCTTCGAACGCGATGACTCGGACGAACGCTACTCCTTCCTATCGGACTCTGATCCAGAGCCTTCGAGGCGGGATCCGGCCCCGCTACAGGGCGAGGGATGGCGGCGCTGGAGTAATGATCTTGAAAGTGGGCGTGGGGATGGTCGGGTGGGGACAGGGCACCGGAGGAGGAGGACGAGGGAGCGGATGGAAATAGGACGAGGGGGTTGAGGATGGAAGTTTGTAAGTGTACTAGAATAGGCAAAGGGTTCGAAGCGATACATCAAATAGAATGGTTGGTGAGGTTAGAGGGATGGAGATGTATATCACTCCAATTTCTCTGATTTGGTGGAATACCGCATTTCCAGCATCCAAGAGCTTCTATTAAACATCAGTATCAACTGACACCCCCGTCTATCAAGCGTCCTTTCCTCTTTCATGCAGCCTGTCTAAAAATCATCAACATCTATCACACAACCGTCTTTTCATTTTCTCTAAATTTTGATTTTTGCCAAAGCTATTGACACTTTCGAAGTTATTGTTTTCAATCGCTTGTCTCTTGGCTGGCAAGACTCTCACCTTCACGTGGTGCCGGCTGAAAACCTGATAACAATTGGTTATTCTATCAGAGCTAAGAAGAGTCACGAATCCGACGATACGCAGCCGAAGAAGCTTGTTAACGATCTTTATCGAGCGATGTGCGACTGTTACAACGATCATCGAAGTCATCGAGTCAAGGGGCAAGATACTGTGTCCTCACCACACGACTTATATATCTCAATGCCGAAGTTCTATCGATAGAAACTCTCAGCGATCTTCGATGATTAAGCTCTCAAGACTTATTCGACTGCGTTTCGTTCAAATCACTGTTCTGTTGAGAATGAGACTTTGTCAATAAACACACTATATGAGCTATAGAATGATCTTCGATAGAAGTTTGACTCTTGAATTCAGCGCTCACTACGATGAAAGATATACAAATTGATTGAAAAGTTGAAATGCTCAGAAAGAGGAAAAATCAAGACTTAACGACGTGTCGTTTGAGAATCAGAGACTGTGCAGAACTGAATTCAATTGTCAGTCTTTCTCATACGTCTTTATATCTAGAGACATCGATGCATTTCTACAATTTAGAGTTTTCATTGAATAAAAAAATCGATGATTTTTCGTTTTCGTGAAGCTATTCTACAAAGATCAGCTATTCTGAAGTACTGAAGAAGAGAGTACGAATAGAAGAAATCTCGTGTATTGAGAATCTGTCTTGAGAATGATACAGTTCGATGACGATTGTATAATCTGTGAGTAATCAGGCCTACATATTTAAGGAGTGTCTATTGTAGTGTTAGCTTCGCACTCGAGTCAATAAAAGAACTACTACTCAAAAAAAAAAAAATCGCTTGTCTCTTTTTTTTTTTTTAAAATGAACGGTTGAAAAGAATCGAAAGATGCGGGTATTTGACGGAGAAGAAAAAGCCCCCGGTTCCCCAAATGGTTATTTACCGATTTTCCGAGAAAGTCGTTCGAGGTTGAAATTTCTCGTTGGTTTAGTCTTTCCCCCTTTGGCGTTCTTTCCTCATCCATCTCAGCTTTCCCCATCTTATCTTCTGCTTTACCCCCTTCCTTCCTTCCTTCCACTCCTCCCTCATCCCCCCTCATCTACCAACCCGACAGCCCGCCCCTTCCCCCCCCCCCCAATCTCCCTGAGAATAAGTAAAACATCCAATTTCATGATCCCATATGTCAAAACACGCATAACAAGCTCGTCTGAAATTATCAAAGGTTCTGCAAAGATGATAATTCATTACGATGATGTTACGTTGTTTTCGTCCGTGATGAGAAACGACTGTCCGTTTAGATTAATCCTTATCCGAGTCTTTTCTTTTCTTTTCTTTTCTTTTCTTTTCACAGCATTTTGCTTTTCCTTCCTCGATCTCGTCCCCACACCCCCCTTCCACAATCCCATTCACCCTCCTAACCCCCCCCTTCCGGCCCCGTCGCCTCCAACTTACAAGAAACCGCCCTCTAGATCCGTCAGGAATGCTGGTCGTATCGGACTAGAAATGGATGCTGAGGGGCTTGCGGAGAGGTTTGGGTGTGGGATGATGCAGGGGAAACGGAGAAGGGGGAAGGGGGATAGGGGATGGAAGGTGGTTGTGTTTTATTGTGTGAGATTGAGGGGGGTGAGGGAGTTTGTGAGGAGGTTGAGGGGGGGGTGTGGGGGAGGGGGGAGGGGGGAAGGGATGCTGATAAGTACGTGGTATGGTTCGGAGATCAGGGGTGGCGTCAGGGTACTGGGAAGGGTTTGGGGATTGAGGGGAGTATTTCGGGATAGTAAGCTATGATATTGCTCAAAAAGAGACAAGTCCAGCAAAACTTCAACGCAAACATCCAATCACGCAACCCTCCTACCTTCCACTTCCGACCCCACTACCCATACCATCTCTACTATACTCTTTGGAAAGCGAAACAAACGCGCCATCAACGATGCTTGATAGGCCGATGTGTAAGGATAGAGGTTGTGAAGGGGGGGTGTTGGAGATATTGGAGGTCGGGGGGGGGGGAAGTGAAAGGTAGGAGATATTGGAGAAGTAAGGCATTGTTCGAATAGGCCGGTTTGCGAGGCTCGCGGGTGGTGTTGGGTTCAGAGATTCAAGGAGACTGCTGGGAGGGAGGATATGGTAGCGAGAGATATAGAAGGCTGAGGAGGGGTCTCGCTGCGAAAGATAAGGGACGTAAATGTTTCTATAAGACGCGAGGATGCTGATGGAACGATTCATGCTGGGGTGTAGAGATACGCTGGGTAAATTGTGTACGCTCTCGACACTGCTGCGGCAACAGCATTACCCATCCGCTGCGAACCCTACGGACTTAGTTCGACCCATATACCATCAACCCCATAGCCCCCTCCAATGCTATCTATTCTCTCCTTGATGCAAGACCGTCTGACGAAGCGACGTAGAACCCGGCGGTGCCGACAACACAGAGACAGAATGGAAATGGTTAATAGGCCCGCCGCCATGACCGAGATCCTGGCTCGTTCTGATAGCGATTTCAACATACTGGACTGCTCGCGAGACGGCTTTTGGAATGTCTTCGCCGAGGGCGAGGTTCGAGGCGATGGCCGCTGGAAGTAGATTCCGAGGGTTAGGACAGGAGGATTTACGAAGACGAAGGCAAAATGGGTTTGGGGGGAAACATACAAGCAAGCGAGCAGCCGGTGCCATGGGTGTTTTTGGACGGGGAGTAGTCGGTTTTCATTATCGTGCATGTGTTTCCGTCGTGCAGGACATCAACCACCGTGGTTCTGTCTGCGTTCTGCGCTGAGATCTTGTCATCTTTGGTCAGTGGCGAATGGCCGCCCTTTACCAGGACGTATTTTGGACCCAGGCTCTGCACAAGCTTGGCCATTGTCACAATGTCGGGAAGCGACTCAATGTCTGGGGCCGGTAGGCCGGCATTCTGCAGGAGAAGTCGAGCTTCGGGGATGTTGGGGGTTAAGACTGTGGTTAGGGGTAGAATGTGTTCGCGCAGGTTGGTGATGGCTTCGTTTGGCAGTAGCTGAGCGCCGCTTGTGGCGACCATGACCTGGAAGACTTAGATTATGAATCTTGAATAAATGAAAAATGTAGTACAGGATCGACTATGGATATTGGTCTTCCATGCCTCTTCAAAGCCTTTGCTACCGCATCTACAGTCTCTGCTGAAGCCAACATTCCTTTAACTAATCAGACTAGTCCATGGAATTGAAATAGTCAATAAAGGAGATTCACGGCGGTAGGAGCATACCAATCTTGACGACATCTACTCCAATATCATCGATACATGCATCAATCTGTTTCACGACAAAATCGGGAGGAGTATGGTGGATGGCAGTAACGCCTTGAGTGTTTTGGGCCGTCAAGGCTGTGGTGGCTGTCATAGCATAACATTGGTGTGCAGCAATCACCTTCTGGTCGGCCTCCAGTCCACTACGATTAACATCAGTGAGGAAGAAAGTATCCGACGGTATGCAAAGACTAACGCTCCACCTGAGCTGTCCGAACCAGCAATGACCAATATTCGCCTTTTATCCATCGCGTTAGGAGTACATTATTTAACGGGCTTTTTTCGTCGAACAAGAACAGGAGTTTGACTGCGACGGGAAGAACCGTTTTATCGCGCTAGAGTGCGAGGAATACGTCATCTGAAATATTGGTGCAATACAGTGCAGTGCAGGAATGCACAATGCATGAGAGAAATCGGTCCAGTAGATTTACTGCATCTGAAGAGAAGCGGTCGAACCGCATTTTGTTGTGCAATCAGTCCGACTCGCCCGAAAAATCCGTCTCCTCTGGATCTTGCATAAATATCAGCTTCTGCAAGACAGGAAGGCGAAGCTGTCAGGTCATACCTCTCATCAGTGTGAAGTCAAATCTTCCTTCAACCTTTTCCGTCATCGTCTCTCGAATCAGAGATTGCTCTTCCTCGCTAAGATCACTATCCATATCTGCCATCGTTACAGCAAGCAGGAATCCTTTATTGCCCGGTCCAAGTTTCTGGACGAAATCGAGTATGCCTTCCGCTGTGAAGCCGGTTTGGGCACTGAGTTCCAGCCTTCGAAGCGATTTGAGGGACGCAATATCGTCCCAAACAACGTCCGTGATGCCATATCCGCTGGTCCACCAAACCTCTAGCTTTGGTAAATGTCTCGCCAACTGGCAGATGTGTTCGTTCCTGAAGTAATCTGAAATCTCTTTCAAGTCTAGATCTACAAGATTCACAAGCTGGCTTATTGAATCCACCAAAATCCTGAATCCACCTCCTAATCCAAAATCTTCCGCTTCACCTTTCAGCGATAGGCTCTGTAGGCTTGTCTGATGTGCTAGCGCTTTGTGAAACTCTTGATTTCCCCGCATGGCATATCCTTCGAGCTTCAAGTGGGTGAGGTATATGTTGTTATCCACCAGAACAGGCTTTAATAGAGCAGGGGCGCTTAAGAAGCTGGTAAAGGTAATATTTCGAAGATTTTTGCAATTTGTCAACCACGACACTATCTCGAGGAAGATGTCATTATGCAGGTTCTCCAGGTCTGTGACGGCATTGAGGCTTTCCGTCAACAACAGTGTTGTGATGTTAGTACAGTCATTTAGTTTTGAGAGCATGGGCATCGCCTCTGGTTTGATGCTGTTGAGCTTAAGCTCAGTTAGGGACCTCGCATGGCCATTCAAAGCTAGAAAGCTCTCCGCTCCGACATCGGAATAGCTAAATATCTCCAGTGACTCAAGCGACTGAGGCCGTATTTTCTCAAGGAATGTTGCAAACTGACGGTCTGTATCGATTCCAGCCCTGAATTGATCAGTCTTCTGTATTCATAGTAGAGAGTTTCAGTTCATACCAATCCCAGAACTTCAGTGTCTTAAATTGTGGACAATGAACGCGAAACAAATCACCCGTGCCAGCCAAAGCGTTACCTTTCCACAGACTCAGATGAGTAAGTCGTGACAGTCTTGGAAGCCACCTGGAAAGATTTTCGGGTGCAACTAAAGGTTGATTTAGTGACTTGTAGTTTTCATGGCAGAAAGAAAGCCTTACTGTATCCTGCCAGCTCCTCCAGCATGGGAGTTTGCTCTGTAACAGCTAGTGCATGTCAAACAACGAACCGATATATATACAAGATGCTACCGATTATACCTTCTCCAATGCTATTAAGCGTAGCAAGTATAGTATAGCGAACGCCTTTGGATTTCTGAGGTGTCTGCTTTTCATCTCGTACTATAAACACCGCGAGCTCATTCTTGAAAAACACCCTGGATACTGTTAGTACATCCTCATGAATGGTACCACAAAGGGTTAAGAAAACCCACTTGCTAATGGTATCTCTGAAACTCCTATCTTGAAGCAGCTCTTCCAGATCTTGCAAATTTAGTCTTCGCACATAGCGAGAATACGGAAACAAAGTTTTTCCAAGACTTGAGAGGATAATGGTTCTCCATAGACCAGCCCATTGCATGGTCAATTGCTCTTTCTTGGAAGTCTCAACCTCATCGCTGCCACCGCTGGTGACAGGGGCTACATCATGCATGCTGAAAAGATTAGCCAAAAGTTCTTGAGCCGATTTCAATAACGAAAGAGCGCTTCCATACCGGTAAAGATTGGTCAATGCAGGGACGGCTAGCTGCTTCCCAGCGCAGACACATTGATAGAGTGTATCGAAATCTCGTCGCTCCCATAGTTGAGAGCAAATCATGTACAGAATGTCATCTGGGAGGGATGCCATTGTGGCCTTGTCACGAAGCTATAGTTGATGTAATATTACTCTGGGTCAATATTGTTGACTTAACAGCTGAATATAAAAATAATACCACTTCAAGCGCGGCACCGTGAATTTGACGCGCTACGCGTGTAGCATGTCCAAGTTTGGCCCATGTCATTCTTCAATACGAATTCCTACATCCTTGGCTCCTGCGCGATCCTACCCCCCGCCATGTTTATTCTTCTCTAGGGCTGTAAGATGGGGCGTTGTACAATGTTCGATGAGGAGGGTTGAACGGGTTGAACGGGGATGAGGGAGTTTGATATTTCTGGGTTAGGGAGATTTGCCCGATCGCATTTTCTAACGGAGAAGAAATTAAGACATGTGTTCACAGAACGAGAGAGACAAAGCCTCCTCAAACGTTTGGTTCAGAGATTATAAGATCAAACATTCCATATGCTCTTTCTAGCCATCCTGCAAAAATTATACTAGCATCGACCACTTAACTGCTTCTCGCAATGCCATCTCTCGCTTTTCTGCTAGGGAAATGAACAATGTAAGAGGCAGCGCTTTAGTAGTAAGCCATCTATAGCGATCATGAGAAGTTTGTTAGGCAAGTATGATAACAGGAATAGAATGGGGGACACACTTATCCGTATTGGATAGACCATGCATGAGATGTGATGAAATTCCGGCCTAAAAGCTAACAGCAGTGAGTTCCCCTCATCACGCACTTTTCTCAACTGGCCGGGAGTTCTTCCTCCACTTCAGCAGCCCCTCACCCTAGGTATCCCTCACTCAACCCACCTCAATACGTCCTCGCCAGATTCCTCAAATACCAATCCACCAACCTCCGCCCTACCTTCGCCTCGCTAACATGTATCAAATCCCCCTGCAGCGCATAGTCTAGATCGCTCCCATTCACAATCTCGCCATCCAGTAACCCTCTCTCGCTCCATCGCACCTGCCTGCTGCGCTGCTTATTTACCAGCAACCAACCGCGCAGCTTCTCGGGCTCGATGTCGAGGAAGCCGGCCAGCTTGTTCAGGTCCATGGTCGTGTAGAGTTTGAGATAGGAGCGGACGGTGGGGGAATTCATCGTGTTGCGGACTTCGTCCATGAAGATGGCGCAGTGGTGGTCGACGGGGTCGACGTTTAGGGCTGGGTTGTCGAAATCGGGGGGCGTGGGGGAGATGAACTTGGGGCAGGCGGAGCGGAAGAGTTCTTCGAAGAGGGGGAGGGAGTCGGGCCCTCCTCGTTGCAAGCGAGTGAGCTGGTCGCCGTACTTCTCTCGCAGCGCAGTGTGAATGGTATCGTCTAGTTTCGTCGGGTTGAAGGCGACGCAGATGGCGATGAGAGCGTACATCTGGTCATTCTTCTTCGTTATGCTGTCGTACTGGCCTCCACTCTTTTGGAAGTTCTTCGTTCGCGAGACATATACGAGGATATGGGAAAACATGCGGATGGCATCGGCGTAGCGGCGCATCATCATGTAGCTGAAGCCGACATAGTAGTAAGTGGTGAAGTGAGCGGCCATGACTCTGGCAAACATGGCTTTCTTATTGAGTTCGATGTCGTCAAGGGTTTTGAGGGCAAGGCTAAAGTCGCCGAGGAGGCAGTGAACTCTTAGAAGGCCAATGATTGAGAAGTAGCCCAGCATGCGGTAGAGGGGTCTGGTGCCGTATTCGCCGGCGACGGCCATGGGGTCTTCGTTCCGTTTCATGGCTTCGAGTTGTTCGTTAATTTGGGAGCGTTGGATGAGAGAATATAGGACGTTGAGGACGGAATAGCAGCCCCAGGTATTGGGATTATCACGGAGAAGCTGAGCTTCTTCTTCGTTGGAGGACGTGCGGGCGACACGGTTTCGGTAGCGGCAGAAGGATTCGAACTGGTAGATGAACTCGTCAATGACGTCCCACGCCCAGTAGTACTTGGAAATCGTTAGTTGGCTAGGACTAGTGATCTCTATGGGGATACAAGCTCACCGAAGGTACCTCCAAGTCCACTGGCCCATCAGAGTTTAGGATATGGTGAAAAAGATTGCAGTAAAAATCGTAGCTAGCAAATTTCGTCTCTAACGTTGCTTGATATTCCAAAGGGGTCGCAGCAGCTACGAGCTGAGCTTGCATGTCCTGTAGCTGCCCTCCACCTCCTCCCAGCGAAGGGACCCGGTCAAGTTCATTCAAACCATCGTCGAAATGGACCTGTTCTTTGTAGTCGTTCACCAATGCATCCTCCTCTTGATCCGATTCTTCCTGGTTGATTCGCTGGGCGTCAGCCATCTGGTACGGCGCTCGTTGGTAGAGTGCCATAATTGCGATGGGCAGCCTTTGCCCACAATCGAAGAAGTTCTGATGTTGAACTTTTGGATCGTCGCTTAAGTCAGCCCTAACCGTGATCGACATAGGGCTACAACGCTCCCCGGAGCCCCGCTCCACCCCGCAACGCTTTTGGGCTTTGCTTGACACATGGAGAGAAGCGTTGTGAAGTTCATGTAGACATCATCCCGCAGCCATGGCACCTGTATATATGATAGCCATCATCCAGCTCCACCCCAAGGTCCTCACTCCCCCTCTCCTCTCCACCCTTCCCTCCACTCACTACTCTCCAGCCCATGCAACCGGCCTCCAATTACGCTCGCGCCGCCCAGTTTATCGCCGATGCTGCCACTCGTGGCGCCCATCTTGCTGTACTCCCCGAGTACCACCTCACAAATTGGGTGCCCGACGACCCTGAATTCGGTAACATCTGCGATCAATGGGAGTTTTACCTCAAGAAGTATAGGGCGTTGGCGAAGGAGCTTAAGATATGTATTGTGCCGGGGACTATTGTAGAGAGACATCAGGATGCGAAGACGGAAGAGGATAGGTTGATCAATGTAGCGTATTTTATTGGGAATGATGGGGAGATTTTGGGGCGGTATCAGAAGAAAAACCTCTGGTATATACAGTACCTTCCTCTTCCACGTTCTTCATGCTCGTTCCGTTTCTATCGCTGAAAGATATTTTTCATCAAAAAGGCACCCTGAACGCCCGCATCTCACTTCCAGCACCCACGCCCCCCACATGACCATCTCTACCCCCCTCGGTCCCATCGGCATGCTCATCTGCTGGGATCTCGCCTTCCCAGAAGCATTCCGCGAGCTCATTGCCGGTGGCGCGAAGATCATCATAGTCCCCACATTCTGGACTTTGGCTGACTGCTCCCCGTACGGCCTCTCCCTAAACCCCAGATCTGAAGCTCTCTTTTTGGAAACAGCCCTCACCGCCCGTGCGTTTGAGAACACCTGCGCTGTTGTATTCGTAAATGCGGGTGGATCACAGGGTTCGAAGGACTCGCCTTACGCAGGTCTTAGTCGGGTCACGGTTCCCTTTTTAGGTGCACTGGGCGACGAAACAAAGGATACTCACGAGGAGGCGATGAGTATTGTACAATTAGACATGCAGCTAGTGGAGGAGGCGGAGCGGCAGTACAAGGTGAGGGAGGATATGGCGGGGGAAGACTGGCATTATGAATACCGGCATGGAAGACCAGACCGAGGGGCGAAATTGTAGAGTGTGTGGCAGAACGGTGAACTATGTGACTGGTTTACGCGTTGTTGCTTGGCCAAAGGTTGGTTGATTGAACACTAGATTGTATCAGTGATTGGAACACATAAGCGTTTCACACATCAAGCTCCGGGTCAGGTATTGTTGCCCTTATTTGTACGGCTTGGAGAAATAACGGAAAATCCAATATTAATGGCAAAGACGGAATTATGCATCAATATATCTCACCATTTCTTATCCGATAACTCGTCATTACAGACTGAAGTATGTAGAAAACTCCCCAGACTTAGTAGTAAACTGAGTAATTTGACAATTCCTACCGTTTCCTCGTGAGACCCGTTTAACATACAAGCCAAGTACGGGGAAGGGGGTATATGCATACAAACACTGCTGGAGAAAAGGCATGATCAACGCAAAGATTATGAAGGAAATGTACAAGAGCATGCTCGACGCCCAACAACTCCTGGATACTTTCTTGCTCATGCTCAGGAAAATAGTCCGACTCCACTTTTCATAATCATAGTACGACCCCTGTAGTATGAGCCCGGGCATGTGCTGATGCTAAATCCATGCGCGTAGTAATCACAAAAGCGAACATACCGCAGGTAGCAAGACGATTAGGCTGCGACCGTACTAGCATTCCAGGGGGAGCGAGCGTTTATTGTCAATGCTGTGAACCCTCCAAGAACCGCAGTATCGTCTCCCCCGTCCTCTTCTGAGCCATCCTCAGTGCCGTCTATGTTAAGCATCTGGAAACGATTGACCATGGGCTGAGGGTTTTTAGGCGGTTGCTGTGCGTTTTCTTTCTTAGGTGCCAATTGCATCTTTGGAAGAGGCTGAGCACATTCGTCTGGATACCACTCGATTCTCATACCCTTGTAGGTAGCTCGTGACATCATGCAGGTGCGCGCAAACAAAGAGTTGTGGATGGAATTCAAGGATAGAAAAGCGTCACCGTTCTTAAATAAGATGCTGATTACAATCAGGTTATGGATGTGATCGAGATCCTCACGAAGGCGTTCTTCGGTGATATTTGGATGGACGCCACGTATTATCAAGTTTCTGGTAGCGCCAATACCGATCTTGTTTGCAACATGGCCGGGCAGGATGAACTGGCGATCATTCCATGCAAACTCGAGCTAAGCCCTTGTGTCAGCAAGATGCCATTTAAGCTGTCGGCTTACATTACATACCCGTTTGCCGTGGATGTAAATGTCATTCCGCCTTACATAATTCATGAATTCCTGCGCAGCTGGCCCTTCAATGAACGAGACGCTGGCACTTCGCTCGTTCGAGCGCAGAAAAATATCCAGAACAGCACCACCACGGACGATATCGACAATGTCCTTGTGTGTTGTGCGGTCGGAAAGGTTCTTGAGAAGAATGGTTCGCTGCTCAGCCCTGGCGTACTGCTGCTTTTCCCTTCTTAGTCTCGGGAGACATTGGTCCTCTTTATCAGGTTCTGAGAGAAATGAGCTATCGTCCTGGCCAAAGCCATATTGCCGATTGTAGAATCCTGTTCTGTCCTTCAAGTGACCAGCTTCAAGATGGTTTTTCGATGGCCACTCTGAGTCTATAGGATTTTCGTACCCAGGATTCGGTGACCGAGATACCCTCATCGGATTGTTCTGATGACTGAAGGAGCTTGCGTCCGCGTTTGTGGTCCCTTCTTCGGAGAAGGTATGGCCCTGAGATTGTGGGACTGGATCCCCACGAATCAGGACCTGAGACTACATAAGCCGTATACTGAATCGTTAGGGGTCCACCCTCGAATTACCTCCAACGCTTCAGGCGCTATACCACCGCGATACAGAGCATCCCTAAGGCTCGCTTGGAGTGGAAGTCAGATGGAGAAAATGTATTGGTTATACGAAGGATGCGAGTTCTTCCGGGTAGATGCATGCTCAGGATGGCAGATGGCACCTACTGTATTCTTGTGCTATACGTAACTAGAGATGAGACGTCAACGATGGGCGATTTCCCTCTAGGGGATAACTCACCAGATAATCATGATCCACCTTGGGAATGCTGACCGTGGGCAGGTCCATTGGAGTAGTCAGATCGGTTCCAGATACATCCTACGAGCGACGTAAGCATTGCAAACGTGAAAGTATTGGGGTGTGCCCGGTAAAGGCGACTAACAAATTCAGCTCTGAGAAAGTGGTCAGCATAAGCTCAGGAGGTTCATTATGGAAGAGAACGGTAGTCAAACGCACCGGCGAAGCAATGTCTCAAAGTAGACCTTATCGATCGTCACTGTAGAAGCCATGTTACCTTCCCAGTCAGAGAAAGCAGTTGCTAGCAATTAACAGTATGTAGACATAGGACCTTCATGTGTAGAAACTATCCGTGTATCACAAAAGTAAACGGGCGCTTGGGGCGCGCTCGCTTCGCGTATTTCTTGTTTTCAGGGTCCAAGCTGCCTTGTGCGAGTATGATGAGGCTAAGGTAACCTTAAAGTCATACAGGGCTGATCTAACGGTCAGTAAGGTATTTAATGCTCTGTAACGAGACGGTAACAATGACAGACAGAGAAGACCATGTCCTCCATGTTGGAACGACAGGTGTTTGATAAATGTTATAGGAGGTGTATGATATTCAATTCGAATTCAGCAGGTCATTAGATTTACATAAGGTTAAACAATACCGTACAAACAAAGCATACTCACCTAGGTCTTAAGATGGTATGTCTGATTGCTATATTTGAGCATGTCCATCTCCTTTGAAGGAAAAACCCCGTGGCCTCCAAAGTTTGTTACAATCGTAGGCAAGATTGTCATCATGACCATAATGCTACGCAGCTCGTCGATCACCCTGCGCATCCTCCTGCCTCTCCCGCTCGCGCTCTTCACTAAGCTGAAAAATTATCTCTCACGTCTCCTAATTTTCTGTGTACTCTGCATGATAATAAGTGCTGCGCCATCTTGGTCACTCTTCTGGGGATCCGCCCCGCCCGCCACGATCCTCTTTATAACATCATTGCTGCAACACTGTGCGGCCGCAGATAGCGCCAATTGTATCGTCCCGTTGGATTTTTGATGTTCATATCGGCGCCGGCATCGAGCAGAGATCCGCGACTACGTAGTTGTTGTAGAGAGCGGTTCAGTGCAAGGGGGCGGGTTGTAGGCGGTCGAGTATGTTGAAAAAGATGCAGCCAGGTATAGGGGATGCACGCCGCTCTCAACATCACACCCTGCAACATCTGGATTAATAGAGTACCACAGGGCTTGAGTAGCAGAATCAAGATCTGGTCTGCTGTTCAAGAAGTCAAGGGCTTGATCAGCCAGGTCGTTCTGCTGCCGAGTCAGGGAAACGTGAAGATTCAAATAGGAGTAGCTGTATTCCAGCAAAGGATATTGCATACTTCTTTGCTTACAGTTTATGCTTTCGATAGGCCCCGAGCAGTAATCAGTTTCAAACACTTTGAAGTAGAGGTAGGTCAGGCAATCTCGAGCAAGAATAAAGTCACCATAGGAGAACCAGTTCTCACGACTCTCTTTGAAGCGATTCTACGCTGAGAAATTGCCGAGGCATATTATTTCGCTCGCACCGATGATGTTAAGTCCAGCACACGTGGAAGCCATATCACTGGCGCCGAGAACCTCGTCAGGATCGATACCAGTCGCACTAGCAGTTACTGAAGACGCATGCCCCGACTTTCGCAACGCTGTGAAGTCTTGTGGAGAAGGCAATCCACCGTAGAACATCCATAACAATCCTTCGATCACCATCATTGGTGGCTTCGATATACTGTATGGCTTGATCACATGTATTTCGAATCTCATTTGGCAAGTTTAGTAAAACTTCTTAAACTGCTCTTGGTGTCCGTGTCGTAGCCGGAAAGTTCATTTGCAGTCTTATCGAGAAGAAATATAAGCTCTCAGTCAGCATTCGCGACATGTGGGAGTACAAGCAAAGTTTTAAAGCGTTTTGTAGTCTTTGTAATAACAGATCCAATGTTCTGGCTGTTAACAGTATCGACGAACAGGCGGCAAATAGGTGGCGAGAGAGCTGGATGTGGCGAGGGGGTTTTACTCTATGGCTGCGCTCGTCCGATGTCAAAGTATGCTTCAGACTCAGGGCCATTGTTCAGATTGGATACAAACCAGCGCCTGAGCCGAATTGCCATGTGTGACTATTGCTTGATCAAGAACTTGTCTAAGTGTTAGTTCTTGTCGACATGGATTTTAAAAACATGAGACTATGCATTTTTACTATTTAACTCTGCGTAAACGATTAATCACAAAACCTAAACTTCAGAGAAATATCACAGTAACGACCTTGGTGCAAAACGGTTTTGTTATCAAAACTTATTTTCGATCTTTAAACTAGAAAAATTCATGATAAGCATGTTATATTGATGAACGAACTGCTTTGATAGTATAATAAACTATTGTATGAATAAGAATGTGATAATAATGTTGAACAAGAGTTATAGAATTGCAAACGTTGGTTACAATGCATTCTTTTTTTTCCTGTAGAGAAGAGTTTTCATGTCATTGCACAGACTGTTTACTTCCCTTCGTGTTCTTTGTTATTTTATCTAATCTCGTGAGCAACAACGCTTCACTGCAGTGTACGGAACCTTGAAGACCGACAAAAGCTGAGCCCGGAACAAAGCATAAAGACGAAGGGAGCGAGGCAAGGCATATCTGTCATATTGACGATAGAGCATGGTGAGAACAATGGCGGAGAGGAGGATGTCAGTGCTTGAGGGTTGGATGACGATACCTACGGTGAGAATACCGGGGAAGGCTTTAAAGCACATCAACGGTGTTAATGATGATGCCGATGTAAGGACTCGCATTCGATTGCGGAGCTATGAACAGAATCACGTAGATAGTTGTATCAACGAGGATGCTGGCGAAGAGGATGAGGATGATAGATTGTAGTACACTAAATCGCCACGAGTCGTAGATCAGTATAAGGGATATGACGATACGAAGTTTCGACACTATTTCTATACCTCGATATCTCAACTGCAGTGTCTTTTGTCTTGCGCCTCGCACATGATGTTCGGATGGTTGTAACGTTCGGTTACAACCTACCGTCTTCAAAAACTGGCGCGTCAATCTCGTCTGGTGCGCTTTGGCAATCGGATAATAATGGATCCTTGGATCTTTACGTTCCATAATCTAATCGGCCAAGCGGTGTGATGGTGACATACCTTTATAGCAGCGCCTCACATGGTCATACCCACGGTTGACAGCGCTTTTCAGAGCGGCCAACGAACCCATACAGAAGTTCTATCCATAAAGTAGCGCATATCATCAAGGTGTCTTGCCCGACGACGGAGCGTTACAGCCTCGACCTATCCATCGGCCGACCCTGGCCAGGCTATAATCTTTTAGACCTAATGTAAATATTCCAAGATTCCGATACTATGCGACCAGTGAGAGTAAGCAAGGCTGACTCTCTTTCGCCGTAAAAGGTCCTTGATCGTCTTCGATAATGCCTTGCTGTGCGGTGTCCACAACACGTCCTTGTATTTTCTTTGGCGTTCCCCAAGCTCCTCAAAGCTCCCCTCTCGTCCGAACACAGCGCATGACGAGTCTGTAGGGGACCCATGAGTTGTTCTTTTTCCAGGGCAGCAGTGACCCGAGTCAAATCGACGATGGTACTGAGCTTGGAAGCTTTGTAGCGGCGAAACCCGAGGTTACTCCCTCACGGCCAAGGAGCGCACGTTGCGCTTTCATCATTCTCTAAGGGAATGTCATTTCTTCCTTCAAGCTGTCAAACTCGAGTGAGCAGCGTGCTGACAGTAGAGGACAAGGTATTCCGTAAGGACAAATGGTTGTACAAAGAGAGCGCACGCAGCAGGAACAGCATGCGACTTGCATATGCACATGGGAATTTGAAATGGCACCTGCTCGATAAGGGGGGAAGGGGCGGAACCAGGGCGTTGTTCTAGCTCTTCGTACTCTAGTGTCGACATGACTAAGGATCTGGCACTAGTCGAGATCGGGGCTCCCCTAGCAGCTAGTGGGCTGCCTCCCTCCCTTGCCTACCTACCTACCTTAAGAAACAAATCGGATGTTTTGGACAGTTGAAGTTCGTTGCCGTGTTCATGGTATTGTTCCCTTCTCAAGTTACGGTTAAGAAATGCCAGATCTCATCAACTGCAGGAATGTGTTTAGCGACGGATCGACTGCAAGTTACTGTACGGCCACGGTAAAGTCGAGTAAATTAAAGTAGGTGCCTTACTTTCGAATCTGGCCAGGATAACATCAATACAGTAGCTCAATAGATTGCCTTGCGCTTGAGGCGTCGACTCGCGCCGGGATCTCGTGTCACTCATCCTCCTCCTTGAGATCTAACCGAATGCGACCAATGGAGTATAAGGTACCTATTAGACGAAGCAGCCCGTGCCCTGGTCGCAACCTGCTGCTGGAGTCAGGACAACTAATACATTTCAAGGATGTCGGACGAATGCATAGACGTACGACGACACGACTACTGCATGTGGTAAGGACTGACTGTGTTGTTGTTGTGGTCACTATTCCGTAATTGTTTCGTCATCCACCTGAAGCAAGGGACGGAAGGACCACCCCCCCTAGGTCATGAACCTTCAACCAGTGATCCAGCAGCTCTCCCCCGGAACTCGGGTGTGGAACCCCCAAGGAAGGCGTCACCGAAAGCATGGAGATAGGACAGGAGGATAGGGTGAGAGGGTGCCGACCAAAGAGAGAAACAGCCCTGCCACCTACTCAATCAGAACTAAGGGCGTTATACAATCTCACAATGCTAAACCTTTATGTTTCTTGTTCCTCCGTTGGCCCCCCCCCCCGTCCCCGTCGCTTGCTCGCCAAATTAATACTCAAGTTTCGCACAGTCCCTGCCTGCCGTCCGTCCGCGGTCTCTATCAGAAACATTCTGGTGACCGTTCCCCATCGCCGATTGCATCTCTCCGTCTTGTGGTTTAAGAGTCGTCTATATTAGATGTGGCTTCTGCCGCTTCTTGGCACTCATCATCCTTTCCGGCATTCTACATTTATACAATGATGAAGGGATTCGGACTGGGCGCAGCTATCGGGCTAGGTAAGCTCTCAGCAATACCTACTCTCAGGACTCCAGCTAATCATACTATAGCGGCATCGGCATACGCCCAAACTGCCAAATACTGCCCGTCTGAAGCAAGCGGCGTTTGCTACAGCGTCAACGTGCCCAGCGGCAGCAGTGGCGATCTTTATTTCCAGATTCAAGGTCCATCAACAGAACAATGGATAGGCCTGGGCCAAGGAAATCAAATGGCTGGCGCCAACATCTTCATGGTCTATGCTGATGCCGATGGTAAAAACGTCACAGTCTCCCCCCGGAAGGGTGTGGGCAATGTCAAGCCTCAGTATCCTAGTGGTACTCAGATCACTTTGCTCGCCGGGTCGGGCATTGCCAACGGTACAATGACCGCAAACGTGCGATGTAAGTTTTCGGTATCAATCCTTCAGTGAGACCAAGCCGCTCATGGTTGTCCTTGCAGGTTCCAATTGCTCATCGTGGGCTGGCGGCACTATGGACCTTTCCTCGAGCAATAGCTCATGGATATGGGCCGTCAAAGACGGCCCTGCCATCTCCTCCAATGATTTGTCAACAACCCTCCACCAACATACCAACCAAGGATCTTTCACCCTCGACCTCACTAAAGCCCAAGGAGGAAACTCCGCTGATCCTTTTGTTAACACGGCTGTCACTGCTACCGCTGCAGGTGGTTCATCACCAACAGCCGCTGCGGCTGCTCAAAGCCCCTCGGGTAGTAGCAACAGCAGTTCCGGTGATAGTTCCGGTGGTGCGTCTGGGGATAGCTCGGGAGGATCATCCGGTGGTGGCGGACAAGATCCCCCAGGACGGCATCAAGCACTGCTGGCGCACGGAGCCCTAATGGGTGTTGCCTTCGTCGCCCTTTTCCCTCTCGGTGCCATTGCGGTGCGAGTTCTTTCATTCCGAGGTTTGATCTGGTTTCATGCCGCGACTCAGATTTTCGCGTACACATTGGCACTGGCGGGCATGGGGTTGGGTGTCTGGATCGCTACTAAACCCGACTATATTGTACGTTCTTTCCTTTTTTCCAAATTCCAACGCAATGCTAACCACACAATTCGCCAACAGATAAATACATATCATCCAGTAACTGGCCTAATTGTTATCAGCCTCCTTGCGTTCCAACCCATCCTCGGCCTCATTCATCACTACACGTTCAAGCAATACGACCGCAGAACCTTTTGGACTGCGTCGCACGTGTGGGTCGGTCGTGTGGTCATTACCCTGGGGATCATAAACGGTGGTTTGGGTATGAAGCTATCTGACGCCGGCCGCTCAAACGAAATCGCCTACGGTGTCCTTGCGGGGCTTGTGTGGGTGGTATGGATGAGTGTGGTTCTGTGGTCTACTTTCGGCCCGTCTCGGGACGCGAGAGCCCGTGATACAGGCGAGAAGTCTGAGAGGAGTGCCGAAGGAAGCGAGGAAGGGCTCAGGAGACACTCGCCAGGGGCGGTAGCCTAGGCCATGTCGATCAGGCGATTTACGATGATATCTAAGATCACTAGAGCGGTGGTTGTTGGATTGGAAGAGGCCGCAAGGATATGAATTGGTCTGCGGCTGAAATCTTAGCGTTGCGGTTGAGCGCTTGTTGTTTATCGACTTCTGCTTAAGGCAGGTAGGGAGCTCCGTCTGAGAATTTTCATCTCCGGGCTAGCTCTACGAACACGATTGTATGCGTCCATTCTGGTACAGAATACAAACCACCCGGGTACATATCCGTTGATAAACCATCCGCATCAATTCCACAATCAGCGCAAAAGCGTTCCGCTCCGTCTGGTCGAGATGCGTCTGTCTGTACCTTCCCATCCAAGCCGGAGGAGCGAGGGCCTCTCGTCCTCGCACGCAAGCCCTCAGAGATTCGACAATCGCCTCCTTTACCTTCCCAAGAAAGCCACAATGCCGCATATTCTCGGACTTGAAAGATAAAAAGCCATTCACCGCGTAGATAGGTACCGACATGGGTACGGAGTACTGTACATGGTTTCAACGCCTGGATGATATGCATGCTGCCAAAGGTGCATAACCGAGCTTGTGCGAGGGCTAGGCGCGGGGGCTAGAACAGGGGCTACATAGAAGATGGGGCGGAGCGGGTCGGGGTGGTTTATGATACAGTACTACTGTGGTGGGTGGTGGTGGTGATGGTGGTGGTGGTGGTATGAGATTATGGCATTATGGCGTGTAGAAGAGGGGAAGTACAGTACTGTAGGTTGTTAATGGGAGGGTATGTGGTGACAGCCCTCTTCGACTAGAGTATCTTCTGTTGTCAACAAAAAATGGAGGGTTGTTTGCGACAGATAATAATGAATGCACCTCATGCATCACGATAATAAGCATGAAGGAACGCAGTGCCCCGGTTGGTGCTAGTGAGCGTGACGAAGGAGTGACGGTTCTGCAGTCGTGGAGGAATGGGATAACGCGGGCTTGGAGTTGGTGGTGGTGGTGGTGGTGGTGGTGGTTGAAACTTGGGGGGCCAATCAGGTCTTGATAGCGACCGGTTTTATGATTTTCATGGGGGATGAAGGCAATGAAGGTGGAACAGGGGGAAACAAGTTACTGTATTTGGGAACGAGACCCTCTGAGATGATCCCAAGGAATTTCCCGGGGGGGGGGGGGAAACCTGGTTCTTGAGAATTCGGGGTGCGGAAAGCTTTGTACAGTACTCTATCTATGCGAAGCGTTTCTGCAACTGGCATCTGTTGCACACGAAAAGCAAACTCTCGAAACGCCATGCCCGTCCGTGCGCGAATAGTGGTCGAGTCAGTGCCCATCAAGCCTGAATCATGGGGCGACAGATCTGTTTTGAAGTTGAAATCAAGAAAATCGATCACTTTGCAGCAAATCCAGGAATGATATTCCAGGGCGGGGGGGGGGGGCAGGTGTTCAGGTTACTTACTGTACCTCTCTCTCGCTACGGAAGGTAGAATATTGGAAAAACGGATAGTACTTGGACAGGAAAAGTTAGTAGGGGGAATATATTTATATTAGCATATATCTACGGTAGGTGGTATGGGAGCCAGTAAGTCGCTGGGGGTAAGCCCGAGAGATTTACCTGTGATGCGGAGTACATATGTATCTGGATTCCAAGGATTTGAGAGCTGCAGATGCAGCTTGTGTGTCGGACGTGCTATATGGGTAGAGTGCGAGAGGGTGAAGAGGAGGAAAGATTGGCCAATGGGAGCTGTAATGCTTGACATTCATGCATCGGTCGCACTTTGTTTCAAACAATTCGATATGAAGGGGCGGATTTGATGTGATATTTCAGCCCTGAATAAATGATCAATCCGATGAGCGTTACCATGATTGAAGCGAAATGTTGGAAGAGGGATAGAAACAATAAATAGGAGTGTGGTTATTCGGGATGGGATCATAAGATAAGCCGGAGGAACTGTCCTCGAGGTATGGAAAACAAGGATTACAAGTATTTGGGAGCTGCAGGTACCGAAAACTTGATCGAATGCAAACCTTTAATGAGACACATAAAGTACAACGATCTGAAGTGAAACGGAAGGAAGGATTAACAATTCCCTAACATCTCATCCCTCCACCCCCATCCACCAATCGCACCTCGCTCCAACCAACCTGGATATGAAGACCCAAATAAAAAGCCCAAGCATCCCCGGCCGACCGGCTGATGTCCTATCACCTGTCAACGGCGACAAGAGCGATCGAGATTCATTCAACAAGGATAACGGCAAAAGCCAAAGCACATCCAAACATGGGAATCTCCTGCAGGAGAAAAATTGGGGAGACGCCCAGCGGAAACCTGAACATTCCAAAAACCTTGCAGCTGCGGGTTGCAGTAAGCTTTGCGTGCATGCCCCCATTTTTCATGGATAGAATAGGTCAAAGTACTCTCTATAGTTAACACGTGAAGGGAAAAGGGGGGCGAATTGGCCAATATGGGTCATGCTGTAATGTCTGATATCTCCGTTTCGACCAGTCACGACGCGTTTTTTTAGTCATCTCGGTTTTTGGAATGATAAGGTATATATGAGTGAGGTGGGCAAAGCATCGAGGATTAAGAAGGTGTGCAAATGTTCGCTTGCTGACGACTTGTCATAATGGAGGATACAGTTCATGAGAGGTGGAATCGGTAAAAGAGAACAGCCTGGTAGGTTTTTTAAAGATGGGCAGTGTGCTTGTTCGATGCAGTTCAGAAACTCTTCAGAGAACGTGTCAGCTTTCGTTTCTTCCGACGTTGCTATGGAACCGTAGACTGACCGCTATCTATCTAGCAAGCCCCCGGGTCACAAGCAATTCCTTCGCTAGACTGCACTACTGTATCCTGTCAAATCTGCTAGCTTCAAGCCTGCAGCCCGTGGAAGTAAGTCTGGCGATAGTCTGATGTGCTAGCTTTTGCTGAAGAGGTCTTTTTTTTTTTTTGGGCTTTGAGCGTGATTACTCTGGAAATGTTTGGTATGGGGTTGGGGTTTTTTTGGGAGGTTCATATCTTTCTTACATGCAGGATATCTTTGAGCGTGTAGAACAAGGGTAACCTTAGATAGAGTGCGAACAAAGTTGCGAGAATTGTTTACAAGTCTTTGATCAACAAAAACCTGCAATGCTATTCCATCATCTTTTCGCAACAATCAAAACTATGTATAGCCGACCCCATTCATAAAATTTCCAAAACTCTGGAGACTTCTGTCTAAAACCTTCTCGTGGCGATGAACAGCAATATTCAATTAAACCGCAAAAGATTATAAGGGTAAAAACAAGCAAGAAAAACACAATAGGAATTGTCTAGCATGGGAGTTCAGTTTCCCTGGCCAGAGGAAAAGCAAGGTAAGCTCGAGTAAAATACAAGCTCAGGGGTTACGGAGAACCTGGATGGAGCTTTGCAGTTGCGAAATATTGCGAGGAACTTGCTTGGTGGGGGAGGTAGTAGGGGGGGAGAAATGACGGACAGAGGAGAAGAATTGATGGATGAGAAGGGGGAATGTTTGATGTCCTGAATGACATGCCCTCCACCAGTCCGCACACCCCGGGTTTTCAACCTCGTTTGCAGGAAAACCCAGCTTTGTTCTTCCCTCCCCCCGCGGGCCTCCATCCTTCACCTAACCCCCTACATCTTCTCCAAAATCACCCGAATCATCTCGTTCCCCACACGTGTCGCCTCCGGGAACCGAGGCGCGAAATACCGCTGCGTGGACTCGAAGCGGGCGCGGTAGGAGGCGAAGTCGCCGAAGGAGACGGCTTCGGACCAGCCCTGTGGATGTTAGATGAATGGGGTATTCAGGGGAAGAGGTGATTGGGGTTCTTTGGAGGGAGAGGGGGGACTTACACGAGCGGCAAAAGTAAACTCCAAGTCGTCGGAGCGGAAGGTGTTGTCTTCGATGGCGGTGTTGATGACTTCGGAGAGGAGGTCGGGTTTGCGGAAGAGATATTCGGTGACGCCGAGCCAGAGGCGGAAGAGCTGAATTAGGGGTATTAGCCTTTGCATCCATAGAAACATGCCTTGCAAAACCAAATCTGTACGCGGAGTAAGAGAGAAACATGGCGGAACTTACAGGCGTCGAGCATATCATATGATCATACGGCACAATCCCCAACTTCCACCAACAATCCACCATCGCCAACAAACTCAAATGATTATTCGGCGTCCGCTCCTTCGGCACCTTCCCCAGCGAAAACCGATCCAGCACCTCATCCCTCAGCAACAAATCCTCCCCATCCCTTCCCGCTGCAAACACCGCCGCCCCCGCCGTCCTAACCCGCTTCTCCAGCTCCGCCCGATGCCCGCCCAGCATCAGCTTGAACAGCTCAGTTACAGATTCCGCATACTGCCGTATCTGCGTCTTAGCCGCCGGGTTCAAGATCGCCAAGCCAGCATAAACATGCCACTTGTTCGAATAAATCCGAAGTGTGATATTCGCCTTGACATTTTCAATCCCCCCCACATACCTGCTCGTCTCCCACGGAAACTGGTTATTCGCGCTCCACGCCGTGCCCATGCTCAGAAACGCCGCGTGCGTGACCGCCTGCGTGTCGGCGGTGATGCGGTCGTGGGCTTCGGCGGTGAGGTGCACGTGCTTGGAGCCGAAGCAGGATAGGATGCGCGAGACGAGGGCGAAGCTTGCGGGGGAGGCGCGGTGCTGGATCAGCACGAGGGGCTGGCCGCGGGGGTCGACGTTGGGGCCGTGGAGGGAGTGGCAGGAGACGATCTCGACGTCGGGGGGGAGGTGGGCTTCGAAGGCAGCGATTTCGGGGGCTTTGCAGGAGGTTTGGCCGCCGACGATGGCGCCTTGTTTTGTTGCTGTTCGATTCAGTCAGTTATACATGCATTCTTTGTTTTTAAGGTCAATCAGTGGCGGTTACATGGGCCGTAGAGGGCGACGATGCGGTCAATGGACTCGGCTTCTACGCTGTAAAATATGACATCGCTGGCTCTGGAGACGAGATGGCCGTCGGGGTAGATGAATATGTTTTTCTACCACAGATATCTTAGCTACATTGTATGTAAAATTTTGCCCAGAAGCATTTTGTACGCTACCGCTGAAGTCCTCCTTTAATGTCTCATATCTCTCCGGTCTATCACATGCGTTGACCCTAGAGAAGAAGGAGCGCCCATCAGCACATTTTGCTCGTCCTGCTGCACAAGAGTGCCACCTAATTCTTGATATTCCTATATGGAAGCCAGATGTCAGTCTTATCGCTTCTGTAGGCTGTACCACGATATTCGAAGCTAACTATAGACACAGATTGGGGGTTTCAGACAAATAAAAATTAAGGTAGCTGAGATTTTACATCATTGACGACTCACCAGCTCCCAGCCTGGCCGCAAATCGCAGCTTGAGCTGGGGTGATGAGACATACTCGAGCCAAATGCACTCAAGTCATCATTGCAGGGTGTATAAGTAAGAAGAGACATATTGCCGACTTACTTCTTGTATTGTCCTGTAGGTGGAGACGGAGAAAGATGGGTTGTTTTTTTCTTGGAGCTTTGTTTGTAGGGGGGATAGATAGATTTACCTCCATCCAGCTTCGCTGATACGCCTGGCGTACATCTTGCCCATGTCGCCCATGCCTATGATGCCAACGGTGGTGGTGTCCATAATTGCAGTGAATTCTGCAGCGGACCCGCAGAAGGAACCCTTTATGCAAACCTATGTGTGAAGAAGTGACAAGTCAACACTGCCATGCCGCATCGTGGTCCCCCAAAGTACCAATTGTTGAGATTACCGTGTATGCAGAGCCATTTGTAACCATAAGCAACCTTCCGAAAGTTCCGAAGCTGAAAAGATTCGCTTGAATGGTAAATTTCCTTAGCGCATCTGCTAAATCAGGGCACACCACGCTAGCATTTCGTTGCTCGCTAAACCTCTAGACGACTTTCCCTTCACGAAAACACTTGACCCACCTCGAACGAGCTTGAACAACAATAGTACAAGCAACCATGCCTCCCAAGAAGAAGGTCGAGCGCGCTGCCACCGAGAACATCTCTCTCGGGCCCCAGGTTAGAGAAGGTTTGTCCTGTTCCACTCGAATCCCATCTCTCTCGAGAGAAGACGGAAGAACGTTTCCCGCTGACATCCTGAATAGGTGAACTCGTTTTCGGCGTCGCCCGCATCTTTGCCTCTTTCAACGACACCTTCGTTCATGTCACCGATCTCAGGTTCGTTCACCACGCATCATAGTCCAACACCCAATGGGCCCATACAAACCCTATTTTTTTGTGGCAATGGTGAAGGCTTACAACCTGGGTGATTCCAGTGGCCGCGAAACCATCACCCGTGTCACCGGCGGCATGAAAGTCAAAGCCGACCGCGACGAGTCCTCGCCTTATGCGGCCATGTTGGCGGCGCAGGATGTGGCGGCGAGGTGCAAGGAGTTGGGGATTAATGCGCTGCATATTAAGATTAGGGCTACGGGAGGTAAGACCCCCGGTCCCCTTTTCATGAGAAAGTGAAAAGAATGGGCTGACGTGAGGTTTTTGTGTAGGAAATGGAACCAAGACTCCCGGTCCAGGAGCGCAGTCTGCCCTCCGTGCCTTGGCTCGTTCGGGCATGAAGATCGGGAGAATTGAAGATGTGACGCCCACGCCGTCGGACTCTACCCGTAGGAAGGGAGGAAGGAGAGGTAGGCGTTTGTAGAGGGGATATGTGGGGTGAGGAAATACGAGGAGAACGGCTTCTGCTGCCTGGTCTTCATGCTCTGTATGTCTATATAGAGATGCAATAGCTTTGGAACTTTATGGCTTCTCGTAAGAGACGTGGGGTATTGGTGATATATACTCCTGCCAATTCTTCCCCCAAATACTCCCGCAAAATCCACTCTTGCGCCATCGCTATGCATAAAATGCCCTCCAAGGAGACAAACACAGCACCCTCCCTCACAACTCCACAACAACAGGCGCATACTCCCCCCTCTCCTCCTCCCCATCCCCCTCCATCTCCTCCACCTCCATCTCCACCACCTCCCCATCCTCCAACTCCAACATTCCCTTCCTCACAAACTCCCCCCCAACCTCCCACCCATACGCCCCCCTCGCCCACTCCTCCAACTCCCCCATCTGCTCCTTAACCTCCCCTCCCTCCCCCTCCCCAAAAACCTCCCCCAGCGTCCTCTTGAACGTCTTCAACAAGCCCTTCAGCCACGCGGCGCCGTCGTCGGACATATCGAATAAGCCCCCCTCAACATCCTCGCAGCGCTCCAACTGCCGCTGGAGCAGGGATAAGAAGGTTGTGAAAAAAGGTTCGTGAGTGATAATGGCGGTCTTGCACCCGAGCACGATGCCCACACACCGCTTCCACTCCTCTAAACAACTCCAGTTCGCTACCGTCAGCACTAACAAGAACGCCACCTCCATCTCCCCTAGCACCACCGTGCCCCACCTCGCCCCTTCCCCCATCTCGTCGGCAAACTGGCACACGACGTTCTCCAGAGTCCAGCTTGTATCCAGCCGCCCCTCCGTTCTTTCCCGGCCAATCGCTCCTTCCCGCCACGTACGCTTGAGATCGATGCCTAGCACACCTAGTTCGCTCTCTTCGTCCCCGAACCTTGCCTCTGTCGCGCTGAGGCCGGGGATGTCGTCGCGGTCTTGGGGTGCGCTGCTGGCGGTTGTGATTTTCCAGTCGCTGTTGCCCGTGAAGCGAGTTAGGAGTGCTGGGGTGATGTGGCGGGTCAGGTCCGGCCAGTAATCCTCTCTTTGTTCCTCCCCGTCTGGTGCAGCACTCTGCCGGTACGGCGTCAGTCGCTCCTGAGCTGTTGTCTCAGAATGATAGCGGTTGTAGTCGTCCGAACCCGACCGACAAGGAACAAGCCCGCCCCTCTCTCTATCCCAGACATAAACCAACAGCGGTGGGTCGCCCTCGTATGACGACGGGTCGGGGATGTAGAACCAGAACCCCTCGCGCAACGAGACATCGGCCGTTTCGCTGACGTAGAGGAGATGCCAGCCCGGGGGGATGTTCTTGATACCCTGGAATTTGGGGTTCGTGGTGAAGGTTAGGAGATCGATGCCGCAGAAGATTGCGGGGGGGTGGCTGAGGAGGAGGAGGGTCGGGGAGGGGGAACCCATGTTTTTGTGGGCAAGGGTGGGTGGATGAGTGGCAGAGATAGGCGGCCGTTTGATGTCAGAAGCAAGTTCGGGGTAGGGAAGGATAATGCGTTGAAGTCATTAGGAATCGAGAACTTTCAAGATCGGTGACGAGGGTGGCAAGGTGACTCCCGCCTCCAGTTGCTCGAGGCATTGGAGGGTAAGAGAGCTTGCGCTGAAGATTTGCGAGCGACATGTCACTCAACTATAAGCATTTGGTGCGGCGAACAAAGTTGAACAATTAGGCAAGAAGAAGAGGGTTGAAGAATGTAAGGCCAAGGCGATCGGAAGATGATGGGAAGAACGGGTTCTAAGTGATCAATGGCTTGAAAAACGAAAATGACGGCGCTTTGATTTGAGGACGGATGATCGAAGTGTGCTCGGTTTATGCAATTGTAGTGTCTGGGCCCTGTTCCAGCGCAAGGCATTTTCTTTCGAGGGCCAAATCTACTTTGGTGCACGTCGATCGTATCCTCCAGTCTTACAAGAAAATTTAGAGACACTTTTGGCATAGAACATAGAGCTCAAAAATCTCGGCGGTAGTATCATTGGTATCAGAGATCCTCTATCTCAACCACAACAGCCAATCCGAGCACCACAGCCAGCACCTAACGATAACTCTTCTGAAACCTACTCCTCGCTCCCTTCCCTCCAAACTTCTTCGGCTCCGCTCTTCGGTTATCCGCCACAAGCAATGTCCGGTCGTATTGTACCAACGCCTGCTTTAGCTGGTTCTTCGCGTACTCGTCCACATACTTTTGGTAGTAGGCTACTATCGACTTTGCGATGGCTTGACGTATGGCGTAGATTTGAGAGGTGTGACCACCACCGCTGACACGGACGCGGATGTCGACATGCGCGAACTTGTCGAGGCCGACTGTGAGGAGGGGTTCGTAGACCTGGATGGGGGTTAGATAAGTCGTTTTTGCCGTTGGTGATCGAGGGAGTGGGCTACCTTAAAGCGAAGGATTTCCGGTTGGATGAGGGCGAGGGGTTTACCGTTAACTTTGACAATGCCTTTACCGGCCTAGGTAGTCATGTTAGAGAGCTATTATCTGAGATATGCTGAGCCCAGCTTTACCTTGCAATGTGCGACAGCGGTTGCTAGTGAGAATGTTAGCATGCGAATTCGTCGGCAGCCTGGATAAATGTACCTGTCTTCTTCTTGCCGAAGCACTGCACCATCTGCGTGGAAGCCATGATTGTGGACGGATTGGCGTAATTGATTTGTAGTGAGTGGTGTCGATTGATGTTCGTACTGTCAGAATTTCGCGTTCACTAGCGTGTGTGGAAGGGCTAGGCTACGCTCGCTTAGGAATGCAGCTTCGGGCCGGCAAACCTTAGCCTCAAGAGCCTGACCATCTTCGACAGGCACCTGCATGCTTTTCTAGATGTGAGATATGTCTAGGCTCTACGCTTTTGGTTCGAATGGCTCTGGCCAGCTTGGTATTGGAACAACAAAAGATACTTCTTCCCCTCAAAGATGTTTATTCAGGGACACAGATGGACCACCTCGCAGGCTTTCAAAGATTGCAGCAGGGGGCAATCATACGTTGATCCTGAACGAGTCTGGAGACCTATATTCTTCTGGTAAGATTGATGATGACGACGGCCGAGGTGATTTGGAATCCCCGGACCATCCAGAACACATTTTCCGAAAACATTACGCTCTAAACTCGAAGCTTTTGTTCTGCGCAGCGCTGTGGGAGGCTTCGGTACTTGTTACCGATGGAGAAAACATCTATGCAAAGGGGAAAGGCCCTAAAGGTGAACTCGGGACAGGAGCTGTAATTTCACCTCAATGGCAGAGGCTTTTGACATTTCCACCATCGGGAACCCATATAGTAGATGTTGCAAGCGGCGTGGCCCATACGGTCATCATCTTTTCGAATGGAGAAGCTTACGGGTGGGGAAACGGCCGGAAGGGTCAATTGGGGGAGCCACCGCAGATCGTGGAGACACCTCGTAAGATACAGAATTTGGGTTTCAGTGTCATGCGTGCTGTATGTGGTAGAGAATTCACATATTTCGTAGGAGAGGCTACGGAGGGTCGCCATGTCATTTGTGGTTCTAGTAAGTGGAATGTCAATTCTGACGCACCATCTGCTGTCCAGAATTGGATTGATTTAGGCGCAAGCTGGGGAAGTATATACGTTCTTAAGACCGATGGAAAGATTATATCATGGGGTCGAAACGACCATGGTCAGCTTGCTCCACCAGGTCTTCCAAACATTAAGCACATTGCAGTGGGCAGTGAACATGTTCTCGCCTTGACGACTGCCGGGGCTGTCCTTACCTGGGGTTGGGGAGAGCACGGAAACTGTGGGCTGCAGACTGATAAAGCTGGAGACGTAATTGATAGATGGAATGAAATTCATCTTGAAGATGAGGTCGATGCTCAGGTGGTCGGGGTAGGTGCTGGATGCGCCACGAGTTTTATATGGGTGAAGACGATCTACAAAGAGGAGTTCAGGGAGGATTGATAAGCCTACAGTATCGTCGATTGGCGTTGGTATTGATACGCCCGAGGAGGTCGCTAAGAAGGATATGCTCGTAATCCAAGTGTAGCTTGTTTGCTTTGCAAGAAAGGAGATCCCGGTGGTCGGGCACATACAGTACCGCCAGTAGGCCGCTTTACCCTATCAGCGGCTGATGAACGGTAAGTTCGTGGAGATTCTCTGAACCTGCCTTAACTCGTACTTCCTACAGTAGGCCAACGAGCGTCCATAGTTTGAGGATTGGGCAGTCGAGATCAAATATACATCCTAGTCCTCGAACAGTGTGTGTATCTGGGCCGCAATCAGCATATCTCCCCTACGAGTATAGGAACCCCGATATACTTCTGAAAGCCTCTGCGTAGGCGCTATACGTCTGTCGTCGCCTTCAGGCCATGCATAGTCAGGCTCTGTCCTTGGTGCAGTCTCTTGGTCTTTGTGGAGACTACGGTTGCTTCTAGCGAAGGGATCCTGCATAATACTGTTAGCCCATGATGCTTTCAGACGACTGTTCTGTTTGCATACACTATCAGCGCTTGCGTCCCAGCCTAGCGTGTCTTGATCATCATCATAGTTTCTCTCGTCCCATCGACGGTCATCATCGTTCGCAGCAGGAAGAAACAAGCTTTCAGGATCCAAGCTGGCCTTGGGCGGCGGTGGCGAAGGTCTTTGCGGTCGCTGGCTAGGAGGCTCTCTGGTAAAGCTGCGCGAAGCTGGTTGTGCTGGAGGCGGCATTTGGTTGGTCGTCTGCTGGCCGTTGGTCTGAACGGAAGATTGGCGGGACTGTTGTTTGTCCGTAGGTGCGACAGATGTATTTCGAGCAACTGCAGGAGCAGGAGTGACAGAACCGCCGCGATACTCGCCAATAGTCATCAAGGTAAATTCGCATAGCATGCCGTGATCTTGGTATGTCAATTGCAAAGGCCGAGTTGGGAACGAGTACAGAGCCTGGATGCTAGTTTTAAGTGTCTCGGCATGCACGACTATGGCCTTGAAGTCTTTAACGCTGATGCCAATGTGCAGCTTTTCCTCAACAGTGAAATCTTCGAAGTCTAATGTATCAATGGCAACAGATGTTTGTAACGGTTGCTTTAGTATCTCTGTATCTGGTTAGTGAGAATCGAGTATGGCTAAAAGGGTCGGTAGACCTCTCCCCTCCATGATCTTCTCGGTGTAGCTCGTAAAAGTCGCTTTTCCGGCCTCAGAATATATGTCAAGCTGTTCAGTTCCGGCGCCAAAGTATTCGATGAATGTTCGAAGCATATTGGCAGTAATACTCCATCTATTCTTTGCTGCATTCTTGTCGAAGAGTGCATGCATGACTTCAATCGATTCATACGTGAGTCTGTACGTCTTAGTGACCCCTTAAGGTAGGACCTACGGTTAGTGCTATCTAAGTGAGAAAGTACAGCAGATACATACCGTGCCTGCAAACCATCTTGACGATAAGACGACATTCGGTCTTGTCGGGTCGGTCTTGTATCGAGACCTCACATCTTTCTACGGCGGTATCCTTTTCTCGCACGTCACCTAAGCGTGCTTTGAAAACGGAAAGAAGTGCCTGATACCGAGTCAGTCAAACTGCTAATACTTGATAAGGCAGACTTCAACGTACTTTGTTATATAGTTGACAGGTGAATCGCGCTTCGACTTCTTCACTAGCTTGTTGGCCAACATCTTCACTAGAGCTGTACTTGTATTTCTCAAAGAACGAATTCTGATTAAGTGAAAATGATGCATAGGCAGACTTGGAAGAGTTCAATGCGGTAAGGATAAGCTGAGAGAAGAAAGTTAGTTAGTCACAGTCCAGTCCCTGGCACCTTGGGAAAGGTCTATTTCCCACTTTGTTGTGGCGGGCTTCCATCGAAACCGCCTCGCTGAATTTTGCAAGACATAGTACAGCATCGTGGATACGAGCCACGCCTTTAGGCGTCAGGGTAAAGTTCAAAGTGTGCATTTCGGTCTTGCTTGTACTGCATCAGGGTCAAAACGGGTGTACGAGTGCTCTGCAAGGTACCGCCATCCGTAAAGTATGTGCTAGTCGCCAATTCGTGCCTCATTAGAAGCCCTGGATTTTCCATATGCAGGGGGAATTTAGTTGATGGTGGATGTGGATGTGGATAGGTTTAAGTGGAGATCAGAGGTAATGGGTGGTTACATACAGCCCTAGATAGATATTTGGCGCAGGGAGAGATGAGGCGAATAGAAGGACGGGAGAAGTCTGCAATTGGCCGTATCTTGGGCTCTTCCGTGCAAGAGAACCAGTCTAAACCGACGTAGCGTGAAATTGAAGTTTTTGCAAGTCGTGTCGTTCATTGAAAATTCATACTGTAATCCTTCGCACTCTAAGTAAAATTCCGGATAATTAGGTGCTTCTTCCCAAAAAATCAACGATGACCAAAACCACAATATCCTCCGTCTCCTCATCTCTTACATGTGTATGAGTCGTGCTTTTCCTATAGTAATTGGTAATGCTCGCATGACACCATTGCTTTCTCCAGCACGCCTTGATGCGACTTTGATTCCCAAACCCTCGTCAACCACTAGCACGTCTCCCCCCCAATTGTTTCCCTCTTACTCCTCTCTGTTCTTACTTCCTCAGGCTTTCTACCCAGCCCGTCCCAACCTTATCAACCATAGCAGGATATTGCGTCTCGAGAAGTATAATCGCACTTTTAGGCTCCTCCCCTTTGCGTAAAAGGTCCTTGACGAAAGCCGTCATTGCAGGTGTCCAGCCTGAGGGTTTGTTTGAAGATGTGGAAGGCATAATTGTTAATGGAGGTGGATTCTCCGGGGGGTCAGGAGGCGGCGAAGGGTATGGATTGGGAGGGCTGCCGGGAAAGCTAGGTAGTGGAGGAGTGGGTGGTGAAGAATTGCGATTGGCTTCGTGTAATTGGATTTGGTGGTTCGCTGAGGTAGAAACGGCTACCAGGTAGTGTAGCGTAGTGAGATAGTATGGATTGTTTTGCGTAGCTGCGTAAATGCCGTGGATAGGTTCCAGGGAAACCGAGTAAAGAGTGGAAGTGTAGCTGATGAATGGAGATTTGGCTCCAGGTTTAGTCTAGTGGAGTTTGTTGCTGGTAAGGTGGTTGGCGAATTGAATGTATCACGAAGACAGGACGTGCAACGAAAGCTATATAGACGTTGTACGGGCGAGGTTTGCTTCTTCCTCGTTGTTCGCCTCATTGCGCAGTGTGTGCTGGTCTTTGAGATGCTTAGGGAACAGGCATTGATGCCCAATGCGAAAGACCGCTGGACGTGAAGGCATAGACGAGAGGTGTGACAAACAATAACCACAATAACAAGTTCTTTGTGGAGGTGCGGCGACAAAAGATAAGATATGTTTGGATACAATGGTCAAAGCCGTAAAAGAGTGATTGATACCTAAAGTAGCCGTTTCCGCTTTTGATTTACTCCCCCCTATGCCAACACCAAATTTTGGACCACAAACGCCAAATGCGACCGTTAGATGAGGGCCACAAAGCAAATCCAACCAATCGTGCATTATGCAAAGTTACGCCAAGTCCGGCGGTACAGAATATGTCCAAAGAAAGATTGAGACAGCTCATTAGTCAATGCCTTAGCGAATTTAGAAGAGCCCACCAAAACCCCCAACAAACCAGGTGAAGGATAAGATAGTAACCATACACATGCCGAACATGAACTTGAGTGTCTGGCGCTCTATGTCCGAGAGAGCACTGCTGCAGGTAGCACAGGTCCAGTCTGTTCGGTAGGGGCTTAGTAAAGCCTAAAAAGAACGCATTGAACGAAGGGGAAAACATACCACTACGTGGAGTATAATTTTGGGGGATGTACATGCCAAAGGTGTATTGATTGTATGTACCAAGGTGCCCTGCATCCGCTACTTGGGTCACATCTTTCGAGGCGTCATGGATTACCAACGTGTATGTCTCTGTCAATAACGGAGCTGTTCCAGTCTTGTCTGGGTTGGTGTCCCACACGATACTTCCTGTAGATGCAAATGTTGCATTGCTGGAAAGCGTGTATGTGGCGCTGTTGGCCGTGCAAGTAACAAGAATGTCGACGTTCGAAGGTGCAACGGAAAGCGAAGTGTAGTTCCATACAAACGATACACTGTCTCCTATTTTATAATAAGTGGCCTGCGCGATTGCAGATGGTGTTAATAGGTTGACTCCGCCGGCCGGTAAACGAGGGTCCACAGATGTGGTTTGAGCGGCGCTTGAGGTTTGCTTTGATGATCCTTGAGATGCAGAGGTTTTGGTGGCGCTAGATGATCCAGACTTTGACCCAGACCCGCTGCTGCTCGAAGAACCGGAGTTTGCAGTATTGGATGATGTAGCCGTCGTTTGGGTGGAACCAGTCTGTGATGCAGACTGTGAGGATGAACCGGAGCCTGTGTTGGCCATGGCAGATTAGCACTGGGGTGGCCTCGTTGGAAGCAGTGGAATCTGCCAAAAACTTACTGGTTTGTGAGCTGGACTGTGAGTTGCTCTGGGTATTACTCTGCGTGCTGCTTTGCGAGTTGGTTTGTTGTCTGACCACCAGTCCTCCTATGTTCTCCAATGATGGTGGCCATGGCCATGCTGTTGTAAAGGAGGCCAATAAGGATAACGTAAAGAGGATGTGTCGTAGGACAAGTCGCTGCAACATGGTCGGAACAGGCTGAGCGAGTGAAGCCGTCCGGTTGTAAAATATGTCCCTTCTTCAGCTGTTGGGAACCCAGACCCGTTTCTCGCTCCCTAAGTTCGTGATGCGAGTCTAATGTTGATGTGCGAACCCTGCAGTCTTCGTCAAGGTAACGCAGGAGCTAGTGATACGTAGCAAGGAGTAACAGATACAACGAATGACGAGTAGATTAACGAAGGGTCTACGGCGAATTAAAAGATTGCTGTATAAAGTGTGAGAAGTGAAGAGAGTACTGCAAGGTAAAGCTGTGTGATGATACGAGTACTTTCTCTATTTGTTTTAGCTTCGGTCGCCCTATGTCACTTCTATTTTTGGATCAAGTTCTCCAAATCACCGAATACGAATTTTGTGATGAACAAAACACTACCTTACTCGTCCATTGATTTTTTGGATTCATTGACACACCAATTCGGTGATATGAAGAATTCCTGTTGTACACTGGGTACAAATGAACCAGCCTGCGTTTGACAGCCTCCAGCGCCAACGCTTGCTAAACCGCTCGACGAAAGATGCAACCGTAAATCATCACATAACGATGTGCATACTATCTCCCTCCGCCACCTTGTTCAAATGCCGACAGACGTTGAGAAGCTTCAATTAAGGCTTGTATTCGTCTTTCAGTATCCAGCTTCCTCGCCCTCTAGAACCTTTCTCAAGCGTTGCTATCTCCTTCAGCATCTCCTTGAATTCTACCGTCTTCTGCGGCGTGTTACAGTGCCGGTTGAAATGATCGATTAGCATCTGCGTATGCACTTTGCCGCCATGAACAACGAGATAGTCTCGGATCATCTTCATAAAGTCTGTGCCCGCTGGACCCGAAGGGGTGCTTTGCTTTGAAGCTGTACTTGTTGGCGTATTGGCTCGTGGTCCATTGGTAGCTTGTCGGTTTCGTAAGTTTGCCAGTATACTGAGTGAAGCAGGTCCGCCTCGGGCCCGACCAAACCCTTGATGCTGCGATGGTTGTTGTTCTGGTCTCCCAGCGGTGCCAAATTGGCCAGTCCAAGTAGGAGTACCCACAGGCACCGTCCTCGCGACCTCGCCCGCCTTCTTCAGTTCGGCTGCTGCCTCAGCGGCGACCTTTTTTGCCTCCTTCTCAATGATCCTTGGATCAGCTGCAATGACTCTTTTCCCATTGACTATTTGGTCATGTTCGAGTGCGGAGTGAACACCGGAACGAGCGAATATGCTTTCCATAACGCGGGCTTCAGAGTTCGTGGTGTCGCCAGAGGCGGCTCGACGCTCGATTTCTTCTTCACCTCGGAAAGGCACCATAGAGACTACGCCAGCCATGTTACGAACAGGCGAGGTACGATCAGTTTCATGGTTGCTCGTATAAGAAGCCCCTCCATTTGGTATTATCCGAGTATGCTGTTCCGACGGTTTCGAATTATTCTCGTTGTTGAATCGAACTTCCGTACCTTTGAACAACTCACTAGTCTCTGTAACGTGTTCATCAGCCTCCCCAAGGGTGAATAGATCGTGAAGATCCTTCATCTGAAATGTTTGGCGCTGCTTGGGATCTCTCAAGATCTTGTTGGTTAGAAATTGTTTGAAGAGTTGCCGGTGGTAGATTTTCTCTTCTATTGTTCCAGCCGTCATCAGACGATAGATTCTGACTTCCCGCTTTTGCCCCAAACGCCAAGCTCGTTCTCGAGCTTGAACATCGGTCGAAGGATTCCAATCGGGATCGTAGATAATCACTCGATTCGCTCCCGTGAGATTAATACCGAGACCGCCCACTTTGGTCGTTAGGAGGAAAACGTGAACATCTGGGTTCTTATTGAATTCATCGACCATACCCTGCCGGGCTTGAATGGGCGTATTACCATCCATACGACGAAAGGTAAAACCTTGTAAGGACTTGACGAATCTCTCAAGAATATCGAGCATAATGCGATGCTGGGCGAAAAGTAATGTCTTCTGGCCCTGTTCCTTCCACAGCTCTAGCAACGCTTTCACGACTTGCATCTTGCCAGACTTAGCACCGCTGCCATAATTGTATCCAGGTTTGATTGAGAGGGTTTTGTGCTCTACTAGATCCGGATGGTTGCAAATTTTCCGCAGAATATCAACGCCGTACAAGACCTGACGTTTGCCATTTATGATCGCATTCAGATCTTCAGAGCCGAGAAAGCTCTCATATGTCTCACGCTGGAATTTGGTGAGTTTACAGAACAGTACTTGTTCACTTTTCTTTGGCAGATCAGACGCAACGTCAGCTTTAAACCTTTGTAATAGGTAGGGGGAGATTGTGTCTTTCAAGGTCTCAGCACACTTCATTGCTGTCTGGACTTGAAGATTTGAGGCATTGGCATAACCTCCTTGCCGTATAGGAAACTCGAACTGTTGTCGGAAATTGACCAGGGTGCCTAAACGCATGGGGAAGACAAAGTCGAACAACGACCACAACTCTACAAGATTATTTTGCATAGGCGTCCCGGATAGGATGATACGGTTTGCTGTACGAAGCTCCTTGCAGTAGATTGTAATTGCAGTATTCGGGTTCCGGATCTTATGCCCTTCATCAAGCACGGCGTACTCCCAATTAATCGGTATCAGCAACTCAGCGTAGGTCTGCAGACCTGAATATGTAGTAACCAAGACATGACCATCTTGTACAACGCGATCAACGACCTTCTTACCTGCTTTTTGTCCCTTTGTCATTGGCTTGCTTCTTGCATGCGCAAGCTGTGACATTAGTTCATCTTCGTGCTGAGCTTCTCGACCAACGTCGATCATGCCGCTGCCGGACGTGTGTAATATGGAAACCCGAAATGGTGGCCACCAAGTATGAAATTCGTTAACCCACTGCTTCATGACTGTCGCCGGAGTAACAACGATGATTGGTCTCTTGATCATCTTACTGTGGTGAAGGCCAGCGAGAAAGGCAATGACCTGGATTGTCTTACCAAGCCCCATCTCGTCGCCAACAATACCACCGACTTGCTGGGAATAGAGCTCCCAGAGCCACTGCACACCTGTCTTTTGGTAGTCGAATAATGAAGGGTAAATATCACCCGGTACCCTGTAGCCGCCGTCGAATTCCGTGTCTGTCCTGGTAGGATGTGGCATATACCATTCCTCATCGACAACACCATCGTTCTGGGCAATAGTACCATGTTGAGAGTGACCACTTAAAATTCCAGAGTCCGGTAGGGAATTGCTCTCTTCATTCACGCGAGAATTCTCGCTATTGTTTGACCTTTCGCGAGCTGCGCTCCGCCTATTGACCCAGCTACGCAGCCGATTCTGGTATAGCTTTTCGTTTCCATCATCAAGGCCTGTCAAATCTTCATTTTGTGTTGCTTTAGCATGCGACGTGGATTTTCGCTTTTGACTAGGGGTGGGACCTGTGTCGAGGTCTGACCAATCATCTTGTAGCCCCCCGTCACTGTCGTCCTCGGACTGACCCAAAGCCCCGATGCCACGTTCATCCAGTTCAGGAACAAAGGCAATATCTTCTTCTTCTTCGCTGGAGGATGTCTCGTCACCATCACTCTGTACAATATTGGGCCGGCTATTTCCATTTAGCTTAAGACTGCTAGTCTGCGCAGGCCCTTGATGCAGTCGCCGCCGCTTGACTGGCCTTTCCGGCCCATTCGGGGCATCGGGTGTGGTATCGCTAGTGTCGTTGTCAACAAAGCCGGGCTGGACTAGATTGCGGTGGGATAAAGGCTCAAGGACTGGATCTTCATCCGGCCCTGATTCATCTTCGCGTTCTCCATATTCTGCATCGAGTAAAACATCCTGAAGATTGGACTCAGAGCGTCCTAAAGAACGTCCAGGCATCTTGGAAAAAGGAGTAATCTTTCCAGTACGAATAAGAAAGTCACGCTGGCTTTCATTGGGCATTTTCCGACTTGCTGACTCCTCCAAGAGAGACTTTCCATTGTTATTCTCCTCTCCAAGCCTTTGATCAATGCGCTCTTGTATCTGCCTAAGATCTTCGTCCAGTGTTCTGATACTAGCTTCCAGGTGTGAGATCTCGGCCTTTATGCTTACGGTGGTGGCGGAGCCGGTAGGGCGATTCAACTTATCTTGTAGTTTTCGCACCTGGGACTTGAGCCTCCTGTGGCAGTAAATGTTAGCGGAATTATGGTTACATGAACGAGACGTTCAGAGTCCGCTGCATACCCTTTGTCCACCTGGGTCTTCTCCAGACGTTTCTCATCCCGCTCATTGGCTTGTTCGATGAGTAATTGATCTGCCTACAAAAGGTGTGTGAATTCCTTTAAACAGAAGTTGTCGAAGATATCTTTTGGCCTACCTGGCGGCCAACATCTCTCTCAAGGTCATCCTGATCTCTCACATGTGTAGCCAAAGATCTAAGACGGCTCTCTTCGTCCTGACCCTGTTCGTGGATACGACCGGCACTTTCCTCTGGGGCCTCTGAGAATTCTTCGGCAGATGGATCTATGGCCCTGTCGTCCAAGATCCCGTCCCTTGAAATTTGGCCCTTAGGCAATGCTAGACAATCCTCTTTGAGTTGAAGCACGTCATCCTCTTTCTCAAGAGCCTCTCTGCGTGGATCCATGTTGGGTTTGGGGTTGGGCTCGGGGGAATACAATAAGGGTTTACAATGGTAGCTATCAACCATGTCACTTACTATAGGGAGGTGAAGGTGGTACCACTTACCCCTATAACGAGACTCGCTCATCTACTTGATACTCCTTCTTATGCTCACCGTCTGAAGCTTTTGCGTGAACCACATTTGAGTAACTTGCAAGATAGCACATGCAACGACCCAGGAGTCCTTGGATGAGTGAGGACTGTTGTTACGTGGTTCGTTACAGGATAGACTGTTGTATCGCATTATTTCGAGAATCAATCAATCAAAGCTCCTCGACTTACCTCTGTGCCTCGATTGATCATAGGATTATCTACTATATACGTCAATGAGCCAGCACGGGAAGTCTAACTAGCTACGGCCTAGGTGAATGCCTTACCCAAAGACAGTTCCAGTTTAGGTGGAGTACTCCGTACATGGGGTACCTACCTACTTTACATTCAATGTAGAATATGGGATATACAGCGCAGTCGTATGGCGTATAAGCCTCACTTTCGCCTACAAAATTTAACGTAGTATCATCGCTGCTTGTCATTGTGCTCGCTCTGGAATAAATCCATTCTCATAGATCCTCAATAGAACTAAGCGCTGTGGTTTCCGAGCCATTGTCCGGCGCTCGGTGTTCTACGAGTAGAACTAGATACTCACTCAGATCTCTTAACGAGTCTCACTGCTGTGCTGGCAGACCTACCGACGTGCTTCCAACTCCGCCCCACGGACAACACAGACCAAGTACTACCGACCTACTTCTTCACTCTTCGACTAACAGCCAGAGCCAGGTGTCTGAACCTACTGCAACGCCAATCCGCTAGTGTTTCGAGACGACCTTTTACAACGTACGCGAATTACGATTTGATCAAGTCAACTGAAACCTGTAAACGCAAACAGCACTGAAGACTTTCTCAAGCAAAGCTTTTGCTGCCGACTCAAGGCACATCTCTTTCAACGTTTGATGAGCTGGCGGCCAAACGAGGGCTGAGTTGCCCTGGAAATTGACCCCGAGTCCTGCTTGCAGCACTCGGTGGCTTTGACCAGATCACCACGGTGGTGGATCTCTTGACCTCCACGAGATTGGATTCGGAGAACCACAATGGATCAGCAATGGCAGCCTTACAGTGATATCGCGGGGAGTCGTCAAGCGCGATACGCACACTCAACTCCCCAACAGCAGACACGAGATACGAGCAATGGCCTAGCACAGCACCAGCCCCCGCCTTCAGGCTTCAGTTACGAAGCGTATCAGACACCTTCCTTACCCTCTCACCCACAGTCTATGGCTACCTCGCCGATTGGCACACCTCATTCCCGAGCTTACTCCGGAGACGGAGATGTAGCTATGGAGGATGCAGATCCATACAACAGAATGAAATACCCATCAAGACCTAGTCACCAGCATCGTTCCTCTGGTCAATACGTTAAGCAAGAGGACTCATCCGCAGCCCGCAGATACTCTCCTATGAAAGCCCTTTCGCCGTCTTCGCAGTATGCGACAAGCCCTCAACAACCAAGCCAAGGCTCCTATGGACCGTATCCCTCCCAGAACATATCGGCGAGGCAATCGCCGACACGGCCAAACCTATATTCGACGCCATCTCAGAGTTACTACACAACCCCAAGTGAGTCATCCAAGCAATAAAACAAGTATGCTAGGTTGCGGAAAGCTGACTATAGTACTCCCTTCTCCAGCGGCATCGAGGCAGCATTCGTTACATCTGCCACCGATCCAACCTGGAGAAGCTAGTCCCGATCAATACTATCCAAATTCTGCTACTGCGCAACTCAATGCAGTTTTTGGGCGGGAGGCCAAGTCCCCACGACACCTGCGGCCACCAAGGTCCGCAAGTACTTTAGACATGTCGCGAGGTCCAGTACCGCGGTTCAAGAAATTGGAGAAGGTGCAGGACTTGGAACCGAAGATAAATCCACAGCCTGCGTTTCGACGGGCGAACCCAGAAGGAGGCTTCATAAGTGTAAGTCTGCCATAACTCATTTCTGTTAAGCATGGTATCTTACAGCACTGTAGCCTTTGCAAGCATTGACAACCCACTTACCTTCCACCTATCGTATATGTAATCCGGCTTTCAAATACGAATCTTCCCGGAATCCTAGACGAGTCCTCACTAAGCCGAGTAAGGGTGTCAAGAATGATGGCTACGACAATGAAGACAGTGACTATATCTTGTATGTCAACGATATACTAGGGAATGAAGATAACGGGCATAAGTAGGCCGGATGGTACACACCGAAATCTCCATACCCCACTAATACTCTACAATAGGAACAGGTATCTTATCCTCGACGTCCTCGGTCAAGGAACCTTTGGTCAGGTGGTTAAATGCCAAAACTTGAAAACGCAGGAGGTGGTTGCAGTTAAAGTTGTAAAGAACAGGACAGCATACTTCAACCAAAGTATGATGGAAGTGTCAGTGTTGGACCTGGTACGCTTACTTGTGCCAACTCACCTAGTGTCTGCTGACGGAGACTTCAGCTGAATGGTAAACTTGATAAGAATGACGACCATCATCTCCTACGACTTAAGGACACCTTTATTCATCGGCAGCATCTATGTCTTGTCTTCGAGCTTCTAAGCGTGAATCTGTATGAGCTGATAAAGCAGAATCAATTCCGAGGTCTCAGTACGACACTCGTTCGAGTCTTCGCTCAGCAGCTGTTGAATGGGTTAAGCCTACTTAACAAAGCTAGGCTCATACATTGCGATCTGAAACCGGAGAATATATTATTGAAAAAGTATGCTCGCTCTTTAAGTCTAAATGCTTAAGTTCGCTAACTCCCTGGCAGCCTTGAGAGCCCTATCATCAAGATCATCGACTTTGGATCAGCATGTGATGAAAGGCAGACAGTGTATACATATATTCAGTCCAGGTTCTACAGATCACCGGAAGTACTTTTAGGGTTGCCGTAAGTGGGTTGTCATCGTGTCTTGGATTTGCTACTGACATCGTCCAGTTACTCGTCAGCCATCGATATGTGGTCATTAGGCTGTATTGTGGTTGAATTATTCCTTGGTCTACCGCTTTTTCCGGGTTCTTCCGAGTATAACCAGGTATCGAGGATCACGGAAATGCTTGGCCTACCTCCTACATGGATGTTGGAAATGGGAAAGCAGTCTGGAGAATTCTTTGAGAAAGCCCACGATGAATTCGGAAGACGAACGTATCGGCTGAAGACTATGGAGCAATATTCGCGTGAGCACGGCTCGAAAGAGCAGCCGAGCAAAAAGTATTTTCAGGCGACGACCCTTCCAGAAATTATAAGGAGTTACTCCATGCCAAGAAAGAATATGAAGCAGGCCGAGATTGATAGAGGTAGAAGCACATCGACACTGGTGGCCATAACATGTTTGCTAACGCGCTACAGAAATGAACAATCGTATCGCTTTCATTGACTTCGTTCGAGGGCTGCTGAACATCAACCCGCTCGAACGCTGGTCACCTCAGCAAGCTAAACTCCACCCTTTCATAACGCAACAGAAATTTACTCAGCCGTTTGTTCCCCCTATGAATCTAAAGCCATCTTCGTTGACCAAGTCACCCGCACCTGGCGTACAGCAACAACAACAAGCTGAGGCTGTCAGCAAATCGCGAGCTCAAGCGGCTCAGCAACAGGCACAGCAACAGGCACAGCAACAGGCTCAATCTGCTGCTCAGACTGCATACGCTAACATGCAGATGAGTCAATATCCACAGTCCCCGCTCGCTCAAGCCCCGCCAGTGTACAACAACATGTACACGCCTCACCAACAGGGGGCTCCTCCGCCTTACCCGTCGCAGTCCGCTGGCTATGGGCACCAGATGGGTATGATGCACCAAGTTCCAAGCCAGATATCTACTGCCCAATATGCTCCGCAACAGAATCTATACGCTCAAGCTACAACGAGGGCAGGGCGGCAACGCGCCTCGACAATGGAGCAGCAACAAGGAGGGATCCCCCAGTCGATCCAAAGGGTTGCCAGTCACTTGGATCCAAATGCACCGATAAGGCTGCAACCGAGTCCGGCGTACTACCCTCCACCACCTGACGGTATTCCAGATGGGACTGCCAGTAGCGCAAGAAGGAGGGGCAGCCGCGCTGCGAGTGGCCGAAACAGGAACTTTATACAGAATTTAGAGGACAGAACGATGGAAGAGGGTTTTATTCAACAGTCTCAGTGGCATTGAGGTCCGGAAGAAAAGCCACATGCATAGTATCACCTCGCAGATCGGGTTCTGTAGGTTGACACTCTCTGTCAAGATACAGTACCTTATCACTACTCGATGGCGGTTACGAGACCAGCCACAGAATAACAGCACTAGAACTACCAACAGAACGCCCAAACGCCAAGTGCCATTGCGCTTTAAGGAGGGACCGACGCTCAGTGTTTCGAGACGGGTTCAGGAATTTCGAATTGTCCGCCGAGATGTTCCGTTGCGGCCAGTTCCAATTATAGTATAATACCAACAGGCTCGTACCCGGTTGCCGTACTTCACTCACACACTCCTTTACGCATGCCAGATTCGGTCTGGGTCATGGCGTCTCTGCTACTGCGTATCGTTGAGGCATAGTGGATAGACAAAGCAGCTTCACCGGACAGGCTTGGTGGCTTGGTCTTTACAGAAATCTGGTGGGTTGTCAAACCAAACAACTCAAGGGTCATATAGTCGTTGTAGTTATACGAAACCAAGTCGCGTACTCGCCACTGTGTAGCTTGTAGGAAGCCATATCGCTATGAATAGTTAGCAGACGCTTGTGGTCAAATATTTATACCAGTACCTAAATGGAGTGCCTGTGTGAGGTGGTCTGTGCTTGAGATGTAGATTGTTGACTCATTCTTGACTCACGGAGTCACAGACATACGCGCCTAACATTCTTTCGCTTAAAGTTTGGCCACACAATCTTGCCCATCACAACCTCAAGCCTCATAACCTCTGCATTGAAACCTATCTACCCACAAATCCATCATGTCTCGATTCTTCACCGCGGGAGATAGCTCCAGTGAGAGCAGCTCCTCCGACGAAGAGGAGCTCTACAGTGGAGAAGAGGCTCAACAAAAGTCGGAAGAAGAGTCTAGCAGCGAGGAAGAGGCGACAGAAGAGGAGGATGAGGCTTCTTCTGATGAAGAGGGTGGGAAGGGTGGGGTTTCCAAATTCTTACGAGACGTTGCGTCGAGTGACGAGAGCGAGGATGAGGACAGGCATACGGTTGTTAAAAGTGCGAAGGACAAGAGATTGGAGGAGTTGGAGGCAGTCGTGAAGTTAATCGAGAACGCCAGGAAGATTAATGACTGGAGCTCGATATCGACCGGTTAGTCTGGAATTCTTTACAGGTAAACCACAAAGCGACTGCTGACATTGTAGCTCGCTAGAATTTGACAAGCTTAACCGCCAAATTACCAAGATGACAGCTCAGGATAAAGTACCTAAGATCTACATTCAGACGATAGCCGAGATGGAAGACTTCATGAATGAAGCCATTGCAAGGCAGAAGGTTTCTACTAAGAAGATGAACGCTACGAATGCAAAAGGTCTCAACGCAATGAAGCAGAAGATCAAGAGAAACAACAAGGATTATGCGAATGAGATCGACAAGTATCGGGAGGACAAAGGTGGCTACATGATGTCCGACGAGGAGGAGGAAGTTGCCCCTATTGAAAAACCAAAGAAAACAAAGGCTGTATATGTCGACGGCATTGATGCTGGGGACGATGAAGGTTTCTCAACTGTGGGCCGGGGAGGAAAGACATTGCAATACACTCCTGAGAGTATCTTGAAGCATTTGCGCTCGATTGTCGAATCTCGAGGAAAGAAGAATACAGACCGGACAGAGCAGATCAGAGTAATGGAGAAATTGCTGGAGGTTGCTACCACACCATACCAGACAATTCGAGTTTTGTTGACACTGATCTCGACACGCTTTGATCTTACATCAGGATCCGCAGCAACTTTCATGTCTCAGGAGCAGTGGAAAATGTAGGGGAATCAGCAGTTGCTTTGACTTGAAACTGCGTACAATTCTGACATATTTTCTTAGGGCTGAGGGTGAATACGGCACACTTCTTGAAACGCTCGAGGGAAACCGCAAACTTATGGTCGTTCTTGAGAATGCTGAGGAATGGGAAGACGATGAGAAACCACCACAACCTGTAGCTGAAGAGAAGATTCGGATTCCGGGTAGCATTGTATCGATAGTTGAGCGCCTCGATGACGAGCTCACACGGTCGTTGCAGCACATTGATCCTCACACTGCTGAGTACATTGAGCGGCTAAGCGACGAGCAGGCCCTCCATACTAATATTATACGTGCTCTGCTGTATGTTGAGGATCTCGCCAAAGACCCTAAATTAGAGATGCTGCAAGAGAATGCAAACCGGGTCGTCATGAGACGGCTAGAGCACATCTATTTCAAGGTATACAACCACATACACTGCAACCAAGCAGAGCTAATACCTTTCCTTAGCCGGCACAAGTTGTCAACATCCTCGAGCAGAAGGCTTGGGAAGGTATACCATCTAATCTCGACTCCGAGATTACTCCGCGCGGCAATGCCTCGGATACGGCTGCCCTCGTTCAGACGCTGAGCACTTACCTCTTTAAGAACAGTGTCGACATCATCCGAGCGAGGGCCTATCTATGCCAAGTGTATTACTTCGCTCTCCACGACCAATATTATCGAGCTCGCGATATGCTCTTAATGTCTCATTTGCAAGAGACAATCGGCAATTTTAACATCAATACCCAAATCCTCTTCAATCGTACTCTCGTCCAAGTCGGCTTATGTGCCTTCAGGGCCAACCTCGTGTACGAATCGCAAAACACGTTACAGGAAATTTGTGGTAGCGGTAGACAAAAAGAGCTTTTGGCTCAGGGTGTTATGATCCAGAGATACTCGCAAGTCACACCGGAACAAGAGCGGTTGGAGAGACAACGGCAGCTACCATTCCACATGCACATCAACCTCGAGCTCCTTGAGTGTGTTTATCTCACATGCTCCATGCTTTTAGAAATCCCACTACTTGCGCAGACAGGCTCATCACCAGACATCAAGAAGCGCATTATTAGCAAGACGTACCGTCGTCTTTTGGAGTTTCACGAGCGCCAGATATTTACTGGACCGCCAGAAAATACTCGGGATCACGTCATGCAGGCTTCGAGAGCGCTCGCTGCTGGGGAGTGGAAGAAGGCAGCGGAGTTCATCAACACAATTAAGATCTGGGAGTTGATGGCCGAGCCAGACAAGATCAAAGCCATGCTCTCCGCGCAAATCCAGGAAGAAGGCTTGAGGACATATCTCTTCACCTATGCTCCGTTTTACGACACACTCTCTGTCAGCACCCTCGCATCAATGTTCGAGCTGTCTGAGCAAAAAGTTGCAGCGGTGGTCAGCAAGATGATTTCGCACGAGGAACTAGCGGCTGCCATGGATCAAGTCAATAGCGCCATAATTTTCCGAAAGGGCGTTGAGTTGTCGAGGCTACAGAGCCTGGCACTCACGCTGAGCGATAAAGCTAGCGGGCTAATTGAGGCGAATGAGAGGACGTTAGAGCAGAGAACTCAAGGGACAGCCAACGCCTTCGAGCGACAAGGCGGGCAAGGAGGCAGAGGCGGACGGGGTGGGCGAGGTGGTAGAGGCGGCCAGCGAGGTGGCAGTGGTGGTGGACGGACAAGGGGTGGACAGCAGTTTGGTGGTGGTGCGCTTGGTGGTGCGATCAAAGCTTGATTCGATTCTTCAATTCTTCTTCTATGAAACTTAGTCAATGCAGTTCTAAGAGTGTATTCTACTGAACTCTGGCAGATGCGCTCACCTATGCGCTGAGCTTGGAAATATGATCCCAAACACCATCATTGCTTTAGCATTAATTTTCCTCACTATTATCGTTCATTCGCCCTCATCATCATCCATGAAAACTGGTGGCAACCAGTAGTCCTTTTCCGAAATTTGTTCATCAACCCACAACAAAGAGTCCGCCAACAAATCTTGCAACACCGTCTCAGCCCGCTCCTGCTCCCACCCCAAATTATCCACTATCATCGAACATGTTATCGGTTCGTAGATTTGTATCGCCTCCAATACCGTGCTTTGATCCGTACTCAACTCTTTCGGGATCGACCGAATCATTTGCTTGCTCCCAATCGTCACAATCGAGAACCCCGATCCCAGCGGTTTCAGTGACTCCACCGCCCTCAGTACATCATCGTCGCTAATATCCATACCTCCCCCAATTCCTCTCCCCCTAGCGACCTTCTCCCGACACTCGCCCACCGCCATTAATCCTCCATTGCCCCCTCTACCCTCTTTGCAAACTTCCACCACCCGCACCGCTAGCTCAAAGTAAAAATCATTCACATCACCCCCAAGCACCTGCGCCCACCAACTTCCCTTGCTTCCCTTGCCTTTGACATTTGATCCGGCTAAAGGGTCGACGCCAATAGCATTGCACATGCGCGCGAATTCAGCGCGGAAGGCGGGATCACGTTTTATGGTGTCCCCATGCTGAAGAGCGAAGTTGTGGAGCAGGGATTGGAAGACGGAGAGCTGGGTCTGCAGAGATGTGAGGTGCTGCGTGCGGAGAGAGGCGCCATGGGTGGCATAGGAGGACTGGAGAGAGGTGCGATTTTGGAAGGCGGAGAGGCCGACGCCACGGCGGGTAGACATGGTGGGTGGGATCTGAGTGGAAGGGCAAGAGAATCATGAGAAAGACGTCATTTAGAAGGTGTAATAGAGGTACTAGGACAACGTCTGCATAGAGGAAGCCTGCATGACGGAACACCAACCTTTGAAGATACAGGTGTGAACTGCGGCCATTTTTACATGAAATACCTCTGCGAACCTCGATGCAATCGATTAGGTATTTTACTAGTGTAAATTACACGTCTTTATCGGAGTTAAGCTCGCGCGACAGGGATTCGCGATGCTTCGCGCTTTGTTTGCCGAGGGACGCGACTCAACCGTTCCTTCAAGAGCCATTCAATATTACACTTCACGTTGGATAAGTCGCATTTATCTCCCCTTATGCAAACGGCAAGCACAGCAGTGTACTTATTCTCTTGCTAGTTGGCTCTGTCATAGTGCTCTCACAATGTCAAGGGCTGCCCGGCTTGCCGAACTAAGGGCCTTGCGTGCCTCCGGCAAGACACGATTGTCGACTTACAAAGTCGAGGATGAGGAAAACCTCTATGAAGAAGTTGATGAGGAAGGATACAAGAAGGTCGTTAGAGCCCGCTTGGATCGGGATGACTTCGTTGTTGACGACAATGGAGAGGGATACGCTGACGATGGGCGCGAAGAGTGGGTGGGGGATAGGAGATACGACAGTGCTAGCGGCAGTGAGGAAGAACTGCCTTTGAAAGGAAAAGCCGGTCAGTATTTTTGTGATCACCTCAGAAATCTACTGGAGGTTAACCCTACATACAGCTAAGAGAAAGCGCGAGGAAGACCAAGTGAAGGTTGAGAAGACAAACAACAGCATCAACAAGTACTTCAGCAATGGGCCTGCTGTTACGGCGCCGAAGTCCAAGGTATGAATTCCAGATGAGACTTTACGTAGTAGGCTAATCCTTTGAACAGCCTATCCACACGGTCGAAGATGCTGCTTTCATGGCAGATCTCCTAGGCGAAGTGGATACGAACATTCCTTCTCGTTTGCCAGTAAAGACTGTCAAGACTGCAGCTCGTCGTAAGACACGTGTACTATCGCCCCCTTTGTCTCAGAACAGAAATAGTGGACTACCGAAGGTCAATGACAGTGGAAATCCTAGTCATTTGTTGAATACGCCCCCTCTTGAAGCAAGCTACAACGACGAGGACGATTTCCCTACAACAATATTTGACAATGATACGCCCATGAGCGATCTTATGCCGTCATCGCCAATCGCCAATGCGGTAGAGCGCAAGGGGCAGCAATCGATTAAAGAAGAGGACGAAGACGAGGACATGATGGAGGTTGCACAGGTTGTTGGAAGCCACAATGTCAAAACCGCGAGTGTCAATCTTTCCGGATCACGTCCCGCACCAAAGATACTAAAGAAACCTCCGTATCCTTCACCCGAGAGCTCCTCTCCAACTAGACCACCCCGCGATTCGGTTGATCCATCTGCGTGGAATGATGTGACCTCGAAGCTCAATGTATTGAGCAGCCAAGGTTCTGAAACCACTAGCTTTGGTAAGCTAAAGCTGGATAGCGCTGTTGAAGACGACGGGAGCCTACGCATGTTCTGGACCGATTACACCGAGATTAATGGGAGTTTATGTCTGTTTGGCAAGGTTAAAGACAAAAACTCTGGCTCATATGTCAGTGCTTTTGTGAAAGTGGACAATATCCTCAGGAAGCTATATTTTCTCCCAAGAACGCACCGCCAACGTGAGTTTCGGAATCTCGCCATGATATACTCCAGTACTGACAGCATACAGGGCATGGCCGAGATACCTCTGACGAAGTGGAGATGGGCGACGTCTACAACGAAGCGGACGAAGTCATGACAAAGCTTCGAGTGGGCATGCACAAGATCAAGCCTACTTCAAGGAAGTATGCTTTTGAGCTCCCGGATATCCCAAAAGAAGCCGACTACCTCAAATTGATGTATCCATATGATAGTGAGTAGATTTTGCGCGAAAAGGACGCTCATGTACTGACATAGCGGTATCTAGAGCCGGCCCTGCCTACGGAACTAAAAGGAGAAACTTTCTCGCACGTATTTGGTACCACAACAGCGCTTTTCGAGCAATTTGTTCTGTGGAAGAACATCATGGGCCCTTGCTGGCTCAAGATTGATAATGCAGAGATGACGCCGTTGAATAACGCATCCTGGTGCAAGCTAGAGGTCCAGGTAGTCGAGCCCAAGGCTATCACGGCCCTCTCTGAATCGGAAAACCTGGAGGCGCCTTCTCTGACATTCATGAGTTTAGCTTTGAGAACTACCTTGAATGCCAAGGAGAATAAGCAGGAGATTCTTGTTGCTAGTGCCCGTGTCTATGAGAATATTTCTTTGAGTGACACGACACCCACAGAGAAGTTGCCGTGTAAAACATTTACAATCATGCGGCCAGCAGAAATATCTTTTCCTCCAGGCTTCGAAGCACTTAGTAAAAGCCAACGCGGTAGTATCATGCTTGTCAAGAGTGAGCAATTACTTTTAGCAAAGTTCCTCGCATTGTTAGAGAAGACAGATCCGGATGTCCTCATGGGTCACCAGTTGCAAGATGTGGACTACCCTGTTCTGCTCAATCGAATGCGGGAGAGGAAGACACCTGGTTGGCATCGCATAGGAAGAATGAGGCGAAGCGATTGGCCGAGAAACATGGGAAAGGGTGGTGGAAGCTTCTTCGCAGAGAGGCAGCTCGTTTCTGGACGGTTGCTGTGTGATGTGGCTAACGACATGGGAAAGGTATGCCTGTGCCCAAACGTTAAACATGCTTTGGCTAATACCTATATAGTCCCTCATGACCAAATGCCAATCTTGGAGTCTTACAGAAATGTGCGAACTGTACCTGGGCCAAGGTAACCCTCGTCGGGAAATCGATAATGAAGCAGCTCTGAAAACATGGGCTACATCAAGGGACGGCCTTCTGAACTACGTCAACCATTGCGAAGCTGATACCTACTTCATTGCCGCCATTGCTCTGCGGGTGCAGATGCTTCCTCTGACCAAGGTCCTCACCAATCTGGCAGGCAACTCTTGGGCAAGGACTCTAAGCGGTACCAGGGCCGAGCGCAATGAGTATATTTTGCTGCATGAATTCAATAGGAACAAGTACATCTGTCCCGACAAGATCTACGGCAAAGCTAAGGCCAAGGTTGAAGAGGAGAACCCCGACGTTGAAGAAGGTGTTGATGTCAAGAAGAAAGATAAGTTTAAAGGTGGTCTAGTTTTTGAACCTGAAAAAGGTCTCTATGACAAGTTTATTCTGGTCATGGATTTCAATAGTCTTTATCCCAGCATCATACAGGAGTATAACATTTGCTTTACAACAGTGGATAGGTCAGACCAGGTAAGCTGTGTCGCTGAGAAAAATAATGCAGCAGCTGATAAAGCTTAGTCCGAAGACGATGATAAAGTACCAGAGGTACCTCAAGATCAAAAGCAGGGTATCCTGCCAAAACTTATCGCTACTCTCGTCGGCCGAAGAAGGCAGGTCAAGAGCCTGATGAAAGACAAGACCGCTACCCCTGAACAGCTTGCGACTTGGGATATCAAGCAGCTGGCCTTGAAACTGACTGCTAATTCAATGTATGGTTGTCTCGGATATACGCAGTCGAGGTTCTATGCAAGACCTCTAGCAATGCTCACGACCTTCAAAGGTCGGGAGATCTTACGAAGTACCAAAGATCTTGCAGAGAGCATCCAATTGCGTGTCATATACGGAGATACTGACTCAGTCATGATCAACACGAACGCAGACAGCATCGAGGAAGCCCTGAAGATAGGACATGATTTCAAGCGTTCAGTGAACGAACGATACAGACTTCTCGAGATCGATATCGACAACATATTCCGAAGGCTGTTACTTCATGCTAAGAAGAAGTATGCTGCCATCAACTTACTTGAGGTTGATGGGAAATACGTCGACAAACTCGAAGTCAAGGGACTGGATATGAAACGAAGAGAATACTGCGCTCTGTCGAAAGAGGCATCGTCGCGGCTACTCAATGAAATCCTGTCTGGTGAAGACCCGGAAGTGGTCGTGGGAAAGGTCCACGATTACCTCCGAGAGCTGTCCCAAAAGATGAGGGAGGAAAAGATTGCAGCTCAGAAGTACATCATCTTCACCGTAAGCAACCCCCATTCTCCCAGTCCCAACCCATCATATGACCCAAACCTAACCACCACCATCCCCAGAAACTTGGCAAAAACCCCAGAGACTACCCGAATGCCGACAGCATGCCCCAAGTCCAAGTCGCCCTCCGCTCTCTCGCCCAGGGGAAGTCTGTCCGCGTCAACGATGTAATCTCCTACATCATGACCACCTCTACCTCCTCGGGCATTCCCTCCTCGGACAACGCTGCAAAACGCGCCTTTGCGCCCCAAGACGTCATGGCGGCGACTTCAACCCTAAAAGCAGATGTCGAATGGTACCTATACAAGCAAATCTTCCCACCAATCGAGCGGCTTTGCGCTCCTATCCCCGGCACCGACGCCACGCAGCTAGCAGAATGCCTGGGCCTTGACACCAAAAAATACTCCATTGCTCCCTCCTCCACCAGCAACCAAACCACAGAAATCTCTCCGCTGGAAAGCCAGATCCCAGACGAGCTCCGCTTCAAAGACTCCGCGCGCCTAACCCTGCGCTGCCGCTCTTGCAAACACGCCTTCATCTTCGAAGGCCTCGCCTCCCCTTCCTCCCTCTCCACCATCACCCCCAACGGCATCATCTGCCCATCCCCCACCTGCCAAAAACCCTTCGCCACCCTCACGCTCGTCGTGCAGCTCGAGCACGCCATCCGCGTCCAGACCAGCAAGTACTACGACGGCTACCTGATCTGCGACGACAGCAGCTGCGGCAACCGCACGCGCCAGATGAGCGTCTACGGCCACCGCTGCTTGGGTCCCCGAGGCCGCGCGGAGGGGTGCAGGGGCCGGATGCGGTACGAGTACGGGGAGAAGGCGCTGTATAATCAGTTGTTGTATTTTCGGGGGTTGTGGGATGTGGACAAGGGGACAGGGGGTGGGGGGGTGAAAGGGGAGGGAGGGGTGAAGAAGGGTGCTGTAGGGGGGGTAAAAGGAGAGGAGGCGGAGGAGGACGAGAGGGTAAGGGCGGCGAGGGAGTGGAATCGGGAGAGGTTTGGGACGGTGCGGGGGGTTGTGGAGGGGTATTTGAAAAAGTGTGGGAGGGTGTGGGTGCAGATGGACGCATTGTTTGGGTTTGCGATGGAGGTGTAGTCGAGAAGTGAAAGGGGGTGGTTTAGGATAAGCTGTTTTCGACTATATTTACTTGCCGTCGTGTTATGGAATGCTGGTTGGTTATGGAAGCTCGTTTTTGAACAGCGATGGGTGTGAGTTGCTTTTGGACTTGGGTGATGTGCATGCTACGGTAATTTACTACGATTCAGGTCCCGGGCAGCCGTTGCGGTAGCCATCATCGCCCGGTCTCATTTCAGAAACCTTCATGATTTAGCTGGGGGTAGCTCGCATTCCGCTTTTCATGTTGATGCTCACACTAGCCTATCCCTGGATAAGTATCGTAACGGTGGTGAGAAATTATGGAGATCTCAATTTCCTGAGACCATCATTGTGTAGCTGAAGGTAGTGCATACGGCTCTTATGTAGATCTACTAGGTTACCTCCAAGCCCATGTCTACAGCCACGACATCAGCACGACCACCTTGCTCCAGCCACCGCATTCTAACCCTCCGCCATTCCACCTAATTCATTTGCTTGATCAAAGCATTGATCTTATCCTCCCTATTTCCCAGATCACCTCCCTCAACGTAATGCTTAAACTTCCTCGTCCTGAACCCACCGGTAGGATTGCTCAACTTGAATGGCCACAAGAAGTTGCTCGCCTGCTTGAAGTTTGGCCCGACAGTCAGGATCTCATGGATCAGATCCTCCATGCACACGATTCCTAATTTACCCAAGTTCTCCTCGATGATCTGGTTGTCTGTCAGGGGGATACGCTGCTTGTCGACTTTGCCGTAACCGCGCTTGTAGATGAGGTCGCGGACGGTTTTGAGGGAGGGGTAGCCGTAGGCGATATAGGGTTCGACGACCTTGAGCATTTCCAAGGTAGCCTTTGTGAGACGGACGAAGACACCATTGTTAATCTGGAGAAGGCGGAGGAGCTGAAGGATTTTACGGGGTTTGGGAGCGATCTTGTTGATACTGAAGGAAGTAAAGTTAGCAGGGCAGGTTGAGTGGGAGAGGAGGGGAAGAGAGTGAAAGACTCACCCTTTGATACGGATGACGAAGACGAGCTTGGGCTCGGCGGGGACGTAATAGGTGCCTTCTTGCTTGCTCAAACGAGCAAGACGGATCTTTTCACGCTCTGCATCGCGGTACTCCTTGACGTAAGACTCGGCACGCTTGAATATGACGCCACGCTTCTCTTTTTGAGCCTGTATAATTCAACGTCAGCTTGCTCCTTTAAACTGCAGTGCCTCATCGGATTTCCAATTGTGGACGATTCAGACCCGAAAGATGGTTAATATAAGCGACAGCATCGACCAGGAGGTCTAGTCGCGAGTATGGTGTTTGTCATCACCATCGTCCACGACTGCCCTCTAAAATGATGTTGGTGCATCGCAAAAGGGTCCGTATGTGTTACCTTCTTCTTCTTTTGGAGCTCGGCCTGGCGTTCCTCACGCTGCTTTTCCTGGCTCTTGCGCTTCTTCAACAGAGTCTCGGGGACGAGGATCTGTTCCTCTGTCGGCACGCTCCTGTGTTTGGCCAAGAAAGGCAAGGTCAGTATAGTCTGCCCGGTAGAGGATTGGATGATACGTCGAGTAGGGAATTGCAACTGAGACGCTGCATTCTCGGACTGGAGCATAGACTCGACGAAATGAATTTAATCAGTGAGACTGGTACGTTTGCTACTAAGCTGCCTTCTACCGAAGACAAGGCTCTTCGCAATCGAACCAATGTGTCTCATCCGACAAGACCTCAAGCAATGCTCAAGAATGATACGCGCACATGTTCGAGCCTTCCTTGAGCAGCAGCGAGTATGGAACAAGCTACTGTCGAAGGTCGAGTGCGGCACTGATTTTCAAGGAGAAAGCCGAAGCCTTCAACCTCAAGACCCCATTGTCTACTACAGACAAGTCAATCATGATTGATCGGGCTTGTCAGAAGCATTCTGCGGGAAGTATCGAGCTGGCGCTGATGCAATCCACAGTGTATCAACGGTTCCAGCGAGGTGGGACAGGCTACACGACAGTGGGACGCGAAAATTTTGAGAGTGAAAGGCTTGGAGAGATGGCATACGTCTTGACTGTGGCTTGGTGCTTCTTGGGAGGCATTTTGGCGGTTGTTGTCGGGGTGCGGTGAGGTGTCGGTGTGTCGTGATAATCGGCACAGACTTTCTTTCACGATGTTAAGGTAAATGTGTGAGCCGCTAAGGATTTTTGGCGAACTACGCGCTAGACCGTATTTAGCTTCGCACTCTCTAGGTACTTTTATACAGAAATTTGCCACAGAACGATTAATGCTCGAGAGGGAGATGGTGTCAAAGGATGGGAGGATTCGTGGCCATGCATATCAAGAAAGGCGACCAAAGCTCCTCTTGCACACTCCATGATATAGGTTGAACGTTAGTGACTATAATTAATTATTATTCTAATACCGAATTACCATTAGGTTTTCCCAGCCTTTACATCCATTTGATCAGGATATATTGTAATCTTCACAGCCACAGTCCGCTGTGGAAGGAAATTGATGGCCAAAGATCAGGACCTACTCGATCATGTCCGGCGGAAAGGCAAGCCAAGCTCCTGCTTCAAACCTCTTCCAGGTACCGCCTAATAGTCATACATGACTAGGTAGCTACCTCACATGCAACGGACATATGTAGCGCCAATCTCGAAGCTCTAAAGTATATTAGTGTAGTAGGAAGTCCTGCTAGGGCTATCCTACAGTAACAACAATCAATGATCTAGTAAGGGTCTTTCATTAAGCAGTATAACCACCATCAACCGGCAGCGGTACGTCAGCGAACCCAGCTGGTATCCCCAATTGCAAAACACCGCTGCGTTTGCGATGTCTCTCGGCTGAGCGAGTCCTCGAAATGGATGTGGCCTTTCTGAATATTCAGCATCGCCGAGTAATCTGGATGTATGTTCCAGCGTTGCGATTTGTACCTCTGAGGCAACGAATAAGCATTCAAACAGATCCGTAAATTTGAAGGGGAAAGACACTTGCAATGAACCTTGTGTTTCTCGTAGTCCACAGCGATCTGCCGAGTCACCAAACAAGGGCTCCCTCAGAGGCCCAATATGCAGCTGCGACAATAGGTACTCAACTTCGTGGACTTCATAGAGTATCAAAGCGTGTGCCTGCGTAAACCATCAAGCCGAGTCTCGAGCTAAGGTCGATGATCCGACCTCGATCGCCGCTGGAACACAGTTCCTGCTGCAGCATTCCGTAATTGCGTACTTGCAGCCTAGGACAGCCAGTAATGACTCGCATAAAATGTGTTCGAGATATCGTCGGGAGATTTGTGGGTTGATTGCTTTTTCCACATACTGAATTGACAAGTAAAAATGAAGAGAACCTCACTCATCCAAAACATTCCACAGTTCTCCCAACCAGACCCCCCATATCTCCCCCATCCGCCTTCACAGATATCCCCTACCCCCTTCTGATTCCACAAGCTTGAAAGTGAAAATCGCCCTATCTTCCCTTTCCACTGGGCGTGCGTCAGACGTGAGGTCTGCCCAGACGGTTCGAGCACCTTAGCGCATATAGGCAATATTGATGGCCCGACCCAGACTGGAAATGGGCGCCAGTGACGATGGCCGCTTTGCGCTATAAACGGCAGTTGTAGGCCGGAGTTGAAGAGGGTTATGCGGCCTTGGTGGAGCTCTGATGAGATTAAGGGTCAGTGATAAATTGTGCGGGAGCTGATCCGGACGACAGTGCATTTTCTGAGGAGGAAAGGGGGGGAGGGGGGAGGGACTTGTCTGAAAAGGGGCTACATGTGCCTACAATTGCCCGTTTAATGAAGTAGTATCTTGTGGTGACTGATGCATAACGGTGGGATAAAATCATTAAGCGCTGCAGTTGAACATGATCTGAAGTGGAAGACGGAAAGCGAAAGCTGGCAAAGAGAAAGGAGAGATCGATGTTTTGGAATAAGTCGCATTTAGTTGCCTTCCTCGACCTCCTAGATTACCCACATCCACAATCCATCTCACCGTTCTTCTCCAACTCCATCAATACCTGTGCTACCGCCTTTCCCACCACGTTTCCTGCGTGCTTTTGGCCATTAACATCGGCTTTTGCCTTTTGCCAAACTCCCACATCGTCTAGTCTGCCAAACCACACACTTCTCTCTAGCAACACCATAGCTCCATCTAAGAAGCCTTGCTCCATTCTCATATTCCCCTCCCTCACGGCCTCCTTCACCTCTGCACCCCCAATACTCCATTCTTTCCCACTGCTCCTCTCCAATGCCGCCAAAATCTTATTTTGGCAGGTCACAATCCCCGCTTCATAGCGGTATCTATTCCTCGCTTCCTCGCCCTTCATCAGGATTTCCCGCACGGTTTCTCCCACTCCTCTCAACGTACTACACGCAAGACTCTCTCTCCCACTTTCGTAAACCAGGGCACTCGACCACCGTAGATCAAACCCTAGCAAACCCCCTTTCAGCCCCTCCTCAATAAGACAACCCATTGCCAGCCCTGTCCAGCTGAATTTTTTATGCTCTCTGCTCTCTGCTCTTTTTCTTCAGATATTGCAAAACCTCTGCTCTTGCTTGACATGGGGGGAACCGTTCGCAGACCCTTGGGTTTTGAGTGTTGTGGCTAAACTCATTGGGGATGAAGCGACGTACACCAGCGGCAATGGCAGTATTAATGAGAAGCTTCTGGAAAGAGACATCGCCGCCTGATATTGTGCTGATGACTACATCTTTGTGTTTGAAGGCGCTAGTCAAGGAGACAAGATCGAACGTGGTAGTGACGTGCGTGAGAGCATGCGGATTGGAGGGTACCTGGTGCGGGCAGGTGAGTAGGGTAAGGTTGAAGGGGCATGAGAAAAAATGGCCTTCGTGGTTGTGATTCTCAATGCCACCGAAAGCGCCATTGTCAAGGTCGCGAGGATGCGAAAGGGCGTGAACGATCGCATTGGATAGAGGGCTCTTCTGTAACAGATGTCAATTTAGACATCGATGAGTCGGTGGCTACAGTAAAACATATCCCTACCACGAGGATGTTATGGAATTTCTTGAGCCATCGATGACGCTAGTCGTAGTCCCACCTTTGGTGCTTGCAGGATTCAGTAACGACTTCTAGGTAATCCGTAGATACAATGCTTCAGCTTACTTGGCTGTCATTTTAGGCCAATGAAACAGGATCTGTTCTCCACGTTTTCATACTTTACTCGCGGAGGTTAATCCTTGGGCGGCGGTCTCGCAGCGGAGGTATTGTGCCTGTTCTCCGCTCGCCCGTAGGCCGTAGGGGGTCAAACAGAGCCTTTGTGGGCAAAAGTGGCAACGAGTTCTTAATAACAGGATATATGTTATTGTCTATTCTATATGCTTACCTTGAGCCGTAAGCGTTATGCCTCCACTAAGGTAGATTAGCGATGACATGCGTTGACGTTGAAAATGTGGCGTCGGTCAACCTACCTATCTACTGACTTGTGGGCGAAAAGAGAGCGCGGACGGCAGGAGATTTCTTGAAGTATCTATCTTGATGCAAAACTTCCATCAGACCGCCATAAAACTCTTCGACCGAGGGGACATATCCCTTAAGCCGTCGTTATGCCATACCAGGATTAACGAAGCTAAGTCTATTTAGGCACCCCACCAAAATATTTGTTTACATTCACCTCAGCTTGCTACATCCACCCCCCACCATCTACATACTCATCTACCTACTCAGCTCAACATGCGAGCTAATGAGGAAAAAATCCCTTCCGTATCAGACACTGCACCGAAGGCTGTTCAAAAGTTCCGAAAGGCTAAAAACAAGCCGTCGGTTCAAGAAATACTAGATTCGATTGAACCTCCTTCTTCTACATATCGACCTATCCAGGTGAAGGATCGGCCTTTTCAGTCTAAATTACCCTCAGGGCTTGCGACTTCATTGGATTTTTTCAGTCTGTTTATTAGAACTATCTCATCCATGCTTGAACAAATTTCGGAGTTCACGAATACGAAGGCACAGAAGACAGAGAACAGCTAAACAACGGCTCTGAATCCTCACTTCGGATGCTGAAATTGACGTCTTCATGAAGATTTTACTAATCATGAATTTGATTTTCATAAACCGCACGGAGAGCTAATACGGACCCTGAACCCAAAAGCCCTGGCTATGAAAAGCTCTGAACAGCGGAATTGAAACCGTTTTCGACTCTGTTTCAGCAGGCCTGCAAGCAATATCTACATAACGATTTGAACAATCATCGAAGCCGAAGGGCTAAAATCCTGAATTTGGGGTAAATCAACGATTTTAGTGGTTTTCGATGCATACATGAAGGCATATAGATAATTCTCACTGCATAGGCAGTAGATTTTAAACCCTCCCTTACTGAGTATGTTCATGGTATGTTTGAATCGACCCTTAAAAAGAATTAATTGCTCGTCAACCGACACGTTTCAACCTGGATGTAGATATTGCTTGCAGGCCTGCTGAAACAGGGTCGAAAACAGTTCCAATTTCGCTGTCCAGAGCTTTTCATAGCCAGGGCTTTTGGGTTCAGGGTCCGTATTAGCTCTTCGTGCGATTTATGAAAATCAAACCCATGAATAGTAAAATTCCCACGAAGACATCAAATTCAGCATCCGAAGTGGGGATTCAGGGCCGTTGTTTAGCTGTTCTCTGTCTTCTGTGCCTTCGTATTCGTGAACTTCGAAATTTGTTCAAGCATGGATGAGGTACTCGTATGTCCGCGCAAACTGGGTTTCCGCGCACTCTAACCTAGAAAGGTTAGCAACAGATATTATCGGGTTTAGCGTGCTAAAAATGGCACTAATATAAATAGTTTTAGTTAGCGTGCGCGGGAACCCCGTGCATACGAGTAATGAACAGACTGAAAAAATCCAATGGAGTCGCAACTGAGGGGTAACTTAGGCTGAAAAGGCCGATCCTTCACCTGGATAGATCGATATGTAGAAGAAGGAGGTTCAATCGAATCTAGTATTTCTTGAACCGACGGCTTGTTTTTAGTCTTTCGGAGCTTTTGAACAGCCTTCTATGCAGTGTCTGATACGGAAGGGATTTCTTCCTCATTAGCTCGCATGTTGAGCTGAGTAGGTAGATGAGTATGTAGATGGTGGGGGGTGGGTGAGCTGGGTAGGTGGGGGGTGGATGTAGCAAGCTGAGGTGAATGTAAACAGTGCAATAAACAAATATTTTGGTGGAGTGCCTAAATAGGCTTAGCTTCGTTAATCCTGGTATGGCAGCCATAACGACGGTTTAAGGGATAAGCGTCCCTGGGTACCCAACTACTTGTCCATGAGCCGAGGCACACAATGGAAAGACTCCAAGAGTTTGAGTTCATAATGTGTTTCATCATCTCCTAAAGTTTATGAGAGCAAAACTTTTGATGATTTCCACTGCTTTCGCTGAGCTGAAAAGAATTTCACTCAGAGAGTCCTAGAGCACTCTCTTCAAAAAGTTCCATGCGATACGTCCTCATAGACTCCTAGCAAAGGGAGAACCAGACAACATCAACGCAGCTACTCATAGTTGAAGAACTCCTTTGTTAGTCCCTTGCTCCACTAGATGTAACTTGCTGGACAACAGAGATCGGAAGCACTAGCCAAGCGGAAGTGCTGGGCAAAGCAAAAATTATATAGAAGTCTAGACTTGAGAAATCAGTTCTAGGATTTGACTGGTGACCAAAGGGATAATCGCGGTGCCCGACAAGTGAGGAGGCAGTTACCAAGACCGGACGGGCAAAACAGACCATCCTGTTATCAATTCTGTGCCCTGCTTTTTATGGTTATGCGTTCCTTCTCAGGAATAAACACTACTTAGAGATACTGTAGTGTACCACCAGGACTTATCGAATTCGAATGAGGAGCGCAATCTCGGTTCAAAATCTGCTTTACTGCTCAACCTGGAGATGTCGAAAGTGAATCAACAACCGACACTGGCCAGGCATGGCATGGCAGGCCAGCTATCCAACCTAAATGGCGGTTTGAGTATGGAAAATCAAGATCCATCATGTCGACGCACGGCATGTGTTCCTTTTCCTAGTTCTTCTTATCATACATGCTTTGGCGAGCTACCGTCGTGATGATACTTTAGTGGTCAAAGAAACCACTTAGTTTCATTGTTTCTTTCGACGTTTTCACGAACTTCGACTCCCCCGCGTTTCATGCAAAGGTCTAATAGCAATCTCCCCTTGAGAGTTTCTTGATTGCGGGGCAGATCTGAGTTTACATGCAATTGCGGGGTACTGGGGTAAGATACGAGTAATTCACAGGACTCCTGGTGCTCTGGGTTGTTTCTTGTATTATACACCCTCAAATCTGCAGCCGTTGTCCTACTGCCAACTGATTTGATTTGACAATTGCCATCGATATTCGCCATGGCCACTGCAGCAGTTGACGTACCCTCCCACAATCGACTCGAACCAGGATCGAGCCAGATACAAGCCCTGCCATACCCAGAGGCACATCCCATAGGCAAGGTGAATGTGAACGTTGTTGCGTCGGAATGGATCGACAAGTTGAACAGAGCTCTCTCGAGTCAAGACTACGTAGCGTTCAAAGACCTGTTCCTGAAGAACTCTTGCTGGCGTGACCAGCTAGGCTTGTCGTGGGACTATCATACGTTGCATGGCACGGAGAAGATGATCTCCTTCCTCCAAGAGTCTGGCTCAAACGGCAGTCGCATCAAGACTCTCCGGATCGATGACAGTAACTCGACACGTCAACCCACGGTCTCTGCAGTCGATTTCAACGGGAAGATTAATGGCGTGGCATCATTTCTGACCATCGAGACGGATGTTGGTAGGGGTAGAGGTTTAGTTAGACTGCTGCCGGACCCAGAAGATGGAGGGAAATGGAAAGCATTTACACTCTTCACTGCAATGCATGAGTTGAATGGGCACGAAGAAACCGTAAAGGCCAACAGACCGCACGGAGTAGATCACGGAGAGCAGCCCGGGCGGAAAAACTGGCAGGAAAGAAGACATGCAATGGAGAACTTCGAGGATGGCAATGAGCCTACCGTCCTCATCCTTGGTGCGTGATAAAGGTTTCCAATGATCGTTGAAGATTCCTCAATCTATCTCTCTCATCTTGCAAGCTGACATTGTCTATCTTGTAAAGGAGCCGGACAAGGTGGCCTTACTTCTGCAGCCCGTCTCCAGCAGCTCAAGATCCCAACCCTAATAATCGATCGCAATTCACGCATTGGTGACAACTGGCGAAACAGGTGCGTACTTGTAACAACTCGTCCAAAGCTTATCTCAATTTCCTGATGTTCCCTATACTCCTACATACGGTTGTGCTTCCTAGCTAAGACTAATTTAGATACCACCAGCTCGTTCTGCACGACCCTGTCTGGTATGATCACTTGCCCTACGTTCCGTTTCCTTCCCACTGGCCTATCTTTACACCAAAGGACAAGCTAGCTGAATGGTTCGAGGCTTACGCTCGCCTACTCGAACTCAATGTCTGGACCCGTACGACTCTCAAGTCTGCAAATTGGGATGAGCGTCTTTGTCGATGGACTGTAGTTCTGTCGCGCCAGATCTCAGAACCAGGTGCTGTCGAGGTTCGTACGCTACACCCTCGTCACGTTATTCAGGCTACAGGGCACAGCGGTGAAGCTTCCTTCCCTTCTATTAAAGGCATGGATTCCTTTGCAGGCGACCGTCTCTGCCATTCCAGCCAATTCAAGGGCGCTCAGTCCTTGAGTCCTACTGCGAAGAAGCGCGCGATTGTTGTTGGTAACGCACACATACTCGATGTATGGTTCGAAGTTTCAAAGAACTAACGCAATCAAGGCTGCTGCAACTCGGGTCATGACATCGCGCAAGACTTCTACGAGCATGGGTACGACGTGACAATTGTTCAACGCTCATCCACTTACGTCATGTCCTCAAAAGCCGGTCTTGACGTACTCTTGAACGGACTTTATATGGAGAACGGCCCCGACACCGAGGATGCGGATCTTATGTTCATGAGCATACCCAATGCAATGCTCAAACGAATACATATGGATGCGACGGTGGAGATTGCACGGCGAGACAAAGATCTGCTTTCTGGATTAGAAAAGGCAGGCTTCAAGCTTGACGATGGGCCCGACCACTCAGGTTTGTACCTCTTTTCTCTACCATAATGTCCCTTTGAGACCCCAAATATCGGCTCGCTAATACTCATATTAGGCTTCTTCATGAAATATTTCCAACGTGGAGGCGGTTACTACATAGATGTCGGCGCCTCCCAGCTCATCGTTGACGGCAAGATTAAAGTGAAACAAGGCCAAGAAATCACCGAGGTCAAACCGCACGGATTGCTCTTCGCCGATGGCACGGAGTTGCCTGCTGATGAGATTGTGTTCGCGACTGGTTATGAGAACATGCGGGGAACATCAAGGAAAATCTTTGGAGATGAATTGGCGGATAGGGTCAAGGTAAGCTTCCATTTCTTGATCCCCCCCCTTTCCTTATCCCCGCATACGCGGTAGTCATTGATCATTTCGCAGGATGTCTGGGGCTTTGATGAGGAAGGCGAATTGAGGACCATGTGGAGGTAGGATCTTAACCCCGTCACTACTATCTACGAAGGAATCTGGAAAGCTGACTCTCGGAAATGTTCAGGAAAACCGGCCATCCAGGTTTCTGGTTCTTTGGAGGAAATCTGGCTTTATGTAGATACTTCTCCCGGATGATAGCGCTTCAGATCAAAGCTCTGGAGGAGGGCATCATGAAGTACGGGGACCGGTGATGGTTTCGGGGCTTGTGTCAAGAACGGAAATAGCTGGGCAACGTAGCGGTATCAAACGTATACATATGACACTCAGCAATTTCAATGACGGTCATACGGCATCATGTCCGAGAAGTATTAAATTGCTGTTCAATACTTTCAGTATCCGCCTACACCCTCAGGTCGTAGATGACCCGGGAGTTCGGTTCAAGCCCTAAGATACACACAGAGCATGGACATGCAAGGCGTTTAAGCGAATGGGTTTTGCGCTGGTATCAGCGGCGGTCTCATGCGGCTTCTGCTGCACGCTGCAAAGAAGAGTATCGCCTTATCATCATGGTATCAAATCATGAGACGCAGCAAACGAAGCAATATGAGTGCCTTAAAGCGCAAGACATAAAGTGACTCACTTCGGAGGATGGACTGCAGTGATTCGTCGGTTGGCTCTGTTTGCTGCGCATCTAAGGCTCAGAGGATTCTGGAAGGATGAGTCGCAAAAATAACCCAGGTGACACAGCGAGGCAGTAAGGCAAACCAAATCTTTGTGTTATTTTACGGGTGTAAATCATAATAATAACCTGAGGCTGAGGGTTGTTGAGCTTTCAGGGGCTGTGGGTTAAGAGATCTCCGGCGCCTTCTCTCTTCTACAGGGTCAGGATACTATGATTGAAACGTGTAGACATTACAATGTATTCAATTGGAATGTTAAAGACCATACATACCTTAACATTGCAATTGTCGCTGTGGAGGGAAATGCTTTATATGTACGGAATACCATAACGTATCGAATAGGATACCTTACGGAGTACGGAATACAGATTACACATCTGTGATCTAGACCCTGGTTTGGTTACCTTACCGAAAACGGTTTCCATTGCGCTAGGCTCGATCAGTGTTAGACTATCCAAAAATTCCCTTTCGCTCTGCAAATTCGACGACTTTTCATCTGCATCGACAACCAAGTCAACCACCAAACCCAAGAACATATCCTGCGAGTCCGACCGGATCATCGCAGATAAACACAGTTTACTTTCGACTACCTCCAAATCACTCACTTTTGCTGAGTGCACGCTCCTTCCAGGTCAAGGGTTGCCAGGCCTGTAAGGCTTTGCTTCCTCAGCGAGATACTGAGCGGCTTTTTTTTTGACTGCGGAAACTTCACTCATCCAACACACACAAATCTCCACTCCAACTCATTCAATTTCTTCAACACCTTCCGGGTTTGATATTCGGCATTAATACTGAGAGCACACCTTGTACTTTGCATCTACATTTTCAGCCAAACGACTCAATAGACACCCAATCAAGATCACCACCAAACTTCAAATGACAAGCATTTCTCAGCCAGTCCTACCACCGCAAGCACCTAGCAACCCATCGCAGACCATCGCGCAGGCGCATCAACCGTCGGATTTGATCAGCGGCAAAACGACACCTCAAGCCGTTGGTACGGCTCCTGCCACTGCCCGAAGCTACGCCAACGCGACCAAGAAGTCATTTTCGCCTACGTCTACCTCAGGCATTTCGAATACACCAGCGGCAGTGGGAGGTCTCGGGCCAGTACCGCATGGCAAGACTGGTTCCATTTCCTCGGTGAACGGCAAGGGGCCAATCCTACCTGCAGTTCCAACCGTGGGAACACCCACCATAATCAATGGTAACACTGGCGCGAGCTCGAGCTCAGGGGTAGGTGACCATAGCCGGAAACCTTCGGTCACAATCAGCGCCGCGGGCACCTCTGGACACATGCCAAATGGAGGTCCGGTGGGTGGAAAGCCTTCAGGAGGGAACTCTATACAATTTGGCTCTCTCCCCGCCGGCGGCTCGCCTGCCATGGCGAACAGCGTACCTCAACCGAACCAGTCATCCAACTCGTTAGCCGTGAACACTCCAACGAATCCACGCATTACTTCACCGTCAACATCACCTTCCCCAATTCCGCAGCCACCTGCAAGCGGCGGACGACCACCATCGAGCTTGCAAGGCCAGAGCAATGGCTTGAATTTTGGCGGCTTCGGAGGCGACGAGGTAAATGTGAGTCCGAAATATTTTCCGATGTAATGTGAAACACTGACCTTGAAACAGCGGCAGATGAGACCGCCAGGTATGACACAGGGTCCTCCCACCGGCCCACAGCCTAGCCACCTCCGTCGCGAGTCATCACATTCTGCACATAGTGATCTCAGCAATCCCGGAATAAACCCCAGCATGGTGCCTAACCCAGGACGAGGTGGCTACCCACCATCCGGACGAGGCAGAGGATTTGGTGGTCAATATTCTCAGCAATCCCAGCAGATGGGCTACTCTCAAGCGCCTAACAATTATCGACCTACGCCTAATCAACCACGCGGTGGGCAGACTATGGTTCCTCCTTACCAGCAGCAACAACAGCGCTCGTTATTCCCAAGCTCGCCACACCAAGCCGCTCGTAGCCCAGCGTTAGCGAATTCGCAACCTGCGCACCCCCAACCGGGTCAAATTCCCATGGGAAACTCTCAGATGTACCAGCAACCGTATCCTGGTTATGCTTCCAATATGGCAATTCCACAAGTAAAGCCTCAATCTTCTTCACCATCTTTGCATCATATCTATCCTCCTTCAAATCAGAACATGGCTCCGATTTCTTTTCAAAACTTTCTTAGCAGTCAACAAACCCCAGATCTTTCTCCCCACAGTGGAGCTTTTGAGCAATATCTGACATCGAGAAACCAGAATTATGCCTTGGCGCAACCAGGATACGACCCTAATTACGCTGCCTACTATCCGCAACAGCAACAGTTTGGCATGCACCCACCTTCCATGCAACCATACATGGCTCCAAGCTCCCCACGCCCGAATTATCAGGTGCCTCAGGGCCACTACACTCCTGGCCAGTACAACAATCCGTCTCAACCGCAGGCAATGTCCCGTACTTCATCTGCCATATCTGATCGGCCAAGCTCGAGCTTAAGCAAACCGCAAACTGCATACACTGCTCCCGCCGCAAGCCATACCCCCGCCGCAAGCCGTAGTACAAACAGTCCTGCGCCGACAAAAAAACCCGATTTCCAGATTCCAGCACGAAAAGGAGGTATTGTGATTAAGCATCCTACGACCGGCGCCGTTGTGAATCTTTTTGACAAACCTCCTGGGTCTCCAGCGCCTCCGAGTCAATCGCCGGCAATCGTGTCGTCAACGCCAACTCCTCCGCCTCGTGCGTCAAGTTCCCAGCACCAGCGAGCTGAGAGCAAGAGCGTCAAGACCGAAGAAAAGAAGAACAACATGAAAGACGCGATTGCTAAGAAGATCGAGGCAGACATGGCCGAGGAGGAGCGCCTCAAGGGTGAAGAGGAGGCGAAGCTGGCGGAAGACAAGAAGAGTGCTGAAGCCAAAGCCTTGAAAGATAAGGAAGAAGCAGAGGCTAAGGAGTTGGCAGCTGCCAAGGCTCAGATGGAGGCAGAGGAGGCTGCGAAGCAAGACAAGCTCGATGCTGAAGAGGCCGAGAATGCTGCTTCTAAAGCTAATGAAGAGGCTGAGAAGCTCAAAAAACAGCAGGAAGAGGATGAAGAATTTGCACGTATTGAAGCTGAGATGGAGCGACAAGAGAAAGAAGCCGAAGAACGGTACCAAAAGAAGAAGCAGGCTGAAAAAGAGGAGAAGGCTCGCCAGGAAGCTGAAGCTGCGTCAAGGGCTGATGAAGATATGAAGAAGGCCGAGCGAGAGGCTGAAGAGGCCGAAGAAGCTCGCTTGAAGAAACTCGAGGAAAGCGAAAGTGACGAAGCCCAAAAGGAGCGCGTAAACCTGTTCGCAGCCTTAAAGAAGGATGGACAGGCTACCCCACCAATTGATGGACAGGCTACCTCGTCCATTGACACACCTACTGTTGTCGAGACTCCTGTCGAGAGCGGCGCTGCTACACCTCTATCCGGTTCTTCAATGGCTCCTCCTTCGCGGCCAATGACTACTGGTAAGCAGAAGCCGGCTGCTCTCAATCTTGTGACTACCAAGGCAGTCGAGCCGGCTCAGCCGAGTGCTCAGCTCATGTCTCTCCGTTCCGCTCGACGGCTTACATCTATCAACGACGTCTCATATCCTCCCTCCATTTCTTCGCCTAATCCTGCACTGAATACCTCCGCGCCAATGGGCAAATTTAGGTACGACAAAGACTTCTTGATGCAGTTCCAACGCGCTTTTGTCGAGAAACCGTCCGAGAACTGGGCAGAGAGAGTCAAGGAGACTGTGGGTGACACCACGGAGCCTTCTTCCGCTCGCGCCACGTCTGCCCGTGGCCCTCCACCATCAATGATGGGTCCGCGGCAGTCCTCTTCGAGTAGGCCTAATATTCCTCCAGCGATGGGTAGCTACGCTGCACCTGGAGGTAGACCGCTTCCTCCTGGCTCAACGTCAGCTTCACGATACCAAGAGTCCACCAACCTTCTTAAACAGCCGCAGCGACCCCCAATGCAGAACCCTCTAGATGGCTTTGTCACGCCACGACCAATCGGCTTTCCTATGAATAAGACCATGTCAATGGAAAGAACCCCATCCTCCACATCCTCGGCTTCTCACCCCCACTCTCCACGTGGTAACCCTAGCCAACGTGGTACACCTGGTCGTGGAAGCAGGGGAGGTAGGGCACCGCGGGAGAATGAGAAAGATAAACAGGCCATGCCTCTTACTTATGGCGCTTCTCTGAAGCCTATCGAGGTCACTTCTAGTGGTTGGAAGCCTCTCTCAGTCGGTGCAAATGCCACCGGCATGGCCGGTCCGGCACCCGGGGGTGATGGGCATATGGCTCCAGATGTGGTCCAGCGGAAGGTCAAATCAAACCTTAACAAGATGACGCCACAAAATTTCGAGAAGATATCTGATCAAATACTCTCCATCGCCGGCCAGTCCAAGGATGAGACCGATGGTAGAACATTAAGACAGATTATCCAACTCACTTTCGAAAAAGCTACTGACGAAGCGCACTGGGCCGAAATGTACGCCCAGTTCTGCAAGCGAATGCTGGAGTTCATGAGTCCTGAGATCAGAGACGAGAGCATCATCGACAAGAAAGGTGAAGTGGTTGTTGGAGGCGCCTTATTCCGGAAGTATCTACTCACACGGTGTCAAAAAGAGTTTGAGCGAGGTTGGAAAACAGATCTTCCAGAGAAGCCAGAGGGAGCGACCGAGGAAGCGGTCATGCTCTCGGACGAGTATTACATTGCTGCTGCAGCGAAACGACGCGGTCTTGGCTTGGTGAGATTCATTGGTGAGCTGTACAAGCTACAAATGCTCACGGAGCGTATCATGCACGAGTGTGTCAAGAAACTTGTCGACTACGACGGTATTCCGGATGAGGCAGAAGTCGAATCGCTTACAAGCTTGCTGAAGACCATTGGTGAAAACCTAGATAGTACCGAGCGTGGCCATGGTCTGATGGACGTGTACTTCAGGCGTATCGTCCAGATGATCGAGACTCCAGGGCTTCCAAGCCGATTGACATTTATGCTTATGGTAAGCGCCGCCAATTTTGAGCTGCAGTTTTGTGTCATCACTAACAGTTTGAAGGACATTGTCGATCTAAGAAAGAAGAACTGGCAGATGAAGGCCGGAACTGTCAAGGGCCCTACAACGCTCGATCAAGTCCGAGTACAGGTAAGAAAGTAAAGCCACCTGCTCCAGGAAATCTACTAATGTTGTATAGGCTGTCGCTGCTGAGCGTGAAAAAGAGATGCAGCGCAACATTGATAACTCTTCACGAAGAGGTGGCGGTGGGGGTGGAGGTGGCCGCATGCCAATGGGCCGTGGCGATGCTCGCAACTTCTCCGGTGGAGGCCAATACGGCATGATGCCACCACCCGATTTCCAGAAGAATACCGTGGGCATGGATGATCTTCGAAGACTTGGGAGCAGAGCTGGGTCTCGACAAGCCAGCTCGCAAGGCAACACTGTTTTTGGTCCTACATCAATGTTCGCCGCCAGAGGTTCAAACACCCGCAAGACCTTGGGCCCAAGTGGCATGGGGAAAGGCGGTGACGACTCCGGTGCTTCAAGTAGAACGGGTACGCCGCCGGCGCAGAAGGACAAGAAGGAGAAGGAAGAAAAGGATGCTGCGAAGCAGAATGCTTTTAGGTAGCTTCTAAAGCCTCTAGGATGTGTATTTGCAAGGTCTAATATTCTATAGTGCTCTCGCAGGATTAGAGTCAAGTGAACCCGCCGATCCAGCTTCCCCGCCATCAGCCGCCTCATCGCCACCAACGGTCAAGTCTACAGCTGCCGTCGAGCAGCGATCACAGTCGCCACCCAAGGACAAGACCGACGACAAAGAAGAAGCGACCTGATAGCATGGTAGCCCCATTACCTCGATCACTTCATGGGATCCTCCACATCTATTCCTTGTGTATATCAATACAAACAACCCGAGAACACCTTCGATTCGGCATCTACAAAAGAGACTTCCTTCGCTTAGACCGTGTCGTTAAAAAAGTTCTACTTCTTCCTTATGTCTTCAACCTCAACCGGCGTTCGACAATATAAAAGGGGGTTTTGGCTTTGGCTTTTAGGCTTTGCGTGCATGCATACTAGTAAACCCCAGTGGTAACCCAATTGCGCTTTGGGCTTGCGCACTCCCGGGTGGGGGACAAAGGGCCTCTTGCGCTTTTCTACTTTGACTGCGACAACACGGCGGCTGGTTCGAGTGCGGTCTTTTCTTCCATTTCCTTGGTTCGTTCCGAGTGATCGAGTGAGTCCTGCTGGTCGAGAGGGGAGACTGTGGCCTGCGAAGACAGAGTGGAATGGAGAGTTGAAGGGAGAAGTGGTGGTTCTGGTTTGAGCCAAAGTTTTAATAGCTACTTGTACCTGGTAGTGTTGTGTGTAAAAATACCCGAATTGAATGCAATATGGCTGTTCTAAGCTGGCGGTTTCATTTGGGTCTTTTGAGTCATTGAGAGATTCGCTATGGCATGTTCTATCTGCCTATCTACTTCCATTCATAATCCTCTCGTTCTTCCATTCCCCTTCTTTCCAAACCCTCCCCGCTGTCCTATCCCTACCTTTCCCTCTCCCATCCCATCCCCATATCAAAAAACCCTCCTTCGCCAACCCGCACCCAATCATCCATCCATCCCTCATGCTCCCCTCAAAGCCAACACCAACAACCCACCCCAATACTATCAACGACCATCCCAAATGGACACCAACCCACCGCGACTAACTATCATCGAGAAGGGGATCCGACAAGACTTGCTCAGCTGACCAACCAATCAACGCTTTCGAAGACTGTGAATTGCAGGTTGGCAGGTTCGATGTCGTGCTGAGTTTGAGCGTGATGCGATTTGGTAGAGTGCTAGAGTGGTATTGGGGAAGAAAAAGGGGAGAGGGGGATAGCAGGGGAGGGGGGGGTAAGGGAGGTGGGGTTTGATGGTTCAGAAGGAGGAGAGGAGTGACATGTCCCAAGAGTCATCAAACCAATAATCATATCCCCTCGACACTTATGCTTCCCCACTAGCCGATCCAATCCCTCTCCGCCTTCGTAAACCTAATGACCCAGATGCACACACGCACTATTCCTTTCCACCCAGTCTTCCTACTATCTAACATGTACCATTCCTCACCCAACCTTCCAACAACGTCGCCCATCAACCAACACATACTACCAACCCCTCACAAACCCTTCCCATACTTTATATCCGAACTCGAGTGACTCTATAGATAGTGTTCTTTTAAGACGCTAAAGTTAGTAATTGAAACAGTCGCGAAAGTGCTGAGTGAAATAACCAACCTCATTAGCTTCTGACAATTAACTTGATATCTAACCTTTCTATTCGAAACAACTTATCACCAAAGTCATGATCATTAAATCGGGGTAGAATAAGCCTTGCAACAAATTCGTCTTGCTCGCTTTAATAGTTTCAAACATCTGAAGCACCTTCGAGCGATACTCACAATCAGATCATCTCAACATGGTTAAGTTTGCCTCTCGCAAAGACGGGGGATACGAAAAAAGTGTCAGGACATCTTTCAGCTGCCGATAGAAAAAGCCGTCACGTGCTATTGATGCGCGCTGGAAAGAACAGAACACGATCAGAAAGGGTATGGAATCAGTTCTGATCTGATGTAGTAGAAGCTGCTCGTCCAATCAGTAACAATATGTTGCAGCTCAGATCAACGCGATATGTAGAAGACTTCTCACTCCCATTCAGCCACTTTGTGGGAAGAAAGTAGGAGCTTAGCGAAACGAAAGTGTTAAAACTATATAAAACAAACGTCGTTTTATAAACATCATACTATTATTGTTCAACCTGAATCTTTACCTCACCAAATGCCGCTCCCGTTCTAGGGGGGTGAGCAGCGCAGCTGAAGGGACCTATGTATTCGAGCTCCACTGGCCTTCGGTCCGATTTGCTTCAAGCCATGAAGACTAATTTCGGCCCCTACCAAGAACCTCAGCTCCGCTTCAGCTTTTTATGTTACCAAGACGGCTTGATTGATAGTTGCTGTTTCCCACAAGTCAGCGCTTCGCTCAGCTTGTAGGATCCTGCTATGGGTACGGCGGTTAAAACCCATTTTTTCTTTCAACAGAAACCAACGCCTTTGACATATTTTCCGTTCATTAATATCACTTCTCAACTTTCATCAAACACCTTTCTCACAAAACAACATACATTCTCAACAAATCATCCTCTCTCTCTCTCTCAAATATTCTTTATTTTTCTCTCTTCTTTCAAACAAAATCATTCTATAAAAAAAATGAATGACTGTATGAACAATCAGTCAAACAATCTCGTAGACGTAGATTAAAAAAAAACGAAAACGAAAAAAAGGAAACGGTTTTCCCTTCAGGAGATCATCACACTAATGATTCTTCGCCCCCCCCCGAAAAAAAACATTCGTTTGCACACACACGCAATCGCAAGAAAAAACATCTACCGGTATTCAGAGCATGGAGGTGTGAATACTGTACAAGATGCGATGATAGCAACAAATAGTCTCACGACAAAAAAGGAGAAAGTTCGAGGCCATCTTCATAAACCGTCTATGACTAGTCGATAAGAACGAACAAGACATGTCTTTCAAAGGACTGCTAATTTGTTCTATCCTCATTTGCTCTATCCTACCCTATCCCATCTCTCCTCCTTTCCCCTTCCAGAACCTTCGCCTTCTTATTTCTCGCCCAACCCTTCCCTCCACCCTATCCTCCACCCTATCCTCACCATCACATCCACCACCCCAACATCCACAACTCACACAATAAACTCCTCCGAGTAAACCACTTTCATATAAATCCTACAACACTACACTAAAAACCAAAAAATATAATAATGGGGTATAAAGCGCTACAAGCAAACAATAGAAACAACCGACTCTAGGAAAAACCCTAGGATCATGCACAAATAAGAATGCCAGAGTTCCCATACAGAACTCATAGAACGCCCCACCGACGAAGTGAACTAATGATGAACGTCAGCTCATCCAAGAATGACTCCCTCCTTCACTCCACTCCCCGCCTTCTCGTCTCCCTCCTTCTCTGCGCTCTTCTCATGTCCCTCGCCCTCCGACTCCACAGATGACTCCTCAGTCTGCATCTTCTTCTTCCCCCTTTCAAGCATTTTCTCCGCCAGCGGGGACTCCACATCCCCAATAACTTCGGTATTCCTGACCCACCAAACGCCCTTCTCTTGACTACTAGTCTGATACTCATCATTGGTAGCACGGAGGGTGGTAGGGGAGCTGACCTCTAGGGCTATCGAGCCAAGAGCTTCTCCCAGAGGCACAACGGTGAAGCAGTTAGCGGGTGAGAGGCTAGCGTCTCCGCTTTTGGATTTCCTGTTCTTTCTCTTCTTGCGCTTCGTCTTGCCTTTGTTTCCAGAAGTTTCTCCCAAGACCTGGTTTTCGGTGTCTAGGCAGGCTTTTTCGGGTGAGGGTGCCGAAGTTTCTATGGTCGACGGCTCTTCATCTTTATCCTCCTCCAGCTTGAATGGAAAAGGCCGTTGCTTTAACTTTCTAGTCTTCGCGCTACCGGCAATTGATGGCTCATGAGCTGCGCGGTGTGGAGAAGCAACAGATGGATCAAGCTCAAAGGAACATAGAGGCTCTGACGGCTCGAGGTACCCATCCGATGTAGATTGAGGCTTGGTCCCAGCTGCGAGCGATAAGCTTGAAGCTGCAGGAATTGACGAAGCATAGGGGAAACCGTGCTCAGGACAAGATGAAGCATTCTCGAACTTGAGATGCTCCTGCATTATGGTCTCGAGGATATCTGGTGTTGAAATGTGTCCGTCATCCCCTAACTCCGTTGATGAGTCTTTGCTATCCTGATCATCTCGAGACTCAAGCCCAGCAATGATGCTCGAAGTTCGACGTACGGGGCTTGACCTCACATGGAGGGTCGGAAAAGGTGAAGGCACGTAACACAAAGGACTAGAAGTCGTTACCGCGCAGCTATCTGTGGTGCGGACGCTTTCTGTTGAGAAAGATCTGGAGTACTCGACTGGCCTGGTTGGTTGATTGCCCCTGGACAGCTTTTCCTTCTCTAAAAACCGACGCGATATTCCAGCACTTCTCAGGGCATCCGTGAATCCCTCTCGGTCAGCTGGCTGCACCTTTTGGACAGAGGATGATCCATTTATGTCTTCTGCGATGTCGAACGAGACACTCTTCTCCCGGTCCATAACTGGGATGCCGGTGATCTCAGTGTCAGCAACGACATCGGGCTTGAGGAAGAGAAGAGATAGTTGGTCATCTCCAGACAGGTGTGGAACTCTAGTGAAAGCATTCCTGGAAGCTACCTTACTCACGTTTGGGCCGGGGAAATGTGGCTTAGCAGTTTGGGAGGAGTCCGTAAAGACATCCTCTTGACCAACCATCGATATGATCTTCCGGGGTTCTCGATCATAGATGCGGTTCTGCAAATTACGCTTGTGCTGTAAATGCAACTGGTGGAGCTCACTGGTTCTTTGAACAACGACTTCAAACTCCGCGTCATCCAATTCAGTATTCGTAACTTCCTGAATGTCCTGGTAGGATTGGCGACCCTCATTCTCCGAGGAAGCGAGGACTGACGTCTCCGATGCTTTCTGGAAGGGTACGGAGGCATTTTCCGCGGCTACAGTATGGCCTAAAGTTCGTTTCGGAGACCCTGCAACAACTGAATCTAACTTTGCTAGAACGCTGTCAACGACATTCCCGATCTGCTCTCCACTATACAGTGAGGATTCTCTCCGCAAGACCGAACCCGATTCCTCCAATTCATCTAGAACGGTGCCGGAGGCTCTATTGTTGGCTTCCATTAAAATACGTAAAGTTGATTCCGGTGGAGAATTCGAAACCTGGCACTCCGAGTCCGTGGAAGCATCGCAAGAACTTTCAAGAAGTTCAAGGGCTTCAAGTTTCTTCTGCAATGAAGAAATTCGCGAGTCCTGTTTCCTTATCTTGGCGTCGTTGCGTTCAGGAATATCTAGTCTAGATTGTTGATTTCCCTCACTTGAGTATACACCGCCGTCTTCCTCTAAAGAGTGAATTGGGTTTCTCAAGGACGACCTTGATAATTCCAGCTCAGCATCCGACTCCTCATCCGAGTAGGTTGTTTCGCTCATGGAATGTATTGCAAGATATCGATCGTTTCGATCTGCCAGCGTCTCGTTCCAAGCGTGTCGAGAACCCATATTTGGGGTACCTGGACTCGATGCTGCCGATTCCGCATCTGCTTCGTAGACATGTGAGGGAAGTCTGCGGTAACCGAGAGTCGGTGCAGTTTCGATAGTGCTCGCATCTGGAGGGGAGCACCCGAAACCTTTGACAAAGCTGTTCGATCGATGAGCTAACGGACTGTCAGGCGAAGTTGGCCGCTCGGCCAACCCCATAGGGTCCTTGGGAAAATGTGGCATCGACAGCTCTGAGCGGACGACAGTTAGAGGAGACTCTACGGAGAAACCTGGCCTCAAGTCCCCAGTAATAGCACTAGGTAGAGGGGATTCTTGGCGGTGCTGAGCCTTTTGAAACGGTGATGGTGTTTGTTGGAAGTGGACCCGAGCCTGATCGCCTTTCACAAACAAGGAATTACCATTATCCGGGCTTTTAGCGACTGTAGCCGTGGACGGTGTGAAGTAAGACTGCAATGCTATGGTAGCCGGAGAAAAGCCGTCAGATTCCACGGGGTCAGCATTGCTTTCGACGTCTGACACGTAGCCTTCGTCGTTCTTGCTACGATGCTTGCCGGCATCAGATGCCGAACGACAAGGTTCGAACATGTTAGAATCATAAGCAACTTCATATGAATGTTCAGTATATGGATCATCCATGAGTGAAGACTGCTTAGCAGGGTTGATCAGCCCACTGGCTATTGGCGATTGTGGGGATGCTGTATGTTGACTGGGCCATAATCGCAAGGGATTATAGTTTTCTATATTTGTTCTTTGGTTCTCTTCACTCACCGCAGAGGACTCTACTGTAAACCTATCGTTGGCATGCAACTCTGCGAGAGAAGAGCTTGGGATCTTGACGTCCAGAGCAGGGGCTGGCTCTGCCGGCCTACCTTGTGAAGCGGTTGGTGTCCCCGGGCTGCCAGCTGCGCCGCCCTGATTGGTACAATCAGTAAAAACCTGAAGATTTCGAGCAGAGGACCAGATTGGAGTTCGCTGGCCATGTTTCTGGGGAGTTCTCGTTTCGGGAGAGTTCTGTCCGGTTGATTCTGGTCTACTCGGGTGAGTGTAGAAAATCTGAGCCTTAGCGCGAATGGTATCTGAGAAGGCCTGAAAAGTAGTTGATGCGGCCTTGTGTAGTTTCCCTGGGGACGCTTCACGAACACACTCTAGAAGACTAGGATTAGTGTTACTTGAGTACCCGGTGTTCCCGGTCGAGAAAGAGGTTCTCGGGTTCTCGAGAGGAGTACGACTGCTCTCCTCGTTGCTCCGGTCCCAGACTCTGCTGAGTTTTTTGCGGATAAAAGCCATGTTACTCGCTACTCGGGAGTTTCGGAGCAACTAGAAGGATACTGAGAAATTGCAGAAGATATGGAGCAGAAGGGAATGGATGGGCAGAGAGATTTCTATGCAGCCTCCAAAAGTCCAAAATGGATGCCAGAAAGTTGAATAGAAAAGCAAAAGAACTTTCGAGACTTACCTTACCTGCCTACATTGTATCTAGTTGGATACTGAGAGCATGGAAGGAACGCTTGACGGTAGAGTGAAAACGCGCTAACGGTAATTTTAGAGAGCGAACGTGAAGCGCGACTATCTTTTTTTACTAACCGTACAGAAGTACTTCACCAGCTTTAACAATAGATATCTTTGCCCACAACCTCGGGACAGCTCTTCACTTCGCGCTTACTAACCAGTGTGATATGTAGATTATGACAAGTGCTGATTTTATGGTTCATGTCTAATCGAGTTTAGCTAACAAAGTCATGGCAGCTGGTAAAACCGCGGTTTCGTTTGACGAAATCATTCTGGCTGGTGAGCCCGTTTTGAAGACCACCTCAGTCATAACATTTTGCTAACACCGTTTTAGATCGCCAGAGAAGAAAGAATGAAGCACTGGCGAACGAAATATTGGGGAAGGGACGAAGAGCCAGCGCACGTAGCAACGTAAATCGCAAACCAGGCACAGGACCTAGTTTGGCAAGCAGGGTTGGCATCAGTAAGGTAAGCCATTTGGTGACTCTACTATAGTCCAGGACACGATCACGAGTTATGGCGAACGAGAAATTAACAGGTTCCCCAGATATCTCAGGGTTCCGTACCCACTGCGCCGAAACCAAAGGCCGATGTCAACGCCAGCTGGGGACATGATCTCCACCAGGTAAACAATGCGCAGTCATCGCGACTCTCTCGTGTTCCTCGAAACAACCCAATGGCCCGCATAACCCGAAACACCCGTCTCTACGAAGCTATTACCGCTCAAACACATCCTAAAGGGTTAGACAACCAGGTAAACACAAAGAAGCTTGGTGAAGAGATTACCATACGAGGTTTAGCTGGACCTTACGTGGTAATTGGTACCAATTTTGCGTCAGGAACTACTGCGGCCGACATTGAATCTGCTATGATTCCCAGTGGCGGCGAGATGCAAAACTGCAGAATTATTGCCTCGGATCCAACGGTCATTGCAGAAATGGTCTTCGCGGAGAAGGCGAACGCAGAAAGGGTGATTGCGACCTTCAATAACAAACGAGTATGAGGATTTTCTGCACCTTTCGAGATGCTCTGCTAACAATTCCAACACAGGCCGATGGCCGTATACTTCACGTCTATATGAAGCAGGGAGGCCCTACTAGCCCAGCTGCTACTCCAGTACCGAATGCTCCTAGTGAACCTCGCGCAGCTCGCAAGGACACCGCTCACGCCGAGCCATCTTATAATGTTCAGAGGGAACAGTCAGATCGCAACAGGCGACAAGCAGACCCTGAAGTTCAGGATGGAAGCTACGGATTTGAAGCGCAAGATGATCGAATGGACGTGGACGTGGACAGTGGCCGCGGCTCTTGGCAGGACGCTGCGAGGGAAGCCCCAAGAGGTAGGATCGGTGGGCACCGTAGGTATAACGGACGAGGAAGAGATGATCGTCGACTTTATAGTGATGATCTCTACCCTCCTCGAGGCGGAGGATTCCGGTGACCAGATCGAAACCTGTCCGTCTATTACAACTGTTGCAGAAAGAACCTCCTAGATCGAAACCACGTCAAATGCAGTCAACGTTGCCGAGTGGCTCTGCGTCATCGGCTTTGGAAATGCATGAAGCATCCGAAGTGCGGCAATATACAAATAGACGCTCTTCGACCTCGGCTACTTGTTGAGCACTGGGAAACATTGCTCAAACGGGACTGTGATCCTCTCTGAGGGCCTTTATGGTATGTCTTTTGCGCTTTGGAGCTTCGTAGAGATTCAAACGAGACCTGCCGTCAAGACAATAACATTCTATTGCCTTTCACTAAGGCTCAAAACGGTTGTGTACCTTAGATATTCATATGGCATTCAATAAGTAGGTAGAACCGAGGTCAATAGATTTATATTTTATGTATTGATTCCGTAAATTACATCAAAGAACCTTATTTTCTCGAGTCAACGCCCAACCATCGGGCAAAGCTTCCAGTCGTATCGCCCTGATCGCCATAGTACTGTTAATCCTGTAGAAATCAATCGGGCAGGCTCGGAAACTATGGTCGCACCCCCTGGTGTAGACGCGGAATGGGACGAAACCAATTTGATCTTCTCTCTTGCCCGCCTACAAGAAATGCACATTCAGGTGAGCTCTTCCAATGACACAAATCGCCTTTGGAATTTATTCACTAATGTTCCCGTCTTGTATTATAGCTCCGTAACCTCCGCGAGAGCATCGCTCAAACTGTAGACCCGACCCTCGCCCAACACTCCTCCCCAGAGAACTTTTACACGAGCTTCTCGCACTCCGCCAAAAAGACTGCTAACGAGATTAAGAGCTTTACTATGCTTGTAGGGGATACCCAGAGCAATGAGATACTGGAAAAGTCAAAGGCAAGCCGGGCAATAGATCCAGAACCTATCAAGGACTGGATAGTCACCGACCATGAAGACTGGCTGGACAGGAAGGTTGAAGAGGCTAAGGAGAACGCTCTGATGGAAGAGGAGGCAGAGGAAGTCTACAACGATACACCAGACACTAAATTGGAAGACATACGCGCGGTTGTAGATACTTATAGGGAGAATCACCCTGGAATTGAGATATCACTAGGTGAACGTTCGAAGATCAAAGTATGAAGACTCGTTCGCGGAAGTTTTGGTACTTGAACTAATTGGAATAGGTTTATTTGCCTCCTCCAGCGCACATCAACTTTGAGATTGAGCCGAAACTTGCCTCCGAAACCGAAGCTATCTACAACGTCACCTGCAAAGGGAATTCTCAATTCCATGCTGCAATCATACGTACAGTTGCAGCCAGACCTCGGGCCAATGACTTAAGATATCTCTTCGTAAGATTCTCGACTCGCTGTTTGATTTCGTCTGCTAAAGTCGCGCAGGAGACGCTAGCTTCGTACGCCGATGTTAAGTCTCGACCATGCCTTAAGTGCCGGCGGCTGCTGGATCAAAATGCCCAATTTCCTGTGGTAAGGACGAGGAAGAGGACGAAAGAGTCTGACGGTCACTTTGCAACTCAATGGCAAGCGTATCATGTCGGATGCACCTGATGATTGGTAAAGTAACATTAGCCGCCTACCAACCTTCTCTATCTCCCGTGTTCCAATCCCACTCTACGGTACGGTGATTAAATCTGAAGGGATTTCTTGTCCATCCAGCGTTTGCCCGGCCGCTATCAAATTCTGGTTCCACCACCTCAAAACCATAGCGGTCACGGTGATATAGTGGCACGTGAGGCTCTTGATTGCTCCATTTAACGTCGCTCCAAACGCCAGCCCTTGGTCTCCTATACCTGCGAGACTTGAAGTCGTATCTATCCTCTGAACCACGACGGGCCCACGTCGGCGGTTGAACTGTGTTATCTTTTCTGTACGGGTACCCTAGGTTGTCCCAAGCCCATGTATTCTCAGGATAATACCCTTTTGTTGTCCAACCAGACCACACTGGCCGATGTGGCTGCCGAGAATATTGTCTTGAGATCCACATGTCAGGGCCTTTTCCTGTGAGTATGTCCGCTAATCTGTCCCACGTGTGTGCGCCTTTCTGCTTCTTGTCTCTTGGCCATACCATCTGCAATTTTTTATCCTGCTTCCACGTTGCGGGATGCATCTTGGGCCATGCCGGTACATAGTGTGTCAAAGGCCTCCGAGTACCCAGGTCAAGATCGTAAATATACGTTTTACCATCTCGACCTACTCGAATCTCTTCCCACGGCTTCAGATCTAGCTTCCTGGTCTGGGGCATCTCGATATTTGGCTAACGGCAATACCTTTGAGAAGCTCGTTAACGACAGGCCATAGAAACAGCTTCCAACCAGACATGTACTCTGTTTGGGTAATTATACATGCATTCAATCCAGTGGCTCCCCGGCTTATACAGTTGTTTGATCGTAGACAAACCTCTGTATAAGTCATCCTGACAACGAGATGGCCAACGCACCTTCAACCCAAGATCCGAGGCGAATGATGACTGTACGCAAACATCGCGAGTTTTCCCATTACTGTTTCAGGCAATTGTCGATTTCCAGATTCGATTCGTTAGCGACCTGACTTCGCCTTGATGTAAGTACCCGAGATTGGACGTCAGCTTTTCAATCGTCCTGCATGATCGCGTTATCTGGTCCAAGAACCATTCTAGTGCGGTGCCGAGACCCGGAAGTAGATGAGCGTCTTGGGCGTCTGCAAACTGTCGGCTCGCACAAGCGATCTATATGGTAGTTGTCATGTGTGTATCCACTCGAGATTCGACTCCGGCAGGGCTGGAGGACAGAAGGCGTTTACCGCTAGCCTTGCGGTTCGGAAACACTCGACTGTACTCCTACCGATTTGGCATGGTATCATTTACATTGACATCTCGAAACTCCTTGTGGTCCTGGAATGCCTAAATTGTTCGTGCACGACGCCCACCCCTATTTGAACAACGCAAACCGAGAAGTACACCAAAGACCTCACGCTGTACCAAAATTGGTGGTACCTTGGATACAACTGCTCTATATTTAATTTACCGTCCAAAACCACAGTCCTCTAGTCCTCATTGCTATATACTAGTTGGAGAGCCGTGCCTTCATCATCATGTCTACGAAGACACCCCTAGACTTACGAGGATTGCTGGATCTAATGATCAGGCGTCACTATCGATCAGCGCGAACGCTGTTGGACCCTGTGTTGGGGACGTCGGATAAGGTTTCGCTGAGGCGGATGGATGGATCGTCAACTCGGGGGAAAATTAGTGCGAAGGTAGGAAAAAGTGAGCAGACAAGAGGTGTATAGAGAATTCAGCCGATATGGATAAAGCGATTATACCAAATTAATTTCAATTTCGCCACAAATAAAGAGAGTTGTATCGGAGCACAACTACCAATGCAGAAACTTCTATAATGTTGCGTCAACCGTCAAGCATCACGTTCATACCTACCAATCCCTCAAAACCCACCATCGACTGCGCTGGACCCTCCCTTGTCGTCTTTCCCAGCCCCGTCCCCCCAACTCCACGGCATCCAACTGCCCCCACTGCTGCTTTTACCTATCTTCACGGTTCCTGGAGCTTCTTCACGATCAATAGTGTCGAACTCAGACTCGCTCCCCCGTTGCCGTAAGCCTTCTCCACCACCGAGGTTGCCTCCTAATCTGCGTTCTACGTCTTTTCGAATCGCCTCTTCATTCGCCATCCCCTCCTGACTGCCGAGCTCCCAGGCCTCCTTGTCCAGGGCACTCAACAGCACTCTCAACTTTTCTCTCTGTGTCGCCAGAAACGTCATTTTCTCCTCGTTACCCTCGATATCCCTTGGTATCAGTGTACCACTAGAACTAATATCCGCAACTTCGCTAGTCCTCGACATTTGTCCCACAGCCGCGCCGAGAAGGCCATAGAAGTCTTGCCCCGTGTTCATCATTGGCACAGCGGTGGCGCGGGCGGAGGGGACGTAGAACCTGCTGAGGAGGCTTTGCGCGTAGCTTCCACCTTCCTTGGGTGGGAAGCTTTGCGCTTTTGGTTGTATACCCAGTAGGTTCTGCTTAATATACTCGATCGCCTTTTTGAGATACTGCAGCCCAGCGGCTTTTGCCCTATCGTGTCCTCTCGAGATCATATCATCAATCTCTGCCTCATGCACAGCCAGAAATGGATGAACATAAGAAGTGTATAGCAGCCGCGCGCCTTGGGTTTGTGGGAGGACGAGGTACGCGAGAAGGGCGAGGCGGAAGAGAGAGTAAAAGGGGAGCCAGGAGAGGATGAACCACGTCCAGGATTCAGCTAGGGTGAAGAGGGAGAGCACCACCCAGTACATAAGCCATGGGGTTAGCTGGGCGGGGTCGGAGGTCTGGAGAGCTTTGTAAGAAGCGAAGATAGGGAAGAGGATGGTTATGACGGAGCTAGACAGTTCATTAATTGTCTTTCTATGGTACTATGGAATTGACTTGGGAAAGAATGGAAAAGGGAGAGGTATTCGGCCACAGTAACGCAGGGAACCCTTGCGATGGCCGGGCGGTGGAAACTTACGAGAGGAGGTTTGGGATGAGGTCAAAGATCATGGCTAGTTACTTATTACGGAGAGGTTTCTCCTTTAGAATGAAGATTGAATGATAACGTAGGAGCGAGATGGAGAAGGAGACAATCCTATTGATAGATGTCTGATGGGCGGCCGGATGTAATGGTCACGAGGGGCTTATCGATAAAGCTTACAGATTAGTACGAATATAAGGCTGGCATTGTAGCGCTTGGCGCCCTTGCCGCGAGATGGATGACTTCGTTTGCAGATCTTGGAGACGATGAGAATTAATTCAAGGCCGCTTGATTACTTTACCTTCTGTCTGGTTGTCTCCAGATCTCCGGTGCTTGGTCTGCAATATTTTCCAGCCCCAGTAAGGCTTCTATATGGTCGTTGAGCTTGTCTCTATCTCGGAATCGGTAGGCCAGAAGAGACAGTCTCAATAAAGTATCATTACAGCAGAGGAAAAATACACACTCACAGTGCCAAGGTGGTCTAGATCACATCTCCTCTGTGACTATGTGCATAGCACTCATATCCACAGCTCATCCCGATTATGCCTTGATTTTAATTGACAATCGTGATGTATGCTGACCGCAAGACGCTCTCACAGCCGTACTAAGAATTACTAGGAGTACCTTAGTCGTCCTACAGCTCATGCAGCGTGGTGGCCTTCCCCAAATAATCATGTGCTAGCAGCTCATGACCTCCTCCGCAATGTGCGTGGCACTTGGCTTGGTGTAACAAAGCAAGGCCGTATTGCAGTCCTGACGAACTTCCATGAAGAGGGCCAGGTTGTGCAGGAAGCTAGAAGCCGAGGGGCTATGGTCAATGCTTTCTTGACTCAAGCTCCTGAAAAACCCGAAAACACGCATAAATTTGTCAAAAACCTTATTGAGGGCGAAGGCGTCAAGGGCGTTGGCGGCTTCAGTCTTTTGTGTGGGAAAGCAGGAAGGCCTCTGGCGGTTGTGTCGAATCGTACACCCAACGTTGATGGCGTAACGTGGGTCGCTGAGAGAAGAGGCGAGACGGTTGGCTTGAGTAATGCTACATTTGCAGACAGATCATGGCCAAAAGTCCTGAGTGGCGAAGAGCTCATGTCTTCCGCAATTGCCAAAAGCGTTGCCCGCAACGACTCGAAAGCCGAGTTGATCGAGGACTTGTTGCGCGTACTAAGCGTGGATACACTGCCGAAAAGATATGAGGGCCAATGCTGGACTAGCTACGTGAATGAGTTGCGAAACAGCATCTTTGTCCCCGGGATCGGCGGAGAGGGTATGGATGGAGTAAGCGCCGACAATATTGCTGCTGCCAAAGTTAATCAGCAAGTACACGTAAATAGTAAAGACGAAATCTCAAAGCATCAAGGAGGCCTCAGTGGCAAGTACGGAACGCAGAAGCAAACCGTTGTGCTGGTGGATCATCAGGGCCATATGACGTTTGTAGAAAGGACTCTATACGATGAGGAGGGACGAGAGCTTGCTGATGAGGAACGCGACAAAATGTTCGAGTTCGATATCGAAGGTTAGGGAAACCAGCAGCCGGGTATCGAGATGTGGTGCATCATAACTGGTGAGAGGCCGGAAAGAAGTACATATGTTGTGCTTTGCTGAATATATTTTCGATGTAAATCCCAACGATTTTTCCCCTTCTAACATCGACCTGGTGGGTAAAAGTTCCCTCTTCTGAAAGCACTCTGTGGTGTTGCGGTCGCGACCTTCCACTCAAGAAAGGATATTTTTCGATATTGTTTAAACGAATGGTCATCTTTGATTATGATTTCAATTTTGCTTTGGTCTCGAGTAAATGAATGCTGAACTTCATATCAGTGCTTTCAATTGACTATTAAGTGCGGGCGAAGGAAGACGGTAGCACCTTCTCCAGCTCGGTTTTGAAAAGGGTAAAAGATGTATAAGGTCAAACATCAACAGTAGGCGGTTCGATTCCTCCTACATTGACTTACTACCCCTTTACGATTCTCAGTTTGCTTTCGTATCGAGTAAGTAAGTGCTCAAATTATACCAGTGCACGCTTTTACCCCGAAATTCAAAGCGAGCGGAGGATAATGGTAGCACCTTCTTGAGCTTGGTGTTGGGAAGATAGGGTGAGATGTTAAGACTAAGGCTGACTCTACATCGCACCTACTGCACTTCTGTCAGCCAACCTTCTGACCTTCTACTATCGAATTTTGACAGCAAAACGGAAACACAAGAAGGACTCGATAGCCCATAACCTTGCACACCTTGTGCAAAAATGTTTCAAAAATGCAAAAAGCTCGGATCGACCTTGTGGCCGATCCTACGAAAACCTTGACTTGAGTGTACAACCTCAGAAGATTTTACTTTTGTTTTTCTACGTTTCGATACGACACACTAGTAAGAACATGGCTGGTCGCATTCAAGTAACCGCATACCACAACTCCCACCTATGCTCTGATCGATGTGGGATAACATGTTATTCTTATATATACCCCAACAATGATAATTGTTTGTCACTCATCTTGCACTTACGAAAATCAGACCTAACACAAAAACCTTTCAACCAATTCATCACATCCAACCCCTTACCCTCAATAAATTCACTCGGTTTCAAAGATGCTGAGTGCAAGATATGAATCTAATACCTTAATCAGAATATACCGAAATGCCTGATCTATTTTCCTTCCTCAGACTTGACTACCAAGGAAGACTTCAATCTATGGTTCGAAATGGGAGGTGACCACTTCGTGATATCTAGGAGGGGTCTCAACCGGAGAGAGATGGACGTATAGAAGATGCTCCGCGGTACAACTTCATCATATCTTGACTCAGATGATACGACAGTCTCGTGGCATAGATGGACGTGGTTTTACACAAGCTGAATGATGCTGCTATCTCCTGCTCTTCGATGTCATTCCGCGTGCTCCGGACGGTCGTCCACCTGCGAGCTGAACCAATCGACAAAGTCAAGCTAAGAGGAAGAAACCAATCTTAGGCGGCAACACCTCACACCATCGATGACTCTTTTAATTCGCTCCTTGATGCCTGAATGCTTGAACAATACTCAAGGGCAACAGGACGTCCTTTCCTGCCCCGGTGTTCAGTCTTGCGGCAGGATACATAAGCGCAGGCGTCGTCCATCCTCAAAACGCGACGACCCAGATCCATCCCACAGCTTTCGTCCACCACGCTGCATTGCCATCTCGCACTATCCCGAACCATTTCAAAATCTCTTGTACCCCGTCCTCAAACATTATGCCGATCGCCTGCGTAACGAAAAACCTCACGCATTGAGATTCATGACAAAGATAGATTTGAAGAAGGGCCTCCGCCACCGTGGGCGGCTACTTCGGTTAACAGATGGAGGAGGTCGGAGAGTAGAAAGGCAAGCATGATTTTTATATAGCGAGTGAAAGGGATGTGCTTGGGCGTGCCGAGAACGAACTCTGAGAAGAAGCTCGAGACCGAGGTTAAAGTGCGGCGAAGGTGTCGATGCCAGAATTTTCTGTTAGGGAGTCAGCTGGGTATTTAACAAAGTAAATTTAGGTTGTACAGATTTGGAGACGCCTACCCCCAGAATCGCCCCAGAGTGTACCCTTCGCTCAACGACCCAAAATTTAGTCGCCAGTATTTAGGGTCACTACCGCACGCGCCACACAAGAAAGCCTAAGCTCACATATAGCACTGCATGGTGCAATACGATGCCGTCCAATAGCCTGCTCCTTCCACCAGTTTCTTGGAGATTTCGGCGCCATCAACGTCTCCCAACCGGCTAAAGAACGGAATTTAATCCAGACTATAGCTGATGTGATTTTCCGCTGGCTTTGCGGTCGAGGTCGCTAGGTCAAGGGGCGGGTAGCAAACGCATATGGTCAGGGCTTTACGGAGGAGAAATGAGGCGCGAGAAGGAATGTAGGCCTGCCCGGTTGGAGGTCTTGTATGGAGGCACGTTTTTCACCTGGTGTTTAATGCCAATGAGGTGTGGGGCGGAGCTTATGAAGCATCCATATTGAAGGCGTTGATATAAATCTGAAAGCAGTGAAGCGCTGCTCTTGACGCTTGCTGCTTTAGCTTTCTTCGTCCCATCAGCCTCAGCGTTCGCTGCACCCGAGGGATACTGCGTTTGCCCCTCAAAAACAACAGGAGCACCGTCATCATCGAAGCTCCACCCAGACAGGATGACGAGATCTAGGTACTGCAGTACGTCTGCGAAAGTAGTCCCGGATGCAATGGAAGCGACGACGCCGCGGGGGAGCTTGTCGAGATAGGTTGCGTAGCTGGCGTAAAGGCATATTAGGATGAGAATCAGAAAGCCGAGGCGAGTGGGCAAGGAGGGGTGGAAGGTTAGGGCCTAGATGATATAGGATTTTTGGATGAAATAGAGCGTGATGGGGTGGAGGAGGAAGTCTGGGGAAAGCATTTGAGGTTGATCTTGATTGAGAAGGGGGGTGAGTGGTGAGTTTTTGCGTGCGTGTATAGGCTTGTTTTGTCTAATAAGGTGGTTCTTGATGGGGTAGCTCGTCTCTGGTGTTTTGTCAGTATCACAGGGTGGCGGCGTTGTTTATTCGGGTATTGCGAGGTGGGACGTTCGGAAGCGACCTGCAGTTTTGTGGGCATTGCTTACTATGAAGAGAACAGAATGTTTTGGAGTATGCAAGTTGCCCTCAGGCTATGGTGTTGGGTCCAGTCATACGATGCTTCGGTAAATCAGACTAAAGATTTACAAAGGTTCTGTCTGATACACACGTTGAGGCAGCTGGAACCTGCCAGCTAGACCCAATCATGTGAATACTACATACGAATTATGGTTGGAGCCTGACAAACTGCCCATTTCCCAAGGCGATCACGCTTTCTCCATCCTGCCGGCGCTTTGAGTCTAACATATACCTTGTCCCTGCCTGGGCAAGATACCCATCCCGAAAGTATCGCATGTCAAGGGCTGCACGATTTGTCGTCTTCTTGTTCGACCTTACCAGCCTATTCCTTGATGGTTTCCTGTTCTACGACTTCGGAATCAAAAGCGGTGCTAGATACCGCAATGCTCAACAGGATCTCCTCCTTGGCCAGATGCCGGCCGAGGCATAGACTGTAGCCGCCACCGAATGGTACCCATACGCCGCTTGGACCGGCGAGGGAGAATCGGGGGCTCGAGGATGAAGTGGGAGAATCGGCCGGTGCTCCATCTTGGTATTGATCTCGGATTTGGCTTTTGCAGATTCAGTCTTCGATTCAAGGAGTATTCCGGCTTCAGAGGACCGCTGAGTGAACTCCGGGGGGGGGGTTGGATAAGAAACCGCTCGGCCCAGAACTCGTCGAGAGGATGGTTGGCAGTGCCGGAGCCGGTGTTCCATCTCCCCGCGCGTCCATGTGGACAGTGTGACTGGATATAGCGACCGTCTTGTCCTTGGGGGAAAGTCCAGTCGCGGAAATGGAAGTCGCCGTGCTCGGATATGGTTACGAGGAAGTTGTAGGCACGGAGGCGGGGGATGTCGGCGTATGTGGGTTGGATGAAAGGTTGCGTGGAGAGAGTGTGGATATCTATATTTTGATCCGGTATCGACTGGATTCGACAGACGGCGATTTCGGGCTTGCTCTTTGAAAGCAGCCCGCAGTCTTTGCAGAGCTCTACTATGTACTAGGAAATTGCAGTGATGATATTAGAGTTCGAACTATCTCTAAGGTTAGTCCATAGAAAGGCGAGGAACTTAATCTGTCGGATTCATCTTTCTGAGCATTTCGGATCAATTGACTAGAGAGATATACTGACGCCCAGATCACCCCCAATACTAAACTTGCAATCGCATCTGCGTCCAGAGATCTCATTTCCGCATGCATTCGTTCTCGATTCTTGCTGAAATTACTCCCATATAATCATTGCCTGCCCTTTACAGATCCTGATACACTATCCGTTTTCTGTTCTCTCTGAGATCTATGCCACCTCTTTATGGCTTTCAAGCAGCGCTCCCGAGCATCCAAGGCTCTCGGAATGAGCCAACGTGGATAGCCCTGTAATAGGTACGGCAGTCCACGGTGAAACTTTCCAAAGTCAGACGCATATCCGTTATTCATAGCGAGAAAAGATGGCCCGAACAAAACTTTGATCTGAGTGGGAAAGACAATGTCGTGAATAAAAGAGTAAAGGTCCGTTATGTCGCTCCGTTGAAGGTCGATATCTAGGGCGGCTAAACGATTCTGTAGATAGTGCTGAAAACTCGTGGATAATGTCTTGAAATGTGTGCCCGAAAGATATGTAGCTGGTGTATCATGTGTGTGGAACCAGATGCGGTTTTCTGGCTTAACATTACTCCTTGGATGAGCGCGAGGATCTCTTCCCGAGTCATCGGCTTTGCAAAGTTTTGCTCCGCCCGTATTCAGCTCGAGGACACCTCGCATTCCAACCAATTGTATTGTCTTTGGGGTGAGTGTGTCTGAGTTTTTCCAAACAAGGTTGATGTTTTAAGGTCCTGATACTAGATAAATCTCCTGCATTAGAATTTTCACCCGAGACGATATCGCATCACCAAAATTACTGCTCAGGGATAGCTCAGCGTCTGACCTTCCTGCCTTCTGAGTTTTGGGGACTTACGCGATACACCAAGAGAGGTTAGCCGGATCGCGGAGAAATGGTATTAAGTGACCTGTAAATGGAGTCCGATATGGAGCTACGGGCGGGTTTTTCTCGGGACTGCCGCCTTGGAGTGCAAAGTGGCATGATAGAGACGTGAATAAATATGTGCTTATGAGAGAAGAAAGGCAGAGAATGAGACTAAAGACTCTCCAGCTTTAGAGTCTAGTAACGATAAAGAAAGCATCGTAAGAAGCAAACTTTGAGGAGCTTGGGTGGAAGTGAGCAGCTGTGAGCAGCGTCACCTCCTTCAGCTCAAACATGATAGTCATGATGGGCTCTCAGAGATATCTGCTTACACTCTTGAGTAAGGGGTACCCTCTCCTACCAGAAGAAAAACACCATGCAGATCATCTCCGATCACCCACCCTGCAAAATCTTTTCAGCCGCATATCTGCGATCTGCAAACTGGAATAAAGACCGGGATACCGTGGAGGGTCCTCCTTGTTGGACTTTTGACACCTCCTCCTGCCGGGGAATCAATGTTTACTAAGTCGACGGTCACTCTAGAAGGGGGTTCTCGGGTTATTACATCCATTACACGCCCATGATATATTCCAAAGCCCTCCGATTCCTTGTGAGCGACGTGATCAGCGTGGAGTAAATCTACTTCACCAGATGCTCTCGTTTTGAAGAGCGAATGTAACCAAGGTAGAGCTCACCTATAGAACTCCGTGAGGCTGAGCCGTTTATGCAGTCGGATTAAGATTATGATAACCGACCGGATCATGGCCTGAGAGGTGCATCCATCGGCAGACACTACCTTGGTTAAAGAAATGGCATATGCATGACGCCTCAAATTGCTGACATGGCTGTCGGCTCGCCTTCCAGCTGACGCGGCTTGATGAACATGCATCCATACGATTCTCCAGGATTTCTGATGCATTAGGGATGGGTCATTGCCTTGCAGGTTCGAAAGCTGGGTTACATGCGGCACAACGTGGAAGATTTGCATTGGGTTTGTCCATCCTTGTACTGTGGTAGCGGTTCTCTTTATCACTAGCGTCGAATAAAATCGCCTGGCACCGATCGCATGGAGTCTCTTTTGCTCCATCGTTCAAGAGTCTACCTGTAGCTCTTTCGCGTATTGCCTTAATCCCGCAGCAGTACATTAAGCGTGTTCATCATATTGTCCTCCACGTCCTCCGAAGGTTTCAAGCCTTTGGCTACAAGCCAGACAACATTTCTTGTCAGATACAACAAGAATGGCTTTGGTGTTTGCGGCTAATCTCCCTCGTAGGGTCTTGTATGGGGTAGTACCTGGGTGTCTTTCATCTTTGTCGTTCTTAGAGGATACTTTCGCCTCGAGATATTCCACCGGTTTTTCATGGATGACGCTTTTGTTTTTCAAAATTGGGTTATCTTATCTATTACCTCCGTCATATGGTAAGAACGAGCCTGTATAATCTATTAGGTCTGGAATATCTCCGATGGATCCATTTATCCACCTCCCGCCGATCTATTCGAGATGATTGATAAGGAGCTTCACCAGGGACTTGCGAACACGATCTCGAATTTCGTATCACTGTGGTGTATCAAATTCGCGTTCTTGTTGTTTTTCAAAAAGCTGGGTAGGAATGTTGAGGGCCAGAAGGTTCTTTGGTGGGCTGTATTTCTCTTCACCATTGTGACGTTGGCTATTTCCATTGGTGTTCAAGCATACGGGTGTGTTTTTGGAAACGTCGTGGAAAAATCTCTTCGGTAGACAGTCCGTCCACCTTCGAAAACCGATTATTGATGTACCCTAATGAAGTGTAGCCAGCCCAAGGAAGATGCGTACATTCGAGCCATCTTGCGCGTCCAAGCAGGGGTGGATGTTGTCTCGGATGGATTTGGTAACCCAGATATAAAAGACCCTTCTCTTTGCCAGAGTGTAACAATTCTCTACTCAATAGTAACATTGATCCCGATCACCCTACTTTGGGGTGCTCATATAAACCTCCGGACTAACATGGAGCTTCTGGCGATACCCTTTTCACCATGATCGCGGCAATACTCAAGGTTGTGTTATCGCTCCAGGGACCGAGGGAGGATGACTTTGGCTGTTCACATGGAGTGCATTCGAAGCTGCTATATGTTTGTCGCACGATTCCCTCAAATTTCTACCCGAGTCCGCGCTCCTCTCCCATGCTGCATCACATGATTGACAGCCATGCTTGCACAGCAATAATAATAGCCTGCCTCGTCTCTTACCGCGCATCGATCAAAAACAAAACCCCACGAAAAAGAAGTACCCCAGTGGCACAAGTGCCTATCCTCTAAAATATATGCCTAATACATAATCAAAGAAGCTGACCGAAAATGAAAAAAACGGTCTCCAGTGGAAAGAGAAGTTATAATGAAATAGAGGAAGACGATGCTCCGCCTGTGCCAGATGCTATCCATGTTAGACATGAGTATGTGGTGGACCCAATTCCGTTGTGGAAGAAAATGGAAGTGGGACAGGCGAATGAATATTGTAGCTAGGTTAGCCATGAGAACTAATATTTCGAAGACTATACTTTCCGGCTCATTGCAAAGGAAATGGGTCATAGGAGTAATTGTACTGCTTCTCTTACATTCGTCTCCTTCGTTGTGTCCATCTAGAACCCTTAATAGGACCCTAGGTGCATAAAATTGCCATTCACTCGTATACGCTCGCATACACCAGCATAATGTTTAAAAATCTTTTCGGAGCAAACAAGAGTGTTGGATGGGAACAGACTGGAAAACAAGTACGCTTCCCCTCAGTGACTCTCAACGTAGCTGGGCGTCCCTTAGACAACGTGAAGAAATCCGACCTCCAGAGCCTTAGAACATGGTTGGGAGTAGAGATCAAAACACGAAGTGTATACGGGAGAGTCAATATACCTTTGGCTAATCTGTTCTCTGTAATCGTAGTACCAACAAAATTGAATAGGTTTGCCTCTCGCTGAAGAGTTGCAACGTATGTAAACAATGATTAGCCTGGATATGGTGCCACGAGTAAGACCACCTCGTGCCTACGCATCGCCGAAAATGCTCAATTAGTCTTACAAAGACCACCCTCTAATAAAGTTTTTTCTACAAATGCTAGACCTCTTTATGCACCGTACTTGGTCTCCTTGAACGGGTACTTGACGCTATCATCTTTCCTGAGCCATATCTTCGTTCGCTTCTTCGTTACCTGGTGCTCAACAAAAGCCTCCTTCGCGTGCGTTGAGATGAATTTTCGGATGTGTCTAGGGTCCCATAATTCGCTCGCGACCCCGAGGTCCTTGCAGCAGCGCATTAAAGCGTTGGATTTGCAGCCCTCCACCGCCGTGGGAATGCCTTCAGGGGTAAAGTAGATCATTTCGCCACGTGCAACCGAGACAAGTCTAAGATCAAGCAACGGATCAGCTTTCAACATACTAGATAGATGAACTCCTGAGCAGGTGACTTACCGTCCTAACGCTACTAGAGCATATTCTCGTGTCACAGCCTTCGCCGTAACTATTGTTTCGCCACGAGGCGCTAATCCCCAAGCCCCAGGCCCAAATGCCCTATTCAATATGCGTCTGTACTTGATCTCCGGGAGGTAGATGATCCCGTCAGGCTTGATCTCGATATCGTCATGTTCGATGGGCGCAAGCAGGATTGCGGCAGTTTCTTTTGAAAAGGCCTCGCTGGATAGTCCGTGGAATGAACGTGCCCAGTCTACCTGACGAGATCCCTCATCCAGGATGATGGGCTCGTCGCTCAGGCCACTTGTAAGATCCGACGACTCGGATGATGGGATGCTCGAAGGTCGCGGAGCAGCTGCTGGAGGAGGCGCTGTAGTTGTGGAGTTGTAAGGTTGGCGTGACTGTGTGGGGGAGTTCGTGGTATATTGTGCTTTTTGCGCTTGATAGAACTTCGTTGATCTGAATGCTCTACGGGCGCTGGTGTCTCTTGTATATCGTTCGGAGGCATCCTGCCTGCTTGGATGTACTGAAGTACTGGCGTCCTGCGTGAGGTGTCGAGGTTTGTTTCTTCGAGGCAGTGCGGTAGTGAACGAAACGGCAAATGTTCGCGAGGTCCTTGATATCTGTAGGGACCACGTAGCCCTTTGGAATATGAGTGTGGCCATGGCGGTTGGGACCGTAACAATATTTCGAGTTTCGTCTCAAGAGAGCTTGAACCCTAAAACTGAAAGCCTCCGATGGCGCGGTCACGTGACACTAATTCAAAAAACCCTCCACTATTCGTAGGGCTCTCCATGTTCTTATGGTGAGGTCTGCTCTTGAAAAAGTATCTTTTACATTTAATGTACAGTCTACAAGCGTTGAAGCACTCATTGCTTGAGCCATCTTCCTCTAGACATCCTTCGTTGCCGTCCTTTGATCATTACCCTGCCTTTTCCAACATTCTCGGAAATTCTCCATCTGGATACAAGTTGAAAACGTTAATGAGATATAGTCTTTGACTGTCATTGGGAAGAGAAGGTGGATCCGACCGCTAGTTGGGAATATCCCTCTCAACCACTTACTTCCTGCCTACAAATCCTCCAATCCCTCTTCTCGAAGTAACAATCATTCATCTTGGTTTGTTCAACTTTATCAAAGTCAGTAAGAAGTGAGCAAAGGGATCTTGACTGATGCGTTATCCATACCCGAGCAACCCGTGCTGAAGATTCTTTGATCCCTAAACAGGTCAGCTGAGATCGGAATCCTTTTAGTGATTCGAGAAAAGTACCAGTCATCTGGCTCATCATTTTCATCTGTTTGGTTTTTATTCTCTATATGCTTTGCAGTCGACATCGCCCAATCCTTCTCCTCTGTGATTACTGAGTTGTGCGGCGGTGCTCGAGCGAGGGGAGATCAAGTTTTCCCCCTCGGCCCGACTTCCAGCTGGAGATTCCAAGCTATGGCAATCAAACGTGTGAATGTGCTGGTGTACTCAGGTATGACCACCACGATATGTTTCATCAACGCGAATCTTTCTGAACTCTATTTCCAGGCAACGGAAGTACAGTGGAGTCCGTTCGCCATTGTTTGTACAGCCTTCGTCGTCTGCTCTCTCCAAATTATGCGGTGATCACCGTCACAGGCGATGCAATTGTCAAAGAACCATGGTCGGCCTCATGCGCTATGCTTGTAATGCCAGGTGGTGCGGACCTAGGCTACTGCCGCACTCTGAACGGGGAGGGCAATCGAAGGATCACTCAATTCGTTGAAAGGGGGGGCTTGTACCTGGGTTTTTGCGCTGGAGGCTATTATGGCACTAAGAGATGCGAATTCGAAGTGGGCAATAAGAAGTTGGAAGTAATAGGAGACCGTGAACTCGCGTTTTACCCTGGCACTAGTCGTGGGTGTGCGTTCTCTGGCTTCGTCTACCACAGCGAGCAAGGCGCCAGAGCTACAGAGCTCAAAGTTTCTAAGAGTGCGCTGGCCAAAGGATCCGTACCGGATGTCTTTCGGTCTTACTACAATGGCGGAGGTGTCTTTGTCGACGCTCCAAAGTACAAAGACAAGGGTGTTGAAATCTTAGCAAGCTTTACTGAGAAACTTGATGTTGATGCAGGAGAGGGTACTGCAGCGGTAGTCTACTGTAAAGTGGGTGAAGGAGCTGCGATTCTAACAAGTCCACACCCGGAGTACGTCTAGATCTAAGCTTCGCATAGAACCTTAACGCTCAAGCTTCACAGGTTCGCTCCAACCAACCTTGACAAGCACGCCGATATCCCAGGCTTCTCCAAGATCGTTGAAAACTTGGCAGAAGACGACCAGCAGAGGATAGACTTTTTAAAAGCCTGTCTGCTGAAGCTTGGCCTACAAGTTAGCGAGACTGATAATGCGGTACCATCCCTCTCTAGACTTCATATCTCTTCAGCGCAACCATCAGGGGCATCCGAGCTGATGGCCTCTTTACAAGACATTTTCTTAATCGAAGATGGTGAAGAGTATATAAAAGATGAGAATGATACGTTCCATTTTGAGAAGCCATCAGCTTGGTCCCTTGCCTCAGTGGCTGGTGCTCTTCCGACTTCGGACGGCGAGCACACTGACAGTGGCAGCGTCGGCGAGGACATGATCATCGATTATAATGCAGTAGTAAAACGCGTCGTTGTCCATGAAGACGATTTGCCCTCGAGTAAAGACACACCATACTTCAACCACCATGCTTTCTTTGCAAATCTCAGGCACTATCAATCTAAATGGCCTAAGAATGATGACCCATTTGGAGACTACGTCATGTATGGAGAAGTGGTCACAAGCACGAATACCTTGTTGGAAAAGTAGTCTAACCTTCCCTGAACGTACATTTACCTGCTAAGACATTCAGGAATACTCAATTACTTCGACGACTTCCCAACGGGTTCACTGCCACGGCGACCGTTCAGGTTTCAGGACGTGGACGCGGTTCCAACGTCTGGGTTTCTCCAGCTGGATCCTTAATGTTTTCGACTGTTATCCGTCATCCCATAAGCCTGACTCCACAAGCGCCAGTCGTGTTTCTTCAGTACCTAGCCGCTCTTGCGATAATTGAAGGCATCAAGACTTACGATATGGGATATGAAAACCTTCCCGTGAGACTGAAGTGGCCTAATGATATTTGTACGTACTCTCGGACACTGTTCCCTTATCAGCCACAAGATTTTCTACTTACCAAATCGACCAGACGCCCTCGATCCTTCTGATCCATCATCCAAAACGTACGTTAAGATCGGCGGTATTCTGGTAAACTCCCACTACTCTAGTTCCGAGTACTTATCAGTGGTCGGTATTGGCCTAAATACCACGAACGCTATGCCCACGACCTCCCTTAATGCTCTTAAACCTCCCTACCCCTTCACCTTGGAAAAGCTTCTAGCTAGTATTCTGACTTGCTATTCCAACCTCTATGCCCGTTTCAAACACACCGGATTCGATAACGCCTTTGAGGAAATGTATTACAGATCTTGGCTACACACGGAACAAATAGTAACTCTAGAGGCTGAGGGTGGGGTCAGGGCACGTATCAAGGGCATCACAAGGGACTGGGGTCTTTTGATTGCAGAGGAGCTTGGTTGGGAAGATCGAGGGACGGGTAAGATTTGGACGCTACAAAGCGATAGTAACAGCTTTGATTTCTTCAAGGGACTTGTGAAGAGGAAGGTCTGAATCTTGTCAGAGGTTGGTGTTATGCTCGTCTTGTCGGTAAGCCCTATGTATGATCGTAGCGCTCCTTAGTGTTCAACACAGGAACAGTTCACCAGCTCCTACTCCTCTACTTCTAAACCCTGAAGATATTCCTCCATTTCCTGAATACTGTACACCAACAGTCTCATAGGAGCTCGTTGCTTGCATTCAGCATCGCAACACAGTCACATTCAGAGGTCATGCCACTCCCAGTGCCTGATACTATGAAGCCAATCAAAGTAGAAGATGCTCGAGCAAAAAGGCTCGCTGAGTACAATGCCAAGTTGGTCAGGTATGATCTCTGCTATGCTGATTCATATTCATGCTGATCGAAATAGAACTCAGCGAAACACCAAGTCGCTGTTATTGAAGCTACCTCAGGAATTGAAGAACAGAATATATGGGCTTGTTTGCGGTGGTCAAGATGTTCACATATCCTCAGAATACATCCGAGGATTTGGCACGCAGCTTCTCTCCTCCATCTGCCAACATCCAGGATCACAAGTCGCCTCTTACGAGCGCTTCTCTGCTGTTTGCGCCAACGATCACAAAAACAAGCATGAAGAACCCTACTTCACACATGGTATCTGCATTCTAGCTAAGCGTGAAATGAGCATTCCAGAAGCCCTTGGCCGGAATTTGCTATTATCCTGCTCTCAGATCTACCATGAGGCCATGCTAGTACCAATCTCTTCGAACACCTTCTTTTTTACCGCGCCATCTGATCTCAACCCCTTCAGTAAGAAGTTGTCGCCCGCTATGAGGCGCGCCGTACGAAGTATCCACTTAGATATCGAACTCAAAGGAGAGTTCTCCGAGCGTCAATGGAACAAAACTGTTGCTGCAACCGTAGTATCGAAATTGAAAGGACTGCAGCACCTTAGCATTGCTATACGCCGCCGTCATTGCCTTGAAGAAACCCCGAGGCTTGCATATACGGGTGCTCAACATGACTACGGACTCGCGGAGCTGATGTCATGCCGGATCCCTTCTCTGAAGACTGTCAAGGTTATGGTTACCGACGAACTCTCTCGATTCCTTTCTCAGATCCAACGACTTCGGTTCCATATGCTCTATCCTGAGGAGCCGCCACATTACTGGACGCTTAAGCAGAGAAAGGATTGGGCTAGGTTTATCGAGAGGAAACTCCTCGGTCTGGAGGACTAGCACGGTAGAAGGATGGATGGCAACACTGCTGTCCACTAGTCGTCTTGTTCAATGCTATGTACCAGTGGGGCTGTAGTAAAAGCTGGGGAACAAGAAGAGGAGTCCATGAGTGGCAAATCTGTTAACTCTCTCAGGTTGGTATCAGAAAGAGAGTGAATTTCACTGTGATGTGTTAGGATTTCGAGAGGCGGCAGTCGTATCTTTCATTCCCAGTGCGGGTCATGTGACGGTGAATGTCTACAGAATAGGCACATCAGTGAACTACAAGTTTCGCCAGTGAACGATTTATGAGATCTATGAGCATTCACCATATCAGTGTAGGTCTAAAGTGAGGCCAATGATCAACTTTCAAACATTTGGCACAGTGTTACTAACACAATCTACTGACATGGCTTTCTGGCCTTTTACACAGCCTTGGTATGACGGTTGTGACGACCTTCGAAGGAGGTACGCAGAGACTGTGATCTATAACGATGATTACAAAATCGACTTTATGGCACAAAAGCCCACCATGGAGGCTTGGAACGGCACGCTGGTCAAACAAGAGAAGGATGAAAACCCGCAAGATACATGCAAGGATAGGGACTTGATGTAGGCTTCTCAAACGTAGGAGTCGTCTAGTATGCTGATGAATTCCAGCTTCAAAGAGAACTCTACATCTGCCTTGCTACGGCTACCTCAGGAATTAAAAGACCGTATCTATGAACTTGCTTGCGGTGGTGAGCTCCTACACATCAGTTATAGACCACCCGAGAACAAGTTCTACAACTACATCTGCCAAGCGCCAGTGTTCGACCAACAAGTCTACGAGGATTTCAGCACTGCGAAAGGATGTTGGAACCCTCTTCTCAGTAAAGTAGACCTACGGATTAGCAAGGACCCTACTAGACTATGGAAATCTTCAGAGAGCGTCTACCAGCATGAACACTGCCTGGAAATGAGGACTGGAGGACTGCTCCTAGGTCTTCCCTCGCTCAGCCTGTCTTTGCTACGAGTCTGTCGTCAAACCTATCATGAGGCGAGACTGGTACCAATCTCAGAAAACACTTTCGCCTTCGAAGACCCCTATATTCTCAGGCGTTTCATCACCAGGATCTCATCGATCCACAGACGGACCATCCGCAGTGTCCAATTGGATGTAATGTTAGACTCGGCACGCGTGGAGAAGGCATGGAACTCCGCAGTCTTCTTTGTCCTAGTGCCGCGTCTCCGAAACTTACGGAACGTGGACATTTGCATCGATCTTGCCGATTACCATACTTTAATTCCAGATGACAGAGTTTCAGATCCGCAGGACGGCGCTTGGATGTCCGATTTACTCTGTTTGCGCCACTTACCACTGAAGAACGCGGCAGTGATTATTCGAGACAAGGAAAATAGCTTAACCGCCTGGCCGAACGACACTCGATGGCCGCTTGAACAGAAGCAGCGGTGGGCAAGATTTATTAGGGATCGGATTCTTCGTCTGGATGGAGTGGTTTCTGACGAGGATGACAAAGTGAATGGTGACGACAAAGTGAATGACGAGGCCAAAGTGGATGTCGAAGACAAGATGAAAGGCGACAAAAAAGTGAATGGTGACGACAGTGATGAGGACAGTGGTGAGGAGTAAAATGCACAGCCAAAGACCGGCTCCAAAAATCAGTGATTGAACGACACTATTCACATTCGTCAGGCGTGCCGTCACCACAAGGCTTTTTCATCGTTTCACACAGCACCATGCCAATATGCAGTGAATTATCCAACATTTCTAAACGCAAAAACCCCTCCCCCCCATGGATAGGAATGCGGACCCTCAACAACATACAACCCATGTCCCGTCTACTGTCCTATTCCCCAGCAATTTCCAGATCTTCGCAGCGGGGCCCATCTTCACCTCTCCCCGCATATCCATGACCAACGGTTGCAGAATATCAGTAAAATACACCCCATAGCCAAACACGCCAAGTCAACGACTAGACTAGTGATACCTTGAGCGTGGAAAATCCAGATTGTTCACATCCCATCTCTTCCTTTGTCCAACCCCTTCTCGTTCTGTGACCATAGAATTACAAGTTGAAACGATGAGGCTAATTGTCCTTTTGGATCTGTCCCCGGGGCCCGGTTGTTTACTCACTAAAATCCTGCACCCCTGATGCATCCTCCCACAACGTAAGTCCCAGAGGGAAATAAGAAATGGCTTTCCGTCTCCTACCAAAAATGCAACATTACGAGTGATTTGTCTAAGAAAAAAGCCGTTGTATAAACCCCATCGTATAGCGACGCAGCTCCAGATTCTAATCGGATATATCCAGCTTGGTCTCCAAGCCCCAGACGCCCCTTCTTAGCTCTCCACCTTACCGGCTGCAAGATCTGGCAGCCTCTTCATTCATTTGCTTACTCACCACTCTGATGCAGCCAACATCTCCATGTGATGCCTTCATCTAGTTCTCCCTCTCTCTAAAGCCGCCTTTCACCAAGCTAACCCATGCATGCCCGCAGAGTATGCCGCTTGCCAAAGGCCTGATTGGACATTTATCAGCAAGAAAATCCCCCAAAGCGGACATGAGACCTCCTAATAACAGATCTTCCTTTTTGAACCCCCGCGGTGTGCTATTAACCTGCCTTGGACAGTTTCTTTCTCTCGAAAAAGAAAAAAAAAAGAGCGAACATTGTTCACATTCCACTGATGATAATATCACCAGCGAGATGCTAGTCACTGTCCCCGCCACCTCCTGAGCGGCGGCCCTGGCAAACCTCATCATCCTCCATTCCTCCGACGCTCTTGCAATGGACTATGCAGGACACGAAGCCTCGATCTCGAAATGGTAAATGTGGATGCCTATTTTCCTAGTGGGAAAAAGGGTGTTCTTGTCGAAATTTGTATTGGCTTATTCTGGAAATGGTGTTCAGGAGAAAGGGGTATTGAGGTTTTGGAGTGTCCGTGAAGATGTTCTGTGAATGGTAGCACGCACTGGTGATCTTTTACTATTTTTATGAGTGTTTGTGGTAAAAAGACAGTTTGTTTTACAAACTGAGATATGTCTATGAAATTGAATAGTGATTTTTTGTCAATCTATATGGATATGGGTCAAATTAGCGATCACTGATAATGTGTAAGCAGCTTTAATTCAAACAAATGCTCGAAACCAAATCTATTCTTTAATTAAGGTCTAGGAGACAGCTCATCAACAATATAATTTTCGTCTTTCCAAGCCTGCGCCACATATCTGGGGGTACATCATAGGATTAGCATATTCCTTTGGGCAACGGCAAGGATTTGTGGATTGTGACAAACTTCGTATGACTTCCTCTTGCAACTAGATTATCGTCCTTGTCGGTGAAGTGGATGGAGGTGTAGGCTAGGGTTTTGCCAACTACGAGGATAAAGCATTGAGTGTCAGTAATTTGTGATGTACTTCCGTGGTTCTTGGTTCGAAGAACAAAAAGGTGTTTAAACTTACACTTGTCACAAGTCACTTCCTACGTCCATATGGTCTCCTTAGTCCCAAATGTTTCATCCTAGGCGAATGAAGGTTTCTACTTACGGCACGCAGTTTATCCCCAATCTTACCACCAGAGTTCATATACGTGACTGTCTGCCGTCAATCTCCTTTGATCGATGGTTTCTCCCCATGTTACTTACCATTGAGATCGGTCGAGACACCAGTGGCAAAGAGGCCCTTGGAAGCCACGGCCAAAGAACCTCCCAGGTCGACTGGATATGAAGAGTTAGAAGGCTAAGACATGGGTGAAGTGGCGTAAGGGGGAACAAGGGTACGTACCCATACTAGCAATAGCCCCGCCATGGAGAATGCCAAGACGGTTCTGGTAGGCACTTGAAGAGTCAGGTGTCGGATTTCTCGCGGGTATAGGAAGGAAGATAGGATATATAGGAGGCAAGAGCATGTACCGTGTGCTCCTTTTTGATATCTAGCTCAAAATTGACGGTACCGGGCCGGGCAGCTGTGACGCGGAGCTTGGGGATGTATTAGTATGTCCTTGCTGTGTGAATAAATTATTCGGGAACATTGATAATATAGAACAACGAAGATGAAGCAAAGGTACACTCATGACGTACTATGAGAGGCGATAGAAAAAAGGAAGGAAATCTCGACAGATATTTATGTCAAGAACATATATTCGAAGGAAAAGAAAGTCATACACTATCAAGCAATCTAGAATTCCATAACAATCAGTGACAATCCTCCAAACGATATGATGTGCATTTACTACCTAGGTTCTAGCCCCGAATTTGCCCTGAACGACTCCCAAACCTACGGAACTTAGCGCTGCTTGAAGCAACAAGCCTTATGGGTCATTCTTATACCGATCTGACGAATTTGAGGGCAGCCATGTAGGAGGGTCTTGCGAGTTCTGATGTAAATGCACTGCAGCACCTTGATAATGGAGAAAGCGGAGTTAGTACTTCGCCGGGTAGCACTTGTGAATTTGGCGACCGCTAAGCCCTTGCATGACTACAACCGATTTGAACAACAATCCTGTGTCGTTCTTCGCACATCCACAGCATGATTGACAGACAACAACAGTTCAATCAAAGGGGACTCTACCGTCTCTTACGAAGATGTCGGTCTCTTCTCTTCGGTCTTTTGAGTATCTGGAAAAGCTTCCAGGTACTGTCTTTAATCGACTATACAAACAGCCTTCAACAGCCCTGGCTATCTTCAGGCGCATGCTGCCTCATCTGGGTACGTTGAATTGTGATCATAAAGTTGCTTAACGAGCTTGCTGAACGAAGCAGCGAAGAGCTTTGTTATGGCCCTGCTGTACATCAGCTCTCCATTACCGGAGAAAGATCTAGAGTCATGGGTACGACCCGGCAGCAAACGGTACGCATACAAGGGAACATGAAGGATAGGTCTGATGCTTTTGAAGGGAGCGGGATTATGCTTTGGATGTCCTTTCACGCCTACACATCCTGAGTGCGGTAGTAGACCCTGGGAAACCTCGAGCCTACGGCCTTACTAAACCTTTCGTTGCGTCATTGCGCCTGGCGTTGACGGGGGGAGGAGATCATAAATCCTTTGGGGTACCTTGCAGCATTCAAGGCGAAGAATTCATCTCTGTCCAAGAGCTTGACGAGTTCGCGCGGAAACAGTGGGAAGGCGTCCTCGGCTACATGGTGGGAAGCACAGGCATAAGTCTGAGCGATCAGGGTGTCAAGCTTAGCCAAGGAGTCAGAACTTTGTTGCAGATAGGTGGGTTAGTAGAGGCCAAAGGCAGACACGTGGCGATTACAAAAGATGGCTTTGCCTTTATTCTACAAGAAGTCAATGCGCAGGTGTGGACGATCCTCGTCCTTTACCTCGAAAATGCCGAACAAGTACGTCCAGCTCCGTTCAATACCTCTCGCAAGCTCCTCTGTCCTTCTTGTATTCCATATCCCACTAACATTCTACCAGTTAGGTATGGATTCGGTCGACGTCCTCTCGTTCCTTTTCATGCTCGGCTCCCTCGAACTTGGCCAATCCTACTCCAAAGCCACCCTCACACCCACCCAATCCCAAATGCTGCTCGACCTCGGAGACTTTGGCATAATCCTTCAACCCACCTCAGATTCCCCCTCCTTCTACCCCACCCGCCTCGCCACAACCCTCACCTCCGACGCCGGTGCCCTCCGCAGCAGCGCCCTTGCAAATGTTTCTCCCAACGCTCTCACGTCCGCCTCCAGCGATGGAAGCAAAGGGTTTATTGTCGTTGAGACAAATTATAGAGTTTATGCATACACCTCGAGCCAGCTGCAAATCGCCATCCTACAACTCTTCGTCCGCCTCTCCACCCGCTACCCGAATATGGTCTCGGGCAAAATTACCCGCGACTCCATCCGCCGCGCTGTCGGCATGGGCATCACCTCCGAACAGATCATCTCCTTTCTCACCACGCACGCGCATCCGCAGATGATCAAGAAATCCCCCTCGACAATCCTCCATCCCACCGTCGTGGATCAAATCCGCCTGTGGCAGATTGAAGGAGAAAGAATGAAAGCGACAACAGGTTTTCTGTTCAAGGAGTTTGGTTCGCTGCAAGAGTGGGAAGGCCCATGCAGGTATGCCGAGGAGATCGGGGTGTTGGTGTGGAAGAGCGAGGCGAGAAGAATGTTTTTTGTGACGAGTCATCAGCAGGTGGCGGTTTGGTTGAGGAACCAGAAGAACAAGCGGTAGAAGAGATTGGAGCAAGGAGTTTCCTGGAGTCTGGGAATCTGGCTGGGAAAAGGGAGGCTAGGTTTAGCATACAAGGTATGGCGCGAGTTTTCTATCGGGGATATTTGTTTGAAAAGACGAGACTTCACTGGGTTCTATGCTCGATCTATCGATGCATGGTGGCATTTTGCCTTATGGACTTCCATCGCTATTCCCTCTAACATTTGTTGCCCTTACCTTAACCTGTAGTCATGTAGCTGCTAAAGTCACCAGCACGAATCGAACCACGTTCCTCCATTCACGGAAGCACTGTAGAAGAAATTCTTCGAGTCGATTACTAGAAGGCGGTAGAAACGACATGAAGTACTTGCGGAGATCACCATACGACTAAAGTATCCACAAACCCCATGAGGTAGGCTACCCGTCCGCAATTCCCTAGACCTTCTCAAAACCCGCCCTTCTTCTTCCCACCAGTCAATCCCAGCTTCTCAAACACCCCCTTCTTATCCTTAACCGCATTCGCCAATCCCTCATCCGCAACAGTCCTCTTTTTCAGCACCCCACTGATAATCTGCCCCGTTTCCTCGCGCTGCCAACGGCTGTCAAAGGCTCGCTTGAACTCAGCAAGGGATTTCTTGGCTTCGAGAGTCGTGCAGAGCGCGTAAAGGTCGGTGAAGGCGCGGCTGTAGCGTAGGTTGTCGTTGTGCATGGGGTGGGAGGCGCTGGTGCGGGGGGAGGCTTCGAGGAGGGCTTCGGTGCGGTAGCGGTCCGAGAGGGAGGTCAGGCGGCCGAGCCAGGTGCTGGAGGGGAGGGGCTTGGAGATCTGGGTGGGTGGGTGTTAGTTCTGGGGTGGTTTGGGGGGAGTAGGTGAGTGGAGAACAAGAGAAGGGGTGGGAGGTAAGATAGGAGGTGGGAGATGAGAGCGAAGGGCAACTTGAAGAGGAGGGTGGGAGAACCACGAAAATCATGGGTAAGACGAAAAGACACAGGATATGATGACATGGTTCGAAGAGGGAAGGACAAGGAAATAGGATATGGTTAGCAGAAGCTAGGTGAGGGACTTACTGCAGCCGGATTGAACGCAAGAGTGTCGTCCGAATCGTATTCGAAGCCTATCTCATCCTCTTCCTCGACGCTACCCACTCCAATGCTTCTCTCTCCCGGCACAGGCTCTATAGCTGCTGAATCCTTCTTTACTTGATCGGACTCTGATCCTGCCAAGGTAAGGTTGCGAAAGTTGCGGTTTTTCTTGGTTGGGGTTGCGTCCATCTGCATAGCCTGCTTAGCAAGTTCATATTTGCGTCGGTCCTCGTCGCCCATGAAGGTGTTGTCAGAGCTGTCATCAGGGGGTGCGAGTGGCATGGAGTAGTTTCGAGGCAGGCTAGGACGGCTAGGACGGCGACCTACTGGCTTGTATTTCCAATCATCCACCTCAGGCATTGCCATCGCGGGTTGAGAGAGCGGAGGTGTTGTCTCTTCGTTTGTCTTTAATGACGGGTGTCCGAGACTCCAAGCTAGTACCTTGTCTTCAAGGTCTTTAGCAGTATCTGGTGGGGACGGAGAGGCAGCTAGGGTGATGGGTGTACTGGTTCGCTGTCCGTCTTCCTCCATGATAAGCCTGGGCAGGGCCCGCTCGGTGTTGGCAGCCTTCTCCGCAAATGTGCGTTTTTGAGTAGGTGTTAAAGGGGTCAGGGTTGAGATCTCCGAGACTGAGCTCAAGCGGTGCTTGACGCGTGGAACAGGAGGTGGAGTGTGTTTCTGACCTTGCTGCATGACTACGCTTTCACGACGAGCGGCGCTGCTGGTGGTCGGACGCATGAAGCTAGGGATGCGAGGTGAGCCAGCCTGGCCCAGATTGCCCATGGTGCTGCTGCGAGGCAGTGGTGGATTGATGGGCATCATGAGGCCGTGATGCTTGATCTGCACTCCAGAGTCGCGACGTTCTTTTGGGTTTGGTGGGTCGACAGGGGCAGTAGTGTTGTGGTGTTGGTGCTGATTCTTGAAGAACGGGGTTGAGGCTAACCGCTCAGAAATCTTACGGCTGGGTTTGATCGCGGGTGGCGGCGAGGCTCCATAATTGCTGAGCCCATTTCCATTGCCGGGCGTGTTATGCTTGGAGAACGCACCGAAACTGCCAAAGAAAGACGAGCTGCGAGGGATTCCGGACGCTGTCGGCAAACGCGAGTTTTGATAGATATTACTCGAACTTTCCGAATGTGAAATGTTGGTCGCGGTACGACGACGACCAAAGTGATTGCTTGCAAACTTGTTCAACGTTTCGGAGAATGAAGACTTACGACGTGCATGCTCTGGAGGGGGAAGGCGTACATCGTCCTCGTCGTCCTCGTTTATGGTCGCCGACATGATGACGTTGGCGTTTTTAGCGAGATATGGAGGTGAAAGAAAACCTCACTTCACAAGACAAGATGAGTGTTTATGAATCAACCTGGATTAACTATACTGCGAAATAGGCGAGGCGCCTAGTAATTCCATTGATGGCTGCTGTATAGCACCATCGTCCTCTACATGAGTTCTTTCCTGTCACCGATGGGCCTATACCAGTCCCAAGCCTACTAGCCATGCCTCCAGTGCGAATGGCATGCAAGTTCTCCAAGAAAGATTCAGCAACCTGCTCCTTGATTCAGTGGACGTACTCCTCACTTCCCTTGTTTTGCCTAGTTAGTGGCAGATATTCCGATCACGGCGCTGTCTAGTGGGCGTTCAACATCCTCCGCTTGTTGTCTTTGCAATGCACGTTTGTACTGTTCCTGTATTGATTGAAAGGTCCAGTCAAAGCTCAAGATAATATTTACATCTGCTTTCTGCAGAGATATTCCAGGAAGTGGTAAGCCATCATTACTTCGATGACAGGAACTAGCCCCTAGCTTTGAAGCAGACTTGTACGCCTGTTAGGCCTCTTGGAAGTACTAAAATTACCCTATATAAAAATTTCAACGAGGAGGGCCCACAGAACCCCCAATGGCTCCCTGCAGGTTCGCTGAAAAACGTCAGGGATAAGTTGTACATGCGCTGTAAGAGAGCTTCGAGGTTCGGGAAGTATCGAATATAGGGGCTCAGCCTAAACAAGTACTTACCTAACACTTCATGTCTCGCCCAGCTGCAAACCGAAGAACATATTTCGATATGTGTATGGAGCAATGTTACCCTCTTTTCAACGCTTAGAGCTTCAACATTTCGCTACCTTACACAGCGTTTTTGCTGTGATATGTTATCATGTTCGATGGAGTATATACTCTCCATTCTCATACTACGCCCTTACTACTTTCTTCGGTCTCTTTCCCAATAATCTCAACTCCAAAATCTCCATCTGCTAGTAATAACCATGGATGATGCCTCAGATGCAATAGCCAAGTATGTATATTCTCCCTCTCCACCATCATAAGTTATACTACTGACGTAGAGTGATAGAACTTCCTACTGAGATCCTCGATCAAATTTCGGAGAAATTGAGCTTCTTCGATAGAAAATTTCTTCAAATCGTATCAAAGCAGATATAATTTCTCACGGGCTCGCTCAAATGTCCCGATCCGCTATCATGGATCATGCACATATGTTGGACAGCCTACAACACAGGCATTTACGACTATACGGCCCTTGACCCAGAGCAGATTATCGACACCTTGAACGGTATGAATATAGAGCTTGGCAAGTCAGAAATTGGTTGCATTGACATCCTAAAAGCGCAAGCTGTCTCAATAAGGTATTGTTCCAAAGATATCTGGCATCTATATTTCACGGAGGAGCAGCGAAGTGAACTTCACGAAGGAACTGGGGATCATTTGCTGATACTCGGCACTTTCATGCTCTACCACATTCGAGAATATGCATGGAAAGCATATTTACATAAGGGAAGGCAGATGAAATCGTTTGGCATTGCGGAAAATGACGCCAAGGATTGTACGGAATTCGAAGCGTGGGGGCAGGTACAATATCCGTGCCATGTTGTAGCGGCCGTGCTGTCAAAGAAGTGGTGGATGCACAAAGATTTCTTGGATCGGGGATATACCGAATCTTTGTTGAAATTAGACTAGGTGAGCTTAGCCTCCTCAAAGGATCCATTCTCGCCATCCTAACAGGTGGTGGCTAGAAAGTTTGAGTCTCGGTGATAAGTATCACGCATTTACCTACTTATCAGATCAAACATCACAGTCCCTTTCAAACCTAACAAATGCAAATGCCCTCTACCTGCCAAGGCAATCAATCTGTGTAATGCTTTATGATTGAGCATACCATATTAGTGATATAATCTCACGATCCTCGGTCTTTGACTACGTTCTTCATCCAGGACTTAACTTTTTGGTATGGTGAAGTTTCGGTACCCTCAGCGAGCACCCTCACCGCTAATGTTCGACGAAGGAGCATTAGATCAATCAGTTCTAACACAGATGTACGGATTTATTGCCATGGCAGTGAACCGATATAGCAGGCAAATAGATACTGTTTTTGATCAATCAAAACTAAAAAAGCTCGAGCCAATATGGAGCACTCATTAGCCGACATGCCACCGTAAGCACAACCATATATCGGGCATCAGCGCCATCACGCTTACATCATCCAGCTCACCAACCTTGACCCCCCCTGGAATAACTCCCTACCAATATCTTCCAGCTCATCTAGAAACGCCCAGCTCTCTTCGACCAAGTATCCCTCTCCCACACCTCCAGATCCATCTCTGACAACCACCCCCAACCTCCAATGCCCCAACCAACTATCCTGGCTCCTACAAAAGATCCGGAAAGCTCGCAGCAACCCCAACCCCGACTACGCCGCCATCTGCCCCGAAGATCTCCTCTCCATACTCAATAACATCGAAGGCTGCCCCAGCCGCCGAGCCGACTCTGAGAGCCTCCGGGGGTCTAGGGAGAAAGAATACAACCACCCTATACCCCAAAGGGGCATACACGGCCGACATCTTCGAGACCTATAACCCGCTACAGTACTGCCTCGAGCGCGCAGACGATGTGTTTCACACCCGTTCGCTGGGCTTTTTCATGCTGCACGATATCCTTGAATACGCCATGTAAGAAGGGTTCCGAGCAGCGAATGAGGGGGGGCGGATGCAGGACCGCGCTAGGTCGTATCTGTGGTGCCAGGGCACGACACTATTGCCACGAGGCGATGGGGGGTTCTGGTGGATAAATGGGAGATGGGACGTTATGCTGAGGCACATAAGCAGCAGATGTGGGGTAAGGGCTTTCTACGTTTTTTCGTGTTGTGGGGGTTGGGTTATGGAGACTGACTGTTGGGGGAAGGGGGATAGATGATTACCATGAGGCGGGGCTTTGGAAGGTGGAAGTTAAGTATTTGTTGTTGGAAGTGATTGGTGTGAGGCTTGTGGGTGTGGTTTTTGGGGGGATTGAGTGGTGGGGGAGGTAGGGGTCTGAGGGAGGTTGGGTTATGGGAAGAAGGGATTATATTTGGTTCTGGACATTGTTCGTGCATGGTGGTGATTTAGCAAGTGATGGGAGCATGGAGAACGGTGGGATAGACGATGCATAGAAGATTCCAATTTGCTTGCAATTTGTTTTTCGTGCTGGTAGAAACGGACTGAAACGTTTGAGGCTTGTGGGAATGATTCGTTTGCATGTGTGTTCTTTGCTGTATAGTGGTATATGGCTTCCCCCCTTAGAATCCGCAATCAACCCTCTGCTCTTCTAGAAGCGCGATCAAGCACCTTTGTTTGCCATGTCTGTTATGGAAAACAGATTGATCTGTCGGCTACCTATCAGCTTACAGTACGGTAGAATGACCCACAAGAGAGATCTTAGGCAATTACTGATCTTCCCCCTGTTTGTTAATAAATATCGTGTGTGTTTTCGCAAAAAGGAAAATTGAGCACTTTTCGTGCTTTTACCGAGTCTGTTCGAGATTTCCACTTTTGAGGTTACGTTCAATTGGTTGGGTAGTATTCTGGGGAAGGGCAGATTCGGTCTCCTCCGCTGTTGGAAAGTCATGAACTATATATGAATGCCATTACGTCGAGACTATCATCATCATCCCTATAGCGCTATCTTGTGAATGTGGTCTTATGGAATGGGTACTGATCAGGAATCCATTGATCGTCTCCATCGAACCACACACCTGCAGCTAATGCAGTTCATAGACCCTAAAGCACGTCCCAGGTCATCCTCTGCATCGCAGACGCACGCCACGATTTCTCGTTGGCAACCTCAATTCTCTCAACAATCTCCCAACCCTTTTCACTAATATACACCCTCTTAAACCTCCCACAATCATGTAGCCATTGCAACTCCAGCGAAACTTTGGCCTTCACCATGCGCGATATTTTCTTCTTAGTTTGCGGGCCCCACTCCCGGTCTGCAAGTCTGAGACGTCTCGGATCTACGAAAGCTGCGTACGATTCGAAGTTTGGGGAAAACATTGTTTAGAAGCGCATTTGGCTCTTCCAAGGGGAAATTCGAGTAGCCCTCGAGGTGTTGGAGGCTGATGGAGGTGATGTTGTTGCGCCACTCGGGGCTTTGGAGTCTGCAGAAGCCAGTCAAAGCAGTGTATTCCATGACTTCGAACATGAGATTAGAGGGAAGCACCACGAAGAAGGCAAGACGATAGAGGTGATTGACAAGCGTGAGCGATAGTAGCTTTGGCGGTAGCGGAGTCAGAGGGATGATAGGGATTTTGCTATCGATGTCGTCGTCTTGGACGGTGCGATCATGGCAAGATATATGATTATGCAATATGGTGGAAGGAACGTCCGAAGACCGAGGCAGTTTTCTTCTGGCCAAAAGCTCAAGTCATTTGAGACGAAGAGTAACAGTACATTCGATTCGGGGATTTGAGGGTAGATGGAGAACAACTACGAAGAATCAATCATAACGCAAACGGAGAAAAGCATCCTACACCGTAGCAACGTCGATTCCAAGGAGTGGATCAGAAGATATCAGAAGATCGTTAGCTACCGCGCTCTTCTTTCGATACCACCAGCTACCCAACCACGCCATATGCAAACAGTGCTCAAGGATATCTAACCAATCCCTTTTAACTCCCCAGCGCCTTCCAACCAAAGCGGCACAATTCATTCATCATCACTGTCCTCTAAGACAGCTCTCAGCTGGCGGCTTCGCGGCACAGTCATAGAAAAGTTCTCGTCATCCTCGTCATCTGTTGGGTCTTGGTTGCCGGAAGCTACCGCATTCTTATGAGTCAGACCTCTCTTCAAAGGACCTGCAGTCGGAAATGGTAAGGCGTTCTCGTCGTCAGATCCACCCCACAGGGCATCGAAATCTGTAGCGTCTTTCGTTCCCTCTTCGTCGTGTAAGGGAATGGTATTCGCCGTCGTGTCTTTCAAGACCTTCTCTTGGGACGAAGCAATATGCGGCGATGAGAGTGGCGTATCCTGGGACTCATCCTCGCTGCTGACCGAAACAGCTCGACTCGATGGCAAAGATGAGGCCTCATTAGAATCGTTGCCTTGATCGAAAGTATCTCTATTTTCGGCGGTCCTCAGCGGGGGCAACCACGAACCCATTCCTTGCAAGTAAGTCCTGGCTGGGCATTGATGGGCCTGTGTTGTAATGGTGCGATGAGCATGTTCACATTGAGAAAGCCTGGTGTCCATCTGTTCATCGTCTTCGGTGTCCGAATAGAACGCGGAAATCTTGCTTTTCTTCCCTCTACTCTCAGGACCAGCATCACTCTTCCTCTTCTTGTTTCCCCTGTCACTGCCATCCTTACCTCCTTCCACCCTCCCCACACTCAAAGCTTCAAGTACCTTCGCCGCATGCGCCTTCCTTCTCTCGTCTTCTTTGCGGAAAAACATTAGATCCCCCTCTTCATCCTCTCCATCACTATCAATCACAAATTCTGCACTCTTGATTTTTCTACGCTTCTCCAGGTCAGCTTCTAATCTAGCTTTTCTTCTAGCCTCCCTTATCTCGTCGTCTAAGCCGTCTTCGTTGTCTGAATGTCTCCGCTTGCGCCTAGTTTGCTTCAGCTCGTCGAGTGCGGCCGATTTGCGGTTGGTATTTGTTGGTCCCCCTCCCCCTGGGAAAAGGAAGTCCTCTTCGCCGTCCGCGACAATGTCGTCGCCTTCTGAGTCATCGTCGTAGGCGGCACGACGGCTTGGCTTTCTCCGAAGCATTTGTTCAGCGCTCATGGGATCTTCCTGTCCATAATGCATGACTGGATTGTTGCGATGCTTCTGAATTGCATCGTGAGTCTCATGTAGTTCCCGTGCCGCGATGGCGGACGGTATGATCCAAGAAACGCCAGGCTCATCGTCGGCTCCCAACCGTTCGAAGCCTGCCAAGGTCATGAGGAGGCGCAGCTTGTTATCTTTGAACATCGCGATTCTCCGTTCTTCGGTGTCCGGCGTCACCACTAAAACTGTCAGTATATTATCAAATTAACCAGCTACACTCAGCTTACCGACTGAGGGCGCCTTCGAGGGCGTGCCTGGCTCTTCGGCAACAACTTGTTCAATCTGTCTTGCCACAGCCTCCGCTTCCCAGCTTTGTCGCTCCGTAGCTGCAGACGAAACAACCTTTGCAACCCAATCCACGGCAGCGAGGTTATCTTCATATAAAACGGCTATTGCCACTCCTATTTGTTCTTCTTTTGTCATCGCACCCTTGACCTCTAGAACGGCCGGTGCTCTGGGCTTCGAAGAGATTGTCTGCTTCTCATACCCATATTCTAGGTAATACACTGAAGAATTGATCTTGCTGAACAGCATTTCCACTGCAAGCTCAGGTCGCTGTCCGAGCTTCTTGATCATTCTCTTGATCAATTGTCGTATCAGCTCATCCCAATCTTTGAACATCGGACCTTTCGGATCGAGTCCCTCTGGACCTTTGATCATTCTGTTGAACAATGCGATAATGTCGATTCGGAAAAGCATGACGCTCAGCTCTTGCTTAAATGCAACTCTAAAGAAATATCGGTGAGCTCGCTTTAGTTGCTCTGTATTGAGATCATTGTAATACTTTGTGAAGGTGACGAACGTGTCGATGCAGGCCTGTGTCGTGAATTTAGATGCAAAGCGGGAAAAATCAAACTTGCGTTCCTTGGACACCCTTTCCGCCTCGGCTACATCCTCCGCCTCCGAGGCATCACCTTCATATTGATTGGAGTCAGCATTGTCAGTGACAGTGGCTTTTTTCTTCCTCCTAGTTCGCCGTCGTGACCGGACCTGCAAGTCATCGTTTTCTTTTGAGTAGCGCTCAAGCATGCGAAGGAAGACGTGTGAGAGCTCGGTGCAAGAGTCGAGGTATCCAAATCCTTGGTCCTTGTAGCCTCGAAGAATAGCTATAATCCTGTCATGTGTGGTTTCTTCGTAGAAGATACGATTTTGTATGTTCTCTGCGATTTCTTGGTCTTCTTCCAGTGGCGAATCCGCCATGTCCTGAACAATCAAGAGTGTCTGGGTGAAACACCGGTTCCCAGCTTGGACATCTCGCCACAACTTCATATCCAACCGATCTTGCATGAAGCGATTTAGAAGTATGAATGTTTCCTGATTTAGAACACTCGCAATCAAGGCGAAGCTCTCAGCTTCGAAATCAGTCGCAATCTTCTTGTTCTTTTTGTATGCTTCCATCTGTTTCCTCCGACGGACACGCTCAGCTTCGAGGAACCAAGAGATCAGGTAGAAGAATTGCTGCGTATGAACTTCGAGAACTCGATCTGCCTCACGCTCGATGGCTTTGCGTATGTGGCTGAACAGGGGATTGAAGCTCGAATCGAGAAACTCTTCAACGAACAGGCGGAGATGTTCACGCGCTGAATCTGTGAGTGGCACTGGTAGATCAAAGCGATCTGTACTTTGATCGGCATCTTTGGTTCGCTGTTTAGGCCGATTCCACTTTTTTGACGAGTCCATCTTCTTTAGTGTATTTTGGCTGTTGGTTAAAATTTCTTGACCCGAGACCGTGGACATTCGAGCATCGTCGCGTTTGACCCAGATCATGGTTCCGAAGCGGTTGTGCCTTGTAGGTGCATGTCTTGCGTAATCTCTATGCATGCCCGCCTCCTTTGCTAGTAGACCTTTCAACTCGTCCGTATTCTTCACACCCAATTGAGGTTTATCCATGAATAGCGTTTCAACGTCGACACCTTTGAGGAGATGAAAGAGAAACTCCATAATCACCATGTCCTGGGTATTGAAGTCTTCACCCATATTTGATGAGATTGTAAGCAGTAGAGCGAGGACATCTTGTTGGTGGAAAGCATCTATCGTCGCGGACCTTGACACCACGCTCTCTTTTTCGTTGATTGATAGATTCTCTGCTGGTGAGATCATTGCAACGTTTCGGAAAAAGTAAAGAAGTAGCTTGATAATCCCTTCATCTCGAGACCCTCGATCCCCCATTGGTAGTGCTATCGAGGGAAGACCAATACGCACTGCGGTCCGGAGAATACATTTCGAGTCATGCTCTAGGATTGCGCGTTTATACGAAATTTGAGCTAGCTGAAGATATGGGACATGGCGGTGATGATTGACGGTCATTTGCATATCATTTTTCTCGATTGGCCATGTCAATGGTACAAGAAGCTCCACTAAAAGTCCGGATATCAGCTATGAATTTTAGATCGTAGAAATATACGAACAGCATGCCAATGCGATCTTTGACTTTAGCTTGTCTTCCGTTGCTTCCTCTGGCCAAGTTGCTAAAATCTCCAGTAGATCTCCATTGACAAGATTTGCTTCCGCAAGGCAGCGTGCGACATCAAGCCTGTTCGCTTTCTCATCGTGCAGTTTCAACCATTTCTTGAGGTCCTTGAGACATGCCAGTGCATCATCTCCCAATAGATATCGGCCGTCCTCGTCGGCGCCAGTTCCACCAAGCTATCGCCTTTTCTTAGCTATAATTGCCCTTTAGAAACATATCTAACTTACCGCAGATACAAGACTATAGACATATGCGCGGACCTCTGGGTCCACCGTCCTGTTCGACGAATCTTCCCAATCCATTGCTGTTGGTGAGTTTGCTCAATTTCGATGTACGCAAATACTCGCCCAAATCAACGCGTCTTCGTCTGACGCGACGGTTCCGCAAGGCGTGATTGCCGAGGCACGATCAGGTCAGCCCTACGATTGACATCCTAGTGGGATGAAGAACGTTTGCTCATTAGGTACTTTATGTCTCTGCGAGTGGTCAGACATTAAATCTATCATGTTGGTTTTTAGAGATTCTGTAAGGCATTGCAGTCGACTCTATCATGCTGCCCCTCGACGGGCCTTTAGCGCAAGCTCAATGCTTGCAGCAGCAGAAATCAAAAGACTAGGAGTTGTCGGAGCTGGTCAAATGGTGCGCCTCCAACCGCAGGAAACTCAGTAGAGCCTTCGAGAAGACATACGCTGATTTAAAGAGGTCAGGGTCTAGGCATTGCGCTCGTAGCGGCCCAAAGAGCACAGGTGCCGGTCACTCTATTGGATAGCTCTCAAGCATCGATAGACAAAGGCTTGAAGTTTGCAGGTCTTCGACCCATGCTCGACAAGACGACGGGGCCTTCTGACGACGGGCACAGATAAACTCCTAGAAAAAGACGTCTTCAAACAACGCATTTCCCAATCCGATGCCACCACCGCCCGCTCCCGCCTTACCACAACCACGAAAATGGACGATCTCTCCAACGTCGACTTCGTCATCGAAGCCGTCCCCGAAATCCTCTCCCTTAAAACCCAAATTTTCTCCCAACTAGCCAAAATATGTCCTTCCCACGCCATCCTCGCTACAAACACCTCCTCAATCTCCATCACCAAAATCGCTGCCTCCACAACCACCGACCCCAAAGACCTAAGCGCGCCTTCACGAGTCATAAGTACGCATTTCATGAACCCCGTTCCGATCCAAAAAGGCGTAGAAATCATCTCCGGCCTCCAAACCTCCCAAGCAACTGTCAACACCGCCCTAGAGTTCGTAAAGAAAATGGGCAAGATCCCCTCGCAATCTGCGGATTCCCCCGGCTTTTTAGCAAACCGTATATTAATGCCTTACATCAACGAAGCCATCATTTGTCTAGAGACTGGCGTGGGCGCGAAAGAGGACATTGATAACATCATGAAAAATGGGACGAATGTACCCATGGGCCCGCTGCAATTGGCGGATTTCATTGGCATAGATACTTGCTTGGCGATTATGGAGGTGCTGCATGGGGAGACGGGGGATGGGAAATATAGGCCTGCGGTGTTGCTGAGGAAGATGGTGGATGCGGGGTGGTTGGGGAAGAAGAGTGGGAAGGGGTTTTATGATTATTGAATAGTGAAAATAAATTGTCATATACTTCTTGTCTCAAGCTTCGCGACTAACGTGGAAGTATTGGAAGGGTTGAAAGAACTGACGTGACGGTTGATCAGGTCAATGACCAAGACATGATCTTACGAGTTTTCCAATCACAGCCCATCATGCGGCCATAATGATATTGACCATTCCAATCTTACAAAAAGAAAAACAAAATCCACTCATTCAATCTCATCCACCTCCACCTCCTCCTCCGGCTGTTCCTCGCCCTCTCCCCCCTCCTCCCCATCAACCTCCATCTCTACATCCCCGACCCCCTCCACAACATCCCGCGCCACCACATCATCCCCTCTTTTCAAAGCCTCAACCTTCGCCTTCGTCATCTCAAAAACATACTGCCCCAAATGCTCCACCCCCGCCATTTCCGTCTCTTCCACCTCATCATCCACGCCCCTTGTCGCAGGGAACACCTCCCCTGTTGTCAGCAGCAACGTGTCAGGACGCTGTAGGAGGATGCTAAAAGCCTGTTTGAGTTCGTGACAATGCTCGAAAACGCTGCGCCGGCCTAGGATGTACAGGCCCAGACGCGCGCGGGAGAGCGCGACGGTAAGGCGGCGGACGTCGCGGAGGTAGCCGGGGCGGGTGGTGCGGGTTAGGGAGAGGATGACGTCTATCGCATTGTTAGCATCACGGCCACCAAGCATATCACCCTAGGTGGGAAAAAGCACAATCGTTCTGCTCCCCTTGGTACTTATCTACTGTTGTAACAATCCTCGGCAGTCCAAATAATCTATTCTTGGCACACCTATGACCCAGCACATCCCTAATCAAGGCCCTCTGTCCCGCATAGGTCGTTAAAATCGAGATCTTGGACGCCGGATAGCCCAGCAGGCGCATATACTGATAAATCGCAACGGCATATTCCGCTTCCCCAAGATTTTGGAAGAAGTGGGGGGAGGGCTGCGATTCTCCGGTGTTTTTGTAGTCGGGGACATTGATGAATTGGTACTCGTATTTGAAACCGGCGTTGGCGGTTAGAAATTCTGTGGAGGTAAGAACATTGGGGAGATTCTCGAGTTTTTGGTAGCGCCATTTGTAGAGGTATGCGAGGCTCGGTCGTGCGCGCCCTTGGGCATCGAGATTGACTGTTGGGACACCCAGTCTTACTAAGCGGAGGAAGAGACTTTGTTCGAGGTTGGCAGATTGGCGGAAGGCGAGGTTCTGGACAATTGGGGAGTTTTGGAGGTGATCGCCGCAAAGCACGACTCTCTGGACCGGAATTTCACCGTTTTTGGGGTTCTGAAGGGCTAAGGGTATAAAGTTCTCGATTTCGGTAATTTGAGCGGCTTCTTCCATAACTACGTTATCGTAGTGGAAGCCCAGGTCGGAGATTTCTTGCCGGCGCATGGCGGCGTGGGTGGATGTCATCGCGATTATGCGAGCTTCTTTAACCATGAGGTAGTTGGTTTTGTCTTTGGCAGTGCGGAGGATCTCAAAGGGGCGGATGTCTTCGAGCTCGGTGAAGATTTTGTCAATGTGGCGTTGGCATCCTTTGGCTATGTCTAGTACAGTCTCTCTGGATGCACCCGGCGGGAAGAGAGGCTGGGGTGCGCTTTGAAAATAGTGATGAAAGGGAAACGAAGATACTATATCTGCGGTGCTAGATTCTGTGCTATCGGCCGTATCCCAGAATTTGGACCACGCAGGGTTAATGTATACTGAATTGAAGTAGCCAGCCGTCTCGCAAGAGTTGCCGTGAGCGCCTGGTGCCCCGAAGTTTGCAGCCAGCCGATCTACCTCAGCCAGGTAGTGTGCTCGGTTATCAAGAAATGACTCGACTCGACCGTATTTGCCATAGTTTGCATCAGTTTCGAGGTCTTCTTCGCCATGACCTAGACGCAGTAGATGTCGGCCGTCAATGTCGAGGTCGACAATCTTCTGAAATAATTGGTTCAGCGCTTGATTGCTATGGGCAATCAGCAATGTCCTCTGCTTTGGAAAGTCGTGATAGATATTGCTGATGATCTGCGTCGCTACATCGGTCTTACCGGTGCCCGGGGGTCCAACAATCACAGTGAGACCGGGCTGGGTCCCAGAGACAATTGCGTTGACTTGAGCTGGAGTGAAGCGGATTCGATTCAGCCTCGGTGCATCATATGGATAAGGTCCATTATTTGGTGAGCGATAGGTGGATACCTTGACCGTCTCTGAAGTTTGGGAAACTGTCTCAGCCTCGTCACGTCGCCGCTTCTTTGAAGGTTTAAGGACAGCGGAATTAGCACCAGACGAGATTTCTAGGACATAAGGAGGTCCAAGGACTCCATTCTGGCTGCCCTGGGGTTCGATGGTCTGCAATACTATCAGCTCCAAACAGATTTGTGGGATTCGCAAAAGACATGCCTTGCCAGGAAAAGACTCGGTTAGATGCTGCCAGTCAAGAAACGTATCACGAAAATCGACAGTCTTAAGGGAATTCTCAAGTCGAGTATACGAGGCTCCAGTTGGATCGCCGTATCCCAGAAATACTTCTTGCAGCCAAGCTGGAACTGGAACATCAGATAAAGCTAGATTTTGAATCGTTTCCAAGATCTTCTTGAAATTGTTCTCACGTCCCTTCCTTCGAACAATAACATTGATGGTGTCATACACATCAGGCTTGTCTTTGGTCTTTCGTTCAAGGTCCAATTTATATTCAACAGCATCCAGGTTGACAATTAGCCGTTTCAGGCGCGGCTGCCTGCCGCCACCGTTCATCTGACCGTTGGGCATCTCTCGTAATGAGCGACCATTCTCATCCTGCAGCTGCACCACCTCTGCTGTGCGCAGAAAGCGGAGTTTCTGCGCGTGAGTGCCGGCTTTGGCTGAATGGCCGTTCGTTAATTTCCGAGAAACGTCAGAAGGTTGTATAGCTAGTAAGTAAACGACATCATCTGGTCGAAGAGCTTCCCACTCTTTACGGACAGAATCAGCCAGTCTGCTGATGTCGAGCGCAATTTCAGCCCGAACATACGCAGGAGTGGTGTGTCCTACCTTTGCTGAAGCTACTTCAAGTATGCTGATATAAATCAGTAAAAAATTCCGATATTTCGGTTGAGTTACCAGAACTCACGCAGGCTTAGTTATAGGAATTGCCATCTTCGAAAACCCGTCGAATTGAGCGCCCGATCCCGTTTCTCTAGGTTGCAGCCGCTTGACAGTGTCTTCCATATCTTTTCTGATTTCGAAGAACGATTCGCACCGGTACAGAATAAAGGATCGCCAAAGGAAATCACCAACGCTAAGGTATTGAAGATTTAATTTAGGGATTGCGAGAGGTCGTGATCCATTGTATGAATCGTTGCGCAGCAGCGTTGGGTCGTACAATGTAGCTTCGGTAGGTACAACACTCAAGTCTTCCACAGACTCTTGAAACGTCTTTCTTTTCTCATAAGCCGACACCAAAACTTCCAGCAGAAGCTCACGGTTAGTCAATATCTTTGCCGTAGAAGGATAGCGTGTCCGGAATCCTAGCAACGTGCATAGTTCTACAAGCTCCGCATCTGTCAACTCCATCAAATGAGTCTCCAATTCCTGTCTGTGATCTAAAGCTCCATAATTCGAAAGTGCGAGAATCGTGAGTTTGGCCTTATAATGCTTTAAGGCTGTCCTTTGCAATCGGGCTAGCTCATCACAGTGCTTCTCATAGGCCTGAACCCGAGAATACTGAGTGCCTGAATTGTCATCAATGGCAAACTTCTCATAGTGACGAAGAAGAACAAAAAGATCACGCAAGAGTCCATTTTCTTCATTGTCGAAAAGTGGTGATACCCTAATAACAGGTAGAAGGTTCAAGTCTTGTACAAGGGTATTGACATATCGCCGCGTCGGTAGTTGACTTTCGAGATCCGTTAGGAATTCTATGAAACGCTCGCAGTATTGCAATTCATCTGAACGAACATCAGTAAGATCTATAGAGCTGAGCAGCGAATCTATTGAACTCACCTGCGGTTGAGCCTTGTAAGTGACTCATGAAGTCCAGCATCATAGAATACAACCATGACCGCTCAAATCGCAATCTGGCTTGCGAGATGTCATCCGCAGCTTCATATCTCTTCGTCGCGGCCCGCCATGCTTTTCTGAATTGCCCATGCTGCTCGAACCTTTGCTCTCGAGCGAGATCTGAAGCTAAATTATGCCATATTGAGATCGACACCAGTGGTGCACACTCCTTACGAACAAGGCCGTTGTCCAAAGATTGGAAGGCGTTGATGAGATAAGACAGCAGGTGTGTTCGGAGGATAATCGCCAACGTGCTGTCGATGCTCATTGATAATATGCGACGAAACAATGAAGAAAACCGTCCTGGATCATTTGCGAATACATCTACAATTTGTCAACATCTAGACCTCCTACGCCTATTGTCGGTTGCCTACTCCAGACCGGTAGATTCTCCCTGCTCTTGACAGTCGCAATCAGCGCAATAAGGAGGACGTGGTAATTTGTTGAATCTTCGGTGTAACCCGGCCATAGATAGCTTAAAAGCGTCAGTGATGATGATGATAGCTCAAAGTCGCAAAGGCCTACTTCTCCAAAAGTTGTAGATTCTCTAGCGTGACCAGTGATCGGAACTCGAAGTTTTTATTATCGAGTCTATCCCAGATATCCTTCTTGATGACTCCCGGTTTGACTTTCTTTAACTCAACCGACTCAGACCAATGCTTCCTCGCTAGTAAGATCCAGTGGTTCTCATCGTCAAGCTCTTCAACATTTGGTGCGTCGTCTCCTCCCAAGCCTCGACCTTGCGACATGATTTCTAGTGCTGTCCTTGGGCATCGGTTCGCATGTTTCGGTATGCTAGGTCAAAGACGCGATGCTACTCTTTGTGTGAGCCCACACATTCACCGTTGCTCGAATTTCAATGTTGACGCTAGAATTTCGTTTGTTGACATCGAAGATGTATTATAGCTAATAAAGCACGTAAATTGAATCAGATGTGGCTCGGCCCGCAGAGCCGCATCGCCTTTGAGGTTCCATTCTTCGGGTTAGGGAACCACAATAGGAACCACAACACTGATCGTGATTATCTTTTTGTCATCTATAAAGGCCACTCCCTCCAACCTTAGGGCAACCTCCGTCAATGATAGATAGATACACAGTCGTTCTGATGTCTTCGTAATGTCAAGCCTCGGGATATCCGCGGTGGAAGCCTATACAACAGAGCTGCGGAAGCTACTCACACGAGCCAAAACTGTCAAAGCGAACGGCGAGATTGAACCGGCCCTGACGATAGCGGAGTTTGACGGCGGTATTGAAGACCTGAGAAAGCTGTCTGAGAGTGGCATTACCGCGAACAATCAAACTCACTACGCAGCGATCGAGACTGCGTGTCGTAACAAATTTTACGACTTATTAGTAGGTCAATCAAAACACGAGTATCTCAGAAGATTGCTAAGTTGTCAAGGCATCAACATCGATAGATGACCCGTCCTTCAGCGAAATATGGAATATCCTCGATATCGTTCTTATCTTGTCCGACATAGGTAATTGAGAAGGACCACTTGTTGGAGTAATGTCGCAGCTGAAACAAAATCAGAGCAATGTGAACCAAGCCTTGTCTTTTGGCTGGTCGAAGAGCTCCTTGACAGTCAAACCCTAGATGGCTGTAGGACGGTTTTCGATTACCTCGACTCGCGGCGAGAACGCATGACCGCTGTAAGCAGATTGAAGCCCCTCCCCGTACGATGGGCTTGCTGATGTCATTTTTACCCCAGAAACATTTCAAAAAGAAGGAACTTATAATACTCCGGTCGTGTAACGAGCTCCTGAGAAGACTGTCCCGGGCAGAAGATACTGTCTTCTGCGGGAGAGTTTTTATCTTCCTATTCCAGAGCTTCCCGCTTGGCGACAAAAGTTCTGTCAATCTAAGGGGAGAATATCACGTGGAAAATGTCACTACGCATGAAACGATCTCTACGAAGCTGGAGGAACATCAAGATGGGGGAATGAAAGTTGGCGAAGATGCTGAAGGGAGGGATCCGCAAATGGACGAAGCTTCCCAGACACCACAGGAACCAGGCAAGGACGAGAACAAGATTACCAAGCAGTCCGATGCTCCTACAAAAGCAGACAAATTTGATCCAGGTCGTACACAAGAGCCGGAAGCGGTGCCAGACATGGATACGCTCTACCCTATGTTCTGGTCTTTGCAGGACAGCTTTTCGACACCTACAAAACTCTTTGACAGTTCGCACTTCCGGTCGTTCAAGGGCGGCCTGGAGGCTACCATGCGCAAGTTCAAAGCAGTACAACAAGAACTACAAGATCGCGGTTCCACAAAGCTTCTAGACGAGAGTAAACGTGGCCTCAAACGGAAACGCAGCCATGCAGAAGACGAGTTATCAAGCAGTTTCAACCCAAAATATTTAACGAGCAGGGACTTATTCGATCTAGAGGTACGTTTTGATAATCAGTGTGACGTTAAACTTTTGGTGATAATTAGACGCAGATGAGTGACCTCGCATTCCGCCGCCATATCCTTGTGCAAGCATTAATCATTATCGACTTCCTTCTGTCTCTGACCCCTAAAGCTAAAAGAAAAATCGACCATACAACGAACAAGTCGGTTCTCTATAATTATACTGTCAGCGACGACGATGTACACAAATCCTTCTATTAGCTTCTACAATTTGGTATCGAAGCTAACATTGTATCTAGGCTAAATGGGCGACTCATACAAGATCAGAGATTGCAGCCTATCTACAGCAAGGGCCTGAAGGAAAATTCTATTACCGCATGGTGGACACGGTCTTGTCAAGGGATAAGAACTGGGTCCACTGGAAAGCCGAAGGCTGTCCACTCATTGAACGTGTTCCAGTATCAGCAGAGGATTTTGCCGAAGCGAAGAAGGGAGCACAGAAGGCATGTCAAAACAAAAGATTAAGGCCAACGCCCCTGGGTTCATTAGATCTAACATTCCTCTCGGACGGAGAAGATACTACTGGACTGGAGAAATTGAAGAATCCTGAAAGGTCGGCGCAGTTGGTAATCTCCAGAAATATCAAGAAGTTGAGACTAAGGTGCAGCAGATATACTATCCTAGCTGCGGAATCGTTCAGAGGACCCATAGCGGAAGATGAGCTTGACATTGAAATGACTAAAACCGACGAAGAGAAGCTGGTGGTGAGTAATGCACGGGCAAGCAAGTTGTGGCGGACTCTCCGGATTGCCTCGAAGAGCAAGCTTAACCTGTTCGACAAGATTGATGACGGCAACAATCTCAAGGCCCTCTTTCAGCCGGAAGGCGCGGAGAATAATAGTAATAGCAAGGCGAACTGCGATGGGGTAGAGGAGGGCGGACAGGACGCAGCCTTAACCGAGGCGGAACAGATTGCTGTTCCTGGATCCGGACTAGAAGCACCCTATGTGCCGGATAGTGTGATTAAGTAGCGATTAATGTAATACAAATCAAGCCGATATTTCCGTAGATGCTTGCCTCCCTTTCCGCACGATGGGCGCTGTGTTAAACATGTGGCGCTGAGGGTTCGAGCGTTTTGAGACTAGTGGTATTCAGGAAGGAGGCTTATTCTAACGACTCACGGACGACTTCCCATGGCCAAGCTTCAGCGTTCAAACATTGCCATGTCGAACAAATGATATCTTCGGATTGCACGTATCCAGTTCAGGTACCTTGTATCAAGTCGCTCCAACTCTCCGAAGCTCGCGCAAGTGGTTCTCTATTGAAGGGAACCTAACAAGAAGTCCCCCCCCCCGCGAGCCGGAAGCAGAACAAGGAGCCGTTGAGTTGAAGTCGTACCGACCCTCGCGATCCTTCTTTTTCTTCTGACAGCTGCAGACTAATGCCAGCGACCATCGGTCCGAGTTACCTTGTCCGACACACCTCGAGTACCTGCAGTGCGGATCACCAGTCACACGCGAGTCACGTACCTCTCATTTCCTTTTGGCGGGCGCCTCAACCCCTATCTTAGTCAAGATAACTCACGTATCTGGTAATCGCGGGACCCCCTTCAGGACTCTACTTGTGAGTGGTGCACAACTTCCTAATGGGTGGTGCTGTGCGGAAAATGCCTCCAGAAGATAGAAGATTTGCTTTTGGCATGAAGAAGCACAGGATACGTCTCGAACCCCGTTTTACGAAAAGCATTAAAACGTCTAATCCATCAAAGTTACACTTGCAGCCTGCTAAAGCCCTATCTGAGCCAATGAGATCTATCGCAGCTCTAAGATATCCGGCGGCAATTTACATGAAACACGCTTCTGATCCTTGCTGCTCAAATAGCGTGGGGCTCGATACCGTTTCTTCAAACTTTCATTGCAGAAGCTAAGAACCATACAAGATTCGGTAGCAACGAGAAGGCTTCCTCAATTTCAGAATTTGCACGGCAATGGAGAATGTCACTCGCCCAATGCGACTGGCACTTGTCGCTATCATAGCCTCATAGGCGTTGGATCAAATCAAATCTCAATCCACGCCTCGTTCCCTACCGAAGCTGGCCAGCGAGCCTACGCTAGAAGGGTCAAGTCGGACTCTACGTGGCATGGTCGCATGAGAGAAGAGGAATAACGGCGCTGGCGGACCCGATCATTGACCTGTTGACTTTTACTAATTCCGATACTTCTTCGTCGACAATCGACATGCGAGCACTCACTTTCATGACTACCCTGATTCGCTGGCCGTCTAGGCCTTCCATATGTAGCACATGAAACGGACAACTGAGTGTCACGCAACGCTTCTACATATGCGCTAACAGGGATAGAGTGTGGGTGGTGCGATGACCATGAGGGCATGAGGCCCCAAAATATTATGCGAACTGTAGTACCCTTTGACGATACGCCACCTGTCTGCCATCATTCCCATCATTCCCATCAATCTCCCTTCATTGCCGTATCACTTACTTTACCTTTTCTGTCGAGCCGGACCGATACCTTGATTCAGAGCAATTCTTCTCTATCATCGGTCTTGATGTCGGCTTGTCTTGATTCCCTCTGGGCACACACTCGCTGGCCGGTTTTGAAGCGTTACGTTTCATATGCTCGCCGCCTGCATAATCACTGGACGGACCCAGCAGAATCTGTTGCCTGAATCACATTGCGATCCTGGAGAGGGGGGGTGGGCAGCCAAGCACAGGCTATGAGCTAGGCTGAAGCTACCAACGTCGAGGCGTAACCGGATTTTTAGCCTTCAACCGTACGTTGTCCAGGCGGCACGTCTAACCTTAAGTAGCCCTAACCCTGTCGTTTCACAGTCCCAAAGTCAGGCAAAACTTGGATGTTAAAACTGACTCTTCGGCACTTCACCCTGGCTTGCAGACGCACACCGGCAATCTCTAACGCTAGCACGTGCATTTTGGGACTCCTCACAATGACCAATTAGGTTTGTGGCGCATCTCAGTCTTGATCTAGGAGATCGAAACGTCTGTGGTACGGAACAGGTGGGTTTGGGGGGCATGCTTGTCGGTGCCTGAGGGAAAAGAACTTTCTTCAACCTTGTCCGGACCCGCCATGGCACATCACCCTGTGCTTCGTCAAAGGCGGAAACGGCAGAACGGAACCTTGTTTCTTCTGAAGCTTCATCTGCTTCAGGCCAACAACGGTTCCTCACCACTGCTCGCCGCTGGCGAATCAGGCCAGATATCGGGCCATCCAATCACAATCTTGGCTCCTACACAGCCTCATAGGAATTGCCGCAGTTCCCGGGGTAGCGTGCCCGTGTGGGCGTGAGGGGTGGACCAAGCGATACAGCGGTGCCCTTGTAGACAGGAATATTACCAGTAGTAAGCGTCTGTTCTGACATGTACATATGAGCCATCCGAGTCAGGCTTGGTTCCACTGTACCAGAACCGGGAAGCTTCCTCCTGATGATGGGAGGTTATCGAACATCCTAGTGATCACAATAGATCGAATCAGACCTCCCCCTAAGAATGATATCAGCAAATAACGATGAGGGGAAAGCGCTACTGTTTCCTGCTTCCTGCTTCCCCCAATGCGAAGGCTGGAGTGAACCGGAGTCTGGAATAGCCGTTTGGTGTTGACAATTCCAAATTGCAGGATTTGCCTTGACGCTGTGAAAACGTGTGCAGGAATATTCTGCACAGAAACTCTAGTGGAACCATACCACTTTTGCTTACCCTGTGTGTGATCTAGCCGTACTGCTTCTTTCCATTTTTAAATGCAAAATTGAATACAGTATTCCAGGTACAGGCTTTGTCGTCCCCGCACGAAGTAGCAGGAGATGCCTTGATTAGAGGTCAAGCTCCACACCTCGATCCGAATTCGAGCTTTGTCACCAAATAAATATCGTCTCGGATTGGAGCCACGCATATCTAATCTCAGCCTTGATTATTAGCCCTGGGGATGTTTTTTTGTATATATGCCACTTCATCGCCCCTTTCCACAATTCTTGCATATTGTCATATGCCTGATGGAACAATGCAGCGGACTTGGCATCTGATCGCAACAGAACCGATCGTTGCTGAGCAAGGTCGAGGGGTCTTCCCACTCTTCAAACATCCAACCAAAACTGCTTTTGCGAACGCAGCGGTCGAGAAGGCAGCAACCTTGGGAGATTTTTACAAGCGATCCAAATTACGCTTTGACCACTTGGATGTCAGCATATCCTACGTTTCTCGGGTCTAACTCGCAACCCGTGTCGTCACGGTCACCATCCACCCATCTGGAGGGTTTCGGTAGCACCACCTCGAGCTCAGAGTATCCTAAGATCCAGTCTGCGGTGGCTGAAGGCCTGTTCAACACGCAAGCTAGCCAGAGCTGTTCACGTTTCGCTGGGTCCCCTTATCCCTTGCGGAATGGTGATGGAGATCATTCCGCTTTGATGGCAGATCCTGATCGGTTCATTCATCCGAGGTCGGACTTGTACTCTCCACCTCAACAGCAGTTTATGATGGAAGACATTCCCATGGGAAAAAGGCTCACACCGTCCACGGGCGCTAGTCCCGCTTCCCAGTCCAAGTCGAGTGGGGCGCCAGCGGAAGGAGAAATTCAATCTGAAGAAGAAGAAGAGCTTGCTCTGACCGCTTCGGAAGTAGAGGAGAATGCCACCGACGTTGGAATTCCAAGAGTGGGGGTGGAGCGACCGGCGGAGAGGCGCAAGTTGAAACGATTTCGGTTAGTTAGCTGAAAGTATATCCAACCCCAGTCTCACATTACTAAGCCTCTCCCAGACTTACTCACAACCAGACTCGTTTCCTTACGAGCGAATTCACTCGTCAAGCGCATCCTGATGTGGCACAACGGGAGAGACTGTCAAGAGAGATACCAGGGTTGAGCCCACGGCAGGTTCAGGTATGGTTTCAGAATAGGTGATTTCTCACGTAACATCATCAGGCGAAATTGTACTGACCCAAGGGAATAGGCGAGCTAAGCTGAAAAGACTCACTGGTGATGATCAAGAGCGGGTGATAAAGTCAAGAGCGCCACCCGAAGACTTTGACACGGCGCAGGCGTTGCGTTCTGCATTCGGAGGTTATCCACGATCGGTTGAAACCCCATTGACCTCCCCTACCTACAGTACTACTTTTGTTGACACTGGAATGACCCGGACGTCGTTGATCGACAATTTCAGACGCCGAGACGACCGTACTACGTCTCCAAACAGTATGCATTCAGTTTCTGTCAACTATTACACGTCTTCAAGCTCTTACCCGGCTTCAGAGAACCTATCACCAGTCTCATCGATGAGTGAGAGCTCCCACATTTTTGGCCCCCCCGCGTCGCATATCCCCGGTCAATCCAGTACGAGTTCGTTCGCTCGTTGTAGTAGCTTTCCAGCTCTCTACCATGCCTATCCAAACATTCAAGAGCTTCAAATCCGTGAAGAAGTTGCAAATCAACAAGCTAATTCGCTTGCTTCTCCCACGGGCCTTAACTATCCCACTAGCAATTCCCCCGTTCCAGGAGAACCCGGGTTATTAGGCGACCCAGGGCCCCCTTACTTGGCACAGCATGAACAACTTGGAAGTAACGCTTCAGATACAACTCCTACGCTGGGTGGATCTGGTCATGGAACGTTACAGGGGGCAATCTTTCCACGGGCAGACGCCCATACGCTCATGGACTCCCAATGGCAAGACTTCCAAAACACAGGTCTGGAGTTTACCGGGCCTGTTGTGCCACCACTCCCTGCTCATCTAGACATGCCTCAGCCGTACGGTCCCGTCGATGGTCTGCCGAACACCTTGGAGACTCAGACATCGCAAAATATGCAAAGTGCGCCGCTGGCGGTGCATCAGAACTTTCAGCTACCACGAGCGAGCGGACCACAGTATGCCACAGCTTATAATCTACCCTACTCGGCCACTTATATCAATCAAGCGCCTTACTCTAATCCTTTCCCGATGGCGCAAGAAGGACTTATCGGAGAGCAGGTGGCTGAATCATACAATTCTGACGTCGGTTTCGGAATACCACCGCAGCAGCCTTTTACCATTGGACTTGACAACATCAAAAGTGGCACTAAAACTCTCCGGCCAAAACGGCAAATGGGTAGACGAAGGTCTTTTACTCATCCCATGGATACAAGTTCGTCTCGATAACTTTACTTCCCTTATAGCAGTTGATACCCCGGTTCGGACGAGGCGCACCCAACATCAGTTTTCGCTGCTGGCAGGCAAGGTGCAATGGCATACAAGGGGAGAATGGCTTGAATTATCTCGATTTGTTTCCTTTGTACACAACCTTTCTTTTACGGGTCACAGCGCTAGCGCATAGGGCCTTGTACCTGGGAGACTTTTGATCTTGCCGGGCTTAGAGTCTCGCTGCGCGAGCATGACAGTCGCTGATACCAATTTGTTGCAGGCTAGGTGGTTTTCTTTTGTATATTTGTGGATCGCATGATACCCGTCGCTACCAGATTGACACTTGCTTTGGGAGGCGTTTTCTACTTTTTACCTAGACCTGCTGGCCGCTTTGAGCCGGACCAATATGTGTACCGTACCGTACCGTCATTTCTTAGCTTCCATCTCGAAATTCAGATTGGCATCTGCCGGAACCAACTTTGAACGGTTCACAGTCTGTAAAGAAAATAGACGAAGCCTTTAGACACTCTTCTCGCAGTATCGAACGTACTCCGTAGACCAAAGCCATCTTTCTCAAAGACACCAGTAATTGCGCCAGAACCCCAAAAGCCATGAACTTGTCCAAACCAGGCATTCAGCGCGCTTCTGATTACACGCGCGCTTAATCGCCTAATGCGGAAATAAACCCTCAAAAGCACCACAAATGTTCTTATTCCGACTTTTGATCTTTTGATCACACCGACAACCTTTTAAACCCCGCTCAGGTGAACTATCTTGTGGCATCCATGGCAGTCTAGCTTCTGCACCGACTGACTGCTCGCAATCTCGCATGCTGTTATACTAAGGCCGTAGAGCGGCTTTTTTCTAATTGGAACGGTGGAAGGTCTATGTCCGATTGGGTTTGGTAGTGAGGAGATGAGATGCTGCTCTTGTGGGCAGAGTTTCCATGCTTCAATTTTTCATCTGGGGGATCCGGCAGGTGGCTGGTATGGATTTGATGTGGCTATATCTTCTATCTCTCATTACTTTGCTTGGGTTCTTAGCGGGTATCTAAGTACGCCTCTTGAGTCTTCCTTCTAATTCATCTCTCATCTTCTTCTCCTGTTGAGATGTCACCATGGCTACCTTGCCGTACCCCGATTGGAAGCTATTCCCGCTTGTCTCCGCACTCCTGCAATTCTAGTAACTTCGCCCAGTAGCCTTGGTCTACCACGATATATCGTCTCCTCGGTGCAAGGTCTCTCTAGCTAAGTATCCCAAAGGCTCGGATCTTTCGAGCCGCGCACGGGTAGCTGCGCTCCACTCACGGTTGCGGAAATCATCGCTCACCAGTTGCGGGCTGATGAATGCCTGGTGGTAGGGTGCTTCGGCAGATGGTCGGTTAGCTGCTTCGATGCCCTCATGGACTGGCTGGGTGGGAGATATACCTGTGGTCATTGTGCTAGAAACGCTATGTTCCACGCAGGATGCTGTGCCGCGCTGCGTTTTGACAACCGCATTCTCTTGACTCTTCAAAGCTGCTCTGACGTGTGGGTCGGCAAAGCTTCGAGCCACTGCGTTGCCTAGATCCGCCATCCTCCTTGATTCGCACGCGAAGCTCACAGAATAGCCGGCTCCAACATCAACCACGGGTATATTGCTTGGCTTTTCCACAGGGCGAGGAGGCTCTATCGATACCGTGTATGTCTGCTCCCATCTGGTCTCATAGATTATTCGGTCCATCCAGTAGGTAACAAAAGCAACCAGAAAATCTCCTCCGCTCCATTTTTTGACCAAGGCCAGCACCTCTTCCACGTTTCCATTAGTCAACATTGTTCCATCCGGTATGACGGCAACGAATTCGTTGCGGTCGGAGTGATCCTACACCACTTGGAAACTGGACATGTCGAAATACTAGTGTCGAAGTAGTTTGGTCAACCAGGCGATGTCGCCAGCGAGGAATTGGAGATTTGGGCTCCAAAACAAGAGCATAGACGTTATTTGTCCTTGTCTCGGTGGAAAATGGGAGATTGGGAAGCGGAGACGGAGAGGCGGATTAGTGTTGAAGTGAGATGTTGTAAAAATACCTCGATTTCAAAGCGAAAAGGAGGGCTGATAATTGATAGTAAGGATGTGCGTCTTGCCAGTGGTCCAGGTAGGATTAAATGGCTTTTTCGAAGAGGAGAGTAGATAAATTACCAAGGGTCTTTCCTAAGTTGAAGGTTAGTGCGTTTGATAGTCGGAGAGAATTGAACTGGGTTTACTGTGGAAGTGAACTGACTCATTTGGACTGCAGCTACATCGCAACATTCACAGAATATATTACAGCATGACCTCAAAAGGAAAAATCTATTGAACGAGCACGTGGCAAAAAGAAAGCTCTTGAAGCAACGAATGATCTCACTGTTCGCTTGAAGGGGTTTGAAGAAGGATCACGCGAGGTAGGGGACAAACAACTTTGTATGCCATGAGGCGATGGCTGGCCCCTTTTTCTAACGTTACCGCTTATCAATCCTGTACAGCCAGGCCTCCCCGATGTACCTTCAAAGGTCTTGCCCGCAAAAATCAGTCGAAAAGGATGCAGCAGAATATCACGTCACCGATGGAATACTATGGGATAGGGACCTCAAGTCCATAGTGCTTAAAAACTCATTGCTACGTAGTGTACCGTGCTAAGCTTTCTTACACACTAATTCCGTCGTGAGCTGATTGATTTGTTGGAGGATATTGTAGGATAGGCCGCGTTGCTGCGTCTCATGTGTTGACGGAGAACTAGCATTTACTTCACTGTGTAAGATCCAGTGTATAAAATCCCGCTTCTTACTGCCATCACTTTGACCTATGGCCTGCCTCCGAACAATTACTATGTTGAAAACCACGCTCGTAGCTGCTTGCCTTTACATCATTGCCGCTGTTCATGCTTGTTATCATGGCCCCAATAGCCGCCATGGTATCGCCAGCATTTCATCGCAGCATGAAACATTAGAATCAAGGAGCTACACCCAACCATCGTCAAAGAAGATCGCGGTTAAGAACGTCAAAGTCTTCGATGGTACTAGGATACTCCCTCCAAGCACCATCTTCATAGAAGGAGAAATTATTAGCTTTGAGAATACCGTGGTTGATGAGATAGTCGATGGAGATGGAGGCGTACTGCTTCCGGGCTTTTTCGACGCACATCTACACCCAAGCCGAATGAGCGATCTCAAGGCCCTGAGCAGTTACGGCGTTACTACAGCCTTGGGCATGGGTTGCTGGCCAGAACCGGAATGCAACCCACTCCGTAAGCAGGTCGGGCTTACCGACTTCTACAACGCTGGAGTTCCAGCCACTTCTCCCAACAGCACACACGCGATGTTGTTTTCGATGCCTCAAGATCTGCTGATCCACAAGGCTTCAGACGCCTCTTCGTTCGTTGCGGATCGTATTGGAAATGGGTCGGACTATATCAAGCTGATAGCCGAAGGCAATGGAATGAGTCAGGAAGAGCACAATGCCCTTGTGGCCAAGGCTCATGAGCATGGTCTACAAGTAATGACCCATATACCCGACTACAACTCGCTCAAGGTGGCCATTAAGTCTCGAACAAACATAATCCAACATATGCCAAGGGATAAGTTGATTGACAGGGACATGATTCAAGATATGCTCCGACACAAACAAGTGATAACTCCAACTTTGTCCGTCGAGAGGGCTATCATCAATTACCTTCACGCCCCATGCTACAACTTCTCCATCGCGACCAAAAACACCAAACTACTTTACGACGCTGGAGTCCCAATCTTGGCAGGAACCGACGCCAGCCACCTTGACATCGGTGTTACCTTTGGCTTGTCCCTTCATCAAGAGCTGGAATTACTATATCAAGCAGGGTTACCAACAGTGGAAATTCTCCGAGCAGCAACTTCACGGCCTGCCAAGTACTTTGGCTTCACAGATCGAGGCGTAATTGAGCCTGGGCGTCGCGCGGATTTGGTGCTTATTCGCGGGGATCCGATCTCGAATATCTCCAACACTAGGAATGTGGAGAGGGTTTGGATTACGGGTATCGAGTACGCCCCAGTGGCGAAGGCTTCAGAGAGAGAGAGGACTGCTTTTTGCTGAGCTGTGAGAAGGCCTCTTCGGGATTGCTTTGCTGGGGGTTAGACTTGAGGTTCTGATAATGATGCTTTAGGCTAGAGCGTGTCATGTTCTAGATGCTGAAGTAGCTCAAGAGGCTTTATAGAAATATACCTGTTGTAAATCTTCGACTCTTAAAGAGATCCTACTACGTCTGTCTACCTAAGCAGCAGCGAGATCGAAGCTCGTTGCGTTTCCGTTGTTGGAAAGTTTCCGATGAAATGGGGCCTTGCCACAGGCTAGCCCTGAGGTCACAGACAGCTTTCCATCAACAGACAGACTCTGAACCGCGCCATCGAACGTTGATCGTCTGTAGCCTTTGCTGTGCGGAACCTTTCTCTATCGCGGCCTGACCAAAATGCACCCAACCTACCCTAGTAGCAACCGCAAATGTCCTTTCTCCTCCTGACTCCAAAGGCTTGCCGCAATCCCGCCCGCTTGTCCCAGCGTACAACTGGATTTCCATCTCCACCTAGCTTCTGCTCAAAAGTAATGGTCGCTCCAGTCGGGTCCAATGGCGAATGCAGAAATGTGCACACCTTCGGTTATTCATCGACTGACAAAGGAAGGCTACCTACTGTACACCTGTAGACCGTAAGTGAAGAGGACTCGAACTTCTTCTTCTTCTTGTTTGTCGCTAAAACTAATTTAGCATACGTCTGAAAATGTCGAGTATATCTCTCTTACGGATCGAAATATTTTCGACTGGCAAGTCGAACAATACGTCTTAAAGACCTTTTTTTTAAATAAAAGTGTTCTTAATGATATCTCATTTTGTATTGAAAAATGTGATTATCGTTGTATGCGAAACCTGCATCGTTTTCTAGGATTTGCCGAGAGCCCGACCAAAATTAGTGGCGAATCTCCAAAAAGTGCAAAATGAGAACCAGATTTGTCGAGAATAATGCTCAGGCATTAATATTCAACTTTATACAAGAGGTTGTATATTTACTGTTAACCTACTTACTATCATTGTAGCGAGGACAACAGGTTCGTAGGCAGCATCATCAGGTACAGAGTGAGTCTCGTTTGCTGGGTGGCCGGCAACGAGATTTACCTGTACGAGGTGCTGGCTACGAATCTTCTGCAAGCAATGCTTGTCAGAAGAGCTGAACAATCTCATTGACAGAGCAGTAACAGCGCTTTACCCACACGTTGAGCTCTTACACAGTCGAAAAGTCCACATGGCTAGATGACCATGTGGCCAAACAGCGAACGGAAGCTCACGTCGAAGTGGCCAGCTTCCACATACATAGACCAAAGCCCACCTAGCCCGCCCAGCTTGGTGGCAAACAGCGAATTCGGAAGCCGAAGTGGCCAGCTTTCACATAAATAGACCAAAAGCCCACTTAGCCCGTTCAGCTAGATGGCCCAACAGCAAAAGTCCATCCAGCCCTGCCAGCTGGGTGGCCAAACAACAGCCAAACAGTCAATTCGAAAGCCCACGTCGAAGTGGCCAGCTTTCACAATTTTGATTTGTCTATGTGACCACTTGGTTATATAGACAGTTCACGCGCTCGTATGCGCATTTTATCGGTGTGACTGCACAACGGGAAGATATAAAGCATCGGTTTTGGCTAAAAGTCATGTAATTTACATTCTCTAGCATACACACAGCGCTACAGTGCTACTATTTAGGTAGATAGCACCGTGTTTCATAGCCTTAGGCTGCATAAGCACGTAAAACTTGAAGGGGAAAAAATCGTTTGCTGGGTCAAATATGCAGAAATGTCAGGATAAAGTGACCGTGTGGGTTCGATCGTTGCGGTTAAGAATCATGTAGGCCGCCAATGTTTGATCTGGATGATTGTGTGGTGAAATCTTTTTTTTTTCTTAGATGCCAAAAGACCTTGTCCAGGCTATGAGGATACGAGGGATTTTATCCCATGACGGAATGAAGATCACTATAAAGCGTCACCATGGAAGACTTGCTTCTGTCTGCCCTGATATGTCCTTTATTTCATCTTCGAATACTATTTAATCCCACCTTGTCATACTCACTCGAGGAATTTGTACTCCTTATTTCTTCACAACTTCCCCCCCATGCTGAAGCACTGGAAGCGGCTTATGGTATCTTGACAGTTCTCCCTTCTCCTACGCTGTCATAGGCCTCTGTTGCTCTGAACAAATTCCCAAAAAAGAGTCAGGCGAAAAGATATTTCTTTCAAGGCAGATCCAGAATACAGTGGTGGAGCAAGTAGTCGTCTAAACGAAAATGTTCGAGATTCTGTAACGATGAAAGAACGAAATCGTGTCAAGTGCCCTTCTAGAAATGCTG